>FWPU01000717.1_pt1 | contig 105141 bp, 105 predicted proteins | sample 2228361 | NCBI WGS metagenome assembly FWPU01 (sample SAMEA103939777, study PRJEB20133) | metagenome | reverse complement strand
ACAATAATTTTCAATAATTGGGTTTGTTATTGTAATAGGAAATACTCTTGGATTTTTAGGTGACATAAAAAATACTCTTTCTTATTCTTTTTAAAAAGACAATATAAGAAAAAGAATAAAGAAAAGAACCAACTATTTGCTTTTACTGTTTTTTTTTCTTTTAGATGTAGTTTCTTGAAAAATTTCATCTATAGTAGGAGGTGTATAGGCAGGATCAATGGATGCATCTACTAAAATTCTTCCACAATGCTCACAAACAATGATTTTATTATGAGCTTTGATATCTAATATTCTTTGGGGAGGTATTTTACTATAACATCCTCCACAAGCATCTCTTTCTACAATGGCTACCGAAATACGATTTTTTACATTTTCTCTTATTTTTCTATAGGCATTCAGTAATCTAGGCTCTATTTTTGCTGCTGCTTTTTCAGACTGTTTTAGTAATTCTTTTTCTTCTACTTCGGTTTCTGCTATAATTTCTTCTAGTTCTTTTCTTTTTATTTCTAAATCACTTTGTCTTTCGTTGTACTCTTTTTCTGTTATTTCAAGGGATTGTTGATGAAGTTCTATTTGTTTTTTAGCTTCTTTGATATTTTTTTCGCTTAATTGAATTTCAATATTTAACAAATCTATTTCCTTTGTAAGTGCTTCATATTCTCTATTATTCCTGATTTTATTTTGTTGTTGTTCTAGCTTTTTGATGGTTGCCTGATAATCTTTTATTTTATTCTTATGGTTACTAATTAAGTGCTCTAGTCTTTCAATTTCATCTTTTTGTTTTTTTATACGAGTATGAAGTCCGGCTACAGTGTCTTCTAAATCTTTTACTTCAAGAGGTAATTCTCCACGAATGAATCTTATTTTATCTATTTTTGAGTCAATTTGTTGTAATTGAAAAATGTCTCTTAATTTAGCTTCAATAGAGGCATCTAATTTTTCTTTAAATGTTGTCATAGTTTATATGTATTTAATTGGATTTGTATTTGTTTTTGATAAAAGGACGGCAAAGTTATGAAATTTATTTTTAATCATGCGATAAAAAATTTGAGGTGTAAATTGCTCAATTTCAAAATGCCCTATATCTGCTATCATGATTTTGTTTTCTGCATCAAAAAATTGATGGTATTTAAAGTCAGATGAAAGAAAGACATCTGCTGATTGTTGAATAGCAGTGCTTAGTAAAAACGAACCGCTACCTCCACAAAAAGCTACTTTTTTGATTGGTTTATCATAACTTGTATATCTTATCATAGTTTGATGAAAAGTGTCCTTGATAAGCTGTAAGAAGCTTTTTATATCCATTTCCTTTTCGAATTCTCCAATCATTCCACTACCAACCTTAGGATGATAATTATCCAATGAATAAATATCATACGCTACCTCTTCATACGGATGTGAAGAAATCAGGGCATTTATAACTTGCGATTCTTTATAGGCTTCAAAAATTGTTTCTATTCGTACTTCAGGTTCTACATTTAGTTTTAATTTTTCTCCTATGAATGGATTGGTACTCTCATTACCCCTATATGTTCCTTTTCCTTCTACATAAAAACTACAACTATCATAATTTCCTATATGCCCACAACCTGCATTAAATAAAGCTCTCTGTAGTTCTTGCAAATACGAAACTGGAACAAAGGTAACTAATTTTTTTAGTATTTTATTTTTAGGTTGAAGTATTTTAAGATTTTTCAAGCCTAATTTATTTCCTATCTCATAATTGACACCTGCAATGATATTGTCAGCATTGGTATGTGCGGCATAAATGTTGATATTATTTTTAATAGCTTTTATGATACATCTTTCCACATAATTCTTTCCTGTTAATCTTTTAATAGCAGTAAAAATAATGGGATGGTGGGCAATAATAAAATTACAATTGTTTTGAATACATTCTTCAATAATTTCTTCTGTTACATCTAATGTGCACAATATGCCTGTACAAATATCAAAAGCACTACCTACTATTAAGCCGGCATTGTCATAGCCCTCTTGATATACAGGAGGTGCAAAGTTTTCTATTTCTTTAATAATATCAGATATTAAGACAGACATGTTTTTTAAGCTAATAGTTGCTTTAGTACTGTGGCTATTCTGGAATTATCAGCTTTTCCTGCAAGCATCTTAGTAGCTTGCCCCATGACTTTTCCTATATCTTTGCTAGAAGTAGCGGCTACTTCTTGAATAATTTTTTTTAGTTCATTAGATAGTTCTTCATCGCTCAATTGTTTCGGCAAAAACTCTTCCATGACAGATGCTTGATAAAGCTCTACTTCCGCTAAATCTTGTCGATTTTGTTGTGTATAAATTTCAGCTGAGTCTTTCCTTTTTTTCACTTCTTTTTGTAGCGCTTTTATGACATTTTCTTCTGTAAAAGCTTCAGTAGATGTTTTAGTGTGAATAATTACATTTTTGATAGCTCTTAATGCTTCTAAACGCTTACTATCTTTGTTAAGCATTGCTTTTTTAATCTCTGACATGATTGTTTCTTCTAATTGCATACTTCATGGTTTTTCGCAAATATGCATAATTTTTTAGTTTCAATGGAGATGAAATGCTTTAGGAAAGAATATTACTTTTTATTTAATTGTTCTTTTGTTCTTGGTTATTGATGTCTCTATTAATGAATTTATTAGATTAATGAATACTCACTATATAAAATAAGATGGACAAGTACTTTGTATAAAAATTATTTAGCACTTAACATTTTACCTAACGATTGAATAAAATCTTGAATTGAATTTATTCTCCAAAAGTACTTTGTTTAATAATTTAATGTCTAAGTCACAAATGTCATTTTTTCATTTGACAAGTAATAGATAGAAAGATTATTTTTGGGTTAATGAAGTTTAATTTTTTCTTGGTTGGTTGTTCAATAAGAGCTTTAATATATTTAAATAAAGTTCAGCAGTGTTTCTAATAGAAGAATTTTTAGGGAAGCATTGTCGAATGAGTATGTTCATATTTTCATTAGCTTCTTTTTTCTAAGGAATGTTTATGGGTGAGCTAAATAAAAATCCCTGTTGAAGTTGATGTTTAATGGTTTGATGCTCAGTAAATTCTTCTTCGCTTATTGCTAATGATTTTATGTATGATGTTTTTTTATGAGGATTAATATCTCTATAGTTTTTTCGGCAAGTTTTGTTGTATTTCTTCTGTTAAATTTGGAAATATTATTTATCCTTTTCTTTAAAGAACTTACATTTTTTAGTTAAGTTTAGGAAGCTTATTTAAGTTCCTTTGCTTTTTATTGTTGGACTTGAACGATTAATTATACTAAACTTAATTTTATCAACGGTTTTGGAAAGTTTATTATGTTTAGTTTACTACTTTTTAGTGGTCCCACTTGGGATCGAACCAAGGACCCTCAGATTATGAGTCTGATGCTCTAACCGGCTGAGCTATGGGACCATTTTCAACTTTAGGAAAGTCAAAATATAAATGGGGGGCAAATATGATAAACATATCAATAATTTGCAAGAGAAATTTTACTTTTCTGAGCTTATTGCTGCACAGAGATATTCTCTGTTCATTCTTGCAATATTTTCTAAGCTAATTTGTTTTGGACATTCTGCTTCGCAAGCGCCTGTATTGGTACAATTACCAAAGCCTTCTGCATCCATTTGTTTTACCATGTTCATTCCTCGTTGTTTTCTTTCTATTTGTCCTTGAGGTAATAGAGCAAGTTGTGAAATTTTAGCAGAAACAAAAAGCATTGCTGAAGCATTTTTACATGCAGCAACACAGGCTCCACAACCTATGCATGCGGCGGCTAAAAATGCTTTATCAGCGTTTTCTTTTGGTATCAATATGGCATTAGCATCTTGAGCGCTGCCTGTATTTACTGAAATATATCCACCAGCTTGTATGATTCTATCAAAAGCACTTCTATCTACTACAAGGTCTTTTATAACAGGGAAGGCTGTTGCACGCCATGGCTCTACTACTATTGTATCTCCGTCTTTGAATGAACGCATGTGTAATTGACAAGTAGTAACGCCTCTTAATGGACCATGTGGACGCCCATTAATGTACATACTACACATACCACAAATTCCTTCTCTGCAATCATGGTCAAAAGCAATAGGTTCTTTACCTTCGTTAATAAGCTTTTCGTTTAATACATCAAACATCTCAAGAAATGACATGTCTGGAGAGATATTATCTAATTGGTATGTTTCAAATTGACCAGAATCTTGTTTGTTTTTCTGTCTCCAAACTTTTAATGTAATTTTCATATCTTCAATTTAATTTTAATATTTGGTTCTTGATATTTTATTTGTAACTTCTTTGAGCTACTTTTATATTTTCAAATGTTAGTTCTTCTTTATGTAGTTCCCATTTTCCGAGTTCTTTAAATTCCCATGAAGCTACATAAGAAAAATTTTTATCGTCTCTCAACGCTTCTCCATCTTCGGTTTGATACTCTTCTCTAAAATGTCCGCCGCAACTTTCATTTCTATGTAGTGCATCTACACACATCAATTCACCTAGTTCTAGAAAATCTGCAACTCTTCCTGCTTTTTCAAGTTCTGGGTTCAATTCTTTATCTGTTCCGGGTATTTTTACATCTTTCCAAAATTCTTCTCTTAAGGCTCTTATTTCTCCGATAGCTTCTTCTAGCCCTTTAGCGTTTCTGGACATTCCACATTTGTTCCACATTATTTTCCCAAGTTTTTTATGAAAATGATCTACGGAGTATTTGCCCTTAATACTCATTAGTCGGTTTATTTGCTCTTTTACTTCGTTTTCAGCTTGCACAAAAGCTTCATGGTTAGTAGATATTGGCTTTGTTCTGATTTCGCCACTGAGATAGGCACCAATAGTATAGGGAATAATAAAGTAACCATCAGCCAAACCTTGCATAAGTGCAGATGCTCCTAATCTATTAGCACCATGGTCACTAAAATTAGCTTCTCCGAGTGCATATAGTCCGGGAATGGTAGTCATTAAATTATAATCTACCCACAAGCCCCCCATTGTATAGTGAACAGCGGGATAAATCATCATTGGATTTTCATAAGGATCTACACCTGTGATTTGTTTGTACATGTCAAATAAATTGCCGTATTTTTCTTCCACAATAGGTTTGCCTAATTCTTTTAATTGTTGTTCGGTGGGGTTTTTAATTCCTCTTTTATTAGCCTCCATTATACCATATTTGTACTTCAGATTGTACGCAAAGTCAAGAAACACGGCTTCACCTGTGGTATTTACACCGTAACCGGCATCACATCTTTCTTTAGCGGCTCGGCTCGCAACATCGCGCGGCACAAGATTACCAAATGCAGGGTATCTTCTTTCTAAGTAATAATCTCTGTCTTCTTCCTTAATATCGTTTGGGTTCAGTTTCCCTTCTCTGATAGCTTTGGCATCTTCTATTTTTTTAGGCACCCATATTCTTCCGTCATTTCTTAAAGATTCGGACATGAGAGTGAGCTTAGACTGATGGTCTCCAGACACAGGGATACAAGTAGGGTGGATTTGTGTAAAGCATGGGTTACCAAAGAAAGCGCCTTTTTTATGTGCTTTCCAGATAGCTGTAACATTGCTACCCATAGCGTTAGTAGATAAATAGAAAACATTGCCATATCCGCCGGATGCAAGTATTACAGCGTGCCCAAAATGTCTTTCTAATTCTCCTGTAATAAGGTTTCTGGCAATAATACCACGGGCTTTACCGTCTATCATAACGATGTTAAGCATTTCGTGGCGAGGGTAGATTTGTGCTTGTCCTAGGGATACTTGTCGCATTAGAGCAGAATAAGCTCCTAATAGCAATTGTTGTCCTGTTTGCCCCGCTGCGTAGAAGGTTCTTTGTACTTGTGTTCCCCCAAAGGAGCGGTTACTAAGGTATCCGCCGTATTCACGAGCAAATGGCACACCTTGTGCTACGCATTGGTCAATGATATTGGCAGATACCTCTGCTAAGCGATAAACATTGGCTTCTCTGGCACGATAGTCTCCACCTTTGATGGTATCATAGAATAAGCGATATACGCTATCTCCGTCGTTTTGATAGTTTTTAGCAGCATTGATTCCACCTTGTGCGGCAATACTGTGTGCACGTCTTGCAGAATCCTGAAAGCAAAATACTTTTACTTTGTATCCCAATTCTGCCAATGATGCAGCAGCAGAGGAGCCTGCTAATCCACTTCCAACAACGATAATTTCTATATTTCTTTTATTAGCAGGGTTAACTAATGAAACAGTAGAACGGTACTTAGTCCATTTTTGTTCTAATGGTCCATCAGGAATTTTTGAATCTAATTTAGGAGATGATGCCATAGATATTTATTTAATGATTTGAAAATAAAATGCAAGAGGCATTAATGCAAAGAGAATGGGAATAATGATAGAATAAATAACACCTATTTTTTTAATGATTGGTGTATATTTTTTATGATTTAATCCTAAAGTTTGAAAAGCGGATTGAAACCCATGCATAAGGTGGTAAGATAAAGAAATTTGGGATAATACATAAATAATAATGACGATGGGGTTTTCAAATACTTCTTTCATTTCATCATATAATGTTTCTTCTCCACTGCTAATATGATCTGTAAAGCGGCTTACTACCCAAAAATGTTTAAGGTGAATGATTAAGAAAATAAGTATGAGAGTTCCTAATAATCCCATAGAACGGCTGTACCATTTTGAATTAGCATTGGCACTGCTTACTGCATATCCAATTTTTCTTGCTTTTTTATTTTCTAGTGTCAGGATGAGAGCCTGGATAATGTGTATGATAAATCCTAAGAATAAGCCTACTTCGAGGGTTCGCATAATCCAATTTTGAGCCATGAACTCGGCTGCAGCATTAAATGTTTCTCCACCGTCATTTAGAAATACAAGAGAATTTATTCCACAATGAACAATTAAAAAAAGCACTAAAAAAATACCTGTGATGCCCATTATGAATTTCTTACCAATGGAATAACTGAACATGTTTTTTGCCATATTTTTAATTTTACGCCGCTAATGTACATAGCATTTTGATATTTTTGCAAATAGATTTTTTATTTGTGGAAAAAATAAAGAAATTGTTTTTTATTTTATTATTAATCTGCCTTGTCTTATTTTGTCTATTGTTAGATACCAAATATCCTTGTAATATTCGTTTCTTTCAAGTACAAAATCGGAGTTAGTAAATGGATTGGTTTTGTTTTTATTAAAGTTAAATATAAGAGCATTTTTTTGGTTATTAAGAGAGTAATACCATTTTTCTGAACTCATTGATTTTTGTATTTTTTCGGGTGGTCCGAAAATAATGTATATCATTCCTCTATCGGTTTGCCAACCATATTTGTAAGAAGTGAATAATTTATTAGCATCCATTACTCGTTTATAGTAGTTTTTGATGAGTTCTTTAGCTCTTTCTTTACTTCCTGCTATTTGTATCCAAAAGTTATCAATGCATTTTTTTGTTTCTTGATTGATGCTGTTGTTTACACATCGTTCATATTCATTTTTGTTCATGATATATCTTGTCGTGTAAAGCATTTCTTGAGCATCCTTAATATTTGGGAAAATAGAGTCAATACTGAAAATAGTAAGACCATCTACTTGATTTTGATGGATTCTGATGTGGTAGTATTTGTAAGGGGCTACTTTAAATTCGTAATATTCGTTGTTTATGGGATTTAATGTAAAAGAAGAATCGGGTAGATAGTTAATGGGGGCATAAGTATTTGAGAAAGGTGGTGGAGCAGGGGTGTGGTTGTATTTAAAAACATCTACATAAAGGATTGAGGTTTTTTTACGATGGTATATCTTTAATGTGCTTTGTTCTATGGCATAAGGCTTAAATAGTAAATTGCTTTTGTGAACTATCAGGAAATTATTTCGTGCATTATCATTGTGTATTTTTAATTCCGTATAATAACTATATCGTGTTTTTTTATTCAAATCTGTGATATATATTTTAGCATTGTAATTATCATATGAGGTGGGAATATTTATGGAAGCAGAGAAAGTATTTTGGGATTGGGGAATGTAAAAGTTTTTTGTAATAGAATCCGTGAGTATGTTTTTATTTATAGAATATAAGTAAACAGAGAATTTTACAGCAGCATAAAACTGCATACCTGTATCTAGTCTAGAAAAAAGTAGTGAATGAGTATCGATTAAGCTATAAAGAGTAGTACTTGTATCAGAATGGCGATAAAAGTAAAATTGAGCATTAAGCAAATCTTCCTGAGCAATGGTAAGAAACTTATTTTGATTTAAAGATAGAGATGTATTTTTTTTGTAACTAGAACATCGGGAGATGAGAATCATTGTAACAATAATGAGTATGTAATATATTCTTTGCATAAAAGCATGTATGATTTTTGTATTATTGCCCATTACAATAACTGCCCTTAAATTTACTTGATTTTAAACTAATTTAGAAAAGTAATTTATGAATGTAGTGAAATTTATTAAATGGTTGATAGTTGTAGCGCTATTAGTTTTAGTTATTAAATATCTTGGGGAACTGCTTATTATGTTAATAGGTAGCTTTATCTTATTTAGTATGTTGTTGCCATTGAAAAAAAACATACAAACTATTTTAAGCAAGTGGATTCATAAAAAATGGAATTTTAATACGCTTTCATCTATATTATCTATCATTTTCCCTTTTATTGTTGTTTTATTTGTTTTAATGTATGTATTTCCTGTTATTATTCACCAACTTAACTCATTAACTCATTTAAGTTATGAACGAGTCTTTGATAATATCATTACTCAATTTCCTTTTTTTGATAATATTGTTACTTACTTGGGAGGAAAAAAATATGTATTGCAAAGCATTCAAGATGCAATGCATCAAATTATCAATATCAGTATTATTGCTCAATGGTCTACTATTTTATTAGATAATCTTTCCAAAGTTTTAATGAATCTATTGATTATATTTTTTATTACTTTTCATTTATTGAAGGATGACGCTTTTATAAATAAAGCTTTAGCAGTATTTACTCACCCAAACTATTTTTCTGGTATGGAAGAAATAATTGCTCATGTAAAAGATATTTTAGGAAGGTATTTTAGGGGATTATTGATAGATATTGTAATTATTTCAGTAGTAAATACACTTCTTATGACATTACTCGGAATTAAAAATGCTTTTTTAATTGGTGTTCTCTCTGGTGTATTAAATATTATTCCATACATAGGCCCGCTTGTTACATTGTTAGTAGGATTATTTTTAGGAGTGAGTGGAGACATTATAGAAATGCACTATAATCTTATACCATATACAGTAACAAAAATTATAATAGTTTTAGTAGTGGTGAATATTATTGATGGAACTATCATTCAACCATACATATTTTCTAATGTTTTAAGAGCACATCCATTAGAGATATTTATAGTAATCATTGCAGCAGGAATGTTAGGAGGTATTATAGGAATGATGTTAGCTATACCTGTTTATGTAATATTTAAAGTAGTATTGAAAGAAACTTTAGACCACTGGAAAAATTGGACATAATGCCTAGAGATGTGTTTCACTTCAAGAAATTTTCAATTTATCAAGCATATGAAGATGTTATGAAAGTAAGCACAGATAGCGTGCTATTAGGAGCTTTTGCGGATGCTCATAATAAAACTCTTGCATTAGACATAGGTTGTGGCACTGGACTTTTATCTATAATGCTAGCACAAAAAAACAATAACCTGAAAATAATAGGAATAGATATTAATAGTCATGCATGTGAGTGTGCTAAGTTTAATGCTCAGTCATCTATATTCAGTCATCAGATTACTATATTACATAGTTCTCTAAAAAATTTTTTAGACCAATCTAAATTAAAATTTGATTTAATTATTGCTAATCCTCCTTATTATTCGAATTCACTAAAAAGCCCCTTTAAACAAAGGAATATTTATCGTCATCACACAGATTTCTCATACAAAGAACTTATAGATGCAGTATCTATTTTATTAGCAAATTCAGATAGCAGTGCTTTTTATACAATTATACCATATTATGAAAAAAAAATATTTACCTCTATTCTCCTTGGAAAACAATTATACATTCATAAAGAATTAGCGGTTATTTCTATTGAGACTAAAAAGTTACCATACATATTTTTATTGGAAATAAAAAAATCAATTCCAAAAAATTTTTATCAATCGCAAATCACCATATATAACAAACATCAACAGTACACTCAGGAATATCTTGATTTGACAAAAGATTTTTATCTTTTTTCAAAATAATTTTCCTTTCCAAAGAATAAAAAATGTATATTTGCACCACCTTTTAGTACTTTGAAGTAAAAAATGGTTCCGTGGCCGAGTGGCTAGGCAGAGGTCTGCAAAACCTTGTACAGCGGTTCGAATCCGCTCGGAACCTCTTCATGTTTATTTGTAATTACTAATCGAAATCAATGCGTTTTTTAGGAATTATCCCCGCCAGATACCAATCATCACGGTTCCCTGGTAAACCATTAGCTAATATAGCCGGAAAATCAATGCTCCAAAGAGTATATGAACAAGTTGTCCAATGTTCATTGCTTGATAAAGTAATTATAGCTACAGATAATCAACAGATATTAGAACACGCTATGTCCATAGGCGCTGAAGCAGTTATGACTAACGAAAAACATCCAAGTGGAACAGACAGATGTTTTGAGGCATATACCAATCTAAATGAGTATTATGATGTTGTTATTAATATACAGGGAGATGAACCATTTATAAATCCTATTCAAATAGAACTGCTTATCAAATCTTTTAAGCCGGACGATCAAATAGCTACGCTAATGATTAAATGCAAAGATTACGAAACACTTGCAAGCGAAGGAGAAGTAAAAATCGTGTTGGATAAAAATAATTATGCATTATACTTTAGTCGTTCAGTCATTCCGTATCTTAGAGATGTGCCAAAAGAACAATGGCATTTACATCATACTTATTATAGACATTTAGGAATGTATGCATATAGAACAGATATATTGAAGTCTATTACCATGCTCTCACCATCTACACTTGAACAAAAAGAGTCATTAGAACAATTAAGATGGTTAGAGAACGGATATAAAATCCTTTGTATAGAAACAGAATATGAAAGTTATTGTATAGATTATCCTGAAGATATTGAAAAACTTATAAAAACAATGCAAAACAACAACCTATTGTAGTCATTTGATAGTGTCATCTCTTGTGCAAATTCAGGCGTTTTTAGTGATGAATACATGACTTTAAAGAAGGTAAATATATTTTTTCAATTAAATTAAAAATTTTGTTTGGAAATTTAAGATAATATTTTGTACATTTGCACCCCTGAAAAAAATTTAAGGAACATTGAAATAAAACATAAGCCAGAGTAGCTCAGCTGGTAGAGCAGCTGACTTGTAATCAGCTGGTCGGGGGTTCGAGTCCCTTCTCTGGCTCTTGTATGTTCTCTTTATCTACACAATAAGAACATACCTGTATACATAGGGTGAGGGTGGTTACCAGAGTGGCCAAATGGGGCAGACTGTAAATCTGCTGGCTTTACGCCTTCGGTGGTTCGAATCCATCACCACCCACTAATTGCGGAAGTAGCTCAATTGGTAGAGCTTTAGCCTTCCAAGCTAAAGGTTGCGGGTTCGAGCCCCGTCTTCCGCTCCAAGGCACATATAAATAAAACAGCATATCCGAAGCTGTTGTAGCTCAGTGGTAGAGCACTTCCTTGGTAAGGAAGAGGTCGGCAGTTCAATCCTGCTCAACAGCTCTTAAACTGAACTAAACATATTAAAAAATTGTCCGAAAACTTTTTAATGACCAAGACAAGTTTCGGATTTTAATTTAAAACAAAATAACAATTAAACTTAAAAACTATGGCAAAAGAAAAATTTGATCGTTCTAAGCCCCACGTAAACATTGGTACAATTGGTCACGTAGACCATGGGAAAACAACTTTAACAGCTGCTATTACACAAGTTTTAGCAGAAAGAGGACTTGCAGAAGCAAGATCATTTGACCAAATTGATAATGCTCCCGAAGAAAAAGAAAGAGGAATTACTATCAATACCTCTCATGTCGAATATCAAACAGAAAATAGACACTATGCTCATGTGGACTGTCCGGGACACGCTGACTATGTGAAAAACATGGTTACTGGAGCGGCACAAATGGACGGAGCAATCCTTGTAGTAGCAGCAACAGATGGACCAATGCCGCAAACAAGAGAACACATCCTTTTAGCTCGTCAGGTAGGAGTACCAAGAATTGTAGTGTTCTTAAATAAAGTGGACTTAGTAGAAGACCCGGAATTACTTGACCTCGTTGAAATGGAAGTAAGAGATCTTTTATCTTTCTATGGATATGATGGTGCTAATGTGCCAGTTATTCGTGGTTCAGCTCTTGGCGCCTTGAACAGAGAACCAAAATGGGTAGAAAAAGTATTAGAATTAATGAAAGCGGTAGATGAATATATTCCACTTCCGCTGCGTGATAAAGATAAACCATTCTTAATGCCTGTAGAAGATGTATTTACTATTACTGGTCGTGGTACTGTAGCTACAGGAAGAATCGAAACAGGAGTAATCAGAACAAATGAAGAAGTAGAAATTATCGGATTCAATGCTGATAAATTAAAAACTACCGTAACTGGAGTGGAAATGTTTAGAAAAATACTTGATTACGGTGAGGCTGGGGATAATGTAGGATTACTTTTAAGAGGTATAGAAAAAAAAGATATTCGTAGAGGCATGGTTATTGCTAAACCAGGATCTATTACTCCTCACACAAAATTTAAAGCTGAAGTTTATATCCTCAAAAAAGAAGAAGGTGGAAGACATACACCTTTCCATAATAAATACAGACCACAATTCTATTTCCGTACAACTGATGTAACAGGAGAAATTCAATTAGAACAAGGAAGAGAAATGGTAATGCCAGGAGATAATGTAACTATCACAGTTCAGCTCATCGCTCCTGTAGCAATGGATAAGGGATTACGTTTTGCAATTCGTGAAGGTGGTCGCACAGTAGGTGCTGGTCAAGTAACAGAAATAATAGAATAATTGTTCTGTAAAATAATAAACACAAAATCAACCCGGTTCTTTTATAAATCCTTTATAAAATAAAAACCGGGATTTTGTGTTTAATAGACGGGCATAGTTCAATGGTAGAATAGCGGTCTCCAAAACCGTTGATGGGAGTTCGAATCTCTCTGCCCGTGCTAAAAAGAGAAAATTTAGCTTTTTTTATTCTAAAAAGATAAGAATAAAATTTCATCAATTAAGGTGATTTTAAAAATATTTTTTTGATATTAAAAAATTATTTATCTTTGCACCCCCAAAAAATTAAATCATGTCTTCTATTTCCACATTTTTCAAAGAATCATATAATGAACTAATTAATAAAGTAAGTTGGCCAAGTTGGTCAGAATTACAAGAAAGCTCTGTTATAGTGTTGATATCTTCAATCATTATTGCTCTTGTAGTTTTTGCTATTGATAGTGCTTTTTCAAAAATAATGGAACTATTATATCAATTAGTTAATAGTATATAGTATATCATACTCAACAATATAATTTACAAATAAAATGACTCAAAATACAGATAATAACATACAAACACCCGCTGCCAAGTCTCATACTGAAATGAAGTGGTATGTAATAAAAGCAATTAGTGGACAAGAAAAAAAAGTTAAATCATATATAGAGTCAGAATTGACAAGATTAAACTTAAAAAATTTTGTTTCTCAAATTTTAATACCTACAGAAAAAATAATTCAAATCAGGGGTGGTAAAAAAATAACAAAAGAAAGAAACTTTTTTCCTGGATATATTTTAATAGAGGCACAACTAAACGGAGAAGTTAAACACTCTATAAGAAATACACCGGGAGTATTAGGTTTTCTTACAGAAACAAAGGGAGGAGAACCAATTCCATTAAGACCCTCAGAAATGAATAGATTACTTGGAAAGGTAGATGAATTATCAGAATCCGAAGGAGTTGTAGAAACTAATTACAAAATAGGAGAGTCTGTAAAGGTAATTAATGGACCTTTTAATGGATTTACAGGTGTGATTGAAGAAATAAATACAGAAAAAAAGAAGCTCAAGGTAACCGTAAAGATATTTGGAAGGAAAACACCTGTAGAGCTTAACTTTGGAGAAGTAGAAAGAGAATAAAAACCTTGAAGTACTTAAAAGATAAAGTCTGCTTGCTGCTTCCAACTTTTATCTTTTAAGTACTTCAAACATCAAAATAAACATATATGGCAAAGCAATTATTCGCAATAGTAAAACTTCAAATTAAAGGAGGTGCAGCTAATCCCGCCCCACCAATAGGACCTGCTTTAGGTGCTAAAGGGGTAAATATCATGGAGTTCTGCAAACAGTTCAATGCTCGTACACAGGAAATGAAAGACAAACTTCTTCCTGTAGTAATTAATGTATATGCTGACAAAACCTTCGATTTCATTATCAAAAGACCGCCTATAGCTGCTCAGATAAAAGAAGTAACTAAAATACAAAAAGGGTCCGATCAAAGTAATCGTAAAAAAGTCGGTAGTATTACATGGGAACAAATCAAAAAAATTGCAGAAGATAAACTTCCCGATATGAATTGCTTCACTATAGAAAGCGCTATGAAAATGGTTGCAGGTACAGCAAGAAGCATGGGGGTCAATGTGGTTGGTGAACCACCATTTAATAAATAAAATCTATTAATCACTTTTACCACTTATGTGGGAGATTAAAACTTAAAATTATGGCTCAACTTACAAAAAAAAGAAAACAAGTACTTTCAAAGGTAGATACAAATAAATTTTATCCCTTAGAAGAAGCTGCTAGATTGGCCAAAGAAACTAATACCGCAAAATTTGATGCTACAATAGACATTGCTATTCGCCTTGGAATCGACCCAAAAAAATCTAATCAGTTGGTCAGAGGTACAGCAATGTTACCTCATGGCACAGGTAAGACTATAAAAGTACTTGCATTAGTTTCACCTGATAAAGAAGACGAAGCTAAAAAAGCAGGTGCAGATTATGTAGGATTAGATGAATATATCGAAAAAATTAAAGGCGGATGGACAGATGTAGATGTAATCATTACCACTCCGAATATCATGGGAAAAGTTGGTACTTTAGGTAAGATTCTTGGACCAAGAGGACTGATGCCTAATCCTAAAACAGGAACGGTTACTATGGAAGTGGGAAAAGCTGTTCAAGATGCAAAAGCAGGTAAGGTAGAATTTAAAACAGATAAAAGTGGAATTGTTCACTCAATTATCGGTAAAGCATCTTTTGATACTAAAAAATTATCTGAAAATGCTAATGAACTTATACAGACTGTAATTAAATTAAAGCCTGCATCTGCAAAAGGAACATACATCAAATCCATCACTTTAAGTAGTACCATGGGACCAGGAATTAAAGTAGATACAAAAACACTTAATTAAAAATAATGAGTATGAATAAAAAAGAAAAAGCACAAGTGATTAATGAATTAGTTGAGCTTATCAACTCTACAGATAAAATATACCTTACAGATTGTTCCACTATAGGAGGAATAGACACTAATGCCATTCGTCGCGCTTGTTTTGAAAAGGGAATTAAGATGAAAGTAGCTAAAAATACCCTCATCGAAAAGGCCATAGAACAATCTAATAGAAAAGATGCTTTTAGTGGTTTAATTCCTTATCTTAAAGGAGAAACGGCTATTATGTTTGCATACGAAGCAGCTAATGCTCCTGCAAAAATTATTAAGGAATTTAAAGAGAAATGTAAAGGTAAACCAATCTTAAAAGCAGCTTATGTGGAAGAAACGATTTATGTAGGTGATGAATCTGTAGAAACATTATCTCAATTAAAATCTAAAAATGAACTTATTGCAGACGTGATTGGCTTATTACAATCACCAATTCGCCGTGTAATATCGGCACTAGAAAATAAAAAAAGCGAAGAAACAGCCGCTTAATCTAAAACAAAAAATCAATCATTAACTCATAAAAATAACAATTATGGCAGATGTAAAATCAATTGCTGAAACCCTAGTAAACCTTACAGTAAAAGAAGTGCAAGAACTAGCACAAGTATTAAAAGAACAGTATGGTATAGAACCCGCCGCCGCCGCAGTAGTGGTATCAGGTAATGCCGGTGGAGGAGATGCCGGAGCAGCAAAAACCACCTTTGATGTATTCTTAACTGAGCCAGGTGCTCAAAAATTAGCCGTTGTAAAAGTAGTAAAAGAACTTACAGGATTAGGACTAAAAGAAGCTAAAGATTTGGTTGACCAAGCACCAAAACCTGTTAAACAAGGTATTTCTAAAGAAGAAGCTGAATCTATTAAAAAAGCTCTTGAAGAAGCAGGTGCTAAAGTAGAAGTTAAATAAGTATTATATCGCTCCATCTCCCGGTGCCTTAATTTATTTTTATTATATTGAAAAGAAATTAAGATATGGGAGATGGCAGGCGTTTTTTAAAATACATTAAACTCACCTTTCCATTATGAATTAAATGGAAGGTTCATATAAAATAACTCAAAAAAAACCTACTGCCTTGGCAACAACAAAATCAACAACTTCTGGTAATAAAACAGGTAGAATAAATTTCTCTACCAATCTATTAAATGCAGAATATCCAGATTTTTTAGAAATACAAATACAATCATTTAAAGATTTTTTTCAACTAGAAACTACCCCTGAAAATAGAAAAAATGAAGGGTTATATAAAGTATTTCAAGAAAACTTTCCAATCATAGACGCCAGAGGAACATTCGTTTTGGAATTTAAAGACTACTATATAGATCCACCAAGATACACTATAGAAGAATGTCTTGAAAGAGGGCTTACATACAGTGTTCCTCTTAAAGCAAAACTATATCTATATTGTACTGACCCACAATATGAGGACTTTGAGCCCATCATGCAAGATGTGTATTTAGGTAATATCCCTTATATGACCCCCAGAGGCTCATTTATTTTTAATGGTGCAGAAAGAGTAATAGTGTCTCAAATACACCGTTCACCCGGTGTGTTTTTTGGATTAAGCAGACATGCTAGTGGCGCAAGGTTATATAGTGCTAGAATAATTCCTTTCAAAGGAGCATGGATAGAATTTGCCACAGATGTCAACAACACTATGTATGCATACATAGATAGAAAGAAAAAGTTACCCGTAACTACATTATTAAGAGCTATCGGGTTTGGAACAGATAAAGATATATTAGAAATATTTAAATTAGCTGAAGAAATACCAGTAACTAAAAACGACCTGAAAAAAGTTGTAGGTAGAAAATTAGCAGCACGAATACTTAAAACATGGTTTGAAGATTTTGTGGATGAAGGTACAGGTGAGGTCGTTTCTATAGAAAGAAATGAAGTTTTATTAGAGAGAGAAACAATCATTGAAGAAGAACACATAGATATTATCTTAGAATCTCAAGCAAAAACAATAGTAATTCACAGAGAAGGCGCAGATACCAATCAATACTCCATTATATATAATACACTTCAAAAAGACCCTACTAATTCTGAAAAAGATGCTATTTATCATATATATCGTTTACTTAGAAATAGTGAACCTACCGATGAAGAAACTGCACGTTCAACCATAGATAAATTATTTTTCTCAGATAAAAGATACGATTTGGGAGAGGTAGGTAGATATCGTTTGAATAAAAAATTAGGTATAGATACTCCTATTGATATAAGAGTATTAACAAAAGAAGACATAGTTCTAATTATTAAATACCTCATAGATCTAGTAAATTCCAAATCTGATGTAGATGATATTGACCATTTAAGTAATAGAAGAATAAGAACAGTAGGAGAACAACTCGCTGGACAATTTGGAGTGGGATTAGCCAGAATGGCAAGAACTATTAGAGAAAGAATGAATGTGCGCGATAATGAAGTATTTACTCCTACCGATTTAATTAATGCTAAAACATTATCAGCCGTTATTAATTCTTTCTTTGGAACAAATCAGTTATCTCAATTTATGGATCAAACAAATCCATTATCTGAGGTAACACATAAAAGAAGATTATCTGCATTAGGTCCCGGAGGATTAACAAGAGAAAGGGCTGGATTTGAGGTTCGTGACGTACATTATACCCATTATGGAAGATTATGCCCAATAGAAACTCCTGAAGGACCAAATATCGGCTTAATATCTTCTTTAACCGTATATGCAAAAATAAATAGATTAGGATTTATTGAAACTCCATATAGACCTGTAAAAAACGGTAAAGTAGATATGAGTAATATTGTTTATCTAAGTCCTGAAGAAGACGATAATAAAATAATTGCACAAGCAACAGAACAACTTAATGATAAAGGAGAGTTAATACAAGAACAATTAGTAGCAAGAAAAGAAGGGGACTTCCCTATTGTGAATAAACAAGAAGTACAGTATATGGATGTTGCTTCTAATCAAATAGCATCTATTGCAGCTTCTTTAATTCCGTTTTTGGAGCACGATGATGCAAACCGAGCTCTGATGGGCTCAAATATGCAACGCCAAGCTGTTCCATTACTACAAGCTGAAGCCCCAATAGTAGGAACTGGTATAGAATCACATGTAGCAAAGGACTCTCGTGTACTTATAAATGCAGAAGGTGATGGGGTTGTAGAATATGTAGATGCCAACGAAATACATGTAAGATACCATCGTTCTGAAAAAGAAAAACTCGTTAGCTTTGAAAGTGATACAAAAGTATACAAACTTACTAAATTTAGAAAAACTAATCAAAATACATGCATAAACCTTAAACCTATTGTCTCTAAAGGACAAAAAGTCAGTAAAGGGCAAGTATTATGTGAAGGCTATGCTACTCAAAATGGTGAGTTAGCTCTTGGTAAAAATCTTTTAGTTGCATTTATGCCATGGAAAGGGTATAACTTTGAAGATGCTATTGTTATTTCAGAAAGAATTGTAAGAGAAGATGTGTTTACTTCTATACATATAGATGAATATACCTTAGAAGTTAGAGAAACCAAGTTAGGTGCAGAGGAATTAACTGCTGAAATACCAAATGTAAACGAAGAGGCAACTAAAAACTTAGATGAGCTAGGTCTTATCCGTACCGGTACAGAGGTTAAAGAAGGAGATATTTTAGTAGGAAAAATTACCCCAAAAGGAGAATCTGACCCTACTCCAGAAGAAAAACTTCTGAGAGCAATCTTTGGTGACAAAGCAGGTGATGTAAAAGATGCTTCTTTAAGAGTACCGCCATCAGTAAAAGGCATGGTTATAGATAGAAAATTATTCTCAAAAGTTATTAAAGATAAAAAAGCAAGAGCTGAAGAAAAAGCTATTTTGGATAAATTAGAAGTGGAATTTAATGAAAAAGTAAAGGAACTAAAATCGCAATTAGTTTCTAAACTTTACCAACTTGTAAAAGATAAAACCTCTGCAGGTGTTACAAATATATTAGGCGAAGAAATAATTCCAAAAAGTAGTAAGTTTGTACAAAAAACATTGGAAAAAATAGATTATAGTGAAGTAAACTTAGGACATTGGACCACCGACAAAGAAACTAATAAACAAATAGAAACATTACTTCATAATTATTCCATTAAATACAATGAATATCTTGGAGCATACAAAAGAGAAAGATATCAAATAAGCTCAGGAGATGATTTGCCTCCAGGAATTATAAAATTAGCAAAGGTATATATCGCAGAAAAAAGAAAATTAAAAGTAGGTGATAAACTGGCAGGACGACATGGAAATAAAGGCGTAGTAGCTAAAATCGTAAAAGATGAAGATATGCCTTTCCTAGAAGATGGAACACCTGTGGATATTGTACTTAATCCACTTGGGGTACCTTCTCGTATGAATATAGGCCAGATATATGAAACAGTTCTTGGATGGGTAGGTAAAAAATTAAATGTCAAATTTGCAACGCCGATTTTTGATGGAGCTACTCCTGAACAAATTAACGAGTGGACAGAAAAAGCAGGGCTACCAAAATTTGGAAGAACATACTTATATGACGGTGGTACGGGAGAAAAATTTGACCAACCTGCCACGGTAGGTGTTATCTACATGCTTAAGTTGCATCATTTAGTAGACGATAAAATGCACGCACGCTCAGTAGGACCATATTCTTTAATTACACAACAACCATTAGGTGGTAAAGCACAATTTGGTGGACAAAGATTCGGAGAAATGGAAGTGTGGGCAATTGAAGCTTACGGAGCTGCTAATGTGTTACAAGAAATCCTTACTATTAAATCAGATGATGTGACGGGCAGAGCAAAAACTTACGAATCAATCGTAAAAGGAGAAAATATACCTAAACCCGGTATTCCAGAATCCTTTAATGTACTTATGCATGAATTAAAAGGATTAGCTTTAGACATTAACTTAGAATAATATCTTTTTATTCACATCTACAACACCTCAATTAACAATAAAAACCAGTTAAATATATGGCTCTAAAATCAAATGTAAAACAAAAAGCCAACTTTTCAAAAGTAGTTATCAGCTTAGCTTCGCCTGAAACCATCTTAAGAAGATCTTCAGGTGAAGTATTAAAGCCAGAAACTATTAATTATAGAACATATAAACCTGAAAGAGATGGTTTGTTCTGCGAAAAAATATTCGGACCTATTAAAGATTACGAATGTCATTGTGGAAAATATAAAAGAATAAGATACAAAGGTATAGTATGTGATAGATGTGGTGTAGAAGTTACAGAAAAAAAAGTGAGAAGAGAAAGAGTTGGACATATTAATTTGGTAGTTCCCGTAGTTCATATATGGTACTTTAAATCTTTACCTAATAAAATAGGATATTTATTAGGGTTGAACGCTAAAAAACTAGAGTCCATTATTTATTATGAAAAGTATGTAGTTATTCAGCCAGGTGCTGCAGCGAATATCCCAATAGCGGATAAGTCTGGTGTTGAATACCTTGATTTTTTAAGTGAAGAAGAATATTATCATATCATTGAGCAATTACCCAAAGAAAACCAGATGCTAGACGATAAAGATCCAAATAAGTTTATCGCTAAAATGGGTGCCGAAGCTATTCGAGATCTTTTAGCGAGAATTGATTTAGATACCTTATCTTTTGAATTAAGAGATAAAGCATCAAAAGAAACATCGCAACAAAGAAAACAAGAAGCATTAAAGAGATTGCAAGTCATTGAATCTTTCCGTCAAGCTAACCAAAGAATGGAAAATAAGCCTGACTGGATGGTTATAAAAGTATTACCAGTGATTCCTCCTGAATTAAGACCACTAGTACCCTTAGATGGTGGTCGTTTTGCTACTGCAGATTTGAACGATTTATACAGACGAGTTATTATTCGTAACAATCGTTTGAAAAGATTAATTGAAATTAAAGCACCTGATGTTATTTTGCGTAACGAAAAAAGAATGTTACAAGAAGCAGTAGATGCTTTATTTGATAACTCAAGAAAAACAACCGCAGTTAAAACAGATAATAATCGCCCTCTTAAGTCTTTATCTGATGCATTAAAAGGTAAACAAGGAAGATTTAGACAAAATTTGCTAGGAAAACGCGTAGATTACTCTGGTCGTTCTGTAATTGTAGTAGGTCCCGAATTAAAGTTACATGAATGTGGTTTACCAAAAGACATGGCAGCCGAATTGTTTAAGCCTTTTATTATTAGAAGATTGATAGAAAGAGGTGTGGTAAAAACCGTTAAATCAGCTAAAAAAGTAGTAGAGAGAAAAGACCCTGTTATTTGGGATATATTAGAAAATATATTGAAAGGTCACCCTGTATTGTTAAATCGTGCGCCTACTTTACACCGCCTGGGTATTCAAGCATTTCAGCCTAAATTAATTGAAGGAAAAGCTATTCAACTACATCCATTGGTTTGCACAGCATTTAATGCGGACTTTGATGGTGACCAAATGGCTGTGCATGTACCATTAAGCAATGCTGCCATTGTAGAAGCACAATTATTAATGCTCTCTTCTCATAATATCTTAAACCCTTCTAATGGAACACCCATTGCCGTACCATCGCAGGATATGGTATTAGGGCTTTATTATCTTACAAAAGAAAGAGCTGGTACAAAGGAAGTAAAAATAAAAGGAGAAGGGAAAGTATTTTACAATGCAGAGGAAGTAGAAGTAGCATATAACGAGGGAAAAGTAGATTTACATGCAAAAATTAAAGTAAAAATTGATAATGCATTAGAAAATGGAGAATTAAAAACAAAACTTATAGATACTACCGTAGGACGTGTTATTTTTAATCAAAGAGTGCCAAAAGAAGTTGGATATATCAATGAACTTTTAACGAAAAAGTCATTGAGAGATATCATTGCTAATGTGTTGAAAAAGGTAGGGATGTCAAAAACAGCACAGTTTTTAGATGATATTAAAGAATTAGGATTTATGACTGCATTCCGGGGTGGGCTATCTTTTACTTTAAGTGATATTACCACACCAGAAAAGAAAAAAGAAATTATAGAAGAAGCTAAAAAGAAAGTAGAAGAAGTTATTGCTAATTATAACATGGGATTTATTACTAGTAAAGAAAGATACAACCAAATCATTGATATATGGACGCACGCTAATGTTAAAATAACAAAGACCATTATTGAAGCATTAAAATCTGATAGGCAAGGCTTTAACCCTGTGTATATGATGTTAGACTCAGGAGCTCGCGGTTCTAATGAGCAAATTAAGCAGCTGAGTGGGTGGAGAGGGTTAATGGCAAAACCTCAAAAATCTGGAAGTACAAGCTCTGAGTTTATTGAAAATCCCATTATAAGTAACTTCCGTGAAGGTCTTACAGTACATGAATACTTTATTTCTACACACGGGGCACGCAAAGGTCTCGCTGATACAGCTCTGAAAACAGCTGATGCAGGGTATTTAACTCGTCGTTTAGTAGATGTAGCACAAGATGTAATTATTACTGAAAATGACTGCGGTACATTAAGAGGTATCACTATGACCGCATTAAAAGAAAAAGATGATGTTATAGAAAGTTTATATGATAGAATTTTAGGACGCTTCTCTTTAAATGATGTGTATCATCCTCATACGGGAGAATTGATAGTAGGTGAGGGTGAACTGATTAATGAAGAGGTGGCTAAAAAAATATCAGAATCCCCAATAGAAAGTGTTGAAATACGCTCGGTATTAACTTGTGAATCAAAAGTTGGAGTGTGTGCAAAATGTTATGGTAGAAATTTAGGTAATGGTAGAATGGTGCAATTAGGAGAAGCAGTAGGAGTAATTGCAGCTCAATCTATTGGTGAGCCAGGTACACAGCTTACACTTCGTACATTCCATGCTGGAGGTACTGCTTCTGTTATGATGCAAGAAAATACATTAAAAGCTAAATATGAAGGGGTTGTAGAAATAGATGATATAAAAACAGTAGAAACAGAAGACCTTACAGGCGAAAAAGTTAATGTGGTAATAGGAAGATCTACTGAACTAAGAGTGATAGATACTAATACAGGTATCGCTGTATTCACAGGAAATGTACCGTATGGCTCTATATTAAGAGTAAAAAATGGGCAAAAAGTAAAGAAAGACCAATTATTATGTGAGTGGGACCCATATAACGCTGTGATTGTTGCAGAATTTAGCGGTAAAGTAGAATATGAAAATATCATTGAAAACATTACTTATCATGAAGAAGTAGATGAAAACACAGGATTTAGAGATAAAGTAATTATTGATAGTAAAGACAAGTCTATTAACCCTGTTATTAAAATTATAGATAGCGCAGGTAATGAACTAAAGAAATATAATATACCTGTAGGAGCTCACATCATTGTAAATAATAATGAAAAAATAAAAGCAGGAAAAACTTTGGTTAAAATCCCTAGAATTTCCGCAAAATCAGGCGATATTACAGGTGGTTTACCAAGAGTAACAGAGTTATTTGAAGCACGCAATCCTTCTGATCCTGCAGTAATATCTGAAATTGATGGTTATATTGTATTTGGTAGAACAAAAAGAGGAAGCAGAGAAGTAATAGTAGAATCTAAAACTGGTGAAAGAAAAATATATTTAATACCATTAACTAAACATATTCTTGTTCAGGAAAACGATTATGTAAAGGCTGGAGATCCTTTATGTGATGGGGCTATTAGCTTAAATGATATTCTCAATATTAAAGGACCTACTGCTGTGCAAGAATATATTGTAAATGAAATACAAGAAGTATATAGAAGACAAGGACAAAAGCTAAACGATAAACATTTTGAAGTTATCGTAAGACAAATGATGAGAAAGGTAGAAATAGTAGATCCGGGAGATACCAATTTTCTAGAGCAACAAATAGTTAGTAAGTTAGAATTCATGGAAGAAAACGATAGAATATATGGCAATAAAGTAGTTATAGATGCAGGAGACTCTGGCGAAGTAAAAAGAGGACAAATTATCTCTGCAAGAAAACTCAGAGAAATCAATTCTATCTTGAAAAGAAGAGATATGAAAACCATAGAAGCCAGAGACGCTCAACCAGCTACAGCAAAACCAATTTTGCAAGGTATCACTAAGGCATCATTACAAACTTCCAGTTGGATTTCAGCTGCATCATTCCAAGAAACTACAAAAGTACTGAATGAAGCCGCTATTAGTGCTAAAGAAGATCATTTATTAGGATTAAAAGAAAATGTTATTGTAGGACATCTAATTCCTGCAGGAACAGGACTAAGAAAGTATGAAAAACTTATTTTAACTCCAGAAAATTCCGAACATATAGAGGTAAGTAAAGAGGAAGTGAGAGAAGAAGCAAGAGTAAAGTAAAAATTTATGTTTAAAAAATCCTTTGTAAGAAATTATAAAGGATTTTTTTATTTTAATTTAACATTCTTTATTTATGAAATTTTACTTATATTTGTGCCAATAAAATTTAAAACCAAAAGCCTATGAAAAAATTATTAATGATTGTAACAATTACAGGATTCATTGCATCAGCAAATGCCATGTCTATAATGGCTAAATGTGGTGATGACAAAGACAAAAAATGTTGTAAAAAAGGCGCTAAGGAAGGAAAAGAATGTTGTAAGAAAAATGCAGGTAAGAAAGAATGTGCTACAGCCTCTGCTGATGGAAAAAAATCTTGCTGCAAAAAATCTGAGAAAAAAGAAGAAACAAAACACACTAATGAAAATCAAGCTAAATAGTTAGTTTTTTTCATAATCGAGAACAAAATGGCTTTCAAAAAAGAAAGCCATTTTTTATTTTAAATTCAGTAAGTATTAGATATACAGAAATACCAATTAAGCATAGTTTAAAAAATACAATCTCTTTGATTACTTTTATGCCTTCATAATAAAAGATGAGTTCAGTCAAGAGTCTGTTCGGTCAAACTGCAATATACGGACTAGGTGCTATTTTACCAAGGTTTTTAAATTATTTACTAACACCTCTTTATACTTATTTATTTACTAATCCTGCTGATTACGGTATCAATTCAGAAATTTATGCATACCTTGCATTTTTTAATGTTATTTTCACCTATGGAATGGAAACTGCTTATTTTCATTTTTCAAATAAAAGCGATAATCCCAAAAAGATATTCAATAACACTTTAAGTTTAATCATTATTACTACCACATTACTTTCTTCTTTACTTTTTCTTTCCTCTTATAAAATTATACATATACTTCACTATCAAAATGTTTCTTTTATATATTGGGCTATAGGTATTTTAGTTACAGATACGCTTTTAGCCATTCCTTTTACTTATTTGAGGCAAGAACAAAATGCAATAAGATTTTCCTTATTAAAAATTATTAATGTATTGATAAATATATCATTGAATTTATTTTTCTTTCTTATTTGCAAGAAAAGTTATGAGTTAGATGAGGCTAATATATTTGCTAAACTGTATAATCCTGATATAGGTATAGGATATTCTTTTTTGAGTAATTTGTTAGCTAATATGGTTTCCTTAATACTAATGTTTCCTGTGTGGAGTAAATTTCATTTTCATATAGATATCGCTTTAACTAAAGAGATGTTGAAATATGCTTTACCATTATTAATAGTTGGTTTAGCAGGAATGGTTAATGAAACCTTTGATAGAATCATACTGAAATACTTATTACCATTTGAAGAAGCACAGGCCGCACAAGGAATATATGGTGCGTGTTACAAAATTTCAATACTCATGACGATTTTTATTCAAGCATATAGATATGCTGCAGAACCATTTTTTTTCAGAGCTTTTAAAGACAATGATGCCAAGATAATTTATGCAAGAACCACAGACCTTTTCATTGCTTTTGGTTTAACGATATGGTTAGGTACATTCATGAATTTACCTATTATTCAGTATTTTATAGGACCATCTTACAGAGTAGGATTAAATGTAGTGCCTATACTTTTAACTGCCAATTTATGTCTTGGCATTTATTTTAATTTATCATTTTGGTACAAACTGACAGGACAAACTCAAATAGGAGCATACATTACTATAGTTGGAGCAGTAATTACTCTGATTATCAATTTTACTTTTGTCCCACGATATTCATATTTGGCATCAGCCTGGGGTACTTTAGCTGCTTATTTTTCAATGATGTTATTGGCTTATATTTTGGGTAAAAAATATTATAAAATTTATTATCCTGTTGGAAGAATATTATTAAACTGCTTTATCACTTTCTTGTTATTCTCTATCTCTTATTTAATTAAAACTGATTCTATGGCACTCAAATTATTTGTCAATAATATACTTTTGTTTTTATTTATCATTTATATCCTTTGGCAATATAAATTATCACTTAGAAAAATTATATAACATAAAAAATATATTATAGTGTGTGGCATAGCAGGAATTTATAGGTTAAATAAAAATATAGATTTGCAATATAATCCGAATGTATTATCGCTGTTGCAACATAGAGGTCCAAATGCACATCATTATCAAGTATTTTATGATGCTGTTTTATATCATACTCGTTTATCAATTATTGATCTATCTGAACAAAGTAATCAACCATTTTTTTTAGGCAAAGATAAATGCATCGTTTATAATGGAGAGATTTTTAATTACAAAGAACTTTCTAAGTATATTGAGAGAGTTCAAACATCAGGAGATGTAGAAGTATTGATTAAATACTTTGATAAATATAAAATTTCAGGACTTCATCATCTCAATGGTTTTTTTGCTTTTGCTTTTTATGATAATCAAAAAAATGAACTATATGTGGTGAGAGACAGATACGGAGAGAAACCACTATACTATTATCTTGACAATGATATTTTTGTATTTGCATCTGAAATACATTCATTACTGGAACTTATACAAAAAAAATTACCTATTAATACCGATGTGCTCTATACATATTTTAGATTACATTATATTGCAGGAGAACACAGCATTTTGAAAGGTATTAAGAGATTATTGCCCGGTCATTATATTTATATTACATCTGATGAAATAAATATTGATAAATGGTATGATATTCACGAACAAACGGAAAATGTAGATTTAAAGTTTGATGAATTATTAAGTGATGCAGTTCAAAAAAGATTAATATCAGATGCACCTATTGGAGCCTTTTTAAGTGGAGGATTAGATTCTTCTATTGTGGCAGCATTGGCTAAAAAAAACAAACAAGAACTACATACATTTAGTTTAGGCTACAAGAATGAAAAACTATACAATGAAACATCAGATGCTGCTATAATAGCCAAACATATTGGAAGTATTCATCATAATTTTGAAATAGACATCCACGAAATACAACCTGAAATCATCAGTATTTTAAATAAAATAGATGAACCTTTCGCTGATTCATCTGCCATTAATGTTTACTTTTTAAGTCAAAAAATTAAACCTTACGCAACCGTTGCTCTATCAGGTGATGGCGCTGATGAACTATTGATGGGATATAACAAACATAAGATATTTCTTCTTATAAATTATCCATTGCTTAAATTATTGACGATATTATCATATCCTTTCATTTCTGTTTTACCTGATAGCCGTACTCATTCATTATTAAACTCAATAAGGAAATTAAAAAAGATGGTTAAGGCATCTCAATTATCTGCATCTAAGAAGTACATTTATCTTTCCCAATGGGCAGAAGACGCCTATATTCATCAGCTATTTAAATCTTCATTAAACAACTACTATTTTTATTCATTATTTGAAAAGTATAAGGAGATTTATGATGAAGTGGAGTTATTTAATACTGCTGATTTAGAGATAGTTTTGCCATATGATATGTTGTACAAAATAGATTTTTTTGGTATGCAAAATGCTGTTGAAATTCGCTCACCATACTTAGATTATAGAGTTGTAGAGAAATTATATTATTCATCATTTCATGATAAGATTAATAATACACAACAAAAGTATTTATTAAGAAAAACATTTTCACATCTACTTCCATCATTCATACTCTCAAAGAGAAAGCAAGGATTTGAAATTCCATTACATAAAATTATATTGTATCTTACTGAGTATACATACTACTTGGATAAAGACTTTATTCAAAATCAAAATATATTTGATTATACAGTGATACATAATTTGATAGAGCAGATGAAAAATAAAAATACAAATGATGCGTCCTTAAAACTATGGACTATCATAGTATTTCAAGCATGGTATGAAAGATTTAAAAATTACATAGCAAAATAGTATGATAAAGATATTAAGAATCATTAATCGATTTAATTTGGGCGGACCCACTTACAATGCTTCTTATCTCACCAAATTCATGCCTGATGAGTATCAAACATTGCTTATAGGTGGAGTTCCTCACAAGTCTGAAACAGATTCATTACACATCACAAAAAACATGAATATAGAACCGCTTATTATTCCTGAAATGTCGAGGTCTATTAATCCGTTAAATGATATTAAAGCATATTACAAAATTAGAAATGTCATCAAGAACTATAAACCAGATATTGTGCATACTCATGCTTCAAAAGCTGGATTTTTAGGTAGATTAGCAGCTATACATGAAAATATTCCTATAATCGTACATACTTTTCATGGGCACATTTTTCATTCATATTTTAATCCATTAGTAACAAAATTGTTTCTAAATATCGAAAGCTATCTTGCTCGTAGAACATCTAAAATTATTGCCATTAGCGAATTACAAAAAAAAGAATTGTCAGAAGTTTTCAAAATAGCTCCTTTAGATAAATTTAAAGTTATTCCATTAGGATTAGATTTAAAGAAATTCTCTGAAAATCAACCGTACAAAAGAAAGATATTCAGAGAAAAATATAATATCTCTGACGATACCATCACCATTGGGATTGTAGGGCGATTAGCACCTATTAAAAATCATTATTTACTCATAGATGCTATGAAGATATTAAAAAAACATATCTCAAAAAAAATTGAAGTTATTATCATTGGAGATGGAGAGTTAAAGGATGATTTAATGCGATACATTACAAGACTTGGATTGACTAGCAGAACTAAACCTCAACAACCATCTTCCGATTTTTATTTTACTTCATGGATAAAGGAAATGGATATCGCTTATGCTGGATTAGATATAATTACATTAACTTCTAAAAACGAAGGCACTCCTGTAAGCTTATTGGAAGCTCAAGCTGCCGGGAAAATGATAATAAGCACCAACGCAGGAGGTGTAAAAGATATTGTACATCCAAAAGCGGGAGTAGTTATTAATGATTTTAAATCTACAACATTATCAGATGCGTTATTGAAAGCAATTGAGCGATACTCTCAATGGAACAATGGCATATTTAAGGAAATCAGCCCACTTGTAATAGAACAGTATTCATATCAAAGACTTGTTAAAAATATGGACGCTTTATATAAGGAATTATTAAGTAAGAAATAAAATTTGTTTGAATGAGATATTTTTGATAATATTGCACCCCTTAAAAAAATAAATTATGGAAAAACACTATGAAACGGTCTTCATATTAACTCCCGTTTTGTCTGAGGAACAGGCAAAGGAGACCGCAAAAAAATTCACACAATTTCTGAAACAACAGAAAGCAAAAGTACTTCATGAAGAAGTATGGGGATTAAGAAAATTAGCATATCCCATTCAAAAAAAATCAACAGGGTTTTACTTTTTAGTAGAATTTACTTCTACAAGCCCCTCTATTGTAAGAGAATTAGAAATTACCTTTAAAAGAGATGAGAGAGTGTTGCGTTATTTGGTAGTAGCAATGGACAAATATGCCATTGAATATGCAGAAAAAAGAAAAGCAAAACTAAAGTCCTCTTCTACAATTTCTTCTCCTAAAAAGAAAAGAACTACTGCCCAAAAAGTAAAAGAAGAAGATGTAGAATAAAATTTATCACATAACTAATATAAAATTTAAAAATATGAGTACAGATTCAGAAATAAGATATCTTAATCCTTTAAATATAGAAGTAAAAGAAAAGAAGAAAAAATATTGTTGGTTTACTAAAAATAACATTAAATATATTGATTACAAAGATCCTGATTTTCTCTTGAAATTTGTTAATGAGCAAGGAAAAATTCTTCCAAGAAGGATAACAGGAACCTCTTTAAAATATCAAAAAAGACTTGCAAAGGCAATTAAAAGAGCTAGACACTTAGCATTATTGCCCTTCACTACTGATTTATTGAAATAATTAAAATAAAATCTTAAAAATATGGAAATAATATTGCAACAAGACCTGCCAAATTTAGGGTATAAGTATGATGTTGTTAATGTAAAACCGGGTTATGCAAGGAATTTTTTAATACCTAAAGGCTTTGCTATTGAAGCTACAGAATCAGCAAAAAAATTAAATGCCGAGATTGTAAAACAAAAGCAACACAAAGAAGAAAGAATAAAAAAAGAAGCACAAGAAAATGCATCTAAATTGAATTCTTTGATATTAAGAATCCCCACTAAGGCAGGAGAAAACAACAAGATATTCGGTTCTATTACTACTATTCAAATTGCTCAAGCATTGAGTGAACAAGGATTTACTGTAGATAGAAAGTCTATAGTAATGGCTGAAGAAAATATCAAGACACTCGGTACTTATAAAGCTAAAGTAAAATTATACAAAGATATTTCTGCAGAAATTACTTTTGAGGTAGTAGCTGAATAGAATTTACTAGAATATATTGGTTAAGCATCTATGCTAAGAAATAATATACATCATGAGGGGCTAGGGCTCCTCATAATTTTTTAAATTAGTTACAATTGTTGTCTTTTATTTATAATCTTTTTAAATCAACAACGGTTCAATAATTGATTTGAGTTTTTTATTACATTAGCCCTCATATTAAAAAAATAATTTTCTCTAAGAGAAAAATTTATATGTGTTAGTGGTTTTTTATCAAAATGGAAGGAAAAGAAAATAGTGTTATTAAGCAATTCAAAACATATCTCCAATTAGAAAAAAATTTATCCTCAAACTCCATAGAATCTTATGAGAATGATATTATTAAATTATTGAATTATTTGAAAAATTATTATCCTGATATTGGTTTATTAAATATAGAAACTAAACATATAGAAAATTTTATTCAGGTTCTTTCAGAAGTAGGGCTTGAAATTAGTAGCATAAGCCGCATTATATCAGGGATAAAAGCATTCTATAATTTTTTGAATTATGCAGAAATATTACAACACAATCCAACGGAAATAATTAATACACCAAAAATAAAAAGGAAACTTCCAGTATTCTTATCGGTTTATGAAATAGAAGCTATGATTTCTCAAATAGATAGAAGTACACCAGAAGGCGAAAGGAATTACGCAATCATTGAAACCCTTTATGGATGCGGACTGCGAGTGTCTGAACTGGTAGAATTAAAGATAAGCAATATCAACTTAAAAGAAGAATACATAAAAGTTATTGGAAAAGGTAATAAAGAACGATTAATTCCAATTGGAAAGCCCGCTAAAAAAGCCATTCAAAATTATTACGAAAATCACAGAAAGCATATATCTACATCTGAGAAATATAGGGATATTTTATTTCTGAGTAAGTTTAATAAACCAATGAGTAGGATAATGATATTTTACATTATTAAAGATTTAGCGCAAAAAGCTAATATCTCAAAAAATATTAGCCCACATACTTTACGACATTCTTTTGCTACCCATTTAATTGAAGGGGGAGCTAATATCCGAGCTGTACAAGAATTATTAGGGCATTCAAGTATTACTACAACTGAAATATACACTCATTTGGATAGAGAATACCTCAGAGAAAATATATTGAGTTATCACCCCAGAAATAAAATTCAGTGAATATCAATAAAAAGTATTCCATACATTTACTCTCATTATTTTATGTCTGATAATATCTGTATAATATCTGTTATTTCTGATGCATATACAGACCAAAGAGTAATAAGAACAGCTCGTTGCTTTCATGAGTTGAACTTTAAAGTTTACATTATTGCTAGAAAAACTAAAAATACTCCAAAATATTTTTTTAATAAAATTTTATTTCATATTACCCACTTAAATCCACTATTTTCAAAGGGTATAGGAATGTATACCTTCTTCACTTTGTTTTTGTTCTTTAGATTATTCATTATTGTATTGAAGAATAAAAACAAAAACAAAAAGATATTGTTATATGCTAATGACTTAGATACACTAGCTCCTAATTTTTTAATTTCAAAAATTTTTCGTACTTACCTTATTTATGATTCTCATGAGTTATTTACTGAAGTACCTGAGTTACAAAATAGACCTATCAAAAAGAAAATATGGGAGTCCATTGAAAAATACATTGTACCTAAGCTTTCATTAGCTATTACAGTGAATGAAAGCATTGCTAAAATCTATCAAGAAAAATATAAAATACAATTTTATGCAATCAGAAATGTTCCGGAATTACTGGAAATTCAACAAGTAAAAACCCGTGAAGAACTTAACTTACCACTTCATAAAAAAATTATTATTTTACAAGGCACAGGTATTAATATCCATCGCGGGGCTGAAGAACTCGTACAAGCCATGCAATATATTGATGATAATTATTTTTTACTCATAATTGGGGGTGGTGATGTTATTCATCATTTAAAATTACTGACAAAACAACTTAATCTCAATAATAAAATTCTTTTTTTAGATAGAATGTCTCCACAAGAGCTATATCATTATACAGTTAATTCTGATATTGGAATCAGTATAGATAAACCTACTAATTTGAATTATATTTATAGCTTACCAAATAAAATTTTCAGTTATATTCAAGCACATGTTCCAATACTAGCGAGCAGATTACCAGAAATAGAAAACATTATTAATCATTATCAGATAGGAAGTTTTATTGACAAGCATCAACCTGAACATATTGCACAAAGAATAAAAGAAACTATACAACACCCTCAATACCCTCAATGGAAGCAAAATACATACAAAGCTGCTGAAGAACAAACTTGGAATATAGAAAAAGAAAAATTAAAGAAAATCATTACTAATTATATTTATCACTAATTTTAAGCAAAAAATTTATGAGTCAAAAAAGAGTTTTAATTACAGGTGCAGCTGGATTTTTAGGCTCTCATTTATGCGACAAATTTATTAAAGAAGGTTTTCATGTAATAGGCATGGACAATCTAATTACAGGTAATTTAAAGAACATAGAACACTTATTTAAGCACCCACATTTTGAATTTTATCATCACGATGTAACAAAATATGTTTTTGTGCCCGGAGAATTGCATTATATTCTACACTTTGCATCACCTGCTAGTCCAATAGATTATTTAAAAATCCCTATTCAAACACTTAAAGTTTCATCATTAGGTACACATAATATATTAGGATTAGCAAGAGTAAAAAAAGCAATAGTTTTGGTAGCATCTACAAGTGAAGTGTATGGCGATCCTTTGATTCACCCTCAAAATGAAAACTATTGGGGAAATGTAAATCCAATTGGTGTTCGTGGTTGTTACGATGAAGCAAAAAGATTTATGGAAGCTCTAACAATGGCATATCATCGTATCCACAAAATAGAAACCAGAATAGTCAGAATTTTTAATACCTATGGACCTCGAATGCGCCTTAATGATGGAAGAGTTATTCCAACATTTATAGCACAAGCATTAAGAGGCGAAGATTTAACAATATATGGTGATGGCTCTCAAACCCGTAGTTTTTGTTATGTAGATGATTTGATAGAGGGTATTTATCGCTTACTATTTTCAGATTACCCGTTACCGGTTAATTTAGGAAATCCTGATGAGATTACCATCAAAGAATTTGCTGATGAGATATTAAAACTAACAAAAGGTAAAAGTAAAATAGTGTCATTGCCACCTATGCAAGATGACCCGAAACAGAGAAAACCCGATATTAATTTAGCAAAAAAAATATTGGGATGGGAACCACAAATAACTAGAGCAGAAGGATTACGAAAAACATTAGAATACTTTGAATCGTTACCACAAGAGGTTCTATATAAAGAAAAAGAGTTTAGAGATTTAGAAAAATGGAATAAATAAAAAATTAATTCAGAAGATATTGATATTTTTGGTTTAAGAATTTTTTATTGGAGGCATTTTTATTCTTCCCGGAAGAATTACCTTCTATTGAAAATACTAAGTTAATTTCATGAGAACCTTTTTGTACTGTTTTTAATTTTGATAAAAGTAAATCATAACTATAGCTGATTTGAAATTTATTGAGTAAACTTACTCCTATATGAAATGCTAATGCATTGCCCGGTCTTATACTTACACCCGTAATCAATGTTTTGTGAATATGTAATCGTAAACTATAGTCTAAAAACAACGTAGAAGCTTTAGTATTGATTATCCAAAAAGAATTTTCCCAGACATAATTAGGATCTTCGCCAAAGTTATATCCCACTCCAAAAACCAAGTGATTTTCATTGTAATAATGCCCCTTAAAAAAACCAGGATCAGAGTATTGAAATTTATAAGTTGCTGCCAATATGTTTAACATTGACATTGAAATAAAAAATCTATCATTGTAATACAAAGCACCAAGAGCACCATCTATTTTTTCTCGTTTAATTGTAGGACTAGCTAAATCTACAGCGGCATCTAATTGATGTCTTAAAGTAATAAGAGATGGATTAATGCCCAAAATAGTGTATGCTAATGAAAATCCAAAAGACAATTCAGTATCAGATATCTTTATATGATATGCCATTGTTCCGGAAAGATAATTATTTATAAAAGGACCTATTTTATCATTAAATACCATCAAGCCACTACCTAACTTTCCTTTAAAGTAACGCATATTAAAAGATACAGCGGCAGTAGTTGGACTACCTGAAAATCCTGTCCATTGTTGTCTGTAAAAAGCTCTGGCATCTATCCATCTTTTAGTGCCGCAAAATGCAGGATTGAAAAAATATAAATTGCCTCTATATTGAGTCATGAATGGATATTGCTGTGCTAGAATGTTATTGTTACATATTATACTGATAATTACTCCAATATGTAATATCAAATTTTTTTTCATAGAGATTAGTCAGTTTAATTTGGTTGGTAATACTTCTTTGCTTCAGGCATGAATTCTTGAAGAAGCTTTATTCTGGTTTCATCACTGGGATGAGTACTTAAAAACTCAGGAGGTTTTTGTCCTCCTATAGTGGACATTCTTTTCCAAAAGTCAATAGCTAATTCAGGATTATATCCTGCCATTGCCATGAATATCAGTCCCATTTTATCTGCCTCTATTTCTTGATTTCTACTATACTTTAGGAGAGTAAGCCCAGAGCCTACACCATATGCCGCTAAAAATATTTTTCTTGTTTCCTGTGGTTTTTGAGATAAAGCCATGTCTAAAGTCATTCCTCCAAATTGAGCAAGCATTGCTTGCGAAATTCTCTCGTTGCCGTGTTTGGCAAGTGCATGTGCAATTTCATGTCCCATGACTACAGCAAGTCCTGCATTATCCCGTGTGATAGGTAATATGCCCGTATATACTACTACTTTGCCACCCGGCATACACCATGCATTCACGATATTATCATCTACTACATTAAATTCCCATTGATACATTTCTAACTCTTTACTTAATCCCTTTTTTTGATAGAACTTTTCTACCGCTTGTTTAATTTTATTTCCAACATCTCTTACCTCTTTTACTCTTGAATCATAATCAGATAATTTCTTATTATTTTTTAGAAAATTATCATACTCAGTTAAACTCATAGATATTAACTCTCTTTCTGAAATTAAGTTTAATTGTTTTCTTCCAGTCACTGCATTTCTTGTGCATGAAGAAAATACTATACTAATAAAGATAGTAATTATTAAACAAATTCTCATAAGTTATCTTTTTACTTTTAAGTATGGGGTAATTTACATAAAAATTTTTTAATCTATATTTATTATGGCGAAAATGTATATAAAAAAACAAAAACAAGTAAATAAATAAATTTTTTATATTTCTGATATTTCAATTACATTTAGCCCTAGAATTTAAATTTTATTTTATGCTATACAAATACATTTTAGTTTTTAGTTTACTCTTTTTCATATCAATTTCTTTTTTTTATGCTCAGTCGGAAAAAGAAATGTACAGAGAGGTAATTAGCTATATGAATATGAAAGAGTATCAAAAAGCTTATGAAATAATGGATAAGTTGTATGCAAAGAAACCTAAAAACGAAGATTATTTATTTACACTTGGTAATATTTGTTTAAATTATCCTGAAAGAAAAGAGAGAGCTTTAGAAATCTTTGAGGCATTGTCTAAAAAAAAAATCTAATATGCTAGAAATGAAGTATTACTTGGGAAAAGCTTATCATATGAATTATAAGTTTAAAGAAGCTATTCCATTATTACAAGATTTTATTAATAATTTTGCTTCTATCAAGAAACCTACAGATGAACAAGAATCTATGCTAAATGATGCATTTTTATTAGTGCAATACTCTGAAAACGGAAAATCAATTATGGATAATAAAGTGTTCTGTAAAATAGAAAACATTGGGGCTCCTATTAATTCAGATGCTTCTGAGTATGTACCTGTTATATCAGCTGATGAATCGGTAATGATTTTTACTTATGTTGGACCAAAAGCAACAGGTGGATTAGTGAATGATGATTTACAGCCTGATAAAGAAGAAGGTTACTATCACGAAGATATATTGATATCTTATAAAAAAGATGATGGTACCTGGACAGAGCCTGTTGGTATTACAGAACTCAACACACCAGGACATGATGCAGCCATTGCTCTTTCTCCAGATGGACAAACACTTTTTATCTTTAAATCTACTAACGAAGATAAAGGAGATATTTATATGTCTTTATTAGATGGGAATAAATGGACCGAACCAGTTAGATTAAACTCAAACATCAACACAGAATATTGGGAAGGAAGCTGTTCAGTTAGCGCTGATGGTAGGTTTCTTTATTTTGCTTCCGAAAAACCAGGAGGTTATGGTGGCAGAGATTTATGGGTTTCAGAAAAAGAAGGAGATGATTGGGGTCCGCCGACGAATTTAGGTCCTATTATTAATACAAAATATGATGAAGATGCACCTTTTATTCATCCGGATGGCATAACATTATTTTTTAGTTCTAAAGGTCACAAAAGCATTGGTGGATATGATATTATGTATTCTATAAAAAAAGAGGGTCAATGGCTGCCTCCAAAAAATATGGGAGTACCACTCAACACTACTGAAGATGATAGATACTATGTAATTAATGCAAAAGGCGATAAAGGTTACTTATCATCGAACAGGGGAGGACATGGAGGAAAAGGAAAACAGGATATTTATTCATCTACTCCAGGTATAGTAGGCGAAAAACCTGTTCTAGCTGTAGTTACTGGAAGTGTATTTGGTAATGACAATCCTATATCAGCTGAAATTGTTATTACAAAAACATCAGAAAATAAAGAATTTAAATTAGTTTCTAACCAACAAACTGGTAAATACTATATCGCTTTATCTCCCGGAACATCTTATAAAGTCAAAGTTTCAGCAAAAGGTTATGAATCTACAGAAGAAATATTTGATATTGAAAATATTAAAGAATTTACAAAAATCACAAAAAACTTTTTTTTGCTAACTCCTGAACAAGTAGCTAAAATCAATGAAGAAATTAAAAAAGAAAATGAAAAACTTAAACAGGAAAAACCAGAAGAATTTGCAAAAACTGAAATAAATAATAATAGTCCTTGTGTAACAGATATATCTAATTATGATGAAATAAAAGAAAAATTGAAAAAAGAAAAAAAGTATGATGAGTTTTTAAAATTAATAGGTAATTACTGTCATGAAGGATTAATCTTTAGAGTGCAAATTGCTGCTTATCACTACCCTAAAAATTATAACTATAAACACTTAATAGAGTTTGGTCAACCTATTGTAATTGCCGGAGAGGATAGAATCACAAGATTTTTTTTATCAAAAGACTGTAAAACTTTTGCTGAAGCTGAAGCATGGAGACAAAAGGCTATATTAAAAGGACAGACAGATGCATGGGTTGTGGCATTTTATAAAGGTAAAAGATATTTTATGCAAGAAATTTTTAATTTACCAATCTTCAATAAATGATAATTTTCTAATTAATTTTTGCCTTTGTTTGTAAAAATGCTTAAACAATTACATATAAAATACAATCTGATATTTTGTATTTTTCTAATGTTATATTCTTTTATTTTCTCTCAGATGAAAGATAGTAGATTGCAAGAAAAACTAAATAAAGCCGATGATTTATTTGATAATAAAAATTACTTAATGGCAATTCCTATTTACAAGGGTCTTATAAAGAAAGAACCTGACAATAAATATATCAAACCAAAATTAGCCATTTGTTATTTGAATACAAATCAGAGTAGAACAGAACCAATAAAACTATTAGAGGAACTTGCTAAAGATGAAAAAACAGATATAGAAAACTGGTATTACCTTGGAACTGCATATCATTTAAGTGGTCAAATAGATAAAGCTATAGAATCTTTTGAAAAATATATTTCTTTAAAGCCTAAAAAATCAGACATAGAAAAGGCAAAAAGAAAGATAGAGCAATGCAATAACGCTAAAAAACTCATGAGTAATCCCATTAATGTTACATTTACAAATTTAGGGTCAGAAATAAATTCACCTGATCCTGATTATTATCCCTATGTTAGCCAAGATGAGACTTTTTTGGTATTTACATCGCGCAGAAAAGAAAATGTTGGAGGAAATAAAATAGAAATAGATGGTTATAGACCAAGTGACATATGGTTTAGTAAAGTAGAAAATGGCAAATGGATAAAAGCATATAATCCGGGTAAAGTTATTAATACTAATTACGATGAACAATGCGTTTCTTTAAGTTTGGATGCAAGTCAAATGGTTGTGTACTTTGATAATATAGAAAAATATGGAGATCTCTATACATCTACTAAAAATACAAATGGGGATTTTACAAAAATTAAATTATTACATCCCTTTATTAGTGATCCTAAGAAGATTGAAACAAGCGGCTCTTTCACTTCTGATGGAAATACTTTCTTTTTTGCTCGTAGAGAAAGCATTGAAGATCAAAGTGATATCTATATGGTTAGAAAGTTACCTAATGGACAATGGGGAATTCCTCAAAAATTACCCGATCAAATTAACACTTTCTATAATGAAGATTTTCCATACATTGGCGCAGACGGAGTAAGTTTGTACTTTGCTTCAGAGGGACATAATAGCATAGGTGGCTATGATTTATTTAAATCAACATGGAACCCAGAAGAAAATACATGGACTCCTGCAGAAAATTTAGGTTATCCTGTGAACTCAACATCAGATGACAGAAGCATTTGTATGACTCCTGATAATAGAGTAGGGTATATTAGCACTTTTCGTCCAGGAGGTTATGGTGATCTTGATATTTATAGAATCCGATTTGAAGATAAAGATCAAATTATTAGAATAATTACAGGCAGAGTATTTTTAGGAGACACAACAGTTAAAGCTATTGATACTCCTGTTACTATTATTGCAAAAAATAAAAAAACTAATGAAGAAAGACAATTTATTCCTAATTCTAAAACATCTAAATATGTTATAGCGCTGGAAGCAGGCGAATACTTACTAACTATATCTGCTGACGGCTATGAACAATACTCGGAAAATATAGTAATATCTGATATAGGAAAAATTGAAATAGAAAAAAATAAAGACTTTATCTTAAAGAAAAAACCATGAAAAAGTTTTATCTAATAACATTAATTCTAAATTTTATTACAACAGTAGCACACTCTCAAGATTTAGATAACAAGCTAATGCCTAAGTTTTTAAAAGCAGAAGATTATTTTGATATGGGGAATTATTTATCTGCTATACCTCTATATAAAGAAGTATTGAATAAAGCTTCCCATAATAAATATGTAATGGCAAAACTTGCAGTATGCTATATCAAAACAAGAAATAATAGAGATGAGTCTGTGAAGTTATTAGAAAAACTTGTAGAAACTAAAGATGTAGATCCAAAACTATGGTATTATCTTGGAAAAGCATACCATCTTACTAATAAAATAGATGATGCTATTGCTGCATATGAAAATTACAAAACATTTAAACTTAAGAAAAAAGACATAGAAGATGTGAATAGACAAATAGAAATGTGTAAAAATGCTAAACAACTCATGCAATATCCCGTTAATGTTTCTTTTACTAATATCGGTAAGGAAATAAATACAGAATTCCCTGAATATTATCCATTTGTAAATGAAGATGAAACTTTTTTAGTATTTACATCTCGTCGAAAAAATAACATAGGTGGAGGTAAGATAGAAGCCGATGGCTATCGTCCAAGTGATGTATGGATGAGTAATGTTAAAAATAACACATGGGATAAGCCAGTGAGCATAGGCCGAGACATCAATACAAGATTTGATGAAATGTGTGTTTTTTTGAGTTCAGATGGAAATTCCGTTTTAGTTTACATGGATAAAGGGGGTGATAAATTTGGCGATATTTACATATCCTCTAAGAATAATAGACGACAGTTTGGAAAACCCAAACTTCTTCCAAAAATTGTTAACGATCCTGATAAAATAGAATTATCAGCATGTTTCAACAGAGATAGTAGTACTATCTTTTTTGTTAGAAAAGATAAGATGGAACAGACCAGTGATATTTATGTTGTTAAGAAATTACCTAACGGGGAATGGAGCATCCCCAAAAAATTACCTGACCAAATTAATACACCGTATAATGAGGATTTTCCATACATAGCCCCCGATGGCGTTACTTTCTACTTTGCCTCAGAAGGACATAATAGCATGGGCGGTTTTGATATATTTAAGTCTATTTATGATCCCGAAACAGGTAAATTCACTTCCGCGGAAAATCTTGGATATCCTATCAATTCTACTGATGATGATATGGGGATATGCATTACTAAAAATAAGAAAATAGGGTATATTAGTTCATATCGCCCAACTGGATTAGGTGATCTTGATATCTACCGTATAAAATTCTTAGATGAAGAACAAGCGACTAGAATATATAGAGGAAAAATATTCTTGAAAGATACCACACATACTATGAACACGCAAATAATGATTATTGCTACAAACAAGCAGAATAATGAAGAATACACCTTTAGTACGAAAAAAAACGGTGAATTTATTATGGCTCTTCAAGAAGGTGAATATACTATTAACGTGAATGTTGATGGGTATATGGAATACAAAAAAGATATTCAGGTTTCTGATATAGGTAATACAGAAGAGGAAAAACTTATTATTGTATTACAGGAGAAGTAGATAAATAATTAACTCATGAATTATAGCGTAAGATTTTTAATTCTCTTCATTATCATTATTTCCGTTCAGTTACAAAAAGCTCAAAAAAACTATTCTTATCAAATAGCTCTTTTAAAGTATAATGGAGGTGGAGATTGGTATGCGAATATAGAAACATCTTTGCCTAATCTCATCAAGTTTTGCAATAAAGCATTAAAAATAAACATAAACCCGGAGCAAGCTATTGTAGAACCTGCTTCAAAAGATATTTTTAAATATCCTTTTGTCCACATTACAGGACATGGTAATATCATTTTTTCAGAAGCTGAAGCTCAAAATATACGAGATTACCTAATTGCAGGGGGCTTTTTACACATTAGTGATAACTATGGGTTAGATAAGTATATTAGAAGAGAAATGAAAAAAGTTTTTCCCGAACTAGAATTTATAGAATTACCTTTTAATCATTCTATTTATCATCAAAAATATAATTTTCAAAATGGCTTACCAAAAATACATGAACACGATAATAAGCCCCCACAAGGTTTTGGACTCATATATCAAGGTCGCTTGGTATGTTTCTATGATTATGAATGTGACTTGGGAGATGGATGGGAAAATCCTGAAGTGCATAACGATCCTACTGAAAAACATCTAGAGGCCTTAAAAATGGGAGCTAACATTATTCAATTTGTATTAACTCAATGACAAATTGAATGTGCGTTTATCTCTAAAAAAGAGATTAAATAAATTGAACTTTAATATTGGTAGCTCACTGTTTCACTTAACTGTGTAAAAATTTAATATTGATAAAATTAGGCGAGAGTATGAATATTTTTGCTTTATAAGTGGAAAAAATTTTGATTTTTGATGTTTCAATTATTATATCATAACCTCAACCTTTTTCTTTTGGGTGGAAAATAAAATTGAAAACATTTACTATTTTCCTGACTTTAGTAAGTTCATAAGTTCTTTACTAAGAAGCATTCTTTGCTTTTTATAGAATATCACCACGAATGCGTCGTGATCTGGATATTTACGTGCTTCCCACTGTCTTGTCCATGCTTGTCTAAATGTTTTATATGCTGTAGACAACATAAATCGGGTTAGATTATCATCATACACTTTCTTATCTACTTTATCCAATTTTTCGTACTTGAAATATTGGAAATTTTTTGCATATAAGTAGGCTCCTATTTGTACTTTGAATACCAAGTCCTTTGCTGAATAGTCCCCAAATTTTTCTAAAAACTCACCAAGCTCCTCTTCACTCATTTTTAGGGCATTGTTTAAGTTATCTTTATTAAATGGTATAAGGTATTTTTCTAGTGTTCCTGGAGGATATGATGAAGCAGCAAGCATGCCTTTATTGCTGGTAATCAAACTAAACTTACCATCTTTATCGGTAATTTGATCTCCAATTTTCTTACCTTCGATGCCTTTTCCTGTATGATCGGTAATCAGACCATTTACAACAGAAGCAGTAGGATAATCTACGAATATATCATAATCTTTATTTTTAGGTACTTTTTTGAAAATAAAATCTCCTTCATAATTAGTAATAGTATTCATTACAACACTTCCATCTTTAGCTCTTAGTTGAACTCTTACTCCTGGTATTGGTTTCTTGGTTTTAGGATGGATAACTTTTCCCGCAATGTTCATATAAGCATCTTCAGCACCTGTTCCATATGCATTGAATTTGAAACTACCATCATCATTAGTAATTTGGTCGTTGATTTTCACACCTGCAATGCCACTTTTCCCATATAAATCAGTGGCTTTTCCTTCTACAAATACTTCACCTGGATAATCCACATTAATATCATATTCTTTTCCTTTAGGGACCTTCTTAAATACATAATTTCCATTTTCATCAGTGGTAGTAGTCATTACTACCTCACCATCTTTGCTTCTTAATTCTACTTTAACACCTGCTAATGGCTTCCCTGTTTTAGGATCATAAACAGTTCCTGATACACGCATGTATTTATCAAAATCGTCCTTATTATACAAATGTACATCTAAAACACTATCTCTAAACGAAAAAACATTTCTTAAATTTAGACTCATATTATATGGTACAAAACCATCTGCTTCAAAAGTAACATCATACTTAAATGTAAGAGGAAATACCAATAGATATTTTCCTGTAGAGGCATTAGAGTTAAAGTTAGAAGGCTCAGAAGTTTGATCAGAAAATTTTACTGTAATATAAGAGTATCCGGGTGTATCATTAAGATAAACTATGCCTTTTAATACAAATGCAGAAGTATTATTAAAGTGTCCTGGTGTAACTAAATAAATGTCCTGTTGTCCAATGCCATTTTTTCTCATGGATGAGTAATAACCATGAGAACCACTAGCGTTGATAACATAAAATTTATCATCAAAAGGAGTATTGACTTTTGTACCAAGATTTACTGGTAATGACCAAGTACTATCTTTTTGTAAAGTTGAATAAAATACATCATATCCTCCCATTGATCTTGTACTGTTAGAGCTGAAATAAAGTGTTATACCGTCATAAAACAAGAATGGCGAGTCTTCATCGTATTGTGTATTAACACTTGGTCCGAGATTTACAGGCAAAGACCATTTACCATTAGGTAGTTTTACAGAACGCCATAAATCTCTTCCTCCATATCCTCCGGGTCTTTCAGAAGAGAATATAATCATATTTTCACTAAATGCTAAACACGCACTCCCTTCCCAATACTCTGAATTAATGCCACCTGGTAAGGCAGCAGGAGTTGACCATTCATTACCTACTAATCTTGAGTAATAGATATTTCCCAAAGAATCAGGTCTATTCCGATATAGAAATAAAGTTTGTCCGTCTGCAGATATCGCTACAGCTCCATCATTTCTCTCTGTATTTAAATTATCTATAGGGTGAGAAGCACCCCATTCTCCATCTGGAGTTTTAACTGATTCGTATATATCTTCACCGTAAAATGTACCATTAGGGTCGGGTTCGCCGTTTTCATTAAGCATTCCGCCTTTAGATTTAGCTCCTCGATATGTGTAAATAACCTTTGTTTCGTCTGCGTCCGTTACAGGCATATATTCATCATACTCAGAATTTATATTTTTATTTTGTAGTACTATTTGAATAACATCATTTTTTTTGAGTTCAACATCTCTTTTAGCAATGTCTTGGGCGGAAAATGTTTGTTGTAAAAAATACTTTCCTCTTGCATATATATCTGTTGTGGTATCCTTTTGTGTAGCCAAAAATTTTGTATAATAATTTTTAGCTTCTTCGTAATTTCCTTTAATGTGTTGTGCTCTTCCTAAATAAAATGTAAGGTTAACCAATTTTTTATTCTTACTATTTTCTAAGGGCGATAATAACTCCCAACTTTTATCAGGCTCATCACTTTTATATAAATAACATAATCCTAAGCGATATTGAATGAATTCATCCTTTGGTTTTCTATCATGTAAAACATGATAGTATTTTAATGCTTCTCTTAAATTACCAGATGAATAGAATTTTTCACCTTCTGCAAGAAGCCAAGAATCTTTTTTGTCTTTATATTGATTAATCCAGTCTGTTTGATTTTGTGCATTTAAAATAAAATTTAAACACAATAAATTGATAGCAATAAATGCTACCCACTTATATTGTCTTACCATTAGTATAGTGTTTGAGAGTTGTTACTTTTTCCAGAAAAAGAGAATTTATATGAAACAAAGATTTCTGCAGCAGGCCCTAAATATGTTTTTAAACTATTGATATATAAGAAGTCATAACTTAATCCTGCTCTTAATTTTTTAGAGATAATACCACCAAGACCACCTGTTAGAGAGTAACCATGTTTGTATCCTACAAATACCCATCCATATTTTTCGGATTCTGCTACTACTTGTGCATCTACTTGTACCGGAGCTACCATTGAAAAGTTGCCTACACCTGTAACATATCTTAAATAAATAGATGGTGTAATGTTAAGAGGGAAATTTCCATCTTCAATGACTTTGATAATATACGATGCATTCCATGTAATATGTCTGGTAGTGATATATTTTGTAAAATGTCCTGTAGGATCATTGAATCGTACTCTACTATCTAGTAATTGCCATGCAGTAAATCCTGTATTAAAATCTTTCCATGTGAAGTTGAATCCAAAAGACATATCAAAAGTAGCACGACTAAAGGAGTTAGAATATAGTTCAGGATCTTGATTATCTTTTACTACAATCCTGTTAAAGTCATATCTACGTTGAAAAGCACCAACATTTACACCTGCACTGAATGTGGCATCATCATTGATTTTCACAGCATGTGAATAATTAGCATATCCTGAGGTTTGGTCCCATAATCCTGCTTTATCATGAGTGACTATAATTCCAAAGCCATTTTTTTGATTTTGAAGTGGCGCAGAAAAGACGAGTACTTGATTTACTGGTGCGTCGGGTATGCTTGTCCATTGAGAGCGATGAAGAGCGAATATGTCTCCCATATTGTTTTGATAACTCATGGCTGGGTTGGTCATTATTTTATTAAACATGTATTGATTTAATAACGGCACTTGTTGTGCAAGTGCTAATGTTGTGGAACCAATGAATAATATAAATTTTGTTTTCATAATATGTTTTTTGCAAATTTATGTAAAAAAAATCTTATCTACAAAATTTTTTATTAAAAGGTTTGTGATTTTTTTCCATATAAAGTATCTTTATAAAGAGTAAAATTACTTCAACTTATTGTTATTTGAGAATGCTCTAAGTTACTTTGTACGTTTGTATGAATGTATAATATCTACAAATAATTTTGCTTTTTCTTTTTTTATATCTGGATATAATCCATGTCCTAAATTAGCAATATAAGGTATAGTTTTAAATTTATCTAGCATTTTTATTGTTTCTATTTCTATTGTTTTATCATCTGAATATAATAAACATGGGTCAGCATTTCCTTGAAGGGTTTTGTTTTTTATAATACTCATAGCATATTCAGGTTCTATTGTCCAATCTAAACTTATTACTTGACAGTTTAGTAGATTTATGTCTTGTAATGTAAAATGACCATCTTTTGGAAAGATAATAATAGGTACTTCTGAAATTGAGTCGCATATTTTTTTTAAATAGGGGATGCAGAATTTTTGATATAACTCTTTGTTAAGAACACCTGCCCATGAATCAAATACTTGGATAATATCTGCACCGCTTTTTATTTGGTCTTTTAAATAATTGATAATTGAAGTGGTTATTTTTTCTAGTAATAAATGGCTTAAATCAGGACGAGCGTATAACCATTTTTTAGCTGTGCTAAATGTTTTACTCCCTTTTCCTTCTGTCATGTATGCGAAGAGTGTCCATGGAGCACCACTAAAACCTATTAGTGGAACTTGATTATTTAAGTGTTTTTTAGTTAATTTAATAGCTTCTAGAACATATTGATATTCGTTGAGTGTGGCTATATGGAGCTTTAAAATATCTTGTTCTTCCTGAATATACTTTTGAAAAACAGGTCCTTTTGTTTCTACCATAGTGTAAGGTAGTCCCATTGCTTCGGGGATTACAAGAATATCAGAAAATATAATAGCCGCATCTACATTTAAGATATTTACGGGCTGAATAGTAGCTTCTGCTGCGAGTTCAGGAGTTTTTACAAAATGTATAAAATCTTTTGCTTTACTTCTTGTAGCTTTATACTCTGGCAATACTCTTCCTGCTTGTCTCATTAGCCAGACAGGAATGTGATCTGTTAATTCGCCACGCGCTGCTTTAATTATAAGATCGTTTTTATACAATAAAAATTATTTTTGTGCAGAAATATCTGTGGTTACAGCAGATTTTGCAATACGCATTTTAGAACCATCCTCTGTTTCCATTAAAATAGAAGTATCATCTACTTCTACCACTTTGCCGTAAACGCCGCCTATGGTAAGGATTTTATCTCCTTTTTTAAGATTTTCTACAAATCTTTTTTGCTCTTTTGCTTTTTTCATTTGTGGTCTTATCATAAAGAAGTAAAACACTATTATAATGAGTATGAGAGGAAGCATTTGCATAATAGGATTTCCGCCTTGCCCTCCTTGTGGAGGAGCCATTAAAATAATACTTGGATGTAGCGTCATAGTTTTAGATTTATTTTTATTTAGATGTTGTGTTTGTAGCAGGTTCTATAATGTCTGCTTTTATTTTTAATATTCTGGTGTTAGGTTCGGCATTTGTAACTATGGTGATAGTTTTTTCTACATAGCCTGATTTGCCTTCACTGTTAAACTCTACGGTTATTTTTTCCGTTTTTCCGGGAGGAATTGGTTCTTTAGGAAAATCAGCAACAGTACAACCACAACTGGCTGCAGCGGAACTAATCACTAAGTTACCTTTTCCAATATTTGTAAATTTAAAATCATAACTCACTTTTTCACCTTGTACAATTTTTCCAAAATCATGTTCTTCTTTTTCAAAGTCAATGACAGGCAGTTTATCTTTATTTCCAATACTTACATCGCTTGCACTTAGTTCGTTCTCTCGAGTTTCTTCATTGTTATTAGAGCATGAATTTAATGTGAGTGTTAATGTCCCAACAAGAATTAGAAGAATTAAATTTTTCATAATAGAAAATGATTTTTGGGGCAAAGTTGCATAATAAATAATGTAAATAAAAATTTTATCTGTTTTTGTTTTTAAGTTGGATGAATACCATGTATGTTCTATAAACAGAATAAAAGGATAAAATGATAACTAAAATATATTTTTTTAATAGTGATAGATAATCGAAATAAGAAGTGAATAAAATCAAAGAAATTAAGAAGATACAGAACACAACAACAAACATACCTGTTATTAAACCAACTACAGAATTCAATTAAATACTTTGTGATTCCGGCAGGATTCGAACCTGCGACCCACAGCTTAGAAGGCTGTTGCTCTATCCAACTGAGCTACGGAACCTTTATAGGTTAGAAAATTTTGGCCGCAATTATACAAAATAATTTAATTCCTGTAAAAATATATTTTGCATCTTTGCGGCAGATAGCAGAATAATTGATTTCTCAATATATCTTAATATATCATGATCAGAGCATTTGTACTTCCAAATTATTCTCAAATAAAGGTAGATTCGTTTGATGAATTACCTCAATGGGATAATTTTGTTTGGATAGATATTCAAAACGGAAGCACGCACGATATATTGTCCATAGAAGAAAAATTTAAGATTACTTTTCCTTCCAAACAACAACAAGAGGAAATTGAAGTAAGTTCAAGATATTCGGAAGAAGATGATGCTATTAAAATCATTTCGAGCTTTATTAATTTTTTCCCTCAGTCTGAAAAAATAGAAGATACTGATGTAAGCATTATTGTAAAGAATAATGTGATATTAACTAATAGAAATTTTGAATCTCGTGCATTTCAGGAAATAGTTAGAAAAATAAAACAACAACCTTTTCAATATAATCATGCATTAAAAATTTTAATTGCTATATTAGAGCAGGGTGTTGATAATGATGCTGATATCATAGAGTTTTTATCAGCAAGAATCAATGCTATCAGTAGATCAATGAATTTTAGTGGTTTAACTGATGAAAAATTAATCTTGAAGATTAATTTTTATCAGGAGGCAATGATTAAAGTAAGAGAAGATTTATTTGACACTCAAAGAATATTATCTTTGCTAATTAGAAATGAAGTTATAAAGGATGAAACATTGGATAAAATAAGAGTATTATTAAAAGACATTGCCTCTTTGATAGATCACACTTCGTTTAATTTTACTCGTTTAGAGTTTTTGCAAAATTCATTTTTGGGATTAATTAATATAGAACAAAATAAAATTATTAAGATATTTACAGTGGTTTCTGTGATATTTATGCCACCAACTCTGATAGCCAGCATTTATGGTATGAATTTCAGAATACTTCCTGAGTTAGAATGGGATTTTGGCTATCCTTTTGCTTTACTGTTAATGGTTCTTTCTACACTTATAATCCTATATATATTCAGAAAGAAAAAGTGGTTATAAAATAGTACTAATTTAATTTAGGCTTACCTAAAATAAAATTTAGATTTAACTAATCATTTTTAATTAGTATATCTAAAATCTCTTGAGCGCATTCTTCGGGAGTTTTATTCAAAGTATTTATTTTTATAACATTTTCATTTTCGCCTGGAATTTCAAATTTTGCAGATATTCCTGTAAAATCTGAAATTTCATTGTTTTGAGCTTTTTTGTATAAACCTTTCACATCTCTTTTAATACACTCCTCTATTGGTGTATCAATAAAAAATAACAAAACATTGTCTTTAAGAATTTCTTTGATATTACTCCTTAAAATTTTCAAAGGCGTAATAAACGAACAGATACAATATATTTTTTGTGAACTAATTAATCTGGCTAATTCAGCTGCACGGCGGATATTTTCCATTCTATCATTCTCTGAATATCCTAAATCTTTATTTACAGTGTTTCTTAAATCATCTCCATCTAAAACAATATGTATTATATTTTGTTCTTTTAACCTTTTACTTAGAGCACTGGCTATGGTGCTTTTACCTGCACCAGATAGACCAAATAACCACATTACTTTCTTTTTACTCATAATCACTATAAATTTTCTTATTTTTGCGTAAAACTAATAAATTTTTATATGCAAATTTTTTCATCAAATAAGGATTGGGTTTTTTTATATGATTTAAGAGTAGATCAAGTAGGTGTAGAAGATAGATTATCTCGTATTACTTCTCGAAGTATAAAAAAACAAAGCAAAGTAGAGGGATTAAAGATGATACTTAATATGATAGATCTTACTACGCTTGAAGGTAAAGATACAGAAGGCAAAGTAAAGCAGATGTGTTACAAAGCCATACATTTGGCAGATGACATACCAGACTTGCCTACTGTTGCAGCTGTTTGTGTATATCCTACTTTTGTCAAGTCAGCTAAAAGATATTTACAAGGAACTCATGTAAAAGTAGCCTCTGTATCTACAGCTTTCCCATCAGGACAAGCACCCTTGAATGTTAAAATGGAAGACACAAAGTTTGCATTAGATAACGGTGCTGATGAAGTAGATATGGTGATTAATCGGGGTGAATTTTTAAGAGGAAATTTTCAATTAGTATATGAAGAAATTGCAACTATTAAAGAACTAACAAAATCATACAATGCAAGACTGAAAGTAATACTAGAAACAGGTGAATTGTCTACATTAGATAATGTTCGTCGGGCATCAGAAATTGCTATTCTTGCTGGAGCAGACTTTATTAAAACATCTACCGGTAAAATTCAGCCTGCCGCTACATTACCGGTTACTTATGTGATGCTCCAAGCAATCAAAGACTACTATGATAAGACAGGCACAATGATAGGAATGAAGCCTGCAGGTGGCATATCTAATGCAAAAACAGCATTGCAATATCTGATAATGGTAAAAGAAGTATTAGGTGATGAGTGGCTGGATAATCAATGGTTTCGTTATGGAGCAAGCAGCTTAGCCAATGATGTATTAATGCAAATAAAAAAAGAACTAACAGGTAATTATCAAAGTGCCGATTATTTTTCAAAAGATTGATTAGAATTGTAAAAAAATTCATTTGTGTTATTCAAATATCTATAATCAATTGATTTATGTATCCGCATTAGATTGGGGATATGGGCATTTAAGCCGAACATGTGCTGTTATTAAACGCTTATATCAAAACAATGATATAGTTATTTTTTCAACAGAAAATCAGTCAAGGTTTTACAAACAAACTTTCCCTAACCTTCCACAAGTATTAATACCTTCTTATGACATAAATTTTTATCCTGAATCTTTCTTAAAAAATTTATTTCAACTTCTGAAATTATTTAAATCTATTCAAAAAGAGAATATTTTTTTACAACAATATATCCAAAACAATCAAAAGCCTGATTTAATAATATCCGATAACAGATATGGTTTTCGCTACAATGATGTAAAAAATATCATCATTTGTCATCAGATAGAAATGCAAGTACCTAAAGCATATCAGTGGATTAATTATATACATCAAAACTTATTGAATAAGTTCAATGAGATATGGATTCCTGATTATGCAAATGAAAGCATATCTTTAGCGGGAAAACTATCTCATCCTACGGAGTGTAATATCTCAGTACATAAATTAAAATATATTCCACCACACTCTCTTATGAAAAAGTATGACTTCAAACAAGAAATAGATTATTTATTCATTATCAGTGGTACACAACCAGAAAGAATGTATTTTGAAAAACTATTTTTAAATTTTGCAAAAAATTTACTCAAAAAGAATCAAGATTCGAAAATATCCATTATTGGTAGCATACAGCAAGATAATAATTTATTATTAGGATGGAAAAATTTTGAACAAACTAATCAACTTCTGGTACAAGCTAAAAACATCGTTACACGGGCAGGTTATACTACCTTAATGGATATGCACTCTATATTAACTAAGAAACAAAATTTGTATTTAGTATCATCTAAAAGTCAATACGAACAAATATATTTATATAATTATTGGATAAGTAAAAATTTGGCAAAACCTTTAAGTAAATTAAAAACATAAAAGATAAAACAAGCTGCTTTTTATCTAATAATTTTATATATTTGTCTAAAAAAATCTTAAAAAAGTAAAAAAGAGTTTCAAATATAATAATAATTTCTTTACATTTATACTCGCAAGAATAAAAATGAATAAAAAATGAGTAATGAATTAGAAATGCCAGAAGTTAAAAAAACATCAAAGAAAAGTAATAAAACCACAGATAAAAAAGCAGAAAAGAAAGTTACAAAAACAGAACCACCAGATGAAAAAACAGACACTAAAAAGAGTGTTTCTCAATTGAAGTTTATAGACATCAAAACGGACAAAGAAATTTACAATACTTTAAAAACCTTTTTTGGTTTCAGCAGCTTCAAAGGCAATCAAGAGGCTATCATTAAAAGTGTATTAAAAGGAGAAAATGTTTTTGTAATAATGCCTACTGGCGGTGGTAAATCTTTATGTTATCAATTACCTGCCATTTTAAGTGAAGGAACAGCTATAGTAGTATCTCCTCTTATCGCTTTAATGAAAAATCAAGTAGATTTAGTAAGAGGGTTTAGTACAAATACAGATATCGCACACTTTTTAAACTCTACATTAAATAAAACCGAAACAAAAAAAGTTAAGCAAGATGTTTTGAGTGGAAAATGTAAATTATTATATGTAGCTCCTGAAACCTTAAATAAAGAGGATAACATATCTTTTTTCAAAGAGTTTAAGGTATCATTCTTTGCAATAGATGAAGCGCATTGTATTTCAGAATGGGGGCACGATTTTAGACCTGAATACAGAAAAATCCGTCCTATCGTGGATAAGTTAGGAAGTCCACCAATCATGGCATTAACAGCCACAGCTACTCCAAAAGTACAACAAGATATTCAGAAAAATTTAGGGATGATGGATGCTGTGGTTTATAAATCATCATTCAACCGCCCTAATTTGTATTATGAAATAAGACCAAAGATTGGTGCCACTAAACAAATTATTTCTTTCATCAAAAGAAACAGTGGTAAATCTGGAATCATTTATTGTTTAAGTCGTAAAAAAACTGAAGAGCTTGCAGAGCACCTGCAAATCAATGGTATTAGAGCAGCTGCTTACCATGCAGGAATGGAATCAAAAGATAGAAGCAAAGTTCAAGATAAATTTCTCAACGAAGAAATAGATGTAATAGTAGCTACCATTGCTTTTGGAATGGGAATAGATAAACCAGATATCAGATTTGTCATTCACTATGATATTCCAAAATCATTAGAAGGATATTACCAAGAAACGGGTCGTGCAGGAAGAGATGGCGGAGAGGGATATTGCCTGGCTTTTTATAGCTATTATGATATTCAGAAGCTAGAAAAATTCATGAGAGATAAGCCCATTAGCGAACAAGAAATAGCTAAACAAATGTTGCAAGAAACCGCTGCTTTTGCAGAATCATCCTCATGTAGAAGAAGATATTTACTCCATTATTTCGGCGAGGCATTTGACGAAGAAAATTGTAACAAAATGTGTGACAATTGTCGCCATCCAAAAGAAAAATTCGACGCTCAACAAGATTTAGAACTTGTACTGGATACTATTCTTGAAACAAAAGAAAAACATAAAGCCAAAGATGTCGTGAATATCCTCATAGGAAACTTGACTACTACAGCAAGGTCATACAAACATAATCAATTAGAAATGTGGGGAAAAGGATTAGAAGATGATAAAGATGAAAAATACTGGAATGCTATTATTCGCCAGGCTATTGTGAATGGCTTCATCCAAAAAGAAATAGAAACATATGGAGTATTAAAGTTAAGCGAACAAGGAAAAGAATTTATGGAAAAGCCCTATTCAGTGATGTTTACAAAAGACCAGGACTTTAGTGAGGCAGAAAAAGATGATGATGATATCGTGATGTCCGTAAAATCAAGTTCTACTGCTCTGGACGAAACATTATTTCATCTTCTTAAAGACGAAGTAAGAAAAATCGCTAAACAACAAAATTTACCCCCTTATGTAGTATTTCAGGAAAATTCAATATCTGAAATGGCCACTCAGTATCCTATTACAATGGAAGAACTTTCTAGAATAAGTGGAGTGGGGCAAGGTAAAGCAATGAAGTTTGGAAAATCCATCATAGCACTTATTAAAAAGTATGTGGAAGAAAATGAGATAGAAAGACCTACAGATATTGTTATTAAAACATCTGCTAATAAATCTCAATTAAAAGTCTCCATTATTCAGAGTATTGATAGAAAAGTAAACCTTGAAGAAATATGTAAAATCAAAAAGATAGAGTTTAATGAATTATTAGATGAGTTAGAATCTATTGTCTACTCAGGAACAAAAATAAATATTGACTATTATATTTACGATGTAATGGACGAAGACAAAGTAGACGATATTCTATTGTACTTTAAAGAAAGTGAAACAGATAGCTTAGAAGAAGCAATAAAAGAATTTGGTAGAGATACTACAGAAGAAGAAATTCGTTTAGCAAGAATAAAATTCATTTCTGATTACGGAAATTAATAGATTAAACTTAATTTCATAATATTGAGGTGTATTAGTCTCGGCTTAGTAAGTCTCTGTATACATGAATTTTAATAAGCTCTATAAGTATTTCTCTATTCTTACTGTTTAACTGTTTAATAGAAATCTCAAAAGTGTCATGGTCATTAAAAAATAAAATTATTTTATTCTTTTTATCATTTGTTTCAACTTTTTGAATATCTCGATACATGTATTTTTTGTTAGAAAACCAATGGTCATTAATTTCAAAATACTCATCTTGAATAAGACAGAAAGGGTTAAAGCTTAACCAGGATAAATAAAATAAAGAAATAGTAAATACAAATGCGGAATAGATATGATATACGGTGTATTCTTTAAAGCTATAATAAGTAATATAGCCACTTATTAGTATAACAAGTAACAGAAAAATGGATAAATACTTTTTTCTTTCAAAGTAAACGGGATATGATTTTGGAAGCTCTATTATCATGATTGTAAATGATACAAAGATGTTAGTTTGTAATGTAAAGATAAGTATTTTAATTTATTTAATCAAATTTTACATTAAAAAACTTGAATATACTCTATAAAAATTGTAAATTTGGGGTGTAAATTTATCTTATGAATTTGCTGTTTTCCAAACAATCTTTTAATCATTTTAATAAATGTCATGTTTTGAATGATTTAAGGAAAATTAAAAGCAAAAGAAAACCAGAAGAATTTTTAATGCAAGAGGTATATAGTATTCTTTACAGAAGTAGAATGAATAAAGAAAATATCCTGCAGAACTTAGACATCTATCAACAAAGTCAATACCTTTTAGATGATGATGAAATAGATGCTGAGAATATCTATACTATTAAAGAAATAGAAAAAATATGCACATTGTACAGATTAAAATTCTTAGATATACAGCATTTCAAAAAAGAAATTCCTACTATAGCAGAAATCAAGATTGAGTATCTTAATGACAAGTACATGAAAAAAATAGGAGGTTTAAAAATTCTTTCATACAAAGAATGTTTTACAGATACAAATTTTGAAAAAAATTATGGAATACTATTTGCACCTACAATTAACAAAAACTATTATCTTATTCATCAATGGGGTAATCCAATCCCTAAAAATCGAAAATGGAAATATTATCCATTAAGAAGTTTTCATACTCTTGCTTTGTCAATTCTTGTTTTTACACTCGTTGTAGATTTAATTTTACCAACAGATGTAATTACATTAGATAAAACCGCCACTTATTGGTGTGGATATAGATTAGGAGCATATTTTCATTTACTTATATTTTTCAGTGGATTTACAGTTTTCATAGTATTTAGTTTCTTTAAAAATTTCAGTAAAAATTCATGGACCAGTATTTAAATAAAATTTAAATAATAATAATTTATAATGTTCATCGTTTTTTCCTTTAATCAAATGAAATGTACATGAAACATATATTCAATTTTATTGTAATTACATTATTACTGCTTAGTGGTATTTTAAAATCACAAGAAAAACAAGCGGTAGGGCAATGGAGAGATTTATTAGGGTATTACTCATGCTCATCGGTTACGCACTCTTCTGATTGGTCTAAAATTTATGTTACTAATCGTAATGGTATAGCAATATACAATAATAATACCGGAGAAATAGAGAGAATTATTAACAAAACAAATGGGCTTGCTGATGTAGGAATAACGCTTATCCGATGCAGTCCATACAACAATGCAGTATTAGTATGTTATGAAAATGGAAATATCGACCTTATTGAGAACGATGAAGTGTATAATATCAGTGACATAAAAAATGTAACCATTACTGCAAGTAAAACAATTAATGAAATTACTTTTAGGAGCAATTTAGCATATATTGCCTGTGGCTTTGGAATAATAGTATTTGACTTAAGTAAAAAAGAAATTAAAGAAACATATTTTATCGGAAAAAACAATACCTATCTAAATGTCTATCAAGTTGCTTTTGATGATTCTCTTATATATGCAGCTACAGATAGTGGTTTAGTAAGAGCTAACCTAAGCTCCATTCTTAATGACTTCAGAAACTGGAAAAATTTTACCACTATCCCTGAAGGAACATATAGTGGCGTGGTGAATTTCAATAACAAGATATACGCAGCATATTCACCTTTCGCAAAGGATGGTGCCTGGATGAAAGATACTCTCTATACCCGCGATAATACAGGAAATTGGACAAAAAAATTCTATCCACCAGTATCACCGGGTTCAGGAACAGTTATAAAGAAAATGTATGTATTTAATAACAAGTGTATTGCCTTCATCAATCCTTTTGGGGCTAATGCTATTGATAAAAACGATAATCAAATATATGCTATATCCAGTTATTCTTTCGGGAATTCTGACATTAAAGATATAGCTGTCAATTTTACTCAACTATTACCTAACACACCCGTTATCTCATACATAGCTGATAATACTCATGGATTTATTAAAACAGAATGGGATGGATACAAAATTATTATTGATGGAACAAAAGGTAAACTTGTTAGCAGAATTAAAGCAAAAAATGGTAAAATAGTGATTGCTACTTCTCTTATTAGCGAAACAGGTAGTCCAAACTTTTATCTTGAAGGATTATATTTCTTTGATGGAGAAAAATGGAACTACTTAAGAGATATGAATAATGATACAATTGTTGATCTAAATGATGCAGTAATAGATCCTAATGATGAAACGCACATTTATGCTTCTAGCTGGATAAATGGAATAGTAGAGTATAAAAATAATAAACTATATAAAGTATACAATAAATCTAATTCAGGGCTTACTAACTTCTCAGCAGTAAATTTACATTGGCATGGCTTAAATGCTATTACAATTGATCCAAACAATAATGTATGGGTAGCCCATCCCGTTACAGCTTTTCCTTTCGCTGTTCTTAAAAATAATGGACAACTTGTTAATCTTAATTACTCTGGATTTACCTCCATTTTTGTATCGCGAATTTTATATGATAAAAGCAATAGAGTGTGGACATTATTACCACGAGGCGATGGTATTTTTGTCTATAAAAATGACAACTTTCAATCAATGTCCACTTCTAATACAAAACGCCTTACCAGTGCTAAAGGAAATGGTGCATTACCCTCAGATTATGTGTGGGCAATTGCTGAAGATAAAGATGGTTATATATGGATAGGAACAACACAAGGTGTAGCTGTCATTTATAACCCTGATAATATCTTTAACGGCGGAGATTTCGACGCACAACCAATTTACATTACCCAAGATGGACTAACACAACTATTGCTTGCTACCGAAAAAATAACAGCTATTGCTGTAGATGGAGCAAATAGAAAATGGATAGGTACAGAAGCAGCAGGATTATTTTGTTTTTCACCCGATGGACAAGAAGAAATTTTTCACTTTACAAAAGAAAATAGCCCTCTATTCTCTAATAACATCATAGACATTGCTTATGACGAAATAACCGGCGATATCATCGTGGGCACAGACAAAGGCATTCAATCATATAAAACAGATGTCATTGCAGGATATGAAAAATATACGAATGTACATGCTTTTCCAAATCCAGTCAAACAAACTGATGAAAATGTTTATATCAAAGGTTTAATAGATGGTAGTATTATAAAAATTACTGACATAGCCGGAAATACAGTGTGGGAGGGCAAATCTACAGGTGGAATGATAACATGGAATCTACATAATCTTTACAATAAAAGAATAACAGATGGGATTTACATCGTTTATGCTTCTACTCCTGATGCTCAAGAAAAAATAGTAACAAAAATTATGGTATTAAACTAATATTATCTCTATTCTCGCTCAGCATACAAAAAAATACACAAATCAATATGTTTTGCGTTTTTCACAATGATTTATTTAGCCTCTATGTATCCAAAATAAAAGTACAGTCTCTCAATTTTCATCTCATTTAACTTTAATATGTAATTTTATGTTTCATATTTGATTTTTGAATTTAATTTATGGAATACATCGCTACTTCTGCCATTGTGCTTAAAAAGACGCAATATAAAGATTTCAAATACATTGTTCAAGTTTTCTCGGAAAAATATGGGGTATTCTCAGCAGATATAACTCTTAATAATTACATAAGACCTCCACATATTAATGTTCCCAATATCTGTCAAATAGTAGTTGCAAAATCCAAAAATAAAAACTATTCCATCCGAGAAGTTAAGCCGATATACATATACAAAGAATTATACACTAATGTCAAAAAAAACATCATTACTCAATTCATTATAGAGGTTCTTACAAAAACAATATCAGAAAATTATAGCGATGAAAAACTTTTTCAATTCATTAAAGAACAGTTGATACTCCTTGATACCAGAGAAAACTCACAATTAAGATACTTTCATTTGATATTTCTTAAAAACTACATCAATATATTAGGAATTACACCACTCAATAATTATACATCTGTTTATTCATACTTTAATTTAAAAGAAGGAAAGTTTGTTTCTCATCAAAATTCCAGAGAAGTACTCTCAAAAGAAGATTCTGAAATGATTTATCAACTCTTCTATCAAAACACATCAGATTTATCTCATTTTCCCGTCAATTCTTGTACTCACTATTTATTAGATTACATTCAATATCATCATTCTGCACACATTTCTCATTCATTAAATATGCTTAAAGAGATGGTAATAGGATTAGATGTATAAAATTTAATGTATCTTTGCCTGCTATGAACACACAATCTTTGAAATATAACATTATAATGGAACAAACCCCAAATCCAGAAACTATTAAATTTATTACTAATCAGCAACTATTAAATCAAGGACAAGTAGTAGAATTCGATGCTTCAAAAAATTTATCTATATCACCACTGGCAAAAGCTTTATTTTCCTTTCCTTTTGTTAAACAAATACTAATTTCAGATAACTATATCGGCATTACCAAACATTCTCACATATCCTGGGATGATATTTTATTAGAAGTAAGAGACTATATTTTAGAATATCTTAATTCTCGAAAGCCTGTGTTTATTGAAAATATCGCTGATGTCTTGCAAAAGAAATCATTCAGCGAAAATCAAAATGCAAATAATATAACACTTCAACATAACACTCCTCAATCTGAAGTTGAACAAAAAATTATTGATATTTTGAACGAGTATATTTTACCTGCTGTTTCGCAAGATGGAGGTTTTGTAACTTTTGAATCATATAAAGATGGAATTGTATACTTAAAAATGAGTGGTGCTTGTAGTGGTTGTCCTAGTAGTTTATATACTTTGAAAGCAGGAATAGAAGCGCTTCTTAAAAAAATGTTACCCAACATTGTTCAAGAAGTGAGAAGTGAAAATATATAAGTAAACTCAAAGTGCGTACCGTATCTTTTTATACATTGGGCTGTAAATTAAATTTTGCTGAAACATCTACAATTGGAAGGTTGTTTCAAGAACATCATTATCAAATAGTAGATTTTGATAATCCCGCAGGTATTTGTGTTATTAATACTTGTAGTGTTACCGAAAATGCAGATAGAGAGTGTAAAACTATTATCAAAAAAGCATTGAATAAAAATCCTGATTGTAAAATTATAGTAATAGGTTGTTACGCACAACTTAAGCCCAAAGAGATATTGAACATTGATGGAGTTAAATTAGTACTCGGTGCTAATGAAAAATTTAAAATCATCGATTATTTAAAACACCTCGGTGAAGAAGAAAAACAAGCTTTTTATTCTGAAATTGAAAATGCTTATCATTTTAATCCCTCATATTCTCTTGGTGAACGAACAAGAACATTTCTAAAAATTCAAGATGGCTGCGATTATACTTGTACTTATTGCACCATTCCTCTGGCTCGTGGTGAAAGCAGAAGTAATACATTAGATGGAATAATTGACAATGTATACAAGGTATTAAAAGAAGATATTAAAGAAATTGTATTAACAGGTGTGAATGTAGGAGATGTAGGTTATACAGAACTTAATACCAACTCACAAAGAAAAAAAAGAACTTTCACTTTATATCAATTACTAGAAAAAATAGAAGCAATTCAAGAGTATGAGTTTAGAGTTAGAATATCTTCTATTGAACCAAATTTATTAAGTGATGAAATTATTGAATTAGTGGCTCAATCCAAATACATCATGCCGCATTTTCATATTCCATTGCAATCAGGTAGTAATAAAATACTTGCCCGTATGCAAAGAAGGTACAAGAGAGAACTATACGCTCAGCGCATTGAAAAAATTAAATTCTTAATACCTCACGCATGTATAGGGGCGGATGTTATCGTTGGGTTTCCCGGAGAAACAGATGAACTCTTTGCAGAAACTTATGAATTCATTAAAACATTAGATATTTCTTATCTTCATGTATTTACATACAGCGAAAGAAAAAATACACTCGCAGAAATATTTCCTGACAAAGTACCAATGAGTATCCGTAAAGAAAGAAACAACTTATTAAGAGCCTTGTCTCAAAAAAAACAACATTATTTCTATCAACAAAATATAGGCAGTACTAATAGAGTATTGTGGGAACATACTGAAAAAGAAGGTTTCATGTTTGGATTTACAGAAAATTATATCAAAGTCTCTGCACCATATCAACCCGAACTATGTAGAAAAATAACTCCCGTAATTCTTAATGATTGGAATGAAAAACACCACTCATTAAATGTAACAATACATTTCATGTAAATTTTTGTATAGCCGATAAAACATAATCTAAGAAAAATTTTTTTGCACTTAAATAGAATAGCAATAGGAATAATATTAATTTCAAAATTAAAACTCTTTATCTACTCAAATACAAATTTCTCTCAGAATATACTTGTTGAAAATATTCATCGTATAAATCATCTATAAAATAAATAGCTTCTCCCGTGCTCTTCATTTCTGGTCCTAATTCTTTTTGTATATCAGGAAACTTCTCAAAACTGAACACCGGAATCTTAATAGCATATCCTTTTTTCTTAGGATTAAATTTAAAGTCTTTTAAGGTATTATGTCCTAACATTATTTTGGTTGCATAATTGATATAGGGCTCTTGATACGCCTTAGCAATAAATGGCACTGTACGACTTGCACGAGGATTAGCTTCTATAACATATACTACATTATCCTTAATAGCAAATTGAATATTTATTAAACCGACTGTATTAAGTTTTAATGCTATAATTTTTGTATAATCTTCAATAGTTTTAATAGTCTTTTCACTTAAATTAAACGGTGGTAATACAGCATAACTATCTCCACTATGAATACCGGCTGGTTCTATATGTTCCATTATTCCTATAATATACACATCTTTTCCATCACATATAGCATCAGCCTCTGCTTCTATGGCTCCCTCTAAAAAATGATCTAACAAAATTTTATTTCCCGGAATATCCTGTAATAACTTCACTATATGTTGCTCTAATTCTTCGTCGTTAATTACTATTTTCATACTTTGTCCGCCTAATACATAACTTGGTCTTACCAATAACGGATAGCCTAATTCTTTTGCCACTTTTAATGCTTGTTCTGCATCTTCTGCTACTCCAAATTTAGGGTAGGGGATATTACAATTTTTCAATAATGTAGAAAAACTTCCTCTGTCTTCCGCTATATCCAAAGATTCAAAAGATGTACCAAATATCTTAATTCCATATCTATTTAACTTTTCTGCTAACTTTAATGCAGTTTGCCCGCCTAATTGTACAATAACTCCTTCTGGGTTTTCATGCTGAATAATATCATAAATATGTTCCCAGAAAACAGGTTCAAAGTACAATTTATCAGCTACACTAAAATCTGTAGATACAGTTTCCGGATTACAATTAATCATAATCGTCTCATAACCACATTCTTGTGCTGCCAATACTCCATGTACACAAGCATAATCAAACTCTATTCCTTGACCAATTCTGTTAGGACCACTTCCCAGAACAATAACCTTCTTTTTATTAGATACAATACTCTCATTTTCTTTTTCAAAAGTAGAGTAGTAATAAGGTGTTTTAGCTTCAAACTCTGCAGCACAAGTATCTACTAACTTATAAGTTCTTTCTATTCCAAAAGATTTCCTCTTCTTGTACACCTCGCTTTCCAAACATCTTAATAAATGAGCAATTTGTCTGTCTGCATAACCTTTTTGTTTTGCTTCAAATAATAACTCTTTTGGAATATCAGTTAAATTATATTTTTGAATCTCGTTTTCTAATGCTACAAGCTCTTCTATTTGTTTAAGAAACCATTTATCTATGTGTGTAATTTTATGAATAGTAGTGATTGAAATACCTAATTTAATTGCATCATAAATCATGAATAATCTGTTCCAACTCGGTTTTTGTAGGGATTCTAATAATATTTTCTGATCTGTAATTTCTTTTCCATCTGCCCCTAAACCATTTCTTTTGATTTCTAAGCTTTGTGCGGCTTTTTGTAATGCCTCTTGAAAACTTCTTCCTATCCCCATGACTTCTCCCACGGATTTCATTTGAAATCCTAACTCTCTGTTAGCACCTTTAAATTTGTCAAAATTCCATCTTGGTATTTTTACTACTACATAGTCTAATGCAGGTTCAAAAAATGCAGAAGTAGATTTTGTGATTTGGTTTTGTATCTCATATAGTGTATAGCCAATAGCTAATTTTGCAGCAATTCGCGCAATAGGATATCCTGTTGCTTTTGAAGCCAATGCAGATGAACGAGATACTCTCGGATTAATCTCTACTGCAATAATCTCTTCTTTTTCATCGGGGCTTACAGCAAATTGAACATTACAACCACCTGCAAAATTTCCAATACTTCTCATCATCTTAATAGCCATGTCTCGCATCTGTTGATAAGTTCTATCACTCAATGTCATGGCAGGTGCTACAGTGATACTATCTCCCGTATGAACGCCCATTGGGTCAAAGTTCTCAATAGAACAAATGATAGTTACATTATCGTCTTTATCTCTAAGCAATTCTAACTCAAACTCTTTCCATCCTATCACAGCTTTATCTATCAGCACTTCGTGAATGGGTGAAGTTTGTAGCCCTCTATTCAAAGCAGTGTCAAAATCTTCTTTGTTGTAAACCACTGACCCCCCACTTCCTCCTAAAGTAAACGATGGACGAATAACTAAAGGGAAGCCAAATTCCTGAGCAATAGTCTTTCCTTCTAAAAAAGAACGAGCTATCTTGCTTGGTGCCATTTTAATTCCGATTTCTTCCATCTTCGCACGAAATAGTTCTCTATCTTCTGTTATCTTAATAGCGTCAATATCTACACCAATCATTCGTACTCCATATTTCTTCCATATTCCAAGTTCTTCACATTTCATAGCAAGGTTGAGGGCTGTTTGGCCTCCCATTGTAGGAAGTACAGCATCAATTTTCCTTTCTTGTAAAATTTTCTCAATATACTTCGGTTCTAATGGCCACAAATACACATTATCAGCTGTAACAGAATCTGTCATGATAGTCGCTGGATTGTTATTAATCAAAGTAACTTCTATACCTTCTTCTCGTAAACTTCTGGCAGCCTGAGATCCCGAATAATCAAACTCACATGCCTGTCCAATAATAATAGGTCCGCTACCGATGATGAGAACATGCTTAATCCTTTCGTCCTTCATAAAAATTTTTAGGCTGTAAAAGTAGTAAAAAACTAAATGTGTATATTGTAAATGTGTTATTTCTTATTTAATTCTTAATGTAAATGATACTCAAAATATGTTTTAAGATAATTTATTTCATAAAAACCTCCAATTCCTACAGATATCCCTTTTCGCTTTAGAGCTAAAAATACCATTTAATGAATTTTTTCAGAGAAAATTTTTTCCTCTTAAAGTGACTAACTAAAAAAATAAATAAAAAATAAAAAAAATTTGGATGGTTAAAATAATTATACTTATATTTGCACCCCTTTTTAATAAAAAAACTATACAATGCCTACAATACAACAATTAGTAAGAAAAGCAAGAAAAAAAATAACTACTAAAAGCAAATCAGCAGCTTTACACTCATCTCCTCAAAGAAGAGGCGTGTGCACTAAGGTATATACTACTACACCTAAAAAACCTAACTCAGCGCTGAGAAAAGTTGCTAAAGTTCGCTTAACAAACAAAGAAGAAGTGATTGCATATATTCCAGGAGAAGGACATAACTTACAAGAACACTCAATTGTTTTAGTAAGAGGAGGGCGTGTGAAAGATTTGCCCGGTGTCCGTTATCATATCGTCAGAGGAACATTAGACTGTGCAGGCGTAGAAGGTAGAAAACAACAACGTTCTAAATACGGAACAAAAAGACCTAAACAACAAGATGCAAAAGCAAAAAAATAACCAATACTTCAAAAAATAATTTTTACCAAATATGAGAAAAACAAAAGCAAAGAAAAGAGAAGTACTACCAGACCCAATATACAATAGTCAGGTCGTAGCAAAATTTGTAAACAACTTGATGCTAAATGGTAAAAAACAGTTAGCAACAAAAATATTTCACGATTCTTTGGCTATTGTAGCAAAAAGAACCAATGAAGCAGGTCTGGATGTCTTTGTGAAAGCGTTAGAAAAAGTAACACCACAAATTGAGGTGCGTTCCAGAAGAATTGGTGGAGCAACATATCAAATACCTTCTGAAATTAGACAAGAAAGAAAGTCTTCTCTTGCCATGAAATGGCTTATACAAGCTGCCAGAAAAAGAAATGAAAAATCTATGGCAGAAAAATTAGCCGCTGAAATTATTGCAGCATCAAAAGAAGAAGGTGCTGCTTTCAAGAAAAAAGAAGACACTCATAAAATGGCAGAAGCCAACAAAGCCTTTGCACACTTCAAATTCTAATTAATAATACAACTACTATGTCAGAACTTAAATATACAAGAAACATAGGTATCGCCGCTCACATAGACGCCGGTAAAACAACTACTACTGAGCGTATTCTCTATTATACAGGTGTTAACTATAAAATAGGCGAAGTACACGAAGGCACTGCTACGATGGATTGGATGGTACAAGAACAAGAAAGAGGTATTACCATCACAGCAGCTGCTACTAAATGTTACTGGAATTACAGAGGAAATAAATATAAAATAAACATCATAGATACTCCTGGGCACGTGGACTTTACTGTGGAAGTAAATCGCTCTTTAAGAGTGCTAGATGGACTAGTATTCTTATTCTCTGCAGTAGATGGAGTGGAACCACAATCTGAAACTAATTGGAGATTAGCAGATAATTACGGTGTAAATCGTATTGGATTTGTTAACAAAATGGATAGGCAAGGAGCAGATTTTCTCAATGTAGTAAAACAAGTGAGAGAAATGTTAGGAGGCAACGCTGTGCCTTTACAACTGCCTATAGGCGCAGAAGATAAATTTAAAGGTGTTGTGGACTTAGTGAATTTCAGAGGAATCATATGGAATGAACATGATTTAGGAATGACTTATGAAGTTGTACCTATCCCAGAAGATATGATGGAAGAAGCTAAATCCTATAGAGAAAAGTTACTAGAATCAGTTGCTGAGTTTGACGATACCTTAATGGAAAAATACTTCAATGACCCGAATTCAATAAGTGAAAGAGAAATTTTAGATGCTTTAAGAAAAGCCACAGTAGCTAATAAAATAGTGCCAATGTTATGTGGTACAGCCTTCAAAAATAAAGGCGTACAAACAATGTTGGATTATGTATGTGAGCTTTTACCTTCTCCTATTGATAAACCCGATATCGTTGGAACAGACCCTCAAACAGGAGAAAAAATAATAAGAAAACCAGATCCAAAGGAGCCTTTTGCAGCTCTTGCATTTAAGATTGCAACAGACCCATTTGTGGGAAGATTAGCATACTTCAGAGTATATTCGGGAAGATTAGAAGCAGGCTCTTATGTTTACAACTCTCGTTCAGAAAATAAAGAAAGGATTTCTCGTTTATTTCAAATGCATGCCAATAAACAAAATCCTATTGACTTTGTAGAAGCAGGAGATATCGCTGCTGCAGTAGGATTTAAAGATATAAAAACAGGAGATACCCTTTGTGATGAAAAAAATCCTATCGTCTTAGAGGCAATGAAGTTCCCTGAACCGGTTATAGGATTAGCTATAGAACCTAAAACACAAGGTGATATGGATAAATTGGGTATGGCATTGAGTAAGTTAGCCGAAGAAGACCCAACTTTTAGGGTTCATACAGATGAAGAATCAGGTCAAACTGTGATTAGTGGAATGGGAGAGTTACACTTAGACATTATCATGGATAGATTGAAAAGAGAATTTAAAGTAGAAGTTAATCAAGGTGCTCCACAAGTGGCATATAGAGAAGCTCTGACAGCAACAGTTCAACATAGAGAATTGTTCAAAAAACAAACAGGCGGTAGAGGTAAATATGCAGATATATTAGTAGAAGTAGGACCAGTAGATGAAGGATTTGAAGGCGAGCTACAATTTCTCAATGAAATTACAGGAGGAAATATACCAAGAGAATATATTCCATCCGTAGAAAAAGGATTCAAAGCCTCTATGACCAATGGTGTACTAGCAGGTTATCCTGTGAAAAATATGAAAGTAAGATTAATAGATGGTTCTTATCACTCAGTAGACTCTGACTCATTATCATTTGAAATATGTGCTAAGCAAGCATTTAGAGAAGCACTCCCAAAATGTAAGCCTGTACTACTAGAACCAATCATGAAAGTAGAAGTATTAACACCTGAACAAAATATGGGTGATGTTGTAGGTGACCTTAATAGAAGAAGAGGACAAATTTTAGGAATGGATACACGTGGAAATTCTCAAGTGATTAAAGCACTTGTACCTTTATCCGAAATGTTTGGATATGTAACTCAATTAAGAACATTAACTTCAGGAAGAGCTACTTCTACTATGGAGTTTTCACATTACGCTGAAGTACCTTCAGCTATAGCAGAACAAGTTATTGCAAAAGCAAAAGGTAAAACAGAAAAAGTATAAAAAGAAAAAATATGAGCCAGAAAATTAGAATTAAATTAAAATCATATGACCACAACCTGATTGATAAATCAGCTGAAAAAATAGTAAAAGCTGTAAAATCAACAGGTGCAATAGTTAATGGGCCTATTCCATTACCAACCCAAAAGAAAATTTTTACAGTACTTCGTTCTCCGCATGTGAATAAAAAATCAAGAGACCAATTTCAATACTGTACATATAAAAGATTAATAGATATTTACGCATCCTCCTCTATTTCTAAAACAATAGATGCACTTATGAAATTAGAATTACCAAGTGGTGTAGAAGTAGGTATTAAAGTTTAAAAATAAAAAATTATGGCTGGAATTATAGGAAAGAAATTAGGCATGACAAGCATTTATGATAACAACGGAAAATACATTGCTTGTACCATTATTCAAGCAGGCCCCTGTGTTGTTACTCAAGTAAAGACTGCTGAAAAAGATGGTTATTCAGCACTTCAACTTGCTTTTGACGAAAAAAAGGTAAAAAAAACTCCGCGCGCATTACTTAAACATTTTGAAAAAGCAAAAACAACTCCAAAAAGAAAAGTTGTTGAATTTAAATTTGACGAAGAAAAAAAGCTAGGTGATATCATTGATGTAAATATCTTTTCAGAAGGAGAATATGTAGATATAGCTGGAATAACAAAAGGAAAAGGATTTCAAGGTGTAGTTAAAAGACACGGATTTGGTGGTATAGGAGAAAGAACACATGGACAACACGATAGAGAAAGAGCGCCAGGATCAGTAGGCGCATCTTCCGATCCATCAAGGGTATTAAAAGGCTTAAGAATGGCAGGAAGAATGGGAAACGCTCGTAGAAAAATCCAAAATCTTGTGGTACTTAAAGTGCTTCCCGAAAAAAATATTATCATTGTTAAAGGTAGTGTACCTGGAGCTAAAAACTCCTATGTATTAATAGAAAAATAAAAAATAAAACCAATGAAGATAGAAGTTTTAAATATTAGTGGAAAACCAACTGGAAAAACAGTTGAATTGTCAGATAATATATATTTAGCAGAACCCAATGATCATTGTATTTATCTGGATGTAAAAGCAATTCTTGCAAATAAAAGACAAGGTACTCATAAAACAAAAGAAAGAAGCGAGGTAGATAGAACAAAAAAGAAATTATACAGGCAAAAGGGAACAGGCAATGCAAGACATGGTTCAATGAATGCCCCAATATTTATCGGTGGAGGAACAGTATTTGGGCCAAAACCAAGAGACTATAGCATGTCTATAAATAAAAAAGTAAAAAGAATAGCAAGAATTTCTGCTCTTGCCTATAAGGCAAAAGAGAACGCTATTACCATTTTAGAAGAACTAAAATTTGAGCAACCCAAAACAAAACAATACATAGATTTGCTTAGTAATTTAAATTTACAAAATAAAAAGACACTACTTATCACATCACAAACCGATAAAAACATCTATTTATCATCAAGAAACATCCCAAATACAAAAGTTTTACCAGCAGAAGAAATCAATACTTATGATCTCCTTAATGCAGATAATTTAATTATTACTGAAAACGCTACAAAAACTATAGAATCATTATTATTAAAATAATTTATTATGAAACTTATTACTGAAATAATTATTAAACCGGTTATTACTGAGAAATACATACAAGCTGCCGAAAAACAAGGACAGTACGCCTTTATTGTAGATAGAAAATCTACTAAAAATCAAATAAAAGAAGCTATAGAAAAGTTGTATGCTGTAAAAGTTGATAGAGTAAATACTCAACAATACATTGGAAAAGTAAAAATGAGAAATACTAGAAAAGGATTATCAATAGGAAGAGCAAATAGAAATAAAAAAGCCATTGTAACCCTAAAAAAAGGATATACTATTGATATATACTCAAATATCTAATAAAAATACAAAATAAAAATTATGGGATTAAAAAAATTTAGACCATTAACACCATCTTTGAGATATAAAACAATATCAGATTTTTCTGACATTACCATCGATAAGCCCGAAAAATCACTGATAGCTCCTCGTAAATCTACAGGAGGTAGAAATAACCAAGGGAAAATGACCGTCCGTTACATGGGAGGCGGACATAAAAAAATGTATCGTATCATAGATTTCAAAAGAGATAAAGACGGAATACCTGCAACTGTTAAAACTATAGAATACGACCCTAACCGCTCAGCAAGAATTGCGCTTGTAGTGTATAAAGACGGAGAAAAAAGATATATTATAGCTCCACAAGGGCTAAAAGTAGGACAACAAGTTATGTCTGGAAAAAATGCTGCTCCTGAAATAGGGAACGCACTTCCATTAACACACATTCCACTTGGTTCTGTAATTCATAATATTGAACTACAACCAGGTAAAGGAGCACAATTAATTAGAAGTGCAGGTACTTCTGCACAACTCTCTGCAAGAGAAGGAAAATATGCAGTAATTCGTATGCCATCAGGCGAATTAAGGAGAGTTCTGGTAAACTGTAAGGCTACAATAGGTGCTGTATCCAATCCCGACCATAACTTAGAGGTGCATGGTAAAGCAGGTCGTAAACGTTGGTTAGGCATTCGTCCGAGAAACAGAGGAGTATCTATGAACCCTGTAGATCACCCAATGGGTGGAGGAGAAGGAAGAGCATCAGGAGGACATCCAAGATCTAGAAAAGGCTTGAAAGCTATTGGTAAAAAAACCAGATCACCAAAGAAAAAAACATCAAAACTCATTATAGAAAGAAGAACACCCGGATACGGATTATCAAAATAAAATAAATTATTAAACTATGGCAAGATCACTCAAAAAAGGCCCTTTTATTGACTATAAGCTATGGCTAAAGGTTCAAAAGATGAATGAAACAGGCAAAAAAAGTGTCATTAAAACATGGGCAAGAAGAAGTACTATACCCCCAGAATTTGTAGGACATACCTTTGCTGTACATAATGGAAACAAATTCATACCTGTGTATGTAACAGAAAACATGGTAGGCCACAAATTAGGTGAATTTGCCCCTACAAGAACATTTAAAGGTCATGCAGGGCATAATAAAAAATAAAACTTAAAACAACAATTTATGGGATCCAGAAAATACGAATACGCAAAAAAATTAAAAGAGCAAAGAGCATCAAAGTACTTCGCTGTACTTAGAAACTGCCCAACTTCTCCAAGAAAAATGAATCAAGTAGCTGCACTCATCCGTAATTTACCAGTTGATAAAGCATTGAACATACTAAAATACAATACTCGCGAGGCAGCAAAAAGACTAGAAAAATTATTAAAATCTGCCATTAATAATTACGAACAAAAAACAGGACAACCCGCAAATGAAAACCTTTATGTGAAAACTGTTAAAGTAGATAGTGGCTTTCAACTAAAGCGTCTCCGCTCTGCTCCACAAGGAAGAGCTTATAGAATTAGAAAAAGATCAAATCATGTAACATTAATATTAGATATTAAAAATTAAACAAATTAATATGGGTCAAAAATCAAATCCAATAGTACTGAGAGTAGGAATAATTAAATCATGGGAATCCAATTGGTATGGTGGAAAAAATTTTCCAGAAAAAATCATAGAAGATAACATGATTAGAAAATATCTACAAGATAGATTCCCAAAAAATACCATTTCTCGTACTGTTATAGAAAGAGCTCATAAACTTCTAACCATCAATATACATACCTCAAGACCAGGTTTAATTATCGGTAAAGATGGAGAAGAAGTTGATAACCTAAAAGAAGAATTGAAAAAATTAACAAAAAAAGATGTTCAAATCAATGTATTAGATATTCCGAAGCCTGAATTAGATGCTAGATTAACAGCCAATACAATTGCTAAACAAATAGAAGGTAGAATAGCCTATAAAAGAGCCGCTAAACAAGCTATAGCTTCAACCATGAGAGCAGGCGCCGAAGGCATAAAAATTCGTATATCCGGTAGATTAGGAGGCGCTGAAATGGCAAGAAGTGAAGAAATTAAAGAGGGAAGAATACCATTACATACATTCAGAGCAGATATTGACTATGCTCTGGCAGAAGCTCATACAACCTACGGAAGAATTGGTGTGAAAGTATGGATTTGCAAAGGAGAAATTTATGGAAAAAATGCTTATGTTAATCTTGATAACGAAAAGAAAATAGCTAATAGAAATTTTAGAGAAAAAAGACCTTTTAGAAAAACTAACAAAAAAACAGACCAAGAATAATAAATAAAAAAATTCACTTATGCTACAACCCAAAAAAACAAAGTGGAGAAAATCTCAAAAAGTACTTCCAAGAAGAAAATATGCTAAACGTGGAGACCAAATTGTATTTGGCTCCTTTGCCATAAAAGCCATAACACCAGGTAGAATTAATTCCAGACAAATAGAAGCTGCTCGTATAGCTATTACTAGATTTATGAAAAGAGAAGGACAAGTATGGATTAGAATATTCCCCGATAGACCGATTACTAAAAAACCTGCAGAAGTTCGTATGGGTAAAGGTAAAGGTAGCTTAGAATTCTGGGCAACTCCCGTAGAACCCGGTAGAATAATCTTCGAAGCCGATGGAGTACCTTTAGAAACAGCTAAAGAAGCTCTAAGGCTCGCAGCCCAAAAATTACCTGTGGTTGTAAAATTCGTTGTAAGAAGAGATTATGTGGAAAATAAAAATTAAACTTTATGAAACAAAAAGACATTATTTTACTCTCAGATCAAGAACTAGAAGAAAAACTATTTCAAGAAAAAGATAAGCTTGTGAAGCTAAAATTACAACATGCCGTTTCTCCTATCCAAAACCCCATGGAATTAAGAGAAACAAGAAAAACAATAGCTCGCTTATTAACTGAAATCTCAAAAAGAAAAAAAGTAAAAATAAATAACTAATATCTTTCTCTATGGAAACCAGAAAAACAAGAAAAACAAGAATAGGAATAGTAACTAGCAACAAAATGAATAAAACCATTGTTGTTTCCATTACAAGAAAAGTAAAACATCCTATTTATGGGAAGTTTGTTAACAAAACAACCAAGTTTTATGCACATGATGAAAAAAATGAATCCAACATTGGAGATACTGTAAAAATCATGGAAACAAGACCTCTTAGTAAACTTAAAAGATGGAGATTAGTAGAAATAGTAGAGAAAGTTAAATAATAAATTACATAAAAAATACCCATTATGTTACAAAATGAGTCAAGATTAAAAGTAGCAGATAACAGCGGTGCAAAAGAGGTACTGATTATTAAAGTACTTGGTGGTACCAGAAGAAGGTATGCCTCTGTCGGAGATAAAATTGTAGTTACTGTCAAAGATGCTATACCTTCTGGTAACATAAAAAAAGGAACTGTATCTAAAGCAGTAATTGTTAGAACAAAAAAAGAAATTAAAAGAAATGATGGCTCTTATATCCGTTTCGACGACAATGCTGTTGTTTTATTAACAAATGCTGATGAACTAAGAGGAACACGCATCTTTGGCCCAGTAGCCAGAGAGTTAAGAGATAAACAATATATGAAAATTATCTCATTAGCTCCAGAAGTACTATAAAACTAAAATTATTAAAAATATGACAACAATCAAAAATAAAAAAGTAAAATTAAAGCTAAAAGTAGGAGATATCGTTCGTATAATGAGAGGACGTTCAAAAGGTAAAGAGGGAAAAATTATATTTATAGATACAAAAAAACAAAGAGCAATAGTAGAAGGAGCAAATATAGTACGTAAACATGAAAAACCAAATGCTAAAAATCCTCAGGGAGGTATTGTAGAAAAAGAAGCTCCCATTCATATATCCAACCTGATGATACTTGTAGATGGCAAACCGTCAAGAATAAGCAGAAGAGTAAACCCCGAAACAAATAAATTAGAAAGATACGCCAAAAAAAATAACCAACCTATAAAATAGCAAATATTATGAGCACGAGTACAAAACATCAGCCAAGATTGAAAGTAAAATATCAAATGGAAATCATCAAGAAACTTCAAGATAAATTTCAATACAAAAACCAATTTCAAGTTCCAAAGCTCGTAAAAATAACTATCAACCAAGGTGTAGGAGAAGCAGTAGCTGATAAAAAATTGATAGAAAATTCTATCAAAGAACTCTCTGTCATCACAGGACAAAAAGCTATCCCTACCGTTTCTAAAAAAGACATTTCAAACTTCAAACTTAGAAAAGGCGTGGTGATAGGCTCTAAAGTAACCCTAAGAGGAGATAAGATGTACGAATTTTTAGATAGACTAATAGCTTCTGCATTACCTCGTATCCGCGACTTTAAAGGTATTAATCCAAAATCCTTTGATGGAAAGGGTAACTATAATCTCGGAATAAGCGAACAAATTATCTTCCCAGAAATAGATATTGATAAAATCAATAAAATAATGGGAATGGATATAAATATAGTTACCACCGCAAAAACTGATAAAGAAGCATTTGAATTACTCAAAGAATTTGGAATGCCTTTCAAAAAATAAAATAAAAATACCTAAAAACAATTATACATTATGGCAAAAGAATCAATGAAAGCAAGAGAAGTAAAAAGAAAAAAATTAGCTGAAAAATACGCCAAAAAAAGAAAAGAACTTCTCGCACAAGGAGATTATATGGCTATTCAACTTTTACCCAGAAACTCCTCTCCTGTCCGCCAAAGAAATAGATGTAAATTAACCGGAAGACCACGTGGCTATATTAGAGAATTTGGAGTGTGTAGAAATGTACTAAGAGAAATGGCTTCATTTGGATTAATCCCTGGACTAAAAAAAGCAAGTTGGTAAAAATTAAAAATATACACTATGAAATCAAAAACTAAAAATACAAACGACCCAATAGCTGACTATCTTACAAGAATCAGAAATGCCGTTGCGGCAGGACATAGATTAGTAGAAATCCCAGCTTCCAGTATGAAAAAAGAAATTACAAAAATTCTCTTTGACCAAGGATACATATTAAATTATAAAATAGAAGAAACAGAAAATAAACAAGGCATAATAAAAATAGCACTTAAATACCATCCAGTGACTAAAGTACCAGCTATTAGAGGACTTAGAAGAATATCTACTCCCGGATTGAGAAATTATGCAAAAGCACAAAACTTACCAAGAGTAATCAATGGGTTAGGTATAGCTATTATCTCAACATCTAAAGGAATCATGACAGATAAAGATGCTCGCAGATTAAACATAGGCGGAGAAGTAATCTGTTATGTTTACTAAAATTAAAGATATTCAATAAATAACTAATATCTCATAAAAAAAATACTATGTCAAGAATAGGTAAAAAACCAATTCCAATACCACAAGGAGTTGAAGTGAAAATAGATAAAAACACTCTTACCACAAAAGGCAAGCTGGGCACCCTTATGCGTGAAATACACCCCGAAATTAATGTAAAAGTTCAAGATGATAAAGTGATTGTAGAAAGACCATCAGACCAAAAAAGACATAAAGCACTACATGGTCTTACAAGAGCACTTATAGCCAATATGGTTAAAGGTGTATCTGAAGGATTCAAAATAACACAAGAACTTGTAGGGGTAGGATATAGGGCTACTAACAAAGGTCAACTATTAGACCTTTCTTTAGGTTATTCGCATCACATATATATTGAATTACCACCCGAAATTAAAGTTACCACCAAACAGGAAAAAGGAGAAAATCCAAAAATCTACTTAGAATCAATAGACAAAGAATTATTAGGTCTTGTAGCCGCAAAAATAAGATCATTAAGAAAACCTGAACCATATAAAGGAAAAGGCATTAAATTTGAAGGTGAAATACTAAGAAGAAAAGCAGGTAAATCTGCTTCTAAAAAATAACAATAAAAAGTAAATACTATGGCCATAAAATCAAAAGAAGATAGAAGACAAAGAATTAAATATAGAATCAGAAAAAAAATAAAAGGAACTCCTGAAAGACCACGCTTGTCCGTTTTTAGAAGCAATAAAGAAATATACGCTCAAATCATAGATGATACATCTGGAAAAACATTAGTAGCAGCATCTTCAAGAGAAAAATCATTCAAAAACTTTAAAGGCACAAAAACTGAGAAATCTATTGCTGTTGGTAAACTTATTGCTGAAAAAGCTAAACAAAATGGTATAAATTCTGTCGTTTTTGACAGAAACGGATTCTTATACCATGGAAGAGTAAAATCATTGGCTGATGCAGCAAGAGAAGCAGGATTAAATTTCTAAAACATAAAAAATAAATAAAAAATATGGCAAATTTCAATGTGAAAAAAGTAAAATCTACAGACCTAGAATTAAAAGACAGATTAGTAGCAGTTAATCGCGTTACAAAAGTAACCAAAGGAGGACGGCATTTTAGTTTTGCGGCTCTTGTAGTGGTAGGAAATGAAAATGGTATCGTTGGCTATGGACTTGGAAAAGCTAATGAAGTCTCTGAAGCTATTAAAAAAGCTATCGAAGACGCTAAGAAAAATTTAGTAAAAGTGGCTATCTTAAAAGGAACTATACCACATGAACAAGAAGGAAAATACGGTTCGTCAAAAGTATATATAAAACCAGCAGCCCCAGGTACAGGAGTTATTGCTGGTGGAGCGATGCGTGCAGTATTGGAAAGTGTTGGCATAAAAGATGTATTAGCAAAATGTAAAGGATCTTCTAACAATCATAATGTAGTTAAAGCAACCTTAGATGCTTTAATGAAATTAAGAGACCCTTACACCATCGCCCAACAAAGAAATATAAAACTTGATAAAGTATTTAACGGATAATTTTACAACTATGGCAAAAGTAAAAATAACACTCATCAGAAGCACTATCAAAAAATCAGGAGACCAAAAAAAGACTGTAAAAGCATTGGGTTTAAGAAAAATCAACCAAACAGTTGAAAAAGAACTAAACCCAGCTATACAAGGAATGATAAATAAAGTAAAACATTTAATTAAAATAGAAAATATCTAATAATCTTATCATTCAACCCCCTTTTCATAAACTAAAAATAAATAAAAAATCATGAAACTACATACATTAAAACCCGCAAAAGGCTCTGTAAAAAACAATTATAGAAAAGGTAGAGGAGAAGGCTCTGGTAATGGAGATACTGCAGGCAGAGGACATAAAGGAAATCAATCCCGTGCAGGATACAAAAGAAAAAGAGGATTTGAAGGAGGACAAATGCCCCTACAAAGAAGAATCCCAAAATTTGGGTTCAAAAATATCAATAGAATAGAGTATGTTCCTCTTAACATAGATAGATTAGTAAAAATTTCAGAAAAATTGAACTCCGACACCATAGATATGAATGCACTTATACAAGAAAGAATAATAAATAAAAATCAAAAAGTAAAAATACTAGCTAGCGGTGAAATTAAAAAAGCTCTAAATATCACCGCACATGCTTGCTCTCAAAAAGCCAAAGAACTAATTGAGTCTGCAGGCGGAAGCATTACTCTAATCAAATAAAAACTAAAATTGATTCTGCTACACAAAAATAAAACAATCAGATGAAAAGAATTATAGAAACCATACAAAACATCTGGAAAATAGAAGAACTAAGAAACAGAATACTAGTTACCCTAATGTTTGTTGCAGTATATAGATTAGGTTCCTACATAGTACTTCCAGGTGTTAACTCCATAGCTCTTAATGAATATAGAGATGCGAATGCTCAAAGCGGAATTATTAACCTTATAAATATCTTCGCAGGAGGCGCATTTTCTAGAGCTTCTATATTTGGACTAGGTATCATGCCATACATCACAGCATCTATCATTCTTCAATTATTAGGAATGGCTATACCTTATTTTCAAAAACTACAAAGAGAAGGCGAAAGTGGCAGAAAGAAAATTAACCAATATACAAGATTATTAACCATTGCTGTTACAGCTGTACAAGCACCCGGTTATCTGGCATCCCAAGTATATACAGTCCCTGGAGCAGTTACTAATCCATCCACATTATGGTGGGTACAATCTATTATAGTACTTGTTACAGGAACAATTTTTGTCATGTGGCTCGGAGAAAGAATAACAGATAGAGGTATAGGTAATGGTATTTCTTTAATAATCATGATTGGAATTATAGCCCGATTCCCATTCGCACTCATCGCAGAATTTGGCTCTAGGTTAGAAAGTCAGGGGGGAGGGTTGATTATGTTTCTGTTAGAATTAGTATTTCTTCTATTAGTAATAATGGCAAGCATATTATTAGTACAGGGAACTAGAAGAATACCAGTTCAGTTTGCCAAAAAAATAATTGGTAACAAACAATACGGAGGTGTAAGACAATACATCCCATTAAAAGTAAATACAGCAGGTGTAATGCCTATCATCTTCGCTCAGGCTATCATGTTTATCCCTGCAGCTATAGCTGGATATACACAAGGCGCTGGAGGTATCTTCACAGAAAGATATGGTTTTTGGTATAACTTTATATTCGCCTTACTTATCATCGTATTTACATACTTCTACACGGCAATTATGGTAAATCCAACCCAACTGGCTGATGATTTAAAAAGAAATGGAGGCTTTATACCAGGTATAAAGCCAGGTAAAAAAACCGCAGAATTTATAGACCAGGTGATGTCCAGAATTACATTGCCAGGTGCTATTTTCCTTGCAATAGTAGCTATATTACCTTCTATTGCTATTCTATTTGGAATCAACGGTGCTTTTGCAGACTTCTATGGTGGAACTTCTTTACTCATATTAGTAGGCGTTATATTAGACACATTGCAACAAATTGAAACTTATCTACTTAACAGACATTATGAAGGGCTGATGAAATCAGGAAGAATAAAAGGAAGAGGAACCGCAATGATGCAACAAGCATAATCAACTATGAGCAAGCAATCAAACATAGAAGTTGACGGCACCGTTATTGAGGCATTGAGCAATGCAATGTTTAGGGTAGAACTAGAAAATGGACATATAGTCACTGCCCACATATCCGGAAAAATGAGAATGAATTACATTAAGATATTACCCGGAGATAAAGTAAAACTAGAAATGAGCCCTTATGACCTTACAAAAGGAAGAATAGTATCAAGATATAAATCTTAAAAAACTAAAACTTAAAAAACCATGAAAGTAAGAGTATCTATCAAAAAAAGAAGTGCTGATTGTAAGATTGTCCGCAGAAAAGGACGTCTTTATGTCATCAACAAAAAAAATCCAAAATTTAAACAAAGACAAAAATAATATTTTGTATCTTTGCAGCCCTTTTAAAAATTAAAATAAAAAAATTATATCAATTATGGCTCGTATAGCAGGAATAGAATTACCAAAAAACAAAAGAGGATTTGTAGGACTTACCTATATCTACGGTATAGGCAGAAGTTCAGCAGAAAAAATATTAAAAGATGCGGGTGTTGACCCCTACAAAAAAGTAAGCGAATGGACAGATGAAGAACAAGCTAAAATCAGACAAATTATTAACAATGAATATAAAGTGGAAGGAACACTCCGCTCCGAAATACAACTTAATATCAAAAGATTAGTAGATATTAACTGTTATCGTGGAGTCAGACATAAAAAAGGACTCCCTGTAAGAGGACAAAGAACCCGTACTAACTCAAGAACAAGAAAGGGTAAAAGAAAAACTATTGCTAACAAAAAAATGGCAACTAAATAATTTATACATCTATGGCAAAACAACAGCAACAAAGTACAAGTACATCAAAATCAGCTGCTAAAAAAAGGATAGTTAAGGTAGATGCAGTAGGTGAAGTACATATTAACGCAACCTTTAATAATATTATTATTACCTTTACTAATGCTAGTGGACAACCTATTTCATGGTCATCTGCTGGCAAAATGGGTTTTAGAGGTTCAAAAAAGAATACTCCTTATGCAGGCCAAATGGCTGCTCAAGATGCAGCAAAAGTAGCTTATGATGCAGGAGTTAGAAAGGTAAAAGTACATGTAAAAGGTCCAGGTGCTGGAAGAGAATCTGCAATAAGAACGATTGCAGCAACAGGAATAGAAGTAACAGAAATTATTGACATAACACCTATTCCTCATAATGGATGTAGACCACCTAAACAAAGAAGAGTATAAAACTAATAATAAAAACTAAACTATGGCAAGATATATAGGTCCAAGATCTAAAATAGCAAGAAAATTCAGAGAACCAATTTTCGGTCCAGATAAAGCTTTGGAAAGAAAAAATTATCCTCCCGGACAACATGGATTAGCAAAGAAAAGAGCAAAAGTATCTGAATATGCAGTGCAGCTCACAGAAAAACAAAAAATGAAATATACTTATGGGCTGTTAGAAAGGCAATTTAAAAATCTATTCATAAAAGCCTCTCATTTACCAGGCATTACAGGGGATAACTTATTAAAATTATTAGAATCAAGATTAGACAATGTAGTGTATAGAATGGGAATAGCTCCAACCCGCGCCGCTGCAAGGCAATTAATCTCTCATAAACACATCACCGTAAATGGTAAAGTAATAAATATCCCTTCGTATACTTTAAAACCGGGTGATAATATAGGCGTCAGAGAAAAATCTAAATCATTAGATGCTATTATCAATTCTTTATCTTCTGCTTCTAACAGCTACCCATGGATTTCATTTGACAAACAATCTATGACCGGCACTTTTATTAACAGACCAGAAAGAAATCAAATACCTGAAAATATAAAAGAACAATTAGTAGTAGAATTATACTCTAAATAATATTTACACTCAAATAAAAATAATTCAATCAATAACCTTAACTTAATAAAACTATGGCAATCCTCAATTTTATCAAGCCAGATAAAGTAATAATGATTAAAAGTACAGATACTATTGGACAATTTGAATTCCGTCCACTGGAACCTGGCTTTGGTATTACCATTGGTAACTCTATTCGTAGAATACTCCTCTCCTCATTAGAAGGAAATGCAATAACATCTGTAAGAATAGACGGAGTACTACACGAATTTTCCACAATAAAAGGCATTAAGGAAGATGTTACTGAAATTATCTTAAATCTCAAAAAAGTTAGATTCAAACAACAAATCAAAGAGGAAAACTCTGAAAAAGTATTAGTGAACTTTTCTGACTCAGATAAGCTTACTGCAGGAGACTTAAATAAATTCATGAGCAATTTCGAAGTGTTAAATCCAGATTTAGTTATTTTTCACTGTGAACCTAATGTGAAACTAAAAATGGAATTAACCATAGAAAGAGGAAGAGGATATGTGCCCGCTGAAGAAAATAAAAAAGAAGATGTACCACAAGGAACCATTTTTATAGATTCTATTTTTACACCAATTAAACATGTAAAATACAGTGTAGAAAATTACCGTATTGAACAAAAAACTGACTACGAAAAACTAAATATTGAAATTACCACTGATGGTTCTATTCACCCTAAAGAAGCTTTAAAAGAAGCCGCCAAAATCCTTATCCATCATTTCATGCTATTCTCTGATGAAAAAATGACTTTCGAAGAAGATCTTAAACGTGAATTACCAGCTACCGATGAAAAAGATGCACAATTACGTCAGTTATTGAAAACCAAATTAGTGGACTTAGACCTGTCTGTAAGAGCATTGAACTGCTTAAAATCTGCTGATGTTGAAACACTTGGAGAACTCGTTGCTTTTAATAAAAATGACTTATTGAAATTCCGTAACTTCGGTAAAAAATCATTAGCAGAATTAGAAGAACTTTTAACTAATAAAGGATTATACTTCGGCATGAACGTGTCTAAGTATATTGATAAAAAAAATAACTAAAATATCTAAACTATGAGACATGGAGATAAAATAAATAATCTTAGTAGAACTGCCGCCCACAGAAAAGCTTTATTGGCAAATCTTGCTACACAATTATTTGTGCATAAAAGGATATTTACTACTCTTGCAAAGGCTAAATCTTTAAGAGTATTTGTAGAACCAATTATTACTCGTTCTAAACAAGATACAATGCATAATAGAAGAATAGTATTCTCTTACTTAAAAAATAAGGAAGGTGTAAAAGCTCTTTTTAATGAAATAAGAGAAAAAATACTAAATAGAAACGGTGGTTATACTCGTATCATTAAAACAGGATTTAGAAGTGGAGATGCCGCTGAAATGGCAATGATTGAACTAGTAGACTTTAACGAACTATATACCAATAATAAAAAATCTTCTAAAACTACCAAGAAAACAAAAACTCGTCGTGGCAGTAAAAAACCTAAAACAGAAACAGAAACAGAACAAAAATCAGGACCAACTAACCAGACCGATAATACCATAGAAAAGCAAGACAACAATACAGCGAATGAAAATCAACAATAATATTGAATGATAATTCAATAATCGTAAGTTTTTTACGATTTCAATAGCCATTAGGGAATTGTCTTAATGGCTATTTTATTTTAAAGTTTAATCTTTAATATGTACAATTCAAATTTCAAAAACCTGACATTTAAAAACATACTAAAATAGAATTAATGTGGCAACCAATATAGCCACTGCAAGCCCAAAACCGAGTTTTGGTGCTAATCAAAGATGTGGCAACCAGAAACTATTTTCTTAACACATCTCTACTATTTCCAATCAAATCATTATTTTTGCCCAAAAACAAAATGAGTCAATTAGCATTAGTTCGTCATGGACAAAGTACATGGAACCTTGAAAATCGTTTTACAGGATGGGTAGATGTACCCCTTTCTGAAAATGGTATTCAGGAGGCACAAAACGCAGCCCAAAAACTATTAAATTACCAATTCGATATCGCTTTTACTTCCGCTCTCCAAAGAGCACAACAAACCCTAAAAATTATCCTAGAAAAAATACAACAAAGTACTATTCCAATTATCTCTGATAAAGCCCTCAATGAAAGAATGTACGGCGACCTACAGGGAATGAACAAAGACGAAGCCAGACAAAAATTTGGAGAAGAACAAGTTAAAATATGGCGCCGAAGTTACGACATTGCACCACCCAATGGAGAAAGTCTGAAAGATACCGCAGCAAGAGTGCTTCCTTTCTTTGAAAAAGAAATTTTTCCATATATTCAGCAAAACAAAAATATCATTATTGTAGCACATGGTAATAGTTTAAGGGCACTCATTATGCATCTTGAAAAAATGACTCCTGAACAAATTCTAAACTTTGAACTCGCTACCGCCGCACCAAGAATTTATGAAATAGATGATAAACTCCATATCAAATCTATAGAAACACCATAAAACTATGGAAAGCAGTAAAGCCTCCTCTCCAAAAATTATTGCAGTGGACTTTGATGGTACTATTGTAGAACATGCTTATCCAAAAATTGGAAAAGAAATGCTCTTTGCATTTGCTACACTTAAAGCCCTGCAAGCAAAAGGACACAAACTTATTTTATGGACTATTAGAACAGGGCATTTACTAGACGAAGCAGTGGAATTTTGTAAACAAAATGGAGTTGAGTTTTATGCTGTAAATAAAAACTTTCCTGATGAAGAATGGTCGCCTGATACACCAAGAAAACTAAATGCAGATATATTTATTGATGATAGGAATTTAGGCGGTTTTCCCGGTTGGAGCCAAGTATGGCAAACTTTACATCCTGAAGGTGGCGACTTTCAACATATACTAAAAAATCCAGAAGCTCACTACAATTACAAGAAAAAATCACTCTTTGAAAAATTATTCAATAAGAAAAAATAATACATAACTAATTATACACTAAAAATGATATATCTCAAAACTCTCGAAGAGATTGAGTTGATTAGAGAAGCAGCTCAATTAGTATCTAAAACTCTAGGATACCTCGCTCCTTATGTAAAAGCAGGTACTACATCCAAACAACTCGATAAATTAGCTGAAGAGTTTATCCGAGACCATCATGCTGTTCCTGCATTTAAGGGGTATCATGGCTATCCTGCTACGCTTTGCGTATCTGTGAATGAAGTAGTGGTACACGGCATTCCTAATCATGTTCCTTTTAAAGAGGGTGATATTGTATCTATTGATTGTGGAGTGAAAAAAAATGGCTATTACGGCGATCATGCCTATACATTTATGATAGAACCCATAGCCCCTGAAGTTAGAAATCTTGTACAAGTAACTTATGAGTGTTTGCTATTAGGAATAGAACAAGCAATAGAGGAAAACCGCATAGGAGACATTGGCTATGCTATTCAGCAATATGCAGAAAAACACGGCTTTTCAGTAGTACGCAACTTGGTGGGACATGGAATTGGAAAAAATCTTCATGAAAAGCCCGATGTCCCTAATTATGGAAGACCCGGCAATGGACATATCATTAAAAATGGAATGGTTTTAGCCATAGAACCAATGATAAACATGGGAAAATACAAAGTAAGACAACTAAATGATAAATGGACAATCGTTACTGCAGATGGAAAACCAAGTGCACATTTTGAGCACGATATTGCTATTGTTAATGGTAAGCCTGAAGTTCTCTCTACCTTTGAGTATATAGAACAAGCACTACAGAAGAATCCTCTTACATCTCAATAAATGATTTTTATATTTTTTACAATCATTTATTGATACATTAGATTACATCCTCTAATATCTGAAAAATCTGCTCTTCCAAGAATTTCAAAAGAACCATTAACGTATAATTTTCCAATATCCGAAGTAGCTATAAAAGAACATGTATGTATGTTTGCTAAATCAATGATATTAATACTACCTTGTTTGTTTTGAGTGTGAATAGAAAAAGGGTCATCAATTTCTCTTATAAGTATCTTCATCCATGATGGAGTATTAAATATCCCGTTACTTTGCGAATATGCTTGAGAAAATAATTCTGTCATACCATACTCACTTTGAATGTTAGATATGTCTAACTTATTTTTTAGGTAATTATAAAAATATTTTTTAGGTATCTCTTCTTTTTTACCTTTCATACCACCTGTTTCCATCACAATAACATCATCAATCAGGTTTATCCCTATTTCTGCAAGGTCTAACAATGCATAGCTTAAGCCTAATATCAATATCTTTTTTCCTGAATTTATATTTTCGGTCAATATCTTCTTACATAATTTTAAATTATTCAAATAAAAACCACTTTCAGAGTATTGAGATAAAGACTGTAAATATCGTGCCATGTATATTAATGAAGAGTGTGGACGTTCTTTTTCTGTGGGTAATAGAAATATAAACAGATATTCTTTCGGGTCCCCATAAAACTTTTGAAATCCATGCAGTATTGATGATTGATAGATATTCTCATCTAATACATAGTGTCTCGACAAATTTTGAGAAATAGTGCCGCTACTTTCGAAATATAAAGTATTTTTTGTTATTGGAAAGCAGCTGATTGGGTGAGTTTTAAAGAATTCAATAGGTAAGAAAGGTATTTGGGTGTAGTGTTGTATATCGTATATCTTACGAATGTTATTCCTCCATAAATTATTTACAAATTGTCTGTAAATTTGGTTACTCTCGTATTGATATTGAAATACTTTAATACAATACTTATTAAATTCTTCATCAGATTGAATATTCAAAATGCCGGTAATGTTTAATTCCATTATAGGTTTAAAATTTAGAGTAGAGTAGGGTGGTCCCACCAGGAATCGAACCTGGATCAAAGGTTTAGGAAACCTCTATTCTATCCGTTGAACTATGGGACCAAAAAACTTTAAGCAATTTTGTTTAAATTAATTTCTTTTTCTATACCAATCTGATGTGTAATTATCGCTTAAGTAATTGCGGGCATGATATTTTTGTATTTCTCTTTCATTTAAGTAGGCTGAAAAACTACTAATAATCATTTTTTCATCATCGGTTAATTCAATATTTGTAAAAATTTCAGGTTTAAAGTTTTTTTCTACAAACCCTGTGTCAAATTTTCCACTAATAAAATCAGGATGTTGAAGTACAAATTTACAAAAATCCAGGGTAGTTTCTATACCTACGATTTTATACTCATTAATAGCACGAATCATTTTCTGAATAGCTGCTTCTCTGTTTTTCCCATGCACGATGAGTTTAGCTATCATCGGGTCATAATAAACAGGAATTTCCATACCTTCTTCATAACCATCATCTACACGTATTCCATTACCTTGAGGACGTTTGTAGTATTTTAATTTTCCAATATCAGGTAAAAAATTATTCAATGGGTCTTCAGCACTCACTCTAACTTCTATAGCATGTCCATTGATATTTAAATCTTCTTGTTTGAATGATAATGGTTCACCCATGGCAATTTTAATTTGTTCCTTGACCAAATCAAGTCCTGTAATCATTTCTGTTACAGGATGTTCCACTTGCAAACGGGCATTAACCTCTAAAAAATAAAAATTACGATTTTTATCTACTAAAAATTCCACCGTACCTGCATTGTAGTATCCTACGGCTTTTGCAAGGGCTACAGCACATTCACCCATTTTTTTTCGTATTTCATCAGTAATAGCTATAGATGGTGCTTCTTCTATAATCTTTTGATGTCTTCTTTGAATAGAACATTCTCTTTCAAATAAGTAAACAGCATTTCCATATTGGTCGGCTAATATCTGAACCTCAATGTGTTTAGGTTCTTCTGCATATTTTTCAATGAATACAGCACTATTTCCAAAGGCAGAGAGTGCTTCACTCATAGCTCTTTGAATACTTTCTTCTAACGCATTCATCTGGTTTACTAATCGCATACCTTTACCACCACCACCTGCAGAAGCCTTAATTAATAAAGGAAATCCTATTTTTTTAGCAACTTTAATAGCCTCATCTATATCTTTTATTGCACCTTCAGAACCAGTAATCATCGGCACTGCTATTTTTTTAGCAGTTTCTTTGGCACTTAATTTATCTCCGATAGCCCTCATAGCAGATGGTGGAGGTCCAATAAAAATAATTCCTGCTTGTGCAACTTTCTCTGCAAAATCAGGATTTTCACTTAAAAAACCATATCCCGGATGGATAGCATCTGCGTGAGATTGTTTAGCAATTTCAATTATTTTATCAGCTAATAAATAAGATTGATTAGAAGGGGGAGGACCTATCAAATAACTTTCATCTGCTGCTTTCACAAAAGGAGCATACTGATCAGCCTCAGAATATATGGCTACTGTTTTTATACCCATTTCCTTACAAGTGCGAATAATCCTTAATGCTATTTCTCCACGGTTAGCTATGAGTATTTTTTTAATAGTATGTTTTTTCATTCTTAATTTTTGAGCCGTAAATGTCGGAAATTTTATGTAACATTTGTTATTTTATATTTTGTAAATTTGTCGAAAAATTTTTTATGAGAGACATCTTTGATAAAGTGAAGCAAAACATGGGACCTTTAGGAATGTATTCCTCTAAAGCACACGGATATTTTACATTTCCAAAGTTAGAGGGAGATATAGGTCCTTATATGGTATTTCGTGGAAAAAAATTGCTGAATTGGAGTTTGAATAATTATTTAGGATTAGCCAATCATCCCGAAGTTAGAAAAACCGATGCTGAAGCCGCAGCTAAATTTGGATTAGCAGCTCCAATGGGTGCGAGAATGATGAGCGGAAACTCAATATATCATGAACAACTTGAAAAAGAACTTTCGGAATTTGTTTCTAAACCTGATACCATTTTGTGCAATTATGGTTATCAAGCTATGGTCTCTGCAATTGATGCATTAGTAGATAGAAGAGATGTGATAGTATATGATGCCGAAAGTCATGCATGTATTATAGACGGTGTTCGATTACATATGGGAAAAAGATTTGTATTTAAGCATAATGATATTGAAGATTTGGAAAAACAATTAGGAAGAGCTCAGAAAATCATTAATGAAACAGGAGGGGGAATACTTGTACTTACTGAAGGTGTGTTTGGAATGCGTGGAGATCAAGGAAAATTAAAAGAAATTATAGAATTAAAGAAAAGATATGCTTTCCGTTTATTCGTTGATGATGCACATGGAATAGGTGTTATGGGAAAAACAGGTGGTGGAACAGGACAAGAGCAAGGATGCCAGGATGGAATAGACATTTACTTTGGAACATTTGCTAAATCGTTTGCACTGATTGGTGGATTTATTAGTTCAGAGAAAGATGTTATTACTTATCTGCGATATAATATGCGTTCACAGATATTTGCTAAAACTTTACCAATGCCACTAGTAATAGGTGCCTTAAAGAGATTAGAACTGATGATAAAGCATCCTGAATATAGAGAAAAATTATGGGAAATCACTCGTGCGTTACAAGGTGGGTTGAAAGCAGCCGGATTTGACATTGGTAATACTAATACACCTGTAACGCCTGTATATTTAAGTGGTTCTATACCAGAAGCTACCAATATGGTACATGACCTTCGTGAAAACTTTAATATCTTTTGTTCTATGGTTACCTATCCTGTAGTACCAAAAGGAATGATTATTTTACGCCTTATACCAACAGCCGTTCATACCATAGAAGATGTAAAATATACTATTGAAAGTTTTTCAAAAATTGTAGATAAATTAAAATCAGGTAAATACCAATCTGATGATTTAGCCAAGGTAAAGGTAGATTTGTAGTTAATCAAAACTATAAATTACCTATGCACCACAAATTTTTTTGTTAAGTTTACATTTTACGTATATTTATAGAAACCAGAATTTCCAGAAGCAAGGTTTAAATTAATCCATGACGCAAAGAAATATAAATTAACTATAATTTACATTATGTTAAGTAATGTGAATTAACAATAAGTAATATTTTATTTCAACTTCAATCTATTGATATATTATATTATAGATATTTACAACAAACAGGTTTAATAAAATACATCTTCAAAAACTAACTTACTACACTGATTGTAAATGCTTTATTTTTTAATACTTAATATAAAAAACTCTATTTATTGGTATCATAATACCGTGTTTAAGTATTATTCTTTCATTAGTAAGCCCCCAAATTGTTGTTTCTGTGTAATATTTCTTATTTTGATGATCAGAAAAGTATATTTTAAATTTAATTTTGTCCAAGTTACCTAAAGTTGTGGCTCTTTGTAGTTCTGCCCATCGTTCTTTTCTGGAGATTTCATCACTTAAAACATCTGATAAAGGGAACTGTAATTCTGAAATTTTTTCTTTTTCAATCATTTCAAATTTTGTCTTCTCTATACTCTGCATAAAGTTTAGTTTTGGTTTTATTTTACGATTTAAAATGATAAAAGTTATTAAAATGTTTATATTTTCTATGCATTGTGTATTTTTGCGAGCCATTTTTAACATCATTATCCATGAAAAACATTAGAAATTTTTGTATCATTGCTCATATAGATCACGGTAAAAGTACATTAGCAGATAGATTGTTAGAGTTTACAAACACTATCGATAAAAGACAAATGCAAGATCAGGTATTAGATGATATGGACCTGGAAAAAGAAAGAGGAATTACCATCAAAAGCCATGCTATTCAAATGAATTACGAATACAAAAATGAAAAATATATCTTAAACTTGATTGATACACCTGGACATGTAGATTTTAGTTATGAAGTATCTCGCTCTATAGCTTCTTGTGAAGGCGCTCTTTTAGTAGTGGATGCTTCTCAAGGTATTCAAGCACAAACTATTTCTAATTTATTTATGGCATTAGATAATAATCTTACAATTATCCCGGTAATAAATAAAGTAGATTTACCAAGTGCAAATATCGAAGAAACAAAAGAACAAATTATCAGTTTGTTAGGATGTTCTGAAAGTGAAATTTTATTAGCATCAGCAAAAGCAGGAATAGGTATAGAAGATATTTTACAAGCTATCGTAGAAAAAGTACCATGCCCAAAGGGTGATCCCACTACTCCATTACAAGCACTTATTTTTGACTCTGTGTATAATTCTTTTAGAGGAGTAATAGCATATTATAGAGTGTATAATGGAACTATTAAAAAAGGTGATAAAGTAAAATTTTTTAATACAGGTAATGAATACACAGCAGAAGAAGTTGGCATATTAAAACTTAATCTTGTTCCTAAAGATGAAATAGCATCAGGAAATGTAGGATATATTGTAACAGGTATTAAACAAGCCTCTGAGGTAAAAGTAGGAGACACGATTACTCATGCTTTAAATCCTGCCTCAGAACCCATCAAAGGTTTCGAAGATGTAAAACCTATGGTATTTGCAGGAATTTATCCTGTGGACACAGAAGATTATGAGAACTTGCGTGTCAGTATGGAAAAATTAAAACTTAATGACGCATCTCTTACATGGGAACCTGAATCTTCTGCAGCGTTAGGGTTTGGTTTTCGTTGTGGTTTTTTAGGCATGTTACACATGGAAATTGTGCAAGAACGATTAGAAAGGGAATTTAACATGAATGTTATTATTACAGTACCCAATGTAAGCTACCTTGTACATACTACTTCTAATCAAACTATAGTTGTAAACAATCCGTCTGATTTACCTCCTGTTGCTCAAATTGCCTACATAGAAGAGCCCTATATTAAAGCAAACATTATTACAAAGGCAGAGTATGTCGGAGCTGTTATGAGTTTATGTATAGAAAAAAGAGGAACTATAATTTCTCAAAATTACTTAACTACAGACAGAGTTGAACTAGTTTTTGAAATGCCATTAGGAGAGATTGTTTTTGATTTTTATGATAGATTAAAAAGTATCTCCCGTGGTTATGCCTCATTTGATTATCACCCTATTGGATATAAAGAAGCAGATCTTGTAAAATTAGATATTTTACTCAATGGAGAACCTGTAGATGCGTTAAGTGCGCTTATTCATAGAAGCAATGCTTATGAATTTGGTAAAAAAATGTGCGAAAAACTTAAAGAACTCATTCCTCGCCAGCAATTTGAAATTCCTATACAGGCAGCTATCGGTTCTAAAATCATAGCAAGAGAAACTATTAAAGCATTAAGAAAAGATGTAACAGCTAAATGTTATGGCGGTGATATTTCTCGTAAAAGAAAACTACTGGAAAAACAAAAAGAGGGTAAAAAACGAATGCGTCAAATAGGAAAGGTAGAGATACCTCAAAGCGCATTTATGGCTGTATTAAAACTAAAAGATTAGACCTATTCAGTACTTTCTTATACAATCTTTATTCTTTTAATAACTTAAACGATTTATCAATGCTTCTATTATGAATATGAATAAAGTAAATGCCTTTTTCTAAACCACTTGTATGTACCTCAAAAGTATTTTTTCCTGGTTTTAATGAAATTTCCTGAGAAGATACAGATCGCCCTGTCAAATCCACAATTTGAATAGTAACAACATCCTCTTTGTCAGAAGGTATTTCAAGGTATGTTGTATTGCTGGCAGGATTGGGGCGTAAAGTAATACCGCTTAGTTTCTTTGCCTTTTTTACAGAAATAATACCTAATTTTTTAGTAGTACCATCGTAATCTGTTTGAGACAATTGATAGTAAGTAATATCTTCAAAGGGAGATGTATCAAAGTATTCATAATACCTTTGGATATTAGAATTTCCTGCTCCTGCTATTTGAGCTAGTGCTTCAAATTTAACACCATCAGTTGATTTTTCCAGTGTAAAATAAGCATTATTTATTTCGGTAGCAGTTGTCCAGTAAATTTTATTATAATCTTGGTTATTATCTACAGAAAAATTCAATAACTCTATAGGTAACAAACAACCTCCTCCTACATTATTCAGTGTATATGTATAATTACAAGCATCACCCGCAAACCCATCTACCACCAAAAAAGCACACTGTCCTGCAGCTAATGAAAAATTGGGAGATGTCCATACTGCGGTGCTCACTAAAACCGGATTTGGTGCATTCGCGATATTAGTCATACTAGTAGTAGAACCAATTAAAATAGACATTTGTGCCCCTGTAGCTCCTGTAAGTGTGCTATTTACACAGGAGGTAACATCAAAGCTCACATTATAGGTTCCATTACTTGCAGCACAAAAAGTAAAATAAGAAGGATTATTGATAACATAAGGAACATCTGATCCTGCTGTGCAGCCCCCACATGTAGTGCTACTGTTGTTATCTAAGTTAGCTCCATTATCTGTTGGATAATATCCCCCCGAAGAAGAACCAGCATATTGCGTACCACAGCTGTTAATAGCAGACGCTCCACTCGCGTTTGTATTAGCAGCCGGAGGATAAATTCCAATACAAAAAGTTGCCCAACTGCTATAAGGGCCACTACAATTACCATTTACAAGTTGTATGAGATATGTATTATTACCTGGGGTTGTATTTAAACCTGTAAGTAATGTATAATTACCGGGGTCACCGCTTAATAAGTTCCAATACATACCCCCCGCAGGCCCACTAACATGATTAGTGGGTTGAGCAGTAGCTAATACAGTTCCACCATTAGCACTACAAGGAATTGTGGGGCTTAAAATAGTATTACAACCAGCGGTTACGCTTGTATATGGGCCATAAACAATATAATATGGATAACAATTAGTTATATTTGTTTGTATAAAATCTAAAACCAAAGATGATGTATTTGCTGTGAAAGAATACCACATACTCCCCTCAGTAGAACCGCCATAATCAATGTAGCACTCATTGGTTTGTAAAGTAACACCTGTAGAATTTTGATTGCATAAATTACTGCCAGAGGTTAAAGAAATAGCATTACTGCAATCATTATTAGGAGGTGGAGGTGGTCCTCCAGCAGAAAAAACAGGAGTTTTACATATTAAAAAAAATAACAAGAAGTAAATTATATTTTTCATGGTTTATTTGTTTTTTTATTCAGTTAATAATGTTTGGTCTTTGGAATATCTGGGAAATATCCTAATTATGGTATTACCATTAATTTGCCAATCTACAGTTTCGTAATCCTTTCTTTTTTGTTCAATCTGATACAATATAACGCAAGGCAAAGGTATGCTTTGTTGCTCTTGTGTAGAAATTTCTTTGTCTATGTTCTGTTGTAGGAAAATAACTTTATATGAATTACTATTTGGCATCATACTTTGGTCACAATCTGTATCTATACCTGTGTATTTATCCTGTGCGTATACTGCAAAACAGGACATGGTTAAAAAAATTATAAACCATTTGAATGAAAGATTGTATCTTCTATTTTGCTTCATAATAAATTTTTTACAAAGTTAGTAAATTTTTATCTATATCTGCTAATTTTTTCTACGAAGTTGATAAATTTTTATACAAAGTTAATAAATTTTTTTGTAAAGTTAATGTTAATGAACAAAAAATTTTATGATTTGATTTATGTATTATAAAACAATCTATAAAGATTTTACATAATATATTCATTATCTTTGTATGCCTTAAATAATAACAATGCATCATATCAACCTTTCAAAAGATAAACGGATATTAGTTGCTATGAGCGGGGGTATTGATAGCTCCATTACTGCTGTTTTGCTAAAAAAAGCAGGCTACGATATTGTGGGAATAACTATGAAAACATGGGATTACGAAAGTTCTAAAATAAACAGTAAAGAAACAGGATGTTGTAGTCTGGATAGTATTAACGATGCCCGAATGATTGCCGTAAAATTTGGTTTTCCTCATTATGTATTAGATATCCGTGAAGAATTTTCTAAAACAATTATTTCGAACTTCATCGATGAATACCTTAGTGGAAGAACACCTAATCCTTGTGTATTATGCAATACATATATCAAATGGGATGCGTTATTTGAACGGGCTAAAATGTTAGGTTGCGAATACATTGCTACTGGACATTACTCCAAAATTAAATTTGAAAACAATCGATATGTCATCTCGAGAGGAAAAGATAAAAATAAAGACCAAACCTATGTCTTGTGGGGACTTAAACAAGATACTCTAAAAAAAACACTATTTATTTTATCTGATTATACAAAAGATGAAGTAAGACAAATAGCCAAAACTGAAGGGTTAGACTATTTGGCAAAAAAATCTGAGAGTTATGATATATGTTTTATCCCTGATAATAATTATAGAAAATTTCTGATAAATCATGTTCCTGATTTAACCGAAAAAATTGGAGAAGGTGATTTTATCTACAAAGGAAATGTAATAGGTAAACACAAAGGTTATCCATTTTATACTATTGGACAAAGAAAAGGATTAGAAGTAGCTGTAGGACATTCCATATATGTCAAAGAGATAATACCAAAAACTAATGAAATAATTTTAGCCGATAAAGAAGAATTAGCCCAACAAATTATCAAAGTAAGAGATTACAATATTATAAAATATAAGAAACTACCTGATAATTTTCAAGCATTAGTAAAAATTAGATACAAAGATCCGGGCACGCCTGCAACTATACATATTATTGATGATAAACACTTAGAAATATTTTTTCATCAACCTGTTTATGCTGTAGCACCAGGACAAAGTGCTGTTTTTTATGAGAATGATGATTTAGTAGGAGGTGGTCTCATTTGTAAATAAAAAATCAAAAGTTTAATATCGAAATATAATTTTTTTACTTTACTTAAAAACATTGTTTATCTTTGCAGCCCTTTGAATTTCATCCTATGAAAAAATATCCCGTATATAAACAACTTCAATTACTTGAAATCAATAACAAAATACTTGAACATTGGAAAAATAACAATATATTCGAAAAATCTATTCAAAACAGAAATGATTCTCCTCAATGGATTTTTTATGAAGGACCGCCAAGCGCTAATGGATTGCCTGGTATTCATCATGTCATGTCTCGTACTATTAAAGATGTTTTTTGTAGATACAAAACAATGCAAGGTTATCAAGTTTTACGAAAAGCAGGATGGGATACCCATGGATTACCAGTAGAACTCAGTGTAGAAAAAGAACTTGGAATTACTAAAGAAGATATCGGTAAAAAAATATCTGTAGAAAAATATAATCAGAAATGTAAAGAATCCGTCATGCGCTACACGAGTAAATGGGAACAACTCACTGAGCAAATAGGCTATTGGGTAGACACGAAAAAACCATATATTACTTACGACAACAATTACATAGAAACTGTATGGTGGTTGCTTAAACAAATATACGACAAAAAACTGCTATATAAGGGATATACTATTCAACCATATTCTCCTGCGGCAGGAACTGGATTATCTTCACACGAGTTAAATCAACCCGGATGTTACAAAAGCGTTAAAGACAGAAGCGCCGTGGTAATGTTTAAACTCCTCCCATCGTCTAATATCTTATCAAAAAATATTCAAGCCTTATTCAATTACAATATCCCTGTATATGCATTAGCTTGGACAACAACACCATGGACACTACCATCTAATACAGCTTTAGCAGTTAATCCTGACTTTGATTATGTCGCTATTCAAACATATCATCCCTATCCAAAGGATAAAAATAACGCCGAAAAAATCATCGTGATTCTCGCTAAAGAACTATTAAGCCGTTATTTCTCCCCACAGCATAAAGTTTTATCCCTAACAGGTAATACAGTCAATCAGGAAGATAAAAACTTGTATACAATAATTTCGGAATTCAAAGGAAAAGACATAGTTAATATCCAATATGAACAATTATTACCTTTTGTAAAACCACAAGGCGAAGCATTTAAAATAATTCCCGGTAAATTTGTTACTACTGATGAAGGTACTGGAATTGTACACATTGCACCAAGCTTCGGAGAAGACGACTTTAAAGTGGCTAAAGAAAATAACATATCTGCTTTGACATTAGTAGATTTAAAAGGAAACTTTGTAAAAGAAGTTAATGATGGTGTATTTTTATATGGTGAAGAACCTGTAAAAGAAGCATATCTCTCTGACCAAGAAAAAGAATACTGGCTAAACATTCAAAAAGAGAAATTAAAGGGAATTATTTCCGACACATCCAAGCTGAATTACTTAAATGTAGACGAAAGAATTGTACTCAAACTTCAAACTGAAGGAAAATTATTCAAAAAAGAATTATACGAACATAATTATCCTCATTGCTGGCGTACCGACAAACCTGTTATCTACTATCCATTAGATTCATGGTTTATCAAAACTACTGCTGTAAAAGATAGAATGATAGAATTAAATAAAACAATTAACTGGAAGCCGGAAAGTACAGGTATTGGCAGATTTGGCAATTGGTTAGAGAATCTGAATGATTGGAATTTATCTCGTTCAAGATATTGGGGAATTCCATTGCCAATATGGCGAGATAAACAATTGAGCTACGAACTTTTCGTGTCTTCAAAAAAAGATTTAGTATCTTGTACTGCTACTCGATTATCAGACAATAAAAAGTTTCAAGCCGAAGGATATTATCTCCGTGAAAATAAAAGAGAAAAAGTTACAGAAACTCTTGTAGAAAATTTAGACCTACATAAACCATACATAGATAACATCATTTTTATATTCAAAGATGATAATCAAAATGAAATAATTCTTTTCAGAGAATCAGATTTAATAGATGTATGGTTCGATAGTGGCTCCATGCCATACGCTCAATATCACTACCCATTTGAAAATAAGGAACTCATTGATAAAAGAAAAGCCTTCCCTGCTGATTTTATTGCAGAAGGTGTGGATCAAACAAGAGGATGGTTTTTTACATTACACGCTATATCTACAATCGTTTTTGATAGTATTGCCTATAAAAATGTCGTAAGTAATGGATTAGTATTAGATAAAAATGGAAACAAAATGAGCAAACGATTGGGAAATGTGGTAGATCCGTTTGAAACACTGGAAAAATACAGTGCAGATTCCGTTCGTTGGTATATGATAAGTAATTCTGCACCATGGGATAATCTCAAGTTTGATATTAACGGAGTTACAGAGGTTCAAAGAAAATTATTTTCCACATTGTACAACACATACCAATTCTATGCGATGTATGCTAATGTAGACGAATTTGTGCCTAAGGAAACTCTAACTGTTGAACTCAATGAAAGACACGAATTAGACAATTGGATTTTGTCTAAACTCAATAGTTTAATCAAAGAAACAATAGAATATTACAATAACTTTGAACCACATAAAGCCGCAAGGACTATTGAAGAATTCGTTGATGAACATTTAAGTAACTGGTATGTTCGCCTCTCTCGCCGCAGATTCTGGAAAAATGCACAAACAAAAGATAAAATATCAGCATACGAAGTGTTACATCTTAATTTATATACCATTGCTCATTTAATAGCCCCTATAGCTCCATTCTTTGCAGACTGGTTATATTTAAATCTCAAAACTCCAATTTCTGAAAATAATAATTTCTTCAGATTTGAATCTGTCCATTTATCTGGTTTTCCAAAATATGATGATAGTTTAATAAACGATGACTTAGAAGAAAAAATGTATTATGCACAGACTATATCCTCGTTAATTCTCTCTATCAGAAAAAAAGAAAATATTAAAGTAAGACAACCACTTCAATTGGTTCGAATCCCTGTACTTAATGAAAAAATGAAAGAAAAAATAGAGTCAGTCAAAAATATCATTGCATCTGAAGTAAATGTAAAAAACATAGAGTTAACAGACGAAACAGAAATAAAAATTACCAAAAATATCAAATTAAACTTTAAGTCAATAGGAAAAAAATACCCTAAGCATACAAAATTTTTACAACAATATCTGTCTCATAACTCGCAACTTGCTATCGAATCAATAGAAAAATCCGGAAAAATAGAAATTGAAGCCCAGGATGAAAAAATATTACTTACAGAAGAAGATGTAGAAATAATTCCTGTAGACATTCCAGGATGGAAAGTGGCTACAAAAAACAATATCACAGTAGCTTTAGACATTAATATCACAGACGATTTGTATAAAGAAGGCGTAGCCAGAGAATTAGTCAACCGTGTACAAAATCAGAGAAAAGAAATAGGTTTAGACATTACTGATAGAATTACTATTCAAATTCAATTTAAAGATAAAATTATTTTTGACGCTGTAAGTCAATTTAAAGATTATATTTGCACAGAAACATTATGTGAAAATATTGAACTTATTCAATTAGATGTTATTAATAATGCCGATGAATTGGACGGTAATATATTTATACAAATTATTATTCAAAAAATCTATTCTCCTGATAACTCTGAAAAAATACATTCTTAAATAAACAGAAACAACATCATTAATTTACTTAAAAAATACCATTATGACTAAAGTTATTAACAAACAAACAAACAAAAAGAAAAATAAAACTAAAGCAGCTACTACTTCTCAAAAAAAAGAAAAAACTAAAAAAAGTATAACTGCTACAAAGGCCACGGTGAAAAAATCTGCATCTAAAATAAAAAATAAAACTAAAGCAGCTGCTACTTCTCAAAAAAAAGAAAAAACTAAAAAAAGTATAACTGCTACAAAAGCAATTAAAAAAGAAAAACTAGAAAAAGAAAAAAAACAAAATAAAAAAACTAGTATCACCAAATCAAAAGCAATTTCTAAACCTAAATATAAAAAAGAATACGATGAGGATGATATCGATTTGTTAGAAAAAGATGATATAATTAATGAAGAGGAAGAAATAGTAGAAGTAGAAGAAATTGATATCAATAATATAGAACCCATTATTTCCGAATCAGAACCATTATTGGAGGATGGCGAAGAAGAAGAGTATGTACCAAAAACCAGGGGTAGAAAAAAACAAGTTCAACCAGAAGTACATCATCAACAAACAATGGAAGAAATTATCCGTAACAGACCATTACAAATTGACCCTACTCAAAAAAACTATGTAGTAAAGAATGATAAAGAACCCAAACCTTATATTGTTCATTCAAAATCATCAAAAGAAAGATATTCTGATAAGGAATTACAGGAGTTCAAAGAAATTATACTACAAAAACTTAAAGAAACAAAAGAAAATTACGACCAGCTAAAAAAATACTTTACCCATGAGGATGATAATGGTATCGACGACACCTCCCCTACTTTCAAAATGATTGAAGATGGTTCAGGAGTAATGACCAAAGAAGAAATTGAACAACAATTAGCTCGCTTAGAAAAATACATGATAGATTTACAAAATGCCTTACTCCGTATTGAAAATAAAACTTATGGTATTTGCACAGTTACCGGAAAACTTATCCCTAAAGAGAGACTTAGAAGCGTTCCTCATGCAACAAAAAGCATTGAGGTGAAAATTAATAGAAATGACTAACTTTCCCTCTGTATTTTATACATAACTTACATAAGCTAATAGTACATTAGAAAAATTGATTTATATCATATAAACATCACAATAGATTTCAGAAATTACTTGTAATAAGTAATATGCTTACTTGGTTTAAAATTAAAACCCTCTAAATCTTATTTTTTGCTAAAAAATATATTCTTTTGCCTATCAATCTATAAATAAATTAACTTTGCACATTCTTAATTTTAAAAGCAGTATTAAAAATGGTAAATAAAAAAACTCTGAAAACAACCAGAAAAAGTACAAAAATATTGAATACCAAAAAAGCTACAAAAAAAACTACTACTAAGAAAAAAAGTCAAAAAACACCTACTACCAAGAAAAACAAAACCATTAAACCTTTAAAAGAAACAAAACGAACAAAGCTTTTAAATATTAAACGAGATAATGAACTTATAAAAACTATTGTTCAAGGTATGCTTGAAAAAAAAGCAAATAACATAACAATCATGGATTTGTCAAACATTGAAAATAGTTTTTGTAATCATTTCGTTATTTGTGAAGCAGAAAGTAAACCACAATTACAAGCCATTACCAATTCCGTAGAAGAATTTGTCAGAAAAAAACTATCTCTAAAGCCCCATCATATAGAAGGTATCCAAAATGCCGAATGGATTTTATTAGACTACTTGACTGTTATTGTCCATATATTTCGCAGTGATGTTCGTGATTTTTATAAAATAGAAGACCTATGGGCAGATGCCAGAACCGAATATATTACTAATTTTTCATAATATAAAAACAACAGAAAAATTAAAAACTCACTACTCCTAATAACTACAACTAACAAAAACATGCAACAAGAAAATGAAATAAAAGATAATAATCAAAATAATAATAATAATAATACAGAAACCTCTGAACAATCCGATAATACTACCAATACTACTCTTAACAAAAATACCCCGCAATCCAAAGATATTTCTGATGAAAAAAATACCCATAAAGAAAAACAACTTACAGAAGAAGAAATCCGACAAAAACAATTTGAGCAATTAAAACAGAAAATATTTCAAAAAAAATCAAAACCATCTTCTGATAATAGTGGAAATTCCTTCTATTGGATATATGGGTTGATTGTAGCTGCTATCATATTCTTTACTTTTTTTAGCGATAATGCATTCAAAAAACAAATTGAAATCTCTCAAACTCGTTTTGAGAACATGCTTGCTCATGGCGATGTGGCAGATGTTATTATCGTGAACGGAAAGTATGCACAGATATACATCAACAAAGATTCCATATTAAAATCTCCCAGATACAAAGACCCAAACACAGGACTACCCTATTTCCCTGATAAAAAATACAGAGGACCACACTTCGTAGTAAGTATTCCATCAGTAGAATTTTTTCTTAATAGAATAGAAAAAGTACAAGAAAGTGCAAACATTCCAACAAATAAATTCATATTTCCTCGTTCAATAGAAGAAACAAACTGGTCAGACCATTTATCATGGATTGTTCCACTAATAATATTCGGGCTAATATGGCTCTTCTTATTGCGAAGAATGTCAGGAGGGGGGGCTGGTGGTCCCGCCTCTATTTTCAGTTTTGGTCGCTCAAGGGCACAACTGTTTGACAAAGATAAAACACCCGGAGTTACATTCATGGATGTCGCCGGTTTGGAAAGTGCTAAAACGGAATTACAGGAGATTGTAGACTTTCTTAAAAACCCTGCAAAATACACTGCACTAGGAGCTAAAATCCCTAAAGGAGTTCTATTAGTCGGACCTCCCGGAACAGGTAAAACATTACTGGCAAAAGCTATTGCAGGTGAAGCTAAGGTCCCATTCTTCTCTATTTCTGGCTCAGAATTCGTAGAAATGTTCGTAGGTGTGGGTGCATCAAGAGTCAGAGACTTATTCGCACAAGCCAAAGAAAAAGCCCCCTGTATTATCTTTATCGACGAAATTGACGCAATAGGACGCTCCCGTTCGAAAAACATCTCTACCGGCGCTAATGATGAAAGAGAAAGTACCCTTAACCAATTACTCACTGAAATGGACGGTTTTGCCGTAAACAGTGGTGTTATCGTATTAGCAGCTACTAATAGACAAGACATCTTAGATAAAGCCCTTCTACGCCCCGGAAGATTTGACAGACATATATACATTGACATGCCAGACTTAAAAGATAGAGAGCAGATATTCAAAGTTCATTTAAAAAAAATTAAAATAGATAATACCGTAGATGTAGAATTTTTAGCCAAACAAACACCGGGATTTAGTGGTGCAGATATTGCTAATATATGTAATGAAGCCGCATTAATAGCAGCAAGAAAAGGTAAAAAAATTGTTAGCAAAGAAGATTTTATAGATGCAGTTGACAGAGTGATTGCTGGACTTGAAATGAAAAACAGAATCATCACCCCTGAGGAAAAGAAAATCATTGCCTTTCACGAAGCCGGACATGCTACCGTCAGCTGGTTCTTAGAACATGCCGCTCCTTTAATAAAAGTAACTATTGTTCCAAGAGGAAAATCACTCGGTGCAGCATGGTATTTACCCGAGGAAAGACACATCACTACTACCGAACAAATCATAGATGAAATGACAGCCGCCTTGGGCGGAAGAGCTGCTGAAGATATTGTTTTTGGAAAAATATCTACTGGTGCTATGAATGACCTGGAAAAAGTCACCAAACAAGCTTATGCCTCTGTAGTGTATTATGGATTAAATCCAAAAATAGGAAATATCAGTTATTACGATAGTACCGGACAATCGGAATATGCTTTCTCTAAGCCATATAGCGAAAAAACAGCAGAAATTATTGACGAAGAAGTGAAAAAAATGACAGATATTGCTTATCAAAGAGCAAAAAATATCCTTACAGAAAAAAAAGAACAACTTGAAAAATTAGCCAATAGATTATTAGAAAAAGAAGTTATCTTCAAAGAAGATTTAGAAGAGATTTTGGGTAAAAGTCCTTTTGAAAAAAAACAAGTATTATAGAATAGAAATAAAACCATTCTCCCATTTTAAATATTATCATATGTCTGAAGAAAAATTAGCATCTGAATCAAAATGTATTAAAACAGAAATAGTATTACCTGGAGATACAAATCCCTTAGGTAATCTATTTGGTGGACGACTGATGGAATGGATAGATATAGCAGGAAGTATTGCCGCTCAAAGACATTGTGGAAGAGTGGTAGTAACAGCCGCTATTAATCATATATCTTTTTCCGTACCTATCAAAGAAAATAGCATTGTTACTTTAGAAGCACAAGTAAGCCGTGCTTTTGAGACTAGTATGGAAGTTATTGTGGATGTGTATGTAGAGAATACTGTAACTGGAAAAAGAACCAAATGTAACGAAGCTATAGCTACTTATGTAGCTATAGACCAAAACGCTACTCCCCTACCCGTTCCAAAAGTTATCCCTGAAACTGAATTAGAAAAAAAGAGATATGACGCTGCTCTTAGAAGGAGACAACTTTCTCTTATTTTGAGTGGTCGTCTCAATCCTGATGATGCCACAGAGTTAAAATCTTTATTTATAAAAGATTAGTAAAAAATAACTTGCTAGTCTTCCGGTGGTTCAGGAGCTTGTTTAGGTTTAGGCTTTTTAGGTTTAAGCTTAGATGGAAATATAATATTCACCAATTCATTTTGGATAGTAATCATAGTCTCGCTAATTCCATTGATTATTTTCTTATTCTGGTTAGAATTATTTTTCCATGTTTTTCTAAATTCTTCATAATTTCCATCTTCTAATAAAATGTAAAATTTATTTACCTTACCATCCATTATTTCCACCTTGCCACTGTAACAAATAGCATTTCCTTTATTTCTTATAGTGATAATAACATCTGTATATACCCCATCTTTTACCTCATCTGCACCTCTTTCTTCAAACTTTGCGGCCCATTTGTTATAACAGTTAAGTCCCTGTTTTTGTTTTTTTGCTTCACCTACATCTGATGTTTGAGAAAAAGTGTAAGAAAAAATAATAATAGTAAATAATAAAACAATAAACTCTCTCATATAGAAAAATTTTCCGTCAAAAGTATGTATAATTTTCTTTGAAAGCAAAGGATTGAAATACTATAAAAAAATTTGTTTAGCATGAAAAATAATTCCTATATTTGCACGCCCAAAAAAATTAATATGAAAAAAGACATTCATCCTTCAAATTATCGTTTATGTGTGTTTAAAGATATGGGAAATGGTTATGCATTTTTAACAAGAAGCTGTGCAGAAACCAAAGATACTATTGTATGGGAAGATGGTAAGGAATATCCCTTAGTAAAACTAGATATCTCAATGGCATCGCATCCATATTACACAGGAAAGCAAGTACTTGTAGACACTGCGGGTCGTGTTGATAAATATAGACAAAGATATCAAAAGAAAGCTAAAAAGTAATTTAACTAATAGATTATTTGAAATCTGATAATAACCACTCTTCTACTTTAGGAGAGTGGTTATTTTTTTCAATGTTTCCTTCAATAAAATCTATAATTTTGCAAGTTAGTAAGTAGACATCATGTCTGATGATAAAAATACTTTGAAAATAGAGGGAATGACCTGTATAGGGTGTGCATCAACCGTTAAAGATGCGCTTGAAAAAGCAGGTGCCAAAGATGTATTTGTAGATTTTACATTAGGAGAGGCAATATTCAAAAAAAACGAAAATATACCAATAGAAAAATTTATCAATGCCATAGAAAAAGTTGGATATACTGTAAGAGATAACGATGAAAATCACGTACATCTGTCTCATCATAAAGTCCAAGTGTTTTTTATTATCAATCTTTTGTTTACTTTACCTTTATTATTGAGCATGTTCATAGATGTTCCATTATTACATCAGTTTGAAATACAAGTTATTTTAGCCACACCGGTAATGGTTATTGGAATGTACCACTTTGGGAAAAGTGCTATTCAGTCCATTATTCATAAGAATGCCAATATGGACGTGCTTATCCTAACAGGCGCCTTATCAGCATATTTGTATAGCATTATTGGATGGTGGATGAGTCACTCGCACCAATATCTTTTTTTTGAAACTGCGGCTTCTATCATTACCTTAGTAATGCTTGGAAATTGGATTGAAAATTACAGTATATCTAAAACAACTGTAGAAATAAAGAAATTACAAAAGAGCAATGAAGTAAAATTTGTTACAAAGAAAATCGAAAAAAATAATCATGTAGAATATATTACAACATCAATAGATGATGCCATGATAGGTGATGTTATTTTAATAAAGGAAGGTGAACAAGTGCCTATAGATTGTAAGATTTTACAAGGAGAGGTAGAAGTTAATGAATCTATCATAACCGGTGAAAGTGTTCCTGTGTATAAAAAAAACAATAACGAGTTAATAGCTGGTTCTACAATTGTAAAAGGATATGCGGAAGCTTATATTATTAGAAATAAAAAAGAAACTATTTTAGCACAAATTATAGAAGCTGTAAGAAAAGCACAAAGAGATAAAACAAAAATTCAAAAGTTAGGTGATAAAATATCCTCCATTTTTGTACCTACTGTTATGTTTATATCAATTATTACATTTTTTGTTAACTATTTCTTACTCAATAGTGTTTCTGATAGTATGTTAAGAGCCATTGCAGTGCTGGTGATTTCATGTCCATGTGCAATGGGTTTAGCCGCCCCAACAGCTATTGCAGTAGCATTAGGTATTGCTGCCAAAAATAGAATTTTATTCAAAGCATCTTCTGCTTTTGAATTATTATCTAAAAGTAAAATTTTTGTATTTGATAAAACAGGAACACTCTCTACAGGAAATTTTATAGTTGAAAAATTTGAAAAATTTTCAAATATCATATCTGAGAAGAAAATTCTATCATTAGTATTCTCTGCAGAAAATAAATCATTACATCCTATTGCAAAATCACTAACTAAGTTCTGCCTTGAAAAAAATATACGTGGAACCTTAATTATAGATTTTAAAGAGGAAAAAGGATTGGGCGTGTCTTTCAAAGAGTACAACGATACTGCATCCATTGTATATAAAATTGGCTCATTTAGAATTCTGAAAAATAATAACACTCAAAAAGAGAAATTTGATGTATTTGTTACAGCCAATGATGAGCTTGTAGCTGCATTTAAACTAAAAGACGAACTTCGTAACAATGTAAAAGATACAATAAATTATTTACATAACTTAGGTAAAATAGTATATATACTAAGTGGAGATAAAAAAGAAAAGTGTTTAAAAATAGCAGAGGAATTAGGTATTTCAGCAGATCGTGTGTTGTATGAAAAACTTCCTGATGAAAAACTTGAAATCATACATGAATTAAAAAAACAAGGTTTAGTATGTATGATAGGTGATGGCGTCAATGATGCACCTGCCATGGCAGAAGCAGATGTATCTATATCTTTTAATCACTCATCATCTATAGCCATAGATAGTGCAAGTATCATTATTTCACATCAAAATGTTTTTGAAAAATTTAAAGCAACAATAAATATAAGTAAGACAACAATAAAGACTATTAAACAAAACTACTTCTGGGCGTTTTTTTACAATGCAATCGCTATACCCATCGCGGCTTTTGGTTTATTAGTGCCTATCATTGCAGTTTTAGCAATGAGTTTCTCTGATATTATTGTCGTAGGAAATTCTCTGGGTATATACAGAAAGAAATTTCAATAAGCAAAGCAGTAGTAATTTTATTTTCTACTCTACCTCTATCCCTATCACTGTCACATCATCTGTCTGGTCATCTATACCTTTCCATTCCTGGTAAAAATCTCTCAGTAATTTACCTTGTTC
>FWPU01000716.1_pt1 | contig 105211 bp, 74 predicted proteins | sample 2228361 | NCBI WGS metagenome assembly FWPU01 (sample SAMEA103939777, study PRJEB20133) | metagenome | reverse complement strand
TATCAAAGAACGAGAAAAAGGGCATAATCTCAAATGAATTAGGCCAAAACTATGCCTATATTTAAAAAATGTCTTATTTCAGAACAACTCTATTAACCAGCCATTCTCGAGACGTTTCAAAAGGAGCGCCAACCGTATCAGGATGGTCTTGAAACCACCGGTACTTCAAGTAAAGATTCGGGACGCTAATCCTCGATGATCTCGTGAGATTGGATGTTGTTGGCCACTCTGAACACCACCAATAAGGCATATTTCTTCCATAGTTATCATCAATTCCGAGTAACGCTTTTTTATAGACCGAGTCGCTAACTGTCAGATATACATTGATACCACGCGGTATATTGGGATCAGCAGAAATAATCGAGTCTAACCCTTTGAGCCACCAACTACTACTCGGGCATTTATAATTTGTACCGTCATTGTCATTATTCCAGTTATACTCGGAGGAGTCCGGATCCGGTAAAAATATCCAGTTGGGAATAATCTGCACCTTAGCGTCATTGATTTGCGTAGTACAACTGATAGTTGCCCATAAGTTAGAGAATGTCTCGTTGCAGCGATTGAACCAATCGTCTAAGAATTGTCTATGCTCGGGAATGTCCTGAAAGTTTCCTGTGCCGTCTATCTTCTGGAGGATAATGAAGTTGGCACGCACCCTGATACTTCTCGCAGAAGGGTTTGGTACATGCCGGGTGTTAAGGTTCCAGAGCGTGCTGGTTTGTTGGCATGAAGGAGAAAACTGGGCGCTCTCTTCTCCGCCAGAAGCACCAGCACATTCCGCTGGTATAGGATCCGACTGTGCGAAAATCCTGCCCGTGGTCAGAGCGACTATCAATAACAACGATCCCCTAAGTCTCGGGTTTGCTTGGAGGTGAGTGGGGGGGGGACTTGAAAAATCTGTTCATAATGCAACTTTTTAAGGTGAAAGGATATGGGTTACCGACGTCCTTGGCGCTTTCGCGTCAAGCACAAATATTTACCTTCCTCCGCTACTCTTTTACGTCTTGCATGGGCTTAGAGCATCATGCCAGGACGCTGTGGAGCATATTGTCTATGAACGAACGAGACAAAGTTAGCAGACTTTACAAGAGGCAAGGAAGAGAAAAATGCCAATATGCCAGTATTAGTCAAAAATAATGGCCGTACTCAGGACAGCAGAGCCATCGGGCAGCGTTTTTTTTGTATCTACTCTGCTGTCTGATAGGTAAAAGCGGGCGATAGCGGGTTCGGCCGAGAGTCGCCGTCCGCCTCGCTCAACGGTGCTCCTGGGGGCCGCTACCAGGAGCAGCTACTCCAGGTGCTCGGGCAGATAATGCCGTGAGGCTGCCCTGCCCTACTGCTTCAGCGCACTAAGGTTACATCACCAGTAAAGGTTTCCACTTCTCCGTCAATGAATTCTATCTCCGCAACGTAGGTAAATACGGAAGGCGGCACGCGCTCGCCATTGAGCATGCCATCCCACAGCACTTCGCCATCAGAAGGCAAAAAGTTGCGGCGTTCGGCGACCATGCGCCCCCAGCGGTCAAAGAGCTGGAAAGTGCGCACCAGCGCTACATCGGGTCCACAAGACATGCGCAGGCCGGTATTCTCGTAAATCGCCCCATGTGGTGCGAAAATGTTGGGAATATACACGCGCCTGTCGGTCTGTACAATGACCGTACGTGCATCCGAAGCCCGGCAGCCATTGGAGTCGAGCACCGTAACCTCGTAGCGGAAGGAAGTCAACGGCAAGTAGCGGCACGTATCGCACAGCATCTCTGGCGAGAGTGGCGGGCTAACCCATGTTTGCTTTTGGCGCGAGGGGTCGCTCAGCGCATCGCTGCTCCATAGGGCTATTGTTTCGCCTAAGTGGATGGTGATGTCAGGCGGCAGGTCGAGCACCAAGTCTTCCGGTTCGAGCAGGGTGATGACCGTATCCCGCTCGCAGCCATCGGAGGCTTGGACAGTGAGGAAGTGCTCGCCCGGCGTCAAGCGCCTGAATTGAGTAACATTTTCAAATGGCCCTCCGTCAAGGGCATACAAGTAGGGCGGCACTCCACCGCTGACGCCCAAGATTTCGGCATAGCCGTCGCCTTTGCCGTAGCAGGAGATGTGGCGGATGAAGATTTCGTCAAAGTCGGGCAGTTCGGGTTCGCCCACGTGGATGGTAATGCTGGAGGAGCAGCCCGTTTCAACGGCAGTGGCAGTAAAGGTGTAATCTCCAGGGCGGTCTGCTCGCGCTGTGCGGCTGTTCTGTCCGCTTAAGAGATTGCCCGTGCTGTCGGATTCCCATCGGTACAGATAATTGACCGGGGGCAACACCTCTACGTGCAAGCGCGCTGTGCCGTCAATACAGCCGATGCCCACGATGGTATCTGTATTCAGCACAGGGCGATGGGAGTCGTCGAGAATGCGAACAAACAGGCTGCCAGAGCACGGCGGATTCCGCCGACAAGAGTTAGCGGCCTGCACGCAGAGATTACCGCTTTGGGTGCCCAAAGTTACTTGTACCTCATTTCCTTGCTGCGAGGCCAGCACCGTTACAGGCACTGGTTCGCCGTTGACCAAGGTGCCGGGTGGCCCATCCCAAATGTAGGCCGAAGCGCCATATACTGGAGGTACCCGATAGGTGAATACAGCACCGGGGCAACCTTCTGTTTTGCCTATGATCTCAGATTGTACCATGCCCAGTGGCGGCTCGTACACCGCCTCTTTAGGCGTAACGCTTACCGAAAAGTCGCACTGGTCACCCGCGTAACCGTCAATAAGCAGGAAGTAATTATGGCCGGGAGTGAGCGGTGCTTTTATAGAAACGGGCTTATTACCGCCCTTCTCTTGGCCTTTGTCGCAGGCTATAGGTGGTTTGGTGCAATCTTCGTACAAGGCCACCTGCACCCCATTGCCATTGCTACAATTACTGGGTGTAATAGTAAAAGTAGCCTCAATAGCGCCGGCAATGAAACCCATCCACTGGGCATTTTCAATAGTGCCACAAAAGCCCGTGGCTGGCCCTGAAGGATATCCTTCTGTAGAGCCAAAATAGCCGTCAAAATTGCAGGAGATACACACCTGCTCACAGGCCACTACAGTAGCCGTACCACCACAGGCCGGTGGTAATTGAGCAGATACCCAGGCAGGGCAAAGGGCAATACAGGAGAGGAGAATAAACCGAAGCATAGTAACGATAGAAAATGGATGATTTAGTGAATGGTGAAAAGAAGGGCGCAAAGCACTGCCGAAGCAGCCTTCGCGCCCTGTGTAAGCGGTTAATGGGCTACTTGTAATTTGACCACTTCAGCTTGGCCTGTGCGCAGGTTCTCTACCCGCACGAAATAGAGGCCCGCCGGCGCTTCGGAAACATCTAAATGGTGAAAATTCAAACCCGACTCCACGCGCATGCGCTGAGCATGTAGCAATGAACCGCCCAGACTGTGCAACGACACCAGGGCTTCTCCAGACGACTGGCTTACGAACGAGACCTGTACGCGATAGCGCGCCGGATTGGGAAATAGCTGCACAGGCCGCGTCTCCGGGCGTTCATCAAAGACACTCGTAGCAATATAGCAATCCGGCGATACAACATATTGACTTCCTACAATGGGCAGTTTGGCGTAGCCTTGGAACATGGTCTGTTCTAACACGTAATCGCTGGCTCCCAACCAGTCTTGCAGCAGTGTAGTGAATACCTGGCGATAGTCGTGTTGCTGTCCTTGCAATTGGTTGTCATTAGTTAAGTTGCTGAGGTTGACGTTAGTGCCGTGAATGCCACCAGAAAGGGCCTTGCCAATGATAAACATAGGTGCCAGCGTGCCATGGTCGGTGCCGGCCGAGCCGTTTTCCTTGGCCGTACGGCCAAATTCGGAGAAAGTGCAGGACACTACCATGTCGGCCAAGCCCAAGCCCTCCAAGTCGTCATAGAAAGCCTTGACAGAGTCCGACAGGATGCGCAGCAGGTTGGCGTGTCGCCCCCAAGCCACCGTGCCCTCTGGTGGAATTTGTGTGCCATGTGTATCAAATCCCCCCATAGAACAGAGATATATCTTGGTTTTGCATCCGCCTTTAATGAGGCGAGCTACTGTCTTGAGTTGATTGGCTAAGCCATAGTCGGGATAAGTAGTAATACTGTTGGAGCCGTTCTGGAAGGCCTGGGTGATATAGTCAGAATATTGATCCACACTATCTTCTATACCCATGATATAGCGCAGCTCATCGCCATATTCAGAATCGGGAATGTTGGTCAATGGCGCGCCGCCAATGGTTTGCACCAAAGAATAGAAACCCTGTGGGTCTTGACCATAGAGGTTGATGTAATTCTGGTGCTCTGTTTCGGTGTGAAAGCCCAATGAGGGATAAGGATCGCCAATCTGGATACCCAGCGGATAGAGCATTTCAGGAATAGGCGTACCTTTCACATTAGGATACATGGCATTGAGGGCGCGGCCCATCCAGCCAGAGCGTATTTTGGAGCCTTCCAAGGTGCCATCTCCGCCCGACAGCCAGAGGTCAGTACCCTTAAAGTGCGACTGATTGATGTTCTCATAACCCACGCCCTGCACGATGTTCAGCCAACCGCGGTCGTATAGTTCCTTAAAACCCGTCATTACCGGGTGCAGGCCTACTTGATCGGCAGAAGGTAGGGTGTTGTCTAATTTGATGAAGCGCTCTGGCCCTTTGTCAGGGATTTTGATAACCGGACGCAGTTTAGCGTAGGCATCGTATTGTGCAATGGGAATGATAGTATTCAGGCCGTCGTTACCGCCCTTCAGTTGGATAAGCACTAGCACGCGGTCTTCCACATCCTCGCAGGCTGCCATGATACGCGCTATTTTGCTATTGGCAAATGCGCGCATGGGATGGCCATTGACGACGAAAGGTGTAATGCCAGCTATTTTAAGAAAATCACGTCTTTTCATTGTAGAGCCATTTTGAAAAAGTGAAGAGAAAGAATGGAATTGAAGCCGAAGGGTTCTTCAGCTTCTACAGGCTGCTTTTCTATAGTGCGCAGTGCCTTTCTCAATAGACCTGATACTCTGGCGCATAAAGCAGCGCATTGAATAGGCGCCTCAGTGGGATATTCACGTCAGATGCATCCCCTGTGGACAGGTAGTTAAGCCATTCTGTGGTCCAGTTGGCGGCGGGCAGCCCATCCAGGAAGACCTCGTCGTGGAAATAGTCGAACCTGTCCAAATCGGGTTCTTCCGGGAATAAGTATTGCACCAGTTCCTGCACCAGAATGGTGGAGTTGGCTGGTTCGCTGATAACGCCACTATCGCGCAGCCAGGCGGCAAAGTCGAACTTCGTGCCCAATGGGTTGCCTGCTCCAGGGCCCCAGGCATGAGTGCCTGTAATGAGCATCTCAGGCCATTTGTAGCGGGCGATGATGGTGGCAGAATTGAAGAACTGACGGTGAAAATCCGGTTGTTGGTAGTAAGCCGGATAACCAGCCACATCGGGCGGATAGAACAGGAACATGCCAGCCCAGTCCATCAGACGCCACATAATGCCATCGCGCCAGAAGGTCTCGTAATGCTCCTTCGTTTGGGCATGAGGGTCGGGTATGGGCACATTGAAAAAGGAGAGGGTGTGTAATACCAAATCTAGTGGCGATCGGATGAGGTCTCCGACATTTTCATCCATTAGGTCGGCATCATCGGCGTCGTAGAAATGCTCGCTGGCCAGCAGTCGTTGAACGGTAGGCCTGATTTCGAAATTCTCGTTGCGGAAAATCTCAGCTAACGGGCCGATGATATCATTTTCAACTTCAGCATCTACGTCGCGCCCAATGAAGAAGCGATAGAGGCGGCGGCAGAAGTTGCGAGCCGTCTCTTCCTGGCTGAAGACCATATCCACCAGCGCGTTCAGTTCGGCGTACATGCCGTCGGCGTCGTTGCTCGGCGGTTGTATAGCGGCGTTGTTGAAGCGTGCGCTGAAGGTTTTAGGCCCGAAATCGTGGCTTTGCGGATAGGCGCGCCCTGCGGGTATTCCGGTCTCTGGGTCTTGGTATTGGTGCCGGCGGGCATTGCTAAAGCCCGTGAGGACGCGCGCAGCCTGCTGAATGTCGTACTCAGTGTAGTTGGTGTAGTCGTCGGGGCCCGCTACAGGGCCAGCGCCGATAGTGTGCAGTTCGAAGAACTCGCGGGCGTAGTTGAGGTTGGGGTTGCTGGCGAAGTTCTGGTTATTGTTGATGTACTCGAGCATGCCGTTGTCGAGTATCATCTTCGTTACCAGCTTTTTGAAATTGCCCATGCACCCCCAGCGCAGCAACATGAGGTAGTCGTAGAAGGTCATGCTAGTGCCGGCGTCGGGCGTTACAGCCAGAAACTGGTGGAAGAAAAACTGCAAGCGATGCCCTGCGCCGGGGTCGTGGAGCGCCTCGTTGAGCCACCAGCCGATGACGTGCCACTTTAGGTCGTTGTCATCGCCAGGCAGAGGGGTCGAGGGTGGCTGTGGCGGGTTGATCCAGGTAACAGCAGAACCGGAGGCGGCGGCATAAACCGGTTGTTCGAGTTGGAGCGGAGCGGCCTGCAAAAGCAGTTCAGTGGCTTCTGTAGCAGTCATACCAGCCAGCTCGTCCACCCGCGCACGGGTGTAGCGGAAGCTGGCTCGACGCAACAGATGCGCTGCACGCCTACGCCCCAGGGCGCCTTGAAGAGGACTCAAAGATGCCATGGTGGGATAAAGTTGTTGATGATGAGATGTTAATGATACGCAGTATTCAAAAAGGCAGGCTTATCGGGCGGGATGGAATGTCTGACGGGCGTCAGCGAGAACTGCGTATGTAGGAACGGATTAAAAAACACCGAGCGTCGGTAACGCCAGCATTACGCCGACAAAGAAACAGCGCTTAAACGTGTTAATAAATAAAACGTGCACGCATCAAATGTTAAATTTTTAACGCCCTAGCCTGTTTTTTCTTTTCCACCATCGCGCCACCAAGGAGAGGGTGTCAAATTACTGAACTTTGCGCGCTGAAAAAGGCTCGTTTATGTCGAAAAAAAGAACACGACCAACACCGCTTAAGCGCAGCACCAGCGAACCCGCGACCTCAACCACTACAGGCGCAACGACGGTTCAGCCAGGAGAACAGCACTTCGACAACCCTCTACTGTGGAGCGCTGCACTGGTGGCTGTTACTGCGCTCATTTATGCGGCCTCCCTATCCAACGGCTTCATGATCTTCGACGATGACAGGGCTATACGCTACAATGAGATTATCAAGCATCCCACGTTCCGCGGCATCTTCCTGAGCACCAATCTGGGCATGTACGCCCCTGTAACTTGGCTGGGCTATGCTCTCGTGTATGCCTTGGCAGGGGCGAATGCTACGGCGTTCCACACTTTTAGTCTGCTGCTTCACACAGGGTGTGTGCTCGTGATCTTTGCCCTCATGCGGCGGTTGCAGCCCAATCGGGAGGTGGCCTTCTTTACAGCGCTGCTCTTTGCTGTGCACCCTATGCAAGTAGAAGCCACCAGCTGGATTGCTGGCCAGAGCACGCTAACTTTCTCACTTTTCTACTTGCTTAGTGTCTTGGCCTATGTGTATTTCCAAAGGCAGCAGCACACCGCTTTTTTTTATGGGCTGTCCTGGCTGAGTTTTGTGTTGTCGGTATTGGCCAAATCTGCAGCGGTTACTCTGCCGCTTTTATTATTGGCGCTCGATTGGTATAAACAAGGCCGCCTGCGCTGGCGCAATGTTCTGAACAAGGTGCCCTTTTTCGCCGTCAGTCTGGCCTTTGGTCTGTACACCTTCTTTACTCGTGAGGCCGAAGGGCATCAGCTAGTCGTAGCATCGAAGGCATACAATCTCTTCGACCGTTTCCTCATGGTGTGTCATTCGCTGCTGTTTTATCCCGTTCATCTATTGGCTCCCTTTCAGCTGAGCATTAATTACTCCATGGAAAAAACGGGGGGCAGTTGGTCTTGGGACTACTACGCAGCTCCTTTAGCGGTGGGCGCCTTGGCTTGGCTGCTTTGGAAATCTGCGCTGAAAAATCGCCTTATTGGGCTTGGCGCGCTTTGGTATGTGCTTCCGCTGTCTGTGATGTTGCCGTATGTAACGGTGGGCACTTTCGAGATGCGCTCCGATCGCTACGTTTACATTTCTTGTGCGGGTATTTTTCTGTTGTGGGTGTGGTGGGCCCAGCGCCTGCGCCCAATGCTGCGGTGGGGGCTTTTGGGGGCTCTCACCCTGCTTTACGGCTTTTTGGCCCATCAGCGCAGTTTGGTGTGGGAAAATGAAGTGTCGGTCTTTCGCGATTGCGTCGAAAAGCAACCAGAGTCTCCTCTGTGCCATTGTAATCTGGCTTATGGCGAGCTGCTCAACCATCAGTACGAGCGCTCCATAAAACACTACACCGAAACCCTGCGCTTAGACCCCACCTACGTAGAGGCGTACAACGGACGCGGCCAAGCGTACCTGATGCTGAAGCGCTATGAAGAAGCCCTCGCTGACTTCGACAAAGCTATTGAAGCAGGTATCGTTACTCCGCGCCTCTTCCTCAATCGCGCCAAGTGCTTGGTAACCCTCAACAGGTTCGCCGAAGCATTGCCCGACCTGAACCGCAGCCTCGAGCTGGAACCAAACCACCCCGAGACCTACTTCTTTAAAGGCTTGGCAGAAAGTCGAACGGGAAACCCCGAGCAGGCTTTACGCGATTTTGCCAAAGCCCTCGAAATCAATCCTACATATTTAGATGTCCGCGTCAACCGCGCTCTGGTGCTGGCTAACTTGAAGCGCTATGAAGAGGCTATTGCCGATTACACGGCAGCTTTGGAGGCTGATGCCTCCATCGCCATGGCCTGGAATAACCGTGCGGCAGCCCATATGATGTTGGGCCAATACGACAAGGCCTTAAGTGATGTCAACCAAGCCTTGGCGCTGAACCCGAACTACGCCATTGCCTATCGCACACGCGCCAACATCTACCGCAACATGGGGCAATTAGATAAGGCCGCGGAAGACATGGCACGCGCCATGCAATCAGGGCAATAAGCGGCGCTGCCGAGCAAAATCGAGCACGATTTCCACCGCCTGCGGCGCTGTAAGCCCATGCCCAAAGCCTTCTGTGGCTACCAGCCGCGCACCCGGCCATGCAGCCCTTAGCCTTTCGCTCTCGCTGAAGCTCGTTACAGGGTCATGGCGGTCGTGCAAGAGCAGGGCCTCTACATTTCCCAGATGGCGCACAGCCTCTGTAAGGTCGTATTGGGCAATGCGCCGCCCTGACAGGCGCTCGATAAAGTCATCTAAAGCAGCCAACAACGCCGGCTCTGCGCCTACCAGCTGACGCCCGTTTTCCATGACGTGGCTCAGCGAAGCAAAGGAGGCCATGATGACTGCCCTGCGCGGGCGATATTCGGGCGCCACGGTGTTCATCGCCCAGATGCTGGAGGCACCGCCTACAGAATGGCCAATCATTAGCTCCACAGGGCCTTCTCGCTCCAACAAAACGCGCAAGACATCGGCGTATCGGATCATGTTGAAGTGCCAGCCCGAAGAGCGCCCGTGGGCAGGAGCATCCAAGGCTACCACGCGATAGCCTGCTTCCAACAGGCCCGGGCCTATCTTACGCCATCGGCCAGCGCGGCTCTCCCAGCCGTGGGCCAACAGCGCTGCTGGTGCCGCCGGGTCTCCCCAGTGATACACAGCAATGCGCTGCGTGCCAATGGGTAAATACTCCCACTGCGCCTTTTCCAGAAAGGCTCGCTCTTTTTCTTTTACCTTGCGCGGACGCGGAAGACCGAAAAGATAAAAGGCCGCTTGTGCCGTCGTCTGAGGCGCTATGCGCACGCCGGCATTCAATACGGCTCCTACCAGCTGCACTATCGGTTTGGGTTTTATCGCCATGGTGTCTTCTCAATTTTTACAAATGAACTGCGCTTGCCATACCGCTTGCCCTGACACCACCCGCAACACGTATGCTCCTGAGGGAAACGCACCGAGCGGGATAGAGCCACGAGCTTCTGTTGTATACGCCTGATAAACAACAGCGCCACTTATATGGATGACGGAAACCCACAAGAGTTCTCCATTTTCTATCATTGCATTTGGCAATTGGAAGAACAACCAATCTGCAGCAGGGTTAGGCCACAACACCAACCCACCTACAGCCTCGGGCAACTCTACCGCGCGGACGGGCGATAGGTATTCCTGACCGCTATAGTCCACCTGCCGGAGGCGATAGTACAGCAGAGCTGCACGTGGCGGCTTGGCATCGGTGTAGCTGTAGTCGTATGCTGCCGCTATCGTACCTCTTCCCGGTACCCAGCCGATGGCCTCGAAGGCCGCCCAGTTACCTGTGCTGCGCTCGATGTGGAAGCCCGCATTATCGCTCTCGGAAGCCACTGACCAGAAAAGGCGCACGTCGCCATTGGGCAGAGGGCGTGCATCGAAAGCAACCAGCTCTACCGGTAGCGGAGCGGTAATAGAGAAGTTGCTGTTGGAAATATCGTAAAAGATGTTGTTGACCGCGCGCACCATAATACGCGCCTGGGTAGTGGGCGAGACGCTGAGGGTAACGGTTTCCGAACCGTCATTAGGAGTGCTTGCTACCAAGGTAGCAAAGCTATTACCCCCGTCTGTGGATAGTAATATCTCTACATTGGCGCAGCTGATTGGGGAGGCTGTCGTGCCCGCCACATCCCAGGTAATGGTCTGTGTGGAGCCGCTGGGATAGCTCTCGCCGCCATTGGGAGAGGTAACCTGAAAAGGCCCTGTGCCAGCTACAGTACTGACGGTCATGTTGGCCTCTGAAGTGCAGCCGCCCAAGGGGTTGTTATCGCGCACCGTCAGGCGGAAGCTCATCGAGCGCGCTACCGAAGGCAACACCTCCCACGTGGGTGTGGTGTTGTTCAATACCGCAGGGAAATTGGGCAGGTAGCGGCTGTTATCCGCTGTGGGTTGTAGCGAGCGAAAAACTGGCCCTGTGGTATTGGTCGGCTGCGGGGGCATAGGTTGGGGCGGGCTTGTATAAGCGTTCATCTGCTCCCAGCAGAACGTCAGCGGGTCGTTGTTGGGGTCTGTTGCCGAGCCGCTAAGCACCAGCGGCGTAGAACGAGGAACGGAGTAATTGGTCAGGGCAGCTACTACCGGCGCTGAATTTCCCGTGGCTATGGGCGTCGCACACGAATTGCCCGCCCCCGTAACAAAGGCTCCAATTTGCTGTAGGCTGCGCGCATGGAAGTAGTCATCACTGTTGTTTTGGACATTGGGCGGGCAGATGCCGGCATATCCCATAATCGTCGAAGCGCTGCCCGGCTCCATAGCCGAAGGGTTGGAGCGGTTACAGTTGTTGTACTGCGTGTGCTGGGCGCCGTATTGGTGCCCCATTTCATGTGCCACGTAATCAATGTCGAAGGGATCGCCCACCGGATCGGGCTGCCCCGTAACGCCTTTTGCCTTGTTGGCCGCATTGCACGGGCTATTGAGCACCGCCACGCCGCCGCCACCTGTGCTGAACACATGCCCAATGTCGTAGTTGTTGGTTCCAATAATGTTGTCGCAGGTCGTCTGGTTTTCATTGAGCATGGTATTGCCGTTGCTATTGGTGTAGGGGTCTGTGGAGGGATTGGTAAAAATGATGGCTGTATCGTTGGGAATAATAACCATGCGAATGCCGCAATCACGCTCGAATACGCCATTTACGCGCGTCATGGAGGTTACCATGGCGGCCAAAGCAGGTGCCTTATTGCTCCCGTAAGCGCCGTGGTAATTGGCATATTCGCCCGTACAAGCCAGAGCCAGCCGGTATTCGCGCAGGTTACCGCAGTCCCCTGCTCGCTCATTAGCTCCGGGGGGAAACTCTACGGTGATGGGTGCATCTACCACATGGCATTCCCAGCGGCTGCCGTCTTTTTTCACAAAATCTTTTCTGAAATAACACAGGTAGTTTTGTGTGTTGCCGCGCGCGTAGGGGTCAATAAAAATGGTGCTGCCGCTTGGGTTGAGAATCATGGCGTGAAAGCCCTTGGGCGTAATGTCGAAGCGCGCCGTCATACCCCGATGCGACACCCCCTTGCCCGCAAAGGAGCGAATGTCGGGAAATGCCTTTCCCAAATCCGGGTGCATCACCGGCGCCTCCCATATCTCGAAGCTCCCCACAGTGCCATCGGCCAGTGGCATGTCTAACAAAAGCCCACTGCTGCCTTCCCTAATGTCTTGCTCTGAGGGTGCCATTTTTAGGTATTGGCGCATCTGCTCGAAGTCGAGCCGATACAGCCGGTAACGAGTAGGCACAATGAGCCTATCCGAAGGATCTGCCACTATTTGCTCTTCTCGAACAGGGTGCCAAGTAGGCTGGGCAGCAGCTGAGGTGCCCGTTGCCAACCAAAGAAACAGCCAAAGAACAGGTTGAAGGTATCTCATCGGTACACAAAAAGCAGTTTAAAAGATGACAAAAGTACATCACCTTTACACCTCATTTTACAACAAAATCGCCTGTGTTATCGTGTGTGGCCGCTATTCTTTTGTCCCTACAGCCCAACAAATGGAAAAGCAACTCAAGGCATTTGCCCTGCCCGATGGAGGGCTTTTTTCCTACCATATTGCTCCGACCCAGTTCGCCTGGGTCATTAGCGCCGACACACCTCATACTTTGCAACGCATGCGGTGGGGGCTAGTGCCTGCGTGGAGTAAGGATTTCAAACCTTCGGGCCGCACCATCAACGCCCGTGCTGAAACCCTTTTTGAAAAACCCTCCTTTCGCCAGCCAGCCCGACAACGGCGCTGCCTCGTGCCGGCTGACAGCTTCTACGAGTGGCAACGCCAACCCAATGGTCAACGCGTGCCCTTTCGCATCCATCCTACTGATGGTTCACTCCTCTTCATGGCTGGCATCTGGGACGAATGGCTCGGCCCTGATGGCCCTCAGCGCACCTTTGCCATTGTTACTGTGCCGGCCAGCGCAGACCTCCTCGAACTACACGACCGCATGCCAGCGCTCCTGCTCTCCGAAGAGCAGCGTCAGGCATGGTTAGACACCAGCTTATTCCCTGCTTCGGTCGCCTCACTGTTGCAGGCTGCTCCAGAAAAATGGCTCACTTGGTACCGCATCTCCGACCGCATTAACAAACCCGGCACTGACGATGTGGGCTTACACGAAGCCGTTGAGGAGCAAGGAAGTGTCAACAACCCACCTCCTTTTTAGTTTAATACGCCCGCTCGTCGCGCGCTTCCACAAAGTTGATAAAGGCGCGGTTGACCACCCGGTTACCGCCAGGGGTCGGATATCGGCCTGAGAAATACCAGTCACCTTTGTTTTTGGGACAGGCCTTGTGAAGGTCCTCCAAAGTCTGGAAAATGACCTGCACCTCGGCCTGGATACCCTGGGGCGTTACGATTTTGGCAATGCGGTCGCTGATATCCTTGTAGGTGAAGTGGTTGTATAGCGGTATTACCTCGTTTTGTACCATTTCTGCCGGCAGGTTTTCAGAGGTTTTGCAGCGCTGGTAGGTTTCCTGTATGAGGTGCGCCTGTCCGCTTTCGTGAAGTAATTCGATGAGCGCCTGGAAGGCGACGAAATCCTTCATCTTGCTCATATCAATGCCATAGCAGTCGGGGTATCGGATCTGAGGCGCTGAGGAGAGGATGATGATTTTGCGCGGGTTAAGGCGCGCGGCGATGTTTACAATGCTATCTCGCAAGGTAGTACCGCGCACGATGGAGTCATCCAGAAGCACGAGATTGTCTTGCCCATTGCGCACTAAGCCATAGGTAACATCGTACACATAGCTGACCATGCTATGCCGACGCTTTATGTCGGCAATGAAGGTGCGCTGTTTTTCGTCCTTGTGGACGAGTTTTTCCACTCTTGGCCTATGGTTGAGCACTTCGCGGAGGGTTTCCGGATTGAGTTCTCCCTTTTCAGCCAGTAGTAAGATTTGCTCTTCCTTCCAGCGGTTGAGCTCGTTGTTCAAACCTTCGGCCAGCCCTTGAAAGGCTACCTCCGCCGTATTGGGAATAAAGGAAAACAGCGTATTATCAATATCATACTGAACGGCCTCTAAGGCTGGGCGGGCGAGAGCCTCCCCGAGTTTTTTGCGCTCCTGGTAAATTTCGCGGTCGTTGCCCCGGCTGAAGTAAATCCGTTCGAACACACATGCGCGATGCTCGCGCGGCTCCGTGTAAGGCTGCTCGCTGACTTTGCCGTTGTACTTGATGATGAGGGCATGGGCAGGCTTGAGTTCATGTACCGCATTATAGCGAACGTTGAAGACCGTCTGGATGGCCGCTCGCTCTGAGGCTGCCACGACGACCTCCTCGTCCTGGTACCAGTAGGCCGGGCGGATGCCGTTAGGGTCGCGCAGTAGGAAGGCATCTCCGTGGCCAATGAGGCCGCCCAGCACATAGCCACCGTCAAACTTCTTGCACGCGCGCCGCAACAGGCGCTGAATGTCTAAGTTGTCAAAAATCAGCTGGTTAACTTCCTGATTAGAATATCCGTCGGGCTTGAACCAAGTATGGAGGCGCTGGACTTCGTCATCCAGAAAATGGCCGATTTTTTCCAATACCGTTACGGTGTCGCTCTTTTCTTTAGGATATTGACCCAGTTCGACGAGTTCCTCAAAGAGTTCGTCCACATTGGTCATATTGAAGTTGCCGGCCAAGAGAAGGTTACGGGTAATCCAGTTGTTTTGGCGATGAAAGGGATGCACCCGCTCGATGCTGTTATCGCCATGAGTGCCGTAACGCAAGTGACCCATGAGTACCTCTCCGGCGTATGGAGCATTGCTCTTTAGCCAGGGTACATCCGTGAGGTGTTCAGGCGGAATTTGCTGAATACGCCCCCAAACCATTTCAAAGAGGTCAGTCAGGTAGGTACTGGGCGTGTTGCTGCGCTTGCGGCTGATATAACGTTCGCCAGGTTTAGGGTGGAGTTTGATGACGGCAATACCCGCCCCATCCTGGCCGCGATTGCGCATTTTTTGCATCAGCAATTGGAGCTTTTGCAAGCCGTAGAAAGCCGTTCCGTACTTTTCTACATAAAATTCGAGCGGTTTGAGCAATCGCACTATTGCGATGCCGCACTCGTGATGAATTAGGTCGCTCATCGAAAGGGTGTCGGTTACAGCGGCGGGCGCACAAAGGTACGGTGCGCCCAGAAATGGCAAGATAATCCCAGGGGTTGCAGTGCCCCTCCCGATGAGGGCAGTTTCTTACCAAATGTTTCGATTGGAGCGCAGCTCCTCTCGTATAGGTATCTTTAGGCGTTCTGCTGCCTGCAGCAGCATGTCGGCATCCGGAGGAAAAGGCATGGGCGCATTGCCCATGCGGGCGCGCGTTTCTTTGCTCAGCGCTCGGCGGTCGCCTCGAAAGGTAGAAGCGTAGTTTTCAAAGAGTACCTCCGTGCTCATAGGGCGTGTAAAGAGACGATACCCGCGGTCATCTCGGATATCGAGTACGCCTGCGATGCGAGCGGCCTTGGTTTGGTACACCTCCACGACGTCTGCCCGGACGCGCACGATACGCGGCTTTTTGATGTCATTGCCTAAAGAATCCTTGCGCACGTTGCCGCGGTCGTCCAGGACGTATTCCCACCCGTCCTCAACTTCGGCCTCTTCTGTGTACTGACGCTCGCTGACGCGCTCAGGGCTGATGTCAATTTGGTCTATGCGAAAGACGACGCGATAATCCAGCAGCTGGTCAGGAGAAGGGTTAAAGTGAAAGCGCTTCCACTCGGTGTTCAGCTCATTGAGGCCAAAAGCCAACAGACGCTCTTCAAAGCGCGGCGGTAAGATTCGGCCGCTCTGATTGACGACTTCAAAGCCTACGTGGCTGATACCCAAGGCATGGGCCTCACGCAGCAGTTCGTCCTTATCCTTATAGTGGCGGAAATAACGGTTTTCAATATCGCAAAGCAATTGGTGGGCTTCGCGGGCTGCGCGGCGATCACCTCTGCGGCCCTGCTCTATAAGGTTTTGCGCCCGCTGATAGAGATACTCTGCCGCGCGCTCGCGGCTTTCTCTTTCCAATTGGACAATGTCTATCATCTCAAAGTGCGCCCGATAGCCGTCCTTGGATATCAATGGAAGCAGCGGGCGAATGCGCTCCTGTCGCTGGGATATTTGGCGATGTAGGCGGTTGATGCGCCCCCACTCCTCGGGGCGGCCCGACTTGGCCAAGTTATTAGCCAGTCTCAAGTCGCGCGCCTGAGCTTGGGCAAAGGCGCGCTCCAAATCTTTGACGAGTTCTGTTTTCTTGTTCTTTTTGCCGCTTAGACGGCGAATAGCTAAGGAAATGGCGGAGTCGTAATCGCCGCGCTCGATATAATGGCGCGGCGTGGTACAGGCGCCGATGAGCAGTACGAGGCTCGAAAAGAAGACGGGAACAAGGCGGTAATACATGGCTGAAGAATGTTTTCCATTCATTTTCGCTGGCAAGTTATCTGCACGAGCTCGGTTCTTTTGGTGAAAAGAGCGTTAGGAGTGCTTGGGGGAATGTTAAAAGTCCAAATGGCCTGTAAATGGCGGGGACATCAAACCTCATCATAGAGGAAAGAGGGCGTGTAGCAACCTCCTGTAGGTTTGTTTGAGAAGCACTTCCTTTGCGCCAGTAAAAGAGACCGACGATATATGCGTATTCTACTCCTTGGCGGTGGCGGCCGCGAACATACCTTTGCCTGGAAGCTGGCCCAAGATCCCGGTTGCTCGGTCCTCTTCATTGCTCCCGGCAATGCTGGCACAGCGGAATGCGGTACCAACGTAGCGCTGTCGCCTACGGACTTCTCCGGCATCCGCGATTTCGTCCTGCAACAGCGCATTGACATGGTCGTCGTTGGCCCCGAAGAGCCTCTGGTGCGCGGCATTGCTGATTTTTTTGCTGCGGATGAGGCCTTAGACGGCGTTCCGGTCATTGGGCCTTCGGCTGCAGGAGCCAAGTTGGAAGGTTCCAAGGCATTTGCTAAGCAATTTATGGAGCGCTGGGGCATACCTACTGCGCCCTATCGAGAGGTGTCTGAGGTGGCCGAAGGCGAAGCTTTTTTGCGCACGCTGCCGCCCCCCTTTGTGCTCAAGGCCGACGGGCTGGCTGCAGGCAAGGGCGTGCTCATTTTGGAAGAGCGTCAGGCAGCTGTAGAGGCGCTCAAAAAGATGCTCGCCGGGCAGTTTGGCGATGCCAGCCGCAAGGTGGTTATTGAGGCTTTTTTGAATGGTATCGAGTTTTCCGTGTTTGTGCTCACAGATGGAAAGCACTATTTGCTGTTGCCAGAAGCTAAGGACTACAAGCGCGTGGGTGAAGGTGACACTGGCCCTAACACGGGCGGCATGGGAGCCATATCGCCTGTACCTTTCGCCAGTGCAGAACTCATGCGCAAAGTCGAGGAGCGTATCATACGCCCCACTATCCGAGGCCTACACGAGGAAGGAGTACCTTACAAAGGATTCATCTTCTTTGGATTAATGAGCATTAATGGCGAGCCTTATGTCATAGAATACAATTGCCGCATGGGCGACCCTGAAACGGAGGCGGTGCTCCCACGGTTGAAAAATCACCTTACCGACCTCTTCTGCGCCTTGGTTGAAGGACGCTTAAACGAGGTAAATCTCGAGGTACTGCCTGAAGCTGCAGCCACCATCATGCTTACGGCAACAGGATACCCTGGAGATTACCGCAAAGGCGACCTCATTACCCTGACTCCGCATCCCAATTGCCTATATCTGCACGCCGGTACTACCCGTGCTGCTGATGGGCACTTACTGACTAACGGAGGCCGAGTGTTGGCAATTACCTCCTTGGCCAACAGCATGACCCTTGCTGTGCAGCAAGCACTTAAGGCTGCCGAAGATGTCCATTTTGAAGGCAAATACTATCGGCGCGACATCGGCCTCGATCTCATGTACAGATGAACCTTCACCTAGCCCTCGGTTTCACCAGCTTATGGTGTATTCGTATGCCGTAGTAGTAGGCGCTTTCTCCTTACCCGCTGCCGTCTCCTCTTGCACTACTTGGTACTGTATCTGAATGGGTTGGGCTACTGCAGGCGCTGGTTGCGGCTTTGGCAATCTGAACTGGATATGTATTTTCTTGTGATAAAGCACTCGAAGCCCGCGTGTCCGCTTGACGCGAAAGTGCAGCATGCGTACTACGCGCATGGCCTCTTCATCGCAGCCATGGCCTAAGCCCTTAATGATGCGCGTCGCAACAACCTCGCCGCTATCATTGATATCGCAATCTACGATAACTCGGCCCTCGATGCCAGCAGCCAACGCCTCTGCGGGATACTGTAAATGGCTATAGATAAACTGGCTCATGGCCTTTGGCCCGCCTGGGTACTCCGGCTGGTGAACAAAGTCCTTATCTCTTTTTTCGCGCTCCATAATGGCTGCGTAGAAGCTTCAACCCTCAATGTAGGGGCGAAGATAAAAGAAGATAACCAAGAAAAGGGCGAAGCAAAGCAGCCTCGCCCTGTTCATTTTTTCGGTTAATGGGCTACTTCGCCTCGTATTCAAAGGGGAGAATCTTCGAGTCTTTCACCGTGGAAAGTGTCATCAGTGTGCGCAACCGCTCAATTTCATCAATCTGGCTCAGCGTCTTGAAGAGCAACTGTTCGTACGTGGGCAGGTCTTTGCAGATAATTTTCATCAGGAAGTCTGCCTCGCCGGTAATGATGTAGCACTCTGTGATCTCGTCAATACGGCCGATTTTCTCCAGAAAGTTGTTCAGTGCATTTTCACGCTTCCAAGCCAAGGACACAAGTACGAAGGTCTTCACATTCAGCCCTAGCATTTGAGGGTTGACCTGTGCGTGATAACTCAAAATGACCCGATTGTTTTCCAACTTTTTTACGCGCTCCAGTGTCGGTGCTGGCGATAGACCTATCTTTTTCGACAGGTCTAAGTTGGTGATTTTGCTGTTCTCTTGAAGAATACGGAGGATCTTCAAGTCTGTTTTATCGAGTTTGTCTGCCATAGTGTAGATGATGGTTAAGAAATTATATTTCGCCTTAAAAATGATTACAAAGGTATGGGCTTTGCAAATAATGGACAATAGTTTTCTCGATTAATGCATGTTAATTTTGACAAAAAAAATGGTTTTTGACCTTTGCAATTATTTTTAACCAGATGAGAGGGCCATTTTTAGCGACTGGTCAAAAAGATATTTTACTCAATAAATAACCTCAAATGATTACCTAAACAAAAGGCCAACCAGAACGAGGAGTTGGCCTTCATGCAAAACAGAGGAGGGAGAGCAGTGCGCTATCCCAATGAAATATTTTTCCTCAATTACGGGAAAATGCCCATAGAGATGTAATCGCTGGCAATCTTGCGGAGGGCGCACACGAAAGCAGCAGTACGCATATCCGTGATGGAGGGGTTCTCCAACCACGTCTCGCGCACCTGTTGGTATGCGGTGGTCATCGTGTCTTCCAATCCAGATTTTACCAGTTCCACTTCAGTGCCTCCGCGAGTAAGGAATTCGCGATCGCGCTGGGCCACTTGCTTGCCCGTTAGCTCTTCTATTTTACTGAGCAAACCAGAAAACGTATTGCGGTGAAAACGATTCTCCAAGCGGCCAAATCGGTGGTGCGACAAGTTTTTAAGCCATTCGAAGTAAGAGACTGTTACACCGCCGGCGTTGATGTAAAAATCCGGCAACACAAGAATGCCTCTCTTTTGCAAAATGGCATCTGCCTCTGCAGTTACGGGGCCATTGGCCGCCTCTGCGATGATTTTGGCCTTGATGCGCTCGGCGTTTTCGATAGTAATCTGATTTTCCAGCGCAGCCGGCACGAGGATGTCGCACTCCAATTCCAGAGCAGCGGACGGGCCGCCAATATGCCTAGAGCCAGGGAAACCAATAATAGAGCCGGTCTCTTTGCGGAATTGGAGCAGTTTGTCAATGTCTATTCCGTTGGGGTCGTAAATAGAACCTTCGCGCTCTGCTACACCAATAATTTTTACATCGCCTTCGTGTTGGCTAATGCGCCCAGTGTGGCCGCCTACGTTTCCGAGGCCTTGTATGACCATGGTCTTGCCAGCAATGCCCGGAGAAAGGCCCAGTTTTTTCATGTCATCGGCATAAGACAGGCATTCACGCAAGCCGTAGAAAACCCCGCGGCCGGTAGCTTCGTCTCTGCCGCGAATGCCATTTTGCGTAACGGGTTTGCCCGTAACACAGCCGATGGAGTCAATCTCGCCATGGCGGAAAGCTTGGTACGTATCTAATATCCAGGCCATTTCACGCGGGCCAGTGCCATAATCAGGAGCAGGTACGTCAATACCCGGACCGATGAAGTTCTTCTTGATGAGCTCTGTGGTGTAGCGACGAGTGATGTTCTGCAGCTGTTCAACGGTGTAGTTGGCCGGATTGATCTTGATGCCGCCTTTGGCGCCGCCAAAGGGTACGTCCACAAGTGCGCACTTGTAGGTCATGAGGGCCGCCAGAGCCATCACTTCGTCTTGGTCTACCATTTCGGAGTAACGTATTCCTCCTTTGGTGGGCAGGCGGTGGTGGCTGTGCTGTACGCGATAGGCTTCAATGACCTGGTAGTTGTCGCCTATGCGAATAGGGAAACGGATTTGCAGTACCAAGTTGCAGACCTTGATTTGCTCCACCAAACCTGTAGGAATGTCGGTGTAAGCAGCAGCCTTGTCAATGTACCGCTCAACGCTTTTAAAGAAACTGATTTTGGCACTCATACATCATCTTTTGTTTGGTGCTCTAATTTGGTTAGTTTTCGCTCCAGCCGAACCAGATAGCCTACGATGCCCAGAAAGATGACGAGAAGGGTGGCCACAACGACGTAGATCTTCCCCGTCTCTCGCATGTAATCGCGGTTGCCTTCGGCAAAAGCGGCGGGCAAATATATGCCCACCATCAGAACAAAGGTAAAAAATGTGCGAGCCATAAAAAATTAAATCTTTTTGCCCATTGGTCTCCAACGAGAAAGGTGAAAAAAATATGGTTTAATCCAGTCCTAAGGCTCTGTCGCGCACGCGTTGGTAACGTATGCGGAGGTCTGCAATCCAGAAACCAAGCAACGCCCAACCTATAATGGCTGGGTAAAACACGGCGCGCATAGTGTTGTCCAAGTCCTGTGATCCAAAAGCAGGGTTGCCCGTAGCACCAGGATGCAGACTGTCAAACATACGCGGTAGGATATACAGCAGCGGCACCAGCGAGGCAAAGGCAAAGATGTTGTACACAGCCGCTAAGCGCGCGCCTTTCTCAGGGTCACTAAAAGAACTGCGCAAGACAAAATAGGCCACGTAAACGAGTAGGGCCACAGCCGTCATCAATTGCTTGATGTCGTTGCTCCAGGGTTTACCCCAGGTGTAATTGGCCCAGACCATGCCGCTACCTAACCCCAAAAGGCCAAAAAGAATACCTACTTCTGCATAGGCAGCAGCTCGCCTATCCAGATCCATCTCAGGCCGACGCAGGTATTTAATGCTGTACCACACGGAGGCCAAAAACAGGAACATGAGCGCAAACCACATGGGCACGTGGAAATAGGTATTCCGAATAGTTTCGTACAGAATGTTTTGGTAGGGGAATGAAAAGCCCTTTTGCAAGTGTACCCCCTCCACCGGGTGGGCTGTCCAGGCCTCGTCCAAGGATTCTCCTGCACGTTCCTCAGCCTGGCGCAAGGTCAGTGCTGCAGGCAAAAGAGAGGCTCCAGCCGCCGGATGGTCTACCAAAGCATTCAGCAACACGAAGGATTTGCCTCCTGGCAGGTTTTTAGGCATCTGAAATGCCGCTTCTAGGATGGTGTCGTTGATGACACTGACGCGTTGGGCCATTAGGGCGTACTGGTCGTTGTAATACAGCCATACGCGAATGGGCGCTTCAGCAGGGCGCATGAAAAAAGTGTTGTAGCCGTAAAAGCGGACGGATACAAGCGCCTCTGTCTGGGCTACATCGGGTTCGACGCGCTCAATGCCCGACTTCAAAGGCACCAGAAAACCGGCTAAAATAGTGTACACTAAAAGGATAACTGAAGTTATTTTCCACCACATAATCTCTTTTTTTGAAAACTTTGGGCATTGTCTATCAATCGCGCCAGATGTATGGGAATAACACGAAGACTAAGGCAACCAGAATGGCATCTACAGCCAAAAGGTTGCGCACTTCTGGCCAGACGTCCAAGGGCGCGCCTTCGGGCAAAAAAGAAGACGCAGAGAGGCGCAACAGGGTGAGCAACAAGGGAAGCACCACCGGAAAACTCAAAATGGCTACCAGCGTAGCGCTGTTATCCGCCTTGGCAGCAATGGCTGAAATGAAGGTAAAGGCAATGGAAAAGCTCAGACTCCCTAGAGCCAAAGAGCCAGCAAATAGCCACTGACGTTCTACAGGGCTGCCAGCCACTAAAGTGAAAGCAACCGAAGCTAACCCACCCAGCACTAAAAGAAGCAAGGTGTTGTACAACATCTTGGCCAGCACCAACACCGCAGGGTCTGCCAACTGGTAATAGTACAATTGTCGAGAGCCGCTTTCTCTCACAAAACTCTTCACTACCGCATTGATAGATGCGAACAAGATAATCAGCCACAACAGTGTGTTCCAGACGGGAGGCGTGGGTTTTACAGAGGCCACATACACCACAAAAACCATACTGACCACATACAACACAATGCCACTGAGCGCATAACGCTGGCGAAACTCAAGCACCATCTCTTTGTGAAGTAGCGGCAGCAGACTCTTCCAGTTCATGTTCCCTGTCTGGGCGGCATCATTTTAACGGCAAAGGAACAACAAAACACTGGTCTTGAGAGAGGTAATCCTCGAGAATGCCGTTCTTCGCACAGGCTTTGAAACTGATACGGTATGAAACATTGCGCATTGCTCATAACCCTCACATTCTCTGTAGCTTTTCTGGGCATAGTCCCTGTCTGGGCACAGGAAACAGCACTGAAAGACCCCGCCTTCAACTTTGGCATACAGGCAGGCGTCATCACTCCCAGCGCGCTCTTCCGAGTGCGGAATACCGTGCGCGAAGCTGAAGGTGTGCGCTATCAGATTGACCCCAGTACGGGCTTCCAGATAGGAGGTGTGGCCGTCTTTCGGCTTTCTAAGCGCTTCCAACTCCACGGCGGCTTTGCATTGCTGCTGCGCAATTACAATTGCTCCGCCCTATACGGTGAAGAGCAACTGAGCGCGCAGCTGAATACGACCATTTACGAAGTGCCGATAGTGCTCACCTACTACCAGCGTCTGAGCAATCGAACGCTGCTCACCTTGGGCACGGGCGTTAATCTGCAGACCTTGCCCAGCGACTTGGCTACCCGCGACGGACACATGCAAGTGATAGCCCTGCACAAGGCCTTTGCCCTGCCCGCTAGCCTGACACTACTGGGCGTGGAGTTCCGGGCAAAGGGCACAGGTGGTTTCTTTGCAGGGCTCTCGTACTGCATTACGCCTTTTCACCTGTACGAAACCGTATTTCTGAGCAAATTCGATGGGCGAGAGCGGGCTTATCCCGTCCCTCACGTAGGCGATTACTTCGGACTTGTCGCGCGCTATTACTTGGACTAATGCGCTTGCATAAAAGCACTTCACCTATGCGCCATTTCCTGGCCCTCCTGTCTATTACTCTTGCCAACTATTTCGCCCTGGCCCAGGCTCCCCCGCTGCCTGCCTATTCATTGAGCCAGCTGTTGTCCGAACGCTGGAGTGTCAGAACAGGGGCAGACCTCATACATCTGGCGGTTAGGCCTTACAGTAGACAAGATGCCGTGGCCTTGGCTCGAAATGCCGACACCACCGCCGCCCTACCCCACCCTATTGACCACTGGATGCTCCAATACGTTTTTGACGACAACAACGAATGGCTGCTCCCTGAGGATAGCCTTCGCCTCAAGCAGTCGAGAAAGCCCATTATCAAGCACTTGTACCGAACCCCTGCCCATCTTTACGAGGTCAATATTCCAGCATTTCGCCTGCGCGTCAATCCCATATTGCACGCCACCGTAGGCCGCGAACGCGGCGAAGCCAAGCCACTCTTCCTTAATCAGCGCGGCATTGAAGTGCGCGGCGACGTGGACGGGCGCCTCTTCTTTTACACCGACCTCCTCGAAACCCAGGTGCGCTTTGCCGACTACGTCAACCGATGGGTAGCCACCTACCAGTCCATGCCCGGAGCGGGCTTTTTCAAACCCTACCGCAGCGAATTCCTACGCATTACGGATGCCTACGATTACAACATTGCCCAGGCTGGTGTGGGCTTTTGCCTGTCTCGACACGTAAGTGCCCAGATGGGGCATGGCCGTTTTTTCATCGGCCATGGGCAACGCTCACTCTTTTTGTCTGACGTAGGCAATGTCGCTTTCTTTTTGCGGCTCAGTACCCGCGTGTGGAAACTCCATTATCAAACCCTGTTTCTCGAACTCAGCCCCATCTCCACTGCTGTACCGCGCCCGCCCAATAGTCTGCTGCCAAAAAAGTATGCTGCAGCGCACTACCTCAGCTGGAAACCCCGCTACAACCTTGAGTTTGGCTTCTTTGAAGCCACTACATTTAACCGCAGCCGACAATTTGAATGGCAATACCTCAACCCTGTCATCCTATACCGCACGGTAGAAGGCATGCTGGGTAGTCCAGACAATGTACTCATCGGCTTCCAGGCTCGTTGGGATATCGCTCGTTGCCTCAGCCTGTACGGGCAGTTCCTATTGGACGAGCTTTTCTCGCCAGAACTCTTCGGCCGAAATCGCCAAGGCGGATGGTGGGGCAACAAATACGGCGGGCAGTTTGGGCTGAAGTATTTCGATGCGTTTGGCATCCCTTACCTAGATCTGCAATTAGAGAGCAACGCGGTACGCCCATATACCTATTCCAGTTTTGACTCGCTCAACAGCCACACCCATTATTCTCTTCCTCTTGCTCATCCTTTGTGGGCCAATTTTCAGGAGGTGTTCGCCTTAGTGCGTTATCAGCCACATCCTAAGTGGACATTAGCCGCTCGCACTCTATGGGCGCTAAAAGGCGAAGACCCCGAAGGCCAAAACTGGGGCGGCAATCCGCTCTTGAGCAATGCCTCGCGCGCACGAGACTACGGCAACCACATCGGCCAAGGCATACGCACCCACATACGCTTATATGCCCTCGAGCTCAGCTGGCAATGGAAACACAACCTTTTCTGGGAAGCACAACTCCTGTGGCGCAGTCAACGCCAGCGCAACATTTCTCCTACTCCTCAAACCGACACCTTATTATTTAATATAGGTGTTCGATGGAACGCCTGGTACCGCATGGCCGACTTCTAAACCCTGCGCAAATGGTTTTCTTTCATTAACCCTCGATCTGAAAGGGTACACATTTCCCGGCAGGGGCTGTGTTCCAAACCACCTGCGCTGCGGCAGCTGCCGCCTGCGCCCCCTCATCGAGGCTGTTTTTTGGAAAAAAACGGCCTCGGTGCTTCGGCTCGGCCTTTTCGCGCACCCGCACCTGCGGAGCTCCGGCTTGGGCCTGAGCATGTGCCCGTCTCGCCCTGGGGTCTTAATAACGGCGTGAGCAGCACCGCAGGTTCGCCGTGCTTGCAGACGCGGAGGCGGTAGGCTGCTGTCTCGCCATTATTAAGGCCCGAAAGCGGGACGAAAACACGCACGGGGCCAAACAGGAGCCGCACGCTCTGCCACTACGGCCACAGCAGCCGCTCCGAAGCTGACAGCCGTTTTTTCACCCCAAAAAATGGAGGTGAAAAAGGCGAGGAGGGTGGGAAGTGGTTGGTTCTACTTTTCATTCATCATTCATCATTCATCACTTTTCACTTCCAAATGGCAGGCCCGCGGACGCTTTGGAAAATGTACCCTTTGCAAACCCTTGATACAAAGCCGCATAAGCGGCTGCGGCCTCCTCTGCTCGGTATTTGCGGGTATTCTCAAAACCCTTCTGAATTAGTCTCTCCCGATATGCGGCGTCATGAATGACGCGCAGTAAGCCCTGCCTGATGCTGACAACGCAAAAGGGATTTACGAGGCAGGCGCCTTCTGGGCCAGCCACCTCAGGCATGCTGGAAATACAGGAGGTTACCACCGGACGCCCGATCATCTGCGCCTCCAGAATGGGCATGCCAAACCCTTCGAAGGTGGAGGCAAATAGCAGGAGGTCGCATTTCTCATAAGCGCGCACCATGTCAGTATCGTCTATGTTGGGCGTGCATTCAAAGGCAATAGCGCAGCGCTTTAGCATTCGACGCTCCTCTGGCCCGATGTTCCCCACAATGTGCAGCACGCAGGGAATGCCCTCCAAGGCCTCGATGTGGCGCAGCAGGTTCTTATTGGGCGCTGAGCCGATGTGCAAGATGCGCGGGCACTGTGTGGCAAAGGGCTTGGGCTTGGGTTGAAAATGCGGTGGTACGGCGCTGGGAATGACGGTGATTTTTGCAGGGTCGCACCCTGTATGCCGCACAATGTCGGCCTTTGTCGCCTCCGAAACAGCCACTATCTGCCGGCAATGGCTCACCGGCCAGCGCAACCACAACCATTTCAGCAGGAAACGCTTCAACGGGTTAGCATGGCGAACAAAGCCACAATCATGGATAGTAAGCACTGTTCTACTGCCAGGCAAAAAAAGCGCGGCAAAGTGAATATCGCCGCTCACATGGAACACATCTGCCCGAAGGCGGCGCATTTGAGCGACAATGCGCAGGCGAGGCCACAGGCCGCAGCTGTAGGCACAGGCCATTACTTTCTGCACCAGCATTCCTTCTCCTTTAACCCAATGTGGCCACATGGCGCCAAAAGAGCGCTCTATGCTGTAATGACCACCAGATATGGGTTTTCGGAAGATGACCTGCACAATAGGACTTTGATAGACAGACAAGCACCGCCGTACAATGGCAGCGCCATCGAAGTCTCGTCGCGCCAGTGTGGGCGCCATCTTGCGGATGCGCTGGTGTTTAGCCTTGTCTTCCAGGGCCTCCTTTATGACACGGCGCCAAGCCATGACATGGAGCGGGGCGCACCAGCCCAAGTCGTGCTCTTGTACGTAGTCGGCCAGGCCCACTTGATCGCTGACGACTACCGCTGTACCTACCGACAGGGCTTCCAGTACGACTACTGCGAAGTTCTCATTTCGGGAAGGGAGCACCAACAAATCCGCTTGAGCCAATAGACGCCATTTGGCTTCGCCTTCCGTCCAGCCAACCCAGTGCAGGCGTCTATCCAGGCCTTTCTCGAAGGCTAATGCCCGAATTTGCCGGCCGTATTCGGCGTCGGCATCGCCAGCTATCGTCATTTCCCAATCTGAACGGGCGTCCAAACCGGCCAATACCTCGAGCAGAAAGTCCAGCCCCTTTTTGGGGTCAATGCGCGACAGGAAAAGCAGGCGGGCAGGCGAGCCTTCTCGTTTGCCTGTAGGCCATATTTCCCCGTCCGGGAGAGGCGCCACATTGGGCAGGCAAAAAAGAGGGGCATCAAAGGCAATGGCCCGCAGTTCCTCATATTCAAAACGGGAAGTAGCATGCCAGCGCGCATGTGCCAATAGCCAACGCCCTATTGTGCGCTGAAAGACCCAGCGCCATCTGCTGCGCAAGGTGTACGCTCCCAGCATGCCGTGTGGGCTGAATACAGTGCGAAAACGACGCCACCGGCATACCAGCATGGCTCCCAAAACTACCCAGTTCCACCATGAGTGCACGTGCACGACCTCGAAGTACTTGCCCTGTCGCCACAGCGCCCACCATAGGCTTGGGCAAAAATGCCCGTGGTCCCCAGTCCAACGGCGGAAGTACACCACCCGAACACCTTCTATTTCTACTGGCCTGCCGACGGGCACCTGCAGATCTTCTGCGCCATTGGCTGTAGTGGTGAAGACCCAGACCTCAGCCCCCAGTTCGGCTTGCTTTTCCGCCAAGCGGCTAACAGAGAACGTCGTTCCTCCGTAACAGAAGGCCGGCTTGTAGGCGGGAATGATATGAAGGATGCGTAAGGGATGCAGCGATGATCTTTTCCCCATACTCAGTTTTTGGTGCTTTCTCCAATCGGTATAAGGAGCGTAACGCGCAAACCCGCAATGGAACCGTCGGGCTTCATCAGGTTTTCCCACTGCGCCCCTGACTGGGCCTTGTCGGAAAGCATCTCCAGTCGCCGCTGGGTGAGCATCATGCCTACAGACTTGTGCGAGCGATGGAGGATATCAGTGCTACCCAAGCCAGGCCCGTTATCTGTAATCGTTGCTACGAGGATGTCGCCATCAAGCGCAAAAGACACCTCTATAAACCCTCCCGAAGTCTTGTTTTGAAGCCCGTGAAGGAGGGCATTTTCAACGAAAGGCTGTACGAGCAAAGGTGGCAAGAGAATGTCTTCCACATCTGCTTCAGGCGCAACGGCTATACGGAAGTCAAAGCGCTCTTGGAAACGCAGTTGCTCGAGAGCGAGATAGTTGTGAAGCATTTCTATTTCCTCGCGCAAGGTATGGTGTCCGTCCACAGCGCTGTGCAAGGCTAACCGCACCAATCGCGCAAAACAGGAGAGGTAATGGCTAGCTGCGGCAGCATTATTTTCGACAATGAAGTGCTGGATGCTGTTGAGGCAGTTGAAAATAAAGTGCGGGTTCATCTGAGCGCGCAAGGCCGCTAGCTCCAGTTGGCGGATTTTTTCACGCACAGCCGCCTGCTGTCGAGCCTGACGCAAACGCCAGCGATAGCCGAGGGCAATGGTAAAAGCAAGCGCAAAGCCGAGAGACATCCAAAACCAAGCCGTTTGCCACCAGGCAGGGCGAATACGAAATGCCCAAAGCGTTGGCGCACTCCAATCTCTGGCACCGCTATGAGCCTGTACCTCAAAAGTGTAGTAACCCGGAGCAAGATTAGCCAGCAACATTTCGCGTTGGGTGGTCTCCGTAAAAGAGGTATCCGGAGCACCCAGCAGGCGATACCGATAGCGGATATTTCCCTCAGAGGGATAATGGAGTGAATAAAATCGCAGCAATAAGGTATTGGAGTCGTTAGGGAAAGTCATATTGGAGTGAATGGGTAGAGAGTGATCGTTGACTATAAGGCGCTCAAGCAAAGGCGCGGGCAAGAGTGAAGGCTGAGGCATTTGGTGCAGGGGAATGCGTATCAAACCTTTATTGCTGGCTATCCAGAGGTAGCCACCCGCCTCAACCACATCGCTCACTTGCTGCGAGGGCAGACCTTCGCGGACAGTAAGCCTGCGCACTGATACCCCTCCATCGGGCAAAAAGACTATACGACTCAGACCGCTATTAGAGCAAGCGTAAAGCGCCCCGCTCGCTCCCACACGCAAGCGAATGGTAGCCTCACCAGCCAACCCATCCACCCGTTGGAGATGAGTCATTCGCCCATCGGCATGGCGAATAAGAACCCCACCACTGCGCAATCCAATGGCTATGTGCCCTCCGGGTATGAAACACACTTGCCGCGGTTGGGCCTTAAGGGCAATGTGATCGAAAGGTGGCGGCATGTATTGCCCATGCTTCCACACCCGGAGACCTTCTCGCGTAATTACCCATACGCGCCCGTCCATATCTTCTGCCACGTCAAAAGTGCGCGTGTATGGTCGGTTTTCATGTGTTTGATGGCGATAATGTGCCCATCCATCCTCAGGGTCAACCTCGAAAAAGCCTTGGCTGCTGGCACACCACAGCCGCCCAGAACGAGGCCCTGCCGAAATACTTTTCGCACCCACCCCGCCCAAATGAGCATGAAGGCGAGCCGATTGCCACACGCCTCTTGCTCCTTGATAGTGCAGCGGAACCGAGCACCACAATCGCTGACGTAGAGGCTCGAAGAACAGCACCTCAACATCACGCGACTCCAAAGGCGGAGAAGGGATCGGTGCCATACTGAAATTCTCCAAATAAATGGCAGCTAAGGCGGCTGGGCGAAAGCCTGCGAATAACCAACTACTCCCATCAGAGGCCAAACAGGAGACTTCATCAGATGGCAGTCCATGATCTGTATTGAATATCTCCACCCCCGGGTTTTCGCAGTAAAAAACACCCGCATGGTGGGTCGTAGCCCACCACCCCCCAGAGGTATCTATGATCACATCCGTTACGTGATAGCCGGATAGCAAGTTCCGACCTTTCCCACGCTTCAGATCTGTCAAAGAGGCAAAATAGTACAACCCAGGGTTAGGGCTGAGATGTACAGAAAGTAGCAATGCACCCTCCTTTGTCTCTGCCAAGCGGCGAGCGTGGAAGCCGAGATATACCTGCCAAACCACGGTATCGGCGCGTAGTAAATAATAAGTGCCATTGTAGGCGTGTAGGATCTCACCCGTTCGCAGCCGCCAAAAGCCGCGATGCGTATGGTGCACCCATTTCCGGATAGGAAAAATAGACAGATATTCCAAGTGATGATCTCTGCAAACCGCAAGCGACAACGGCAACTGCGAAGGATCGGAGGCCGCTCGGCCCGTAACAACAGGCGCCAAAATCCGCCCGCCTATCTCTGCGTATGCAAGAGCCCAGTGTTTGCTACCTTGTACCACTTGAAAACTGCCATCGGCATAAATGTGCACAAATCCCAATACGTTGTAGGCCAGCCAAAGGCTTCCATCGGTATCGCACTGAATATCCAAGGGCAGTTCATACTGCCGCTGAAAAGGTGCTATGCGATCCTGGTAAGGAAAGGGATGCACCGTATCACGGAAAACATACCACAAAGAGCCATCTATTCGGCAAAACCAGATGCGCCCTTGAGCGTCCTCCACAGGCTTAAATGCCTCCGCTCCTCTCCATATACTGGTATCAGTGGGCATGACGAAATCATACCCATTAAAGCGACAAAGGCCATTCTCCGTAGCTATCCATATATGACCATCGCGACTTTGTATAACCTCGTAGGTAACGTTGGCAGGCAAACCCTGATTAATAGTGTACTGCGTCCAAGACACACGTTGCCCGGCAGTTATCCATGGACAGGCAGCCAACAACATTGCCCAGATACTTATTTTCCCAAAAGTGCTCGTCATGATGCTTCTTGCAAATATATTTGAGCTGGTAAAACCCGAAACATGCCGTTAAAAATTACCTTGATTGACGACAAGCCTATGGCTCGCAACACGCTTAAAAAAATGCTTCACACCTATTGCCCTCAGGTGTCGGTAGTAGGGGAGGCCAGTAGCGTCGCCGAAGGAGTTATCTTGCTGCGCCAAACCCCTACCGATCTGCTGATGCTGGATATAGAAATGGAAGACGGTACAGGCTTTGACTTGCTCGAGCAAGCGAAACCGCTACCTTGCCAATTGGTGTTCGTTGCGGCACACGGCGAGTTTGCCGTGCGTGCTTTCCGGTGCAACGCCATAGACTACCTGCTCAAGCCCATCAACCCGCAAGACCTGGTGGCTGCGGTAGAAAAAGCCCACCGAGGCGTAGCATATGACACCATCCATCAGCGCATTGAATCGCTCCTGGACAACATGACCCAAATGCAAACAGACCGCCTCACCCTGCATACCTCCAAAGGATTGCTTTTCATCTCGATGGCTGAAATTGTCTGCGTAGAGAGCTACGGCAACTACACTTTCGTGTACTTCAACTCAGGAGAGCGTCATTTGGACATGCGCAGCCTCAAGGAATACGAAGAAATCCTGCCGCCCTCTGCCTTCGCGCGCACTCATCAGTCTTTCATTGTCCGAATAGCCGCGGTGCGGCAATGGCTCAGAGGAGAGGAAAACGCGCTGGTATTAAGCACTGGCATGCGCGTGCCCGTGTCGAGGCGACGGCGCAACGAGTTACAGCACTTGCTAGCGCCCTAAAACGGCAGTCCATTTGATAGGAAAGGTTTTTTCCAAAACCACGCTTCCGGCGCCCCGGCCTACATTTGCCCGCGTCAAGTCAAGCATTCCTTTATCGCTGCTGTTTTATGATCATTAGAAGACTACTCGCTGCAGCCCTTTGGGTAGCCCTCTCTTTCGGGGTGTTCGCCCAAGGCTCTAAGACATTTACCATGGCCGAAGCCATCCAACGGGGGCGTTCCACTTTGGCGCCGTCCACCCTTAGGCAACTGCAATGGATACCAGGCACTGAGCAATTCACCTATGCTGCTGGCAACCAGATCATTCGCTTGCGGGCCACAGACCTGAAGGCGGATACCTTGGACGTGCTGAACGGCATCAATGCTGAATTGAAGCGACAAGGAGAAGATCCACTCAAAGCCTTGCCTTCCCTTAGCTGGATAGATAGCCAACAGCTATGGTTCCAGACCCTAGGCAATGTTTTTACCTACCGCCCAGCCGAAGGAAAGCTGGAGCGCCGCACGTGGTTTCCAAAAGACGCCGCTAACATTGATATTCATGAAAAAACCCTTCGGGCGGCCTACACCCTCGATAATGGCCTATGGATCAGCATAGGCGGCAAGGAACTCGGCGTGGCTAAAAGTGAGGAGGATGGCATTGTGTACGGCAAAAGCGTTCACCGCGAAGAGTTCGGTATCAACAAGGGTACTTTTTGGAGTCCCTCTGGGCGCTATCTGGCTTTCTACCGCATGGACGAGCGCATGGTTACTCGCTACCCCATCTATGTGCTCGACTCTATGCCTGCGCAGGCCCGCTATGTGCGCTACCCGTTTGCTGGCGCTACGAGCCACCACGTAACTTTGGGCATCTACGACACCCAAAGCGGCCAAAAGTGGTACCTGAAAACAGGCGAACCCGCCGAACAATACCTGACCAACATCGCCTGGACGCCTGACGACCGCCATGTGCTCATAGCTGTGGTGAACCGCGCCCAAAACCACATGCGGCTCAATATGTACGAAGCCGCCACAGGCAACTTCGTACATACGCTCTTCGAGGAGACCAACGACAGATGGGTCGAGCCAGAAAATCCGCCGGCATTTGTACCCGGCTCCAACACCGACTTCCTCTGGCAAAGCGAGCGCGACGGATACAATCACCTCTATCTCTACAACCTCTCTGGCAAGCTCATTCGCCAGGTGAGCAGCGGAAACACACCAGTAACGCGCCTCTTGGGTTTTTCTGCCGACGGCAAGCGCTGCTACTACCAAACCGCTGACGAAAGTGGGCTTAACCGATACAATTGGGCCGTCGAACTCTACGCCAATAGCAAGCCGACGCCCATTGACCCCGCTGAGCCTGGCATCCACCAAGCCTTGGTAAGCACCTCAGGAGAATGGGTGCTCGACGTGTTCACCTCGGCTAGCGTCCCTCGGACGGTGCGTATCGTTTCTGCCCAAAAAGGCCCTGCTCCCCGCACCATCTTCGAAGCCCCAAACCCCGTAGCCGAGTACGCGTTAGGGCAAACAAGGCTCGTTTCGTTGCGCGCCTCGGAGGGTTTTGCGCTCAACGGGCGCCTCATCTTGCCGCCCGACTTCGGCTCCCTAAAGCGCTACCCTGCCCTTGTTTACGTGTACAACGGCCCACACGTCCAGCTGGTAACTAACTCTTGGCTCTACGGCGCAGAACTCTGGATGCACCGATTGGCCCAAGAAGGCTTCATCCTCTTCACACTTGACGGATGCGGCTCGGCTTACCGCGGCTATGCTTTCGAAAGTGCTATCTTCCGCCGCTTAGGCGATGCAGAAGTAGAAGACCAACTCACCGGCGTGCGCTACCTCAAAAGCCTGCCTTACGTGGACACCACCCGCATGGGGGTGTACGGCTGGAGCTACGGCGGCTTCATGGCCACCTCTCTCATGACAAGACCAGAGGCTGCAGGCACCTTCCGGTGTGGCATCGCCGGTGGCCCAGTGCTCGATTGGCACATGTACGAAATCATGTACACGGAGCGCTACATGGACACACCACAGGAAAACCCACAAGGCTACGAGCGCAGCAGCCTGTTCAACTATATCGAGAACCTGAAAGACCGCCTCCTCATCATTCACGGCTCTTCCGATGACATTGTCTTACTGCAGCACTCCCTCCGCTATGTGCGTGAATGCGTTCGCCGCAACAAGCCCATTGACTTCTTTGTCTATCCCGAGCACGGACACAATGTCATTGGCCCCGATCGCGTCCATCTATTTGAAAAGATCGAGCGCTTCCTCGTCGAAAACCTGCGTTGAACATTGCAGCCCATATCCCTACATTCAGCCAGCAAAACCTTGTAGTGGCCATGCTGTTGTGGCAAAACGCTTCAACACCTGAAATACTATTCGCACCATGCCAGCCCTCTCCTCGGCATCTACGGCAAAACCAGAACATGACTTCCGACCTGTGCTGACCTTGGAGCTCATCACACCGGCCGATGACACCCGCCCAGTCTTTATTACGGGTAACTTCAACGGTTGGGCTGTCCGAGACGAGCGATACCGTATGACGCGCATCGGCGAAGGGCGCTATCGCTACATCTTCCAAGAAGTGCCAGGCTTGGGCAACGAACCCTTCGAGTACAAGTACGTAAAAGGCGGTTGGGAAAGCGAAGAACTCAACAGTGAAGGCCTCCCCCGCATGAACCGCCGACTGGAAGTGCCCAAAGGCAAGGTAATTGATACCGTACCGCGGTGGAAATCGCACGCCGACTGGTACGACCCTAAGTACTACCCCGATATCCAGGTCATCTCCAAACGCTTTAACCTGCCCCAACTGCGCCGACGTCGGCGCATTTCCGTTCTGCTGCCCTGGGACTACACCTCCTCCCACAAGCGCTACCCCGTACTGTACCTGCAAGACGGGCAGAACCTCTTTGAAGACGACGCTCCCTTTGGTACCTGGGGCGTAGATAAACACCTCGCAGCCCTGGCCCAACGCGAAAAGGGCAACCTCATTGTCGTCGCTATTGACCACGGCGGACGCGAGCGCATCAAGGAGTACATGCCCTACGACACCCCTAAATGGGGCGAAGGGCTGGGCAAGGATTACGCCCGATTCCTGGCGGAAACCCTCAAGCCTTACATTGACCAAAACTTCCGCACTTTACCCGACCGCACCCATACCGGTATCGGCGGTAGCAGCATGGGCGGCCTCATCAGCATTTACGCCGGCATCCTTTTCCCAAAAACCTACTCCAAGTTCCTCATATTTTCACCCTCCCTCTGGGCCGCTCCGCACCTCTACTCCGAAGCGCTCGACTTTGCCGCCTACCCCGATACGCGCATCTACCTCTTTGCTGGCGGTAAAGAGGGGGCTGGTATGGTGTCCAACGCCAAGCGCTTCACCCAAACCCTAAAGGGCATTTGCCCAAGACCTGAACTCATCCGCTTGGAGATTGACCCCGAAGGCCAGCACAACGAGGCCCAATGGGGAATGGAATTTCCGAAGGCCGTGGAATGGCTTTATTTCCCAAAGGGATGAACATTCCGCAGAAAAAGCCAGCAATTAAGGCGGTTGTGTAAAAAAAGAGTCAACTTTTGGAAACATCGCCTTTCCCTTCCCCATTTTTGGGGTGAAAAAACGGCTGCCGACCTCTGAGCAGCTGCTGTGGGTATCGCGTGTGGGTGTAGCTCCTGTTTGGCCCCGTGCGTGTTTTCGCCCCGCTTTCGGGCCTTAATAATGACGCGACAGCAGCTGCTCGCCTCCGCGCAGGCAGTGGCGGAGACGCCAACATGCAACTACACCATTTATTAAGACCCAAGCGCGGGACGGGCACACCACAGACCTAAGCAAAGCCCCCCGGCTGCCCGCGCGCCAAAAGGCCAAGCAAGAGAACAGGGGCCGTTTTTTCCCCCAAAAAAAAGTCGTAGTGGCACGGGGATGCCTCCCATAGGCGAGCGTCTCTTGGTGAAGAAGCAGCACATCAAAACCCAAAACACCACCCTGCTTGGCTTTCTGTAATCGTATTCTGAGGAACACATAGGCCTGCTTTTTGCGAACCATTCGCGCTTGATGGCGTTATTTTGAACGATTTTAAACCTGCGCGTAGGCTTGGGCAGGCCCATAACGAGCGCGAAATTTGCCCACAAAATAGCACTCAGGTCATGCAACACGCACAAGAGCAAATCACGCCGGTAGTATCGCTGGAAGAGCAGTTCCAGCAAAAAATAGACAACGAAATCCGCATTGAGCCAAAGGACTGGATGCCAGAGGCATACCGTAAGACCCTCATTCGGCAGATCAGCCAACACGCCCATAGTGAGGTGGTAGGAATGCTCCCAGAAGGCAACTGGATTACGCGGGCGCCGTCGCTCAAGCGCAAGGCTATCCTTCTGGCCAAAATACAGGACGAGGCTGGGCATGGGCTTTACCTCTACTCTGCCGCTGAAACTTTGGGCGCTTCACGAGATGCACTCATTGACGAATTGCACAGCGGCAAGGCGAAATATTCCTCCATCTTCAACTACCCTACCCTCACCTGGGCGGACATTGGGGCCATCGGCTGGCTGGTAGATGGCGCGGCTATATTGAACCAGATACCGCTGTGCCGCTGCTCCTATGGCCCATATGCGCGCGCGATGATGCGCATCTGCAAAGAGGAGAGCTTCCACCAACGCCAGGGCTTTGACATTCTGCTTACGCTGGCCCAAGGCTCACCTGAGCAACGCGCGATGGCCCAAGATGCCATCAATCGCTGGTATTGGCCTGCAGTGATGATGTTTGGCCCTTCAGATGCCGACTCCGTCCACTCTGCTCAGAGTATGCGCTGGAAAATCAAGCGCTTCAGCAACGACGAACTGCGCCAGCGCTTCATTGACATGATTGCAGAACAGGTCAAGGTGCTGGGCCTGACCTTGCCCGACCCGGAGCTGAAGTGGAACCCCGAACGCGGCCACTACGACCACGGGCCTATCAATTGGGAAGAGTTCTGGAACGTCGTCAATGGCAATGGCCCATGCAACCGAGAGCGCCTGCGCGCCCGCCGCGAAGCATGGGAAAATGGCGCCTGGGTACGTGAGGCTGCTATGGCCTACGCAGAAAAGAAAGCGCTCAGGGCAGCTCAACAAGCACAGGATACGCAAGCCGCCTGACACATTCTGGCAGCGCATAGCACAAAAAACTTCTGGCTCGTTGCCAAGGGTATCTGCACCTTTGCAGCGATTTCCAACCATTTTAGACGTGCCATCGAAAGGTTTTTTAAAGCCTCGTCATGCCGCTTACTCACCCCTGATAGATGCTACACCCTGTGTCAGCCGATTTGTTGCCGCTGCTTACAGATGCCGCCCGGAGGCGCATTCTCATTATTGATGGCGCCATGGGCACTATGATCCAGCGCTACGGGTTGGAGGAACGAGATTTTCGAGGTGAGCGTTTTCAAGAGCACCCTTGCGACTTGAAAGGCGACAATGACTTGCTCTGCCTGACGCGCCCCGACATTATTGAGGAAATTCACCGCGCTTACTTAGAGGCAGGGGCCGACATCATCGAAACCAACACATTCAACGCCACCCGCATCTCGCAGGCCGACTACCAAATGGAGGCTGCCGTGCGAGACATCAATTTGGCCGCGGCGCGCATAGCGCGCCGCGCTGCCGATGCCTTTAGCGCCCAAGACCCAGATAAACCGCGATTTGTAGCAGGTGCCATTGGGCCGCTAAACAAAACGCTCTCCCTTTCGCCCGATGTTAATAACCCCGGTTATCGCGCCGTTACCTTCGACGAAGTACGCGACGCCTATGCGGAACAGGTGCGCGCCTTGCTGGAGGGCGGCGTGCATATCTTGCTGGTAGAGACCATCTTCGATACGCTCAACTGCAAGGCCGCCCTTTACGCCATTGAGGAAACCTTTGAGGAAATGCGCCTGCGCGTGCCTATTATGATTTCGGGCACCATCACCGATGCCTCGGGGCGCACATTGAGCGGACAAACTGCGGAGGCCTTCTGGATTTCGGTCAAACACGCCCGCCCCTTTTCCGTAGGCCTCAACTGCGCACTGGGTGCCGCTGAAATGCGTCCGCATCTGGAAGCGCTGGCTAACATGGCCGATTGCTTCATTAGCGCATACCCCAATGCTGGACTGCCCAATGCTTTTGGCGAATATGACCAATCGCCCCACGACATGTGCAGCTTCATCGAAGATTTTGCTCGAGCCGGCATTGTCAATATCGTCGGTGGCTGCTGTGGCACTACACCTGAACACATTCGGCATATTGCGAAGCACATAGCAGGCATCCCCCCCCGAAATCCGGACTGCGTAGCCTTTCCTAAGGAAGCGCGCACCCGCCATTACACTATGCTCTCAGGATTGGAGCCGCTCATTATTCGACCAGAGACGAACTTCGTCAATATAGGCGAGCGGACAAACGTCACTGGCTCGCGCCGATTTGCGGCGCTCATCAAGGCGGGCAAATACACCGAGGCACTCGAAGTCGCCCGTCAGCAGGTAGAGAATGGCGCCCAGATCATTGATGTCAACATGGACGAGGCGCTATTGGACTCGGAGAAGGCTATGCGCGACTTTTTGCTTTTGCTGTCCACCGAGCCAGACATTGCGCGGGTGCCTGTCATGGTAGACTCTTCTAAGTTTTCCGTCATCGAGGCCGGGTTAAAGTGTCTGCAAGGTAAGAGCATCGTTAACTCCATCTCTCTTAAGGAAGGAGAGGCTGAATTCCTGCGGCAGGCGAAGATCTGCCGTCGTTTTGGTGCGGCAGTAGTGGTCATGGCCTTTGATGAAGCAGGGCAAGCAGATACCGTAGAGCGAAAGGTAAGCATCTGCCAACGCGCATACCGATTGCTGACGGAAGAAGCTGGCATTGACCCAACGGACATCATCTTTGACCCAAATATCTTCGCCGTAGCGACCGGCATTGAAGAACACAACGAATACGCCATCAACTATATCGAGGCTACACGCATCATCAAACAGACGTGTCCAGGCGCCAAGGTGAGTGGTGGTGTCAGCAACCTCTCCTTTTCCTTCCGCGGTAACGACCGCGTGCGCGAGGCCATGCACTCAGCCTTTCTGTACCATGCTATTCAGGCGGGTATGGACATGGGCATTGTGAATGCGGGCATGATAGAAGTGTACGAGCAAATACCGAAAGAACTGCTGCAGCGCATCGAAGACGTGCTTTTTAACCGCCATCCGGAGGCTACAGAGGCGCTTATCCAGCTGGCTGAGTCGTATCGCGAAGGAGGGACACGCGGGAGTGCCAAGGATTTGTCCTGGCGCGAGGCTCCTGTGGAGGAGCGCATCTCTTACGCATTGGTGAAGGGGATTGATGAATTCATAGAGGCTGACGTTGAGGAAGCCCGCCAGCGCTATCCCAACCCTCTGGCCGTCATCGAAGGCCCACTTATGGCTGGGATGAATGTAGTGGGCGACCTGTTTGGAGCCGGAAAGATGTTCTTGCCCCAAGTGGTCAAGAGCGCCCGCGTGATGAAGCGAGCAGTGGCCTACCTCACGCCATTCATTGAGGCCGACAAGGAGAAGAACACCGCCGGCAAACGAGGCAAGATCCTGCTGGCCACCGTCAAAGGCGACGTGCACGATATCGGCAAGAACATCGTGAGCGTGGTATTGGGCTGCAATAACTACGAGATCATTGACCTGGGCGTCATGGTGCCCGCAGAACGCATTCTACACACAGCCATCGAAGAAAAGGTGGACGTCGTGGGCTTATCCGGACTGATTACCCCCTCTTTGGATGAAATGGTGCACGTTGCACGCGAAATGGATCGCTTAGGTCTGCACCAACCTTTGCTCATCGGCGGCGCCACCACCTCCAAGACGCACACAGCGGTGAAAATTGCTCCGGCATATTGCAAAGCTCCCGTCGTGCACGTGCTCGATGCTAGCCGCAGTGTGCCTGTGGTTAGTGCACTGCTGGCGGAGGATAGCGCAGAACGAGAGGTTTTCATTCGGAACATACAACATGAATACGAGCAAATAAGGACGGCGCGAGCCAATCGGCAATCAGCTAAGGCTTTTCTGTCGTTAGCCGAAGCGAGGGCCAACAAGTGGTCATTTGATTGGAGTACCTACACTCCGCCCAAGCCCACTTTTCTGGGAGTAAAAATGTTTGAGGATTACTCTTTGGAGGAGCTCTCAGGATATATTGACTGGACGCCCTTCTTCCAAAGTTGGGAGTTGGCTGGCAAGTTTCCCGCCATTTTGGAAGACCTCGTCGTAGGCGAAACGGCCCGCCGGCTTTACGAGGATGCGCAAGAGATGTTGGAGCGCATTTGTACAGAAAAATGGCTGACAGCGCGTGCAGTTATTGGTTTTTTCCCAGCCAATACTATTGCGGATGACGACTGTGAGCTGTACACCGACGACAGTCGGAACGGTGTGCTGGCAGTGCTGCACCATTTGCGGCAACAAAACAAGAAAGCTCCTGGTCAACCTAACTACTGCCTGAGCGATTTTGTCGCTCCCAAAGAAAGTGGTGTAGCCGACTACATAGGTGCCTTCGCAGTAACCGCTGGCATAGGTATAGAGCCACACGTTCAGCGGTTTGAAGCTGAGCACGACGACTACCGGGCCATTCTACTCAAAGCCTTGGCTGACCGCTTGGCTGAAGCCCTAGCCGAGCGCATGCACGAACGCGTCAGACGCGAGTTCTGGGCTTACGCCCCCGAAGAGCAACTGACTAACGAGCAACTCATTGCGGAGCAATACCGCGGCATACGCCCGGCACCGGGTTACCCAGCCTGCCCTGAGCACAGTGAAAAACGCACGCTGTGGCTGCTGCTTCAACCGGAGCGCTTGGGTATTACGCTGACGGAAAGCTTTGCCATGTATCCTGCAGCGTCGGTAAGCGGTTGGTACCTCTCTCACCCGCAAGCGCGCTATTTCGGTTTGGGTCAAATCGGCAAAGACCAAGTAGAAAGCTATGCCCGCCGTAAAGGCATTTCCATTGCAGCTGCCGAACGACTATTGACACCTGTGCTCAATTACGATGTATAAGCGCCGGATTGCGATCTCTTAAGTATCTAAATCCAGACTCTTCACTATAACGAATATACATTAAACATCTTCGCTGCAGGCTTGGAATACTCTTTGTAAGCGTCTGAAGCATCAAAAAAATGACGGATAACCCTATGATTAGAATGGTTGACCTGAAGACCCAATACGAAAACATGCGCGAGGAAATAGATCGCACGGTGTTGGAGGTTATTGCCTCCACGGAGTACATCAATGGCACCGCTGTGAGGCGTTTCCAAGCTGAGCTGGAGGCGTATCTTCAAGTGGAGCATGTCATTCCTTGCGCCAACGGCACTGATGCGCTTCAAATCGCCATGATGGGCCTGGGTTTGCGCCCGGGCGATGAGGTGATTGTGCCGGCGTTTACCTACGTGGCTACTGCTGAAGTGATTGCATTGCTCGGGCTTACGCCGGTTATGGTGGACGTAGATCCGGACACCTTCAATATTGATATCGAGCAAGTGAGGACAGCAATTACGCCGCAAACGAAAGCCATTGTGCCCGTGCACCTTTTTGGCCAAAGCGCTGACATGGAGCCGCTATTGGCCTTGGCACAGCAATACAGTCTTTACGTCATTGAGGACAACGCTCAAGCGACGGGGAGCGACTACGTGTTCAGTAATGGGACGCGCCGCAAGACTGGTACGATGGGGCAGGTAGGTTGCACCTCTTTTTTCCCATCCAAAAACTTAGGGTGCTACGGAGACGGTGGTGCTATGATGACCAATGATACGGACTTGGCCCAACGCCTACGTATGATTGCTAACCACGGCCAAAGCCAACTGTATCACCACGCAATCATTGGCGTCAACTCACGCTTAGACTCCATACAAGCCGCCATCCTGAGCGTCAAACTCAAGCGCCTGGATCAGTACAACACCAACCGACGGCGCGCTGCGGATTACTACGACGCTGCTTTTCAGGAAGTGCCGCAGCTGAAAACACCCCTGCGCAGTCCTAATACCACGCATGTGTTTCATCAATACACGCTTACGTTGCGCGAAGGCAACCGCGATGCGCTCAAGCAATATTTAGCTGACCGCGGCATACCGGCTATGATTTACTACCCTATTCCGCTGTACAAGCAACAAGCCTTTGCAACCTATTGGCGCGGTGGCGAACTACCCGTAACGGAGCGACTGTGTCGGAGCGTCATCTCTCTTCCTATGCATTCGGAACTGACTACTGAGCAGCAAGACCTGATCATCGAAGGCGTGAAGTCCTTTTTTGCTTAAACACCTTTTCACAAACCCGCTATACACTCGAGACATGTACCAAGCACTCCAAGAGAAAAAGAAGGCAATAGGGGTCATTGGCTTAGGCTATGTAGGGCTACCTATCGCGCTGGCCTTTGCCAAAAAATTTCGCGTCATCGGCTTTGATATAAACGAGGCGCGCATTGAGGCAATGAAAAGGCAGCAGGACCCCTCTCACGAATTGCCACCGGAGGCCTTTGATGGCTGCGATATTCATTTCACATCTAATCCGGAAGAACTAAAGCGCGCCCATTTCTTCGTGGTTGCAGTACCTACCGACGTAGACGCGCATAAGGTACCAGACCTAACACCGCTAAAAAAGGCATCCGCTACGGTAGGGCGAGCATTAAAACCTGGAGACTACGTCATCTACGAGAGTACGGTGTACCCCGGCTGTACGGAAGAAGACTGCCTGCCTATTTTGGAAGAGGAAAGTGGCCTAAAAATGGGGCTTGACTTCAAGCTGGGCTACTCCCCGGAGCGCATTTCTCCCGGAGATAAGAACCGAACCGTGGTGGATATTCTGAAAATTGTTTCCGGCTGCGATGAGGAGGCCTTGGAAATCATTGCTCAGGTGTACGGAGCAATCATCAAACCTGGTGTGTATCGCGCCTCTTCCATCAAAGTGGCGGAGGCGGCTAAGGTCATAGAGAATACTCAGCGCGACCTGAACATTTCGCTCATCAACGAGTTAGCCATCATTTTTGACCGCATGGGCATTGATACTCACGAAGTGCTTGCTGCTGCAGCCACCAAGTGGAACTTCATTCCCTTCTCTCCTGGCCTAGTGGGCGGGCACTGCATTGGTGTGGATCCGTACTATTTACTGCACAAGTCCAAGCAATTGGGCTATGATCCTCAGGTCATTCTGAGTGGTCGCCGGGTTAACGATGGCATGCCAGCATTTATCGCTAAGCGATTAGCGCAAATGTTGACACAAAAAGGGAAGAACCTATCTCGTTGCAAGGTCTTAGTAATGGGCATTACCTTTAAAGAAAACGTGGCAGACATTCGAAATTCCAAAGTAGTGGATGTGGTACAGGAACTCATGGACTATTCCATCCACGTGCATATCCACGACCCGCACGCCTCTCCTAATGAGGTAGCCCATGAGTACCACCTGACACTAATTGATCAGCTGTCAAATGACTACGACGCCGTAATATTGGCCGTAGCTCATGACGAATACAAAAAATTGGATGCTACCTTCTTTGTCAACCTTATGAAAGATGAACCTATTCTGTTTGACATCAAAGGCATATACCCTAGAAGTACCATGGAGCACCGCTTGACATACTGGCGCTTGTGAAGAAGTCGTACATTTGAGCGAAAAAATCTCCAAGGGCAACCATCATGCAATGGCTCAATAGATTGCTATCTCCCACTAAACTCACCGACTTCTCGGTGTTGCAAACCGACCTGCACAGCCACCTGCTACCCGGCCTGGATGATGGCGTAACAGATATGGAAGAAGCGTTGGAGATAGTGGAAGCGTTTGTTCAAATGGGCTACCACCGCATCATCACAACGCCGCACATATCTGGTGAGCGGTATCCTAACAAGTCAGATGCCATCCGAGAGAAGGCCCGCGAAGTGAAAGAGGCCATTCAGAATGCTGGCCTTGACGTAGAATTTCGCGCGGCCGCAGAGTACATGCTAGACGAAAATTTTGCTCGGCTACTAAAAGATGACGACCTCCTCACCCTGGACAAAGAAGGCCACATACTGGTCGAAATGTCTTTCCTACACCCGCCGCTAGCCCTAAACAAGTATCTATTTGACCTTCAAAGTAAAGGATACAAACCCATCTTGGCACATCCGGAGCGGTATCCCTTTTATCATTTAAAATTGGAAGATTACCAACACCTGAAGCAGTTGGGTTGTCTCTTCCAGACCAATATCCTTTCCATCACCGGGCATTATGGCCCTGACGTGCAACAATCGGCACTACTCTTGTTAAAGCATCACATGGTAGACTTTCTAGGCAGCGATGCTCACCGAATGCGTAACGCTTACACGCTTCAGGCGGCACTGCGGAGCGGTCATTTAGAAAAAGTTCTGAGCAGATATTCATTCCAAAATTCCTCCCTGAGTTGAAAAATCTGGCCCAATACATGAGATACCTTTTGCACCCTGCTCTGCTTTTGTGGATTATACTGACGATGTTTGCTCAGATGGCCTGTATTCAGCATAGGCAGTTGGTCAATTTTGATACCGGACCGGCCTTTGATAGCCTCTCCAAGTCGGTACAGCCCCCCCTTCTTCGTATTCAACACGACGACCTTTTGGCCATTACAGTACTCAGCCAATTGGCAGACCCTAAAGCCACTGCACCATTTCAAGCAGCGGCCACTCCAGGGGGAGCTACTGGCGGCGGCATTACCGAACCGACCTATTTGGTGGATGTGCACGGTTATGTCAACATTCCGATGGCGGGGCGAGTGTACGTTGTTGGGCTAACCACCCAACAAGCACGCGACACTATAACTAAGTATATAGAACCTTACCTAAAAAATCCTATTGTAAATGTCAAATTAGCCAACTTCCGCTTTTCCGTACTAGGAGAAGTAAATAAAGCAGGTACTTATGTCGTAGGGCATGAGCGACTAAGCATCTTGGAAGCGCTCAGTATGGCAGGTGATGTGGCCAAATACGGTAATCGGGAGAATATCTTGGTTATTCGTCAGATTGACGGCCAGAGACAATACGGGCGAGTTAACTTGCACAGACGAGATGTGTTTGAATCTCCTTTCTTCTATGTCCAACAGGGTGACATTATCTACGTGGAGCCATTAAAGGCTAAAGTCGGCGAAACAGCCGATGCTACGACAAAGTACTTGCAGTGGGCCTTACCCATTGTCTCAGCTCTAGGTCTGCTGGTAACCCTCTTCAGTGTACCCAAATAATCTCTTGTGCAGGGAATATTACAACCCACTATTTTTTGGCTTACACTCGCACTCTTGTGCAGCCGATGTGTGGCGCGAAGGGATTTGATCTCTCTTCGAGACACTCCCGCCCAGCAGGCTGCTACCTGGGTGGAGCCAGTGGTGCAGCCAGGAGACATCCTGCACATCGCTGTCCACGGATCAGATGCCGAGGCAATAGCACCTTTTAACATGTCAGAAGCCACCGCACCGAATGCCATAAACGCTCCGCAGCAGCACACGCTGGAGATATTTCTAGGCTACTTAGTTCATAATAATGGAGCCATCAACTTCCCAATACTCGGTACCGTATCGGTAGCAGGGCTCACTTTGCCACAGATAAAAGATACGCTGGAGCAACGCCTACACGCCTATTTGCGCGAAGTAACAGTCAGCGTCCGCTTTATTAACTTCCGTATCACTGTACTGGGCGAAGTCAACCAACCGGGCACTTACACCATATCCTCTCCGCGAGTAACCATATTGGAAGCGTTGGGACGAGCTGGAGATCTCACCCCTTACGCTAACCGAACTAACATTCTACACATTCGAGAACAAAATGGACAGCGCATCTACACGCGCATTGACCTACAATCAGGAGAAGTCTTCTCCTCACCGGTATATTACTTGCAACAAAACGACATTATCTATGTGGAGCCTAATCGCGCTAAAATTGCAGCTGTTGCCGATCCGGCTACTCGGGCTTTTACTTATATCTCGGGTGCTTTGTCGCTAGCTACGCTCCTGATAGCGATATTCAAATAATGGTGGCATGCCGTCGAGCTAGCCTGCGTTGCTCATCAATCCTTAAAAAAACGGGTTCTAAAATTTTGAAGATGCTCTTCGCATTCAATTAACTTTGCCGCCAAACTGTACTTAATGCTTCGATATTGTCGCAATAGGTTGATTTTCAATAACCCATAACCGCATATTACCTTGGCCAAGAAACGCATCATCAAAGACTATCACGCGCTACCCGAAGAAATCATCCGTCAGGTTAAGATGGCCTACCCCACGGGTTTCGTAGCGCATTTGGTACAGTATACCAACCAGGAGGGGAAACTGGTCTCCGCCTTGCCTTTTGAAACGGAAGATGCTTATTATCTTATCCGAATGACGGCACAGGAAGCCAGGCGAATCGTTAGCGAAGATGAAGACTACGACGATGAGGGTGTTCTGCGCGGAGACTTTGCTGAAATTGAAGTAGATACGGATCTGGAAAGTGCCGTAGAAAGTGAAGAAGAAGACGACTACGACGATGAGGGTGGTCTTAACGAAGATGACCATATCATCGTTACTCGCCGCCGCAAAGACGACGAAGAAGCGGAAGACGTTGCCGATGATACCGACTACTACTGACGAAGTTATCCACTCCCTATACGTTTGAGGGAGTAGGTTTTTCTTGTTCCCAGCGCTAAAGAACACGAAAACATCCTGAAAATGTCGGGAATGCCGTGTTTTTTAGCGCTTGTTTTTTTCGAATAAGACTAACTGCTCGATTTATGACGACTACTGCTATACACAAGCCTGAGCTGAGCTTCTGGCAGATATGGAACATGAGTTTTGGCTTTCTCGGCATCCAGGTGGGCTGGGGCATGCAAATGGGAAACATGAGCGCCATCTATGAGTACTTAGGAGCAAAGCCAGATCAAATACCGCTCCTATGGTTGGCCGCTCCTATGACAGGCCTTATTGTTCAGCCCATCATAGGCTACATGAGTGACCGAACTTGGGGGCCATACGGTCGGCGAAAGCCCTACTTCACTACAGGAGCGATACTGGCAACTATTGCGCTAATTGCCATGCCCCATTCCTCGGCCATTTGGATGGCTGCTGGTCTTCTATGGATACTGGATGCCAGCATCAACATTAGCATGGAGCCTTTTCGCGCTTTTGTAGGTGACTTGCTCCCAGAGTCTCAGATCAATCGCGGCTACACCATGCAGAGCATGTTTATCGGAATTGGCAACGTGTTGGCAGCGCTTTTACCATCTGCCATTCTGAAAGCCATGGGCGAGGATGCGGTTAAAGCAACTCAGGGAGTCCCCCCTTATCTAGTCGCAGTATTTACGGTAGGGGCCCTCTTTTACCTGGTTTCTGTGCTATATACCGTGTTAACGACAAAGGAATATCCTCCTGCCGACTTAGAGGCCTTTGAACGCGAAAAAGCGGAAACTGCAGGATTTTGGAGAGGCGTAAATGAGGTTTTTTCCAATATTCTCCACATGCCTAAGACCATGCGACAGGTTGCCTTGGTGCAGTTCTTCACTTGGCCCGGTCTATTTTTAATGTGGTTTTATTTCACCCCTGCAGTAGCTCGCGATATCCTAGGTGCTGAAGATACAAACTCTTCTCTATACGCAGAAGGCGTAGCATGGGGCAATATCTGTTTCGGTTTCTACTCTGCAGTGTGCTTCGCTTTCTCATTTGCCTTACCTTTCATTGCTGACCGTTTTAGTCGTAGATACACTCACATGGCGTGTTTAGCCATTGGAGCTGTGGGACTGCTGTACGTGGGCTTCGCACCGAACAAGTATTGGCTTTTGTTGTCCATGCTAGGGGTTGGTATTGCCTGGGCCAGTATACTCTCTATGCCATACGCCATGCTGGCATCTACCCTTCCGCCTAATAAGTTGGGAGTTTACATGGGTATTTTCAATTTCTTCATTGTGTTACCGGAGATCATCGCAACGCTGTTTTTCGGGCCAGTCATGGAGCATGTATTAGGCAACAACCGCATTGCCGCGGTCATGGTAGGCGGAGGGCTGTTGGCTATTGCTGCGGTGCTTTGCTTGCAAATACGAGAACAAAAAGCCTCTGAGAGCATGGTAAGACATGGCTGAGCCGGGTCTTGAAAACAGCAATTGTTTTAAAAACATCTCAGCTGCTGCTCAATCCATTCCCTAACTTCACGCTCGAGCTCGTTCTCGTCTGAAGAAAAAAAGACTGGGCCGTAACACACACGCACGATAATCTCTTGCTCCTGAAAACGCCGCCAAGCATGGCGGAGAAACGACTCTTCGCCCACCCAAGCATCCCGGATATCCTGAAAACATATGGCTACTGGTACTACAGGAAGGGACCACCGGACAGCGGCCCGAAAAGCCCCCTTTTTCAGCGGTAATAGATGCCGCTGATTGGAGGTTGTTCCTTCGGGAAACAGTATGATGGAGAAACCTTCTTCCAGTATGACGTCTGCCATCACTTTCAGGGCATAAGCCCCACTGCTCGCATGACCGCGCCGAAGGTAGATGATCCCGGCTTGCTTGGCTCCTTTCCCAATAATGGGCCATTGAGCCAGTTCGGCCTTGGCCACTGGGTAGGCATGTACGTCGCGTAATACCAGAATGGGATCGAGATAAGAGCGGTGATTTGCTAACAATAAACAGGGACGGCTGGGCACCTCCCCATCTACAGCCACCCGAACACCAGTTGCCTTTAGCAAGCGAGTTGCCCAGCGGCGTCGCATCTCCATCAGCTGCCCTACGTCATATCCCAAACACCGACGGCAGAAGTACATTCTGACCGCTACCAGTGTTGTATATGCAACAAAGAGCAATAACCGATAGGATACACGTATAAATCGCACAGCAGCAAAAATAAAAACGGTGCGCAATACCTAGTACTCGCACCGTTCAGCCCGACGGAAAGGTACTTTATTGTACAACTAGTGAGCGTCGGAGCATCTGCAGTAGGCTCTTTTAGTACGGACAGCCATAGCCACGATGGCATGCCTCCAGAAGAACAACAGCAACCAACATAGCCCAGAAGAGCATCTTTTTCCAGTTTTTCATGCGAAGAATCTTTTAAATTTGACGAAAATCTTTTTGAGGAAGTGGCAGGTAGTGGGCCAAAAACGGCACTTATCCTTGGTTATTGTGCAAAGGTTATGCCACCTCTCTCTTTGTACACACCATAGCCGTGAAACCTAAAATCGGCTCTCTGCGTTGATAAAATGCGTTAATCCATCTCTTATCGCCATAACAAAATGTAATTCAGAAGCCGTGACTTTCAAAATAAAACTCAGCAATAGCGATGCGTTTGTACTAATTGATGACTTTGCCTATGAATGGCTATCAACAGATCCATATTTTGTCGAAATGGACTTTCTCAACAGGTTGCGCAAGCACAGCAGCGGCTGTGCGGTTTTTCAAAAAACATGGCGAAAAAGTTCTGGAGGTTACAAAACGGAAACCATTTATCTGCACAAGCTTATTGCCGAGAAATATCTTGGACACGAGAAAACACCCGAGCGACGACTAGTGAGTGCGAGGAACGGCAACAAGTTGGACTGCCGGGTGGAGAACCTGTGTTTTCGCTCTCGCTCAGAGGCCAGTCGCTATCAAAAAGCCCGTAACCCAAGCGGATACATCGGTGTGTACAAAGGCCACGGCCGTTACCGCGCAGTTATATTTATGCATGGTAAACTCGTGCACCTAGGCATGTTTGATACCCCGGAAGAGGCGGCCGCTGCCTACCAGCGTGCCCGAAGAGAACTATATGGTAGGGACACACCCAAAAAGAAGAAGCAGTGATTAGGCCTAATGTTCAGCAATAACGCCTTCCTGAGCGCGAACCAGATCCCACACCCCTGAGTGCTCACATGAATGCAGCCAGCCATACTCATCAGGCACCCGCCCCATGCGGAGGTGGTTGAGATAATTCTTTAAGCGCATACCTACAGGTCGGTGCTTCTCATCCACAGGAGGAAGTTCCAGTTTCCTATCGCGCCAAGTAATTTCACTGACATGGCTAACCACAGCAGCTGTCCCTGCACCGAAGCACTCCTGCAGTGTTCCTCTCCAGTATGCATCGGCAATCTCGGCAATGCTCAGTAAACGATCTTCTACAGTGTAACCCCAATCCTTGAGCAACGTGATAAAACTATCGCGCGTAATACCGCGCAGGATAGTACCTGTAGTTGCCGGTGTGATTACCTTGCCATCCATCACAAAGAAGAGGTTCATGGTACCCACTTCCTGCACATATTTCTTCTCCTGTGCATCCATCCACATCACTTGGTCATAGCCTGCCATACGAGCACGTTGCGCCGGAAGAAGAGATGCACCATAATTTCCAGCGCATTTTGCCTCGCCTACCCCTCCTTGCGCAGCGCGGGTGAAAACTTCCTCAACCCACAAACGCACGGGCTTAGGATAATAGGGACCTACCGGGCCAGTAAAGATTACCATCTTGTACGTCTCTGAAGCATGTACACCAAAGTAGGTGTCCATGGCAAACATAAGTGGACGTATGTAGAGAGAATAGCCTTCTGTTTCAGGAATCCAGTCGCGATCAAGGTCAACTAGCATCTTAATTGCTTGAACGAAAACCTCCTCTGGAAAAACGGGCATGCACATACGCTCGGCAGAGAGGTTAAATCGCCTGGCATGAGCATCTGGCCGGAAAAGCACAGGCTCCCCGCGCCGCTTGGTTGCCTTCATTCCCTCGAAGATACTCTGACCGTAGTGAAGAGCCAGGTTAGCAGGTGAAATTTCCAGATTATGGAAAGGCTCAATGCGTAGATCAACCCATTCTTTACCGTTATAGTCAGCAACGAACATGTGATCTGAAATGATTTTTCCAAAAGGGATATTGGAGAAGTCAACTGAAGAAATCCGCGATTTCTTCGTCAAGGTAACTGAAATGGAAGAACTTAGCGCCATAATTGAAAGCTGGTTTTGGTTAAAAGTATATCGGCCGGTGGTAGCAAAGTTACGAGCACGTGCACACTTATTTAGAATAATATTTTGACCAAGAGATCCTATAACTGACTAATCAAAATAAACAAAAAACAGATCCGAGTGGTTCCCAAAAATAGTAACAATTTTTTATGTCTATCGAAAAAAGTGTGGTATACTGCGTGCCAGAAAAACCTCTTGTTCAAATCGTTCAAGGGGGTTTTTCCAAGAGAATAATTGTAATCGCGGCCTGTACGTCAGCTGAGGAAATAGATAAAGCGTTTTTGGAAAAAATACTCGCCGCTGTAGGTTTGGATTTCTACAAAGATACTCTCTTTGCAGCGGCACTACCTAGTCGCCTTATTGGATTAGGAGAGTTCATGCGAAAAGAACACCCTCAGGCCATTTTAGTTTTCGGGGCAAATTTATTCGATTTAGGATTAAATATCAATATCCCTAAATACCAGCCGACTAAATTCTACACTTCGTATTTTCTCGTTGCAGATACCCTACCAGAAATTGCTGTAAGCAAAGAGAAAAAAAGCCTCCTTTGGAATGCGCTGAAAAAGATGTTCACACCACAAAATATTTAATAATCACGCCTATGAAGCGAGCATATGTGTTCCCCGGTCAAGGCTCCCAATTTGAAGGTATGGGCAAAGCACTTTACGAAAGCCATGCCTTGGCAAGGAATTATTTTGAGCAAGCCAACGAGATTTTAGGCTGGCCCATTACTGACGTGATGTTTAATGGCAGCAAAGAAGACCTGACACAGACAAGAGTTACCCAACCTGCTGTGTTTTTAGAAAGTTGGGTACGCACACAGGTAGCTGGTGAGGCCTTCCGCCCGGACGCTGTGGCAGGCCATTCTTTGGGCGAATTCACTGCATTAGCTGCTGCCGGTGCTTTGAGCTTTGCCGATGCACTGCGTTTGGTCAACCAACGGGCGTTGGCTATGCAAAAAGCCTGTGAGTTGGTGGACAGCACCATGGCGGCCATCTTAGGAATGGAGGACGCCGTAGTAGAGGCCATCTGCGCAGAGATTACGGATGAAATAGTAGTACCTGCCAACTACAACTCTCCCGGACAGTTAGTGATATCTGGTTCTCGCAAGGGCATCGAGCGAGCTGCGGAGAAACTGCAACAAGCAGGTGCTAAGCGCATAATTGTTTTAGCTGTAGGCGGCGCATTTCACTCTCCCCTCATGCAGCCGGCTCAAGACGAGCTGGCCGTGGCCATTCAGGCAACCACCTTTCGAACTCCGGTCTGTCCCGTTTATCAAAATGTCAACGCCCAACCAGTAACAGACCCTGAACAAATACGCCAAAACCTCATTGCCCAACTCACCGCTCCAGTTCGCTGGACACAAACCATCGAGCAGATGGTGAAAGACGGCATAAGCGAGTTTATCGAGGTTGGCGGAGGAGGGCCCGTACTCAGAGGCATGATCCGAAAAATAGCTAAAGATGTTATCTTGAGCGAATGCTAAACCATCGCACTTTTCCTGTCCACGAACTAGTCCGTGTTAATGTCAAAAAGTGCTTATTTTTCGGCGCTCAACTTAATAAAATACGCGAATTAAATGGCAACGAACACGTTGATAAGGAGCGGTCAAATTTTGATTGCAGAGCCTTTCATGCTCGATCCGTTTTTCCGCCGTTCAGTAGTGTTGCTATGCGAACACCACGAACACAGCTCTTTGGGCTTTATTTTGAATAAATCCATTAACATGAACATCAACGAGCTGCTTCCTGATTTTCCATATTTCGATGCCGAGGTCTTTTATGGCGGCCCCGTGCAAACCGACACCCTGCACTATCTACATAACGTGGGCAACATCTTAGAAGGCAGCCTACAAGTAACGCGCGGTGTATGGTTAGGCGGAAATTTTGAGGAGCTGCAGTTTCTTATCACCCAGCAATTGATTCAGCCGCACAACATTCGCTTCTTGGTGGGTTATGCGGGCTGGTCGGCGGGACAACTTCAGGAGGAAATGGCCTATGGCTCGTGGGTGAAAGGAGAAATGGATCCCAATTACCTATTCAACACAAATCCTGCTGAGCTTTGGCAATTAGCCATGGGCAACCAAGGTAGCACTTACGCCGTGATAGCAGATATTCCAGACTCCATGAGTTGGAACTAAAGCGCTTCTTACGCCCTTGCCAAGCGACGCGTCTTTCCTCTGCCCTCATAGGTTTAAAACCAAGCGAAATGTCAGCCAAGTACCACCAGCTAGCAGTACTAAACCAAAGCCAAGGGCTGCATACCTGCGGGTTTGCCCACCAGCGCGTAAGAATACCAAGAGCATTTTGAAGATTGTATTGGACAATGCCGCTGCCACGATGAGCTGAGCTGCATGTGAATAAGCCGAAGACCGCTGTGCCCACTGTGCAGTGCTTATGGTGATAGCATCCATATCGGCAATACCTGAGAGTGCTGCTGATGCGTAGGATCCATATTCCCCCATTTCCTTGCCCGAATAATACATAAGAAGAGAAACTCCTACATACAAAATAGCAAAATAAAGAGCATTTCTCAATTCTAACGGATTACCCAAAGGAAGAGAAGGAACAGCAGATGATGGCTCTTTATATGGGCCATCCGAATAGGCAAAGCGCACTACCACCAAAGTAACGAGAAACATAAGGGCGCACGGCAAAAGCAGATGGAAGGTAAGGGCAGGAGCAAACAAACTCGTTACAAAGAGCACCCTCAAGTACATAATAGAGGAAGAGAGTAAAATACCTGCCCCGAGCAAAGTACCCAATTGAGGAATTTCTCTGCTCCGTGCGCTAAAAACCCAACTAACCAACGTAGAAGAAAATAAGCCGCCTACCAGAGCCGTCCCGAGAATCCCGTAGCGCATCCCGCCAAACTTCAGCAAGAGATAACCGGACAAACTGATGGAAGAAACCAACAGGATAACCCAACCAATGGAACGGTAATGCAACAGGTTCTCAGGGCCAAAATAGGCATCTGGTAATAGCAGCAAGGCCAGCACGATGAGTACAAAAAATCTCAGAAAAGCCGCCAACTCTTCTTGACTGATCTGCTGGATAAACCACTTGAAACGCGTCTTCAGCGACAGCAAAACAGCAACCACAACAGCGACGCTAAATGCTTCCCCTAGGTAACCAGCAGCAATGAGGCTACCCGAAAAAAAACTGATAATAAGAGCGACTTCCGTGGTAATCCCGACACTTTGGCGCTGTGCCTGGACCTTATACGCTAATGCAATGAGCAGGAATAGGCCCAAGGAAACTGCAGGCAGTATCCACGCATTAGCCGCCTGAATGGCAAAATACCCTACTAAATAGCCCAGCAAGCTCACTAAAGTAAAAGTGCGCAACCCAGCAAAGCGATATTGCTCCATGCTTTGCTGATGCTCGCGCTCCAACCCCAAGACTAACCCTGTGCCCAAAGCTACTATCAGGCCCTGAAAAAATGGAGGTAGAAAAGAAAGCCAGGATGTATCCATATTAAAAAAAGCAACATCCTTAGTAACTCATTCTCAACGCAAAAGCAGACCAATACAAACAGATAGCCCACGCCTCTTCTTTGCTTTCGAGCAACAGAGAAAGGCGTGGGCCAGTACACACAATGCGTATCCGTAAAAGGACTCAGGTCAACAATCAAAGGTCTATCCGCAGACCAAGATTGTGAATGCCGCGAAAGATATTAGTGTTGCGATATCCGTAGTCAACTGACAACCGAGAGGGTGGCGTACCATCTACACTTTTCTTTAATGGTATCGAGAAGGTGAAACCTGCGCTAAGACCATTGTCCAAAGTAGCCTCCGTACTACTGCGCGGCGCATCAAACTCAATCTTGTAAGCCGCGCGCAAAGCGAACATTTGGCCGATAAAGAACTCAAGTCCACCTCCTATTTGATCGCGAGCAAATGCGTTGGACACGAAAGCTCCTAAGAACGAAAGCCGGTTGTTGCGACCCAGCAGCCAATCGTAAGAAGCGCCAATGTTCAACTGTGAGGGCAACTCGTATTCAGCGCTGCGCTGATAAAAAGTCAGCGGATAATCGAAAGTAGGGTTTGTACTGTTGTTTTGCACTCCTAACCCCTCACCTTTGAAGCGCATTTTGCCACCTACGTTGCGCAGAGAGATGCCAAATTTGAAGTTATCATTTGGTCCAGTTACATACTGCACCCCTGCATCAAGGGCAATAGCACTGGCTCCGGCATTCGGTATAGACTCACTGACAAACTTTACCGCAACGCCTACCGACACCCGGTTCTCAAAGAGATGACCATAGGACAGACTCATGTTGAAGAAGGCTGGGTTGAAAGTTGCACCAGTGCCTTCTGGTACATCTGCTGAGGTTTGTCTGAGATCTCCCAAATCGAGGGAAACCAAACTAATACCGAAAGCGCCACTTCCCACGCGTTGAGCAAAGCCCAAGGCATTAAGGGCCATGTCTGCCCCTCCTAGATACCTGGTGTGATTGATAGTCAGCTGAGTCTTATCGAACCGCGGCAAGCCAGCCACATTCAGAAATAGGGCATCGGTGCCTGTTACAGAGGAGATGTTAAGAGAGTGCAATCCTGCGCTACGCGCCCAGGGGTTGATGAGCAATTGACCTGCCCCCGCCTCACCTTGGCGATCTGGGTTACCCCCCCAGGCAATAGTTCCGGTCAGTAAAAATGAGAGTAGCAGACCACGACTATATAGATTCTTCATACGAATGTAAGAGTTAAGCATGGTAATGAAAGTAAGATGGGTAAAATTTTAAGGCGTTTGCTCAGCAAGGGCGACCTGCTTATCTTGCTACAAAGATCGCCCTTGCCGCAAATGCATAGACCTACAGACCCGAGGGGTCAAACTGTCGAGCAATACCAAACCATTTTATGGTTCGCTCTCCCAAGCCTGGCGCGTTTACGTGAATGAGATAAGCCCCGCTCGCAACAGGAATGCCCTTACTGTTTTTCAAATCCCACTCCAAGTCCGGGCTAATTTGCTGATAAGGTGCATACACTTCATCGCGTTGATACTGCTTGATGAAGCGCCCATCCAACGAGTAGATAGTTACTGTGCACTTACCCGGCAGGTTCGTGATTTTCACCACATTGGAGAATTGGTTCGTCTCGTAGGGTGAATAGCCGTAGTACGGGTTGGGGACAACCTTGATAGAGTCGAGGGCACTTTGTATCTGCACAGCGTTTTGCGCCGTTGCTTGGCGTCCCTCTATCTTAAAGCGATACTTAGGCAATCCCGACTTTTTGCCGCCGTCGGCATCGTTGTACCAAGTGTCGAATTGTCTGTTGACGCGCAGCTTAATGACCGTCTCCGTCGGGATAAGCCCTTCACGCAGCGACTTCATCTGATAGCCTGGCGCCAAAGCCAACATAGCTGCCCAAGCGATGTTTCTCATTTCTTGTTGCTTGAACACATCTGCAGCCGCTAAGCTCGGGGCCAATTCAGGTGTGAGACGCCTGCGCAAGTTCTCACAACCATCATACGTGGTGTAAGTAACGTATACCCAGTGCTGGCCGCCCAGTATTAAGTCGTAATAATCCTGCACGTCGTCTTGAGTAACGATCTGGCTTGTCGGGTTCCAGAGCATGTCTCGGCCGGTGTAAGCGGGGTCAACACTCTGGCTGTAAGCGGAGTTTTCCCCGAAGAAGATGTTCAGTCGGCGTCCGGTCTCTACTTCAATGGCATAACCCGGGAACCATCCCATACCTATAACACCGCTACCGTCTGGATCAGGAAGCCCGTCTCCATCAACGTCTGCCTTGCCTACTGAGGGCGCGAAACGAACATCGAAAGAGGAGCGCCTACGGGTAGGTGTTGCCGGGTTGCTTTGAGTCTCTAGCCCTGGCTTTTTGGGGAAAGCGCTACCTGTGTAATACAAGGAGGCTGACTCAATGACTACACAACGACTCCATTTGCTGGTGTCGGGTGTCAGGACTATGTCCACATTAGGCAGGTTAGCCAGCTTATTGTAACGGCTACCCACTACCGTAGGCTCCTGATTATTGCCCATAACACCACCACTCAAAGAAGCCTGCTGCGGCGTCCAAGCCGGAGTAATCATGCGCGAGTCCGTCGTCAATACCCAGTCGCACAACACGTATGGCACAAACCAGCCGTTGCCTAAGGTGGACAGCGCCTGTTTAGGATCAAACTCTTCATCACGCTCTAAGCGGCGTGTCTTTACATAGTGGAAAATACCCGTTTCCTCATCAGGGAAGCCCGTCAGCCACCTCACATTCGGATCCGCATATTCAATGGCGGCACCAATGGCGCCGTTGGTCTCTCCTGGTGAGGGGTACTTCTCTGGGTTTCGTTTCGACCAAGTAAAGCTTCCTGTCAAAGGCACTTGAGCAATTGTTACAGAGAAGCCATACTGGGCCACTATTTGCTCATTCAGGTCTGCAATAGTGCGTTCGGAAGCAATAACCTGGCCGTCCGGCAGGCGGCGCAGTTCCCAACGAGCATCCGGATCGAGTTTTTCATCATTAGGGTTGCTGTCCACAAACCGAAGTTCGTATTCGCCGTCCCTCACTTCGAGCGGGTTGAAAATGGTTACCGTGATAGGCCCTTTGCCTGAGCGATAGGTCAGGATCGTGTCCTTCAGGCCCGGTTGGAAGAGGGCGTTGCGGCTTTCATCTTCTAAATCTAAGAAGACGCCGTTATTGCCCGTACCCTCCAGACGAGTAATGGCTACACCATCGCCATATGCGGAGTTGAGCACCCGGTCTACGATAGGACGCGGCACTACCGTATATATAGGAATGGGACCTGTAGGCGCTTTGCGACCCGCGAGGTATGGGTATTGCTGCCCCGATACCGGCACCTCATAAGGCTTGAACGGCGCGTACTGGTTGTATGCGTAAGCAATGACGGTGTAGTAATACTTCCTGTGGTTGATGAGGCGCTTGTCATTGCCGAGAGCAAAGCGATCTTCCTTAATGCTAAAGGTGTGACGAAGCCCTTGGTCTGCCCCTCTCACTTTAAGTACCGGGTAATACACCAAGCGCTGCGGGTCATTGGGATCGCGCGTCTCCTCCCAGTTGTAGATTTCTGTTATACCGTTCTTGATATCTACCTGCTGTACTATACGAGCCTTGCTAGGGTCATTCAGATCGGCTATAGAAACATTCGGGTTGATGAGCTGGTAAATGACGTAACCTTCGAAGCTATATTCTGCCAGGGCGCGCTTTTCGGGATCTTCGCTCAGGCGAAGAGAGTCTGGGGCCAGGATATCCACTTCGCGATAGCCTTCCCGGAAGTTGTTCGACACAGGGTTTTCATTGGTCAGCACAGCAATCACCTCCTGATGGAGTTCGATCCAGTTGACCGTCGGAGCATCTGGGCCGTCCGCCAGTTCGAAGCAGTTGTCGAAGAGCCCCTGTGCAAACTTGTCAGCGCGGAAAAGCTGCTCCAGATCAGGACACGGGTAGTCAATGTCTGGCACCCAGGGTACACCGATAATGAGTTCATTGACAGCGCCAGGCATCAGGCGGAAGGGGCCAGATGCCTGCAATGTACGACGGTCGCCGAAAGCCAGGTTGGCTGTACACATAGACCAGCCATTGGGGTTATTAGGATCATCACTAAAGACGTATTTTGTATAGTTGGTGTTAGTCAGATCGTAACCCGAGCCACCGTAAGAGAAAGGCGTTCCGTCTCTCCAACGCCCAGTCAAATAGTTGTAAAACTCAAAGGGCTGTTGAGGGTCGGTCATAGGTGCGGGCCAAGAGCCAAAGCTTGGGTTGTTGTAATACACGAAAGAGGACATACCAATCTCTTCGCCGAACTCATCCAATGGGCCGCGGAAATAGTCCGACCCGATAATAGGCACTCTCTCGCAGTAGGTAGCGACGCCAGCACAATCGCATCCTGGCTGGCCATCCGAGGCATCCTGATTGTAGCAGTACATCAGGCTTTTTGAACTGTCGCAGCCGATGTAGTCATCCAGATAGCACCCCAAGTCCGGATCAATCCACATGGCAAAGAAGGTGGAGTCAATCAGGTCAACAGCGCGGTTAATGAGCTTGTAGCGCTGGAAGGTCATGTCGTTTAGAGGGTCATTGGTCACATAACCAAAAGCCTGCACCTGCACTTCCATTTGAATAGGAACGCCATTCGTACGCGCGTGAGGCGCACCGCCACCTTGGTCGTTGTAGATCCAGAAGACCATTTCGTCAGGGAAGCGATCCAGCGGGCATCCCCGGATTTCAATGGAGGGGTAGTCTCCGTCCATCGGGTTGTAAATACCGTCTTCGTTGGCGTCATAAAAACCCGCCAATCCCTGGCTGGTGAAGGGTAACGGAAAGCCCCATACATCGAAGAAGAAGGGATTGCCACGAGAGGGCCATCCCTTCACCCCTCTTGGTATATTCTCTGGAGAGGCCGTACCGTTGGCCAGATTAGCCAAGTGCTGTCGTATCTCGTCGCCCAGTACCCTGAAATGACGGTCCCAGTTAGCACATGTGCGGTCATCAGTGATTCCCTCCTCATTGAGCGGGCCGGGCCAGAAGTCGTTACGACCACCTGAGCGATAGTCCTGGCAGGCCAATTTGAGATTTCCTGCTGGGTCAACGCCGCCCAACCACACCGAACCAGCGAACAGCGAGGACACCTCACGCTGTCCGGTAGCCGGATCTACCTTGGGCACGACGTATCGGCCATCACTGAAATCCCACCAGCAATCACCACCTGCCAGAAGCCGAGCACGGACATTGTTAATTTCCTGGTCTATTTGCGCGCGCGAGGCAGCACATACGCCGCGGTATTGGACGCTTTTGGCATTGTTCTTACCTGCGGCCTGCGGCCCACCAGGAATGTGTGCCCATAAGGCGCCTGCCCACAGAGCCAAAACCGCTATTATCGTTCCTGTTATCTTGCGCATGGTCAGCATGTATTTTTATATGTGATAGTTGTAGTTTGAGTCATTAGAATTGAAAAGCAGCTCCCACGTATATGCGGCGCGGGATGGTGAAGAAACTAGGATTGAGCATTCCCCAAGAATAGGCATCTAAGAAAGCCTGCAAATTCCGACCCTGCTGAATAACGCCTTGCACTACTGACTGCCCTTCCGCAGTAGCCAGATAGCCATCGTCATAAGGAGACCCGGTAACTGGATATACGCTGATCACGTTAGCCGTGTTGAGCAGGTTAGCTACCCGCAGATATACGTTCAGGCTTAGCGGAAAGCGCGGGTTTTGGTTTAGCTCAAAGGTTTTGTCCACCCGCAAGTCAATGTTGGTACGCCATGGCAAGCGGCTGCCGTTGATAGAGCCTAAGAAGCCGCTGCCACCAAAGCGCTCTGGCCGTTGGCGAGCCGTGTAGGGGCGTCCTGAAACTGCAGAGAACTGAATGTTGACTCCGAAGAGCGCCAAAATGTCCTTGCCTCCGATGCGCGGGCCATTGTAGCGTTTGCCCGTATCAAAGCGGTAGTCAAAAATCCCTTGGATGTTGTGGCGCTCATCGAAGCTGAGCGGGAACAGCGTGCGCAGATTACCCCGAGTGGTTAGGCCGCGTTGTGAGTTCGCATCCGAACCTGTGCCATCGGCAAATTGGAGGGTATAAGCCAGACGCAGTTCCGCATTTTGCACCCGCCGAAGGTCGTACTGGAAGGTAAACCCTTTTACTGTTCCAAAGTCAATATTGCCATAAGTGTCGTAACGACCAATTGTGGGCACAAACAGAATGGTGCGGCGTTGTATCATATCGCGAAGTTCGCGATAGTAGGCCGAGAACTTGATAGCTGAGTTCTGGGTAACGCGCTGTTGGAAGCCTACTTCATAGTCCACCACTCGTTCTGGGAGTAGATTGGGGTTGTCTGCCGGTGTTCGCCCAGGCACGTAAAAATATAGATAGTCCAGCGGAGTTGTCTGCCAGTTGCTTGGGGGGCGCTGCACCAGAATGTCGTAGTGTGCGAAGAAGTTGGCATGATCTGAAATCGGGAAGGAGAAGGCCAAACGAGGCAGCCAGTTCACCTGCGGTGTGTAGTCCTGAAACGAGGTGTTAGGGTTGTACCGAACATCGAAAATGTCGTCGCCAGCAATGGTATCGCGCAGATAAGGCGTTACGACGCCACCACCGAAAATTACGTTTCCGTCAGGTGCTTGCGTGCCATCGGCAAAGTACCAGGTATCTCCGTTGCGGAAGGCCTTCACTGTGCGGTCATTGGAGTTCACTACATATACCTTGTAGTCATCACCAATGGTGCCAGGGCGCTGACCTGCTCCAGGAACAGTCCGATAGAACTCCTCGGCATTCATAATTTCATAGAGTGAATACTGGTCGCGAAGCACTTTGGTATTCAGGTCAAAGCGCTCGATACGAAGGCCGAGGCGGAAGATCATCTTGTTGAAAACGAACTTATCCTGAATGAACGCCGCCTGATAGAGCGGACGGAGCGGAGCCACCGGGAAAGTGCGAATACCGTCCGCATCTCGCGCCGTGAAGAAGTCATTGAATGTTACATTGCCCGTCAGGCGTCGGCCCGTGTGATCGTAGCCGTAATAATTTACAAACCCTTGCTCGGTCAATTCGCGAGGCGAGAACATGCTCAGACTCAGCTGACGCGGGTCAAGAGCATCTGTGTTGACAAACTGGTCGAGATCTTGCCCCGTCAGCTGACGAACAGCGCGATAGAATTTGAAGTCTGGCAGGTCAATGACGGCGTTGGCATAGCGAGGCACCTCAATACCCAACTGCGGGATGGGCACTGTTCCAATAACCTTATTCGTATCCAAGCCGTTAAAGTGGCCGTTGGCCAGCTGGCGCATCAGGTTCCACAAGCCGAAGGGCGCCAAGCCGTAGAAACGCTCTACACGCTGCTCGTTCAGCAAGCCAAACTGGAAGCTATGGGTGCCTGTACGGCCTAACTTGAGATCAAAGTTAGCAGAGGCAATGGCCGTAATGATGTCGCTCTCCGAACGCTGATATGTATTGTAAACCATGTTCACATTGCTGTGCATGTTCGACCAGATGTTGTTGTACAGCGTAGAGAACAAGCCATTGAGGGCAAAATAGGAGTTGACATTTGCAGGGTCTGCAGCATACTGGTTGTAGGCAATCAACCCTGGGTTTGTGGTGATAGGCCCGGGTTCGTAGCCGGTAAAAGCGCGCAGATTGCCGACGTGTGCCAATGAGCCGCTGCTGTTAATTCCCGGAATAGGCCGCTCTTCAAAATTGAAGCGCCCGATATATCCGTAATCAAAGAAGCGATCCTGATGCCTTTGGTCGTACTGTTCGGTGTTGCCGCGCTCAAAGCCAAATTGCAGCACGTAACTCACGTTGCTGATGCCAACTTTGCTGGCACTGCCGCCGCCATCACCGCCCAGACGATGGCGCAAACGGGCGATGGTGCGGTAGCGCGAAGCGTACGAGAAGGGATTATTGTGGCTGTTGAGCACCCGCCACGAACCCGAGGTTGGGTTGGGCGTAAATTGGTCTTTCACATCCCGATAGGTTCCTGTGAGGCTGAAGTCCATATTGTCTGACAGGCGCAAGTCTAAACGCCCCGTGAAGTCGAAGTCCTGTCGGGCTTCATATGGGCGATATTGCAGAGCGTCCACACTGTCGCGGGTGTAATTTTCTGCCCGTGGCACCAATATGCCGTTTTGCTGGATCAGCGGGTCATTAACCAAGGTCTCGAGTAATTCGTCTTTAACTCGATATACAGGTATGGCGGAAGGGCGGTCGTCCTTCTGCGAAAGATATTGCCCTGAAGCGCGAAAGCCTAAAATGGTTTTACTCGGGCCGCCTTCCACGCCTTTGCGCTTGATCAGTGGACCACTGACGTTGGCTGTGCCCAAGAACCAGCCGTATGGGTCCAGACCATGAGAGTTTTCTACCTCCACCGTCCCATGGTACACGTCTGCTGGGCCTTTAGTAGTGATGGATATGACACCTCCCGTAACATCGCCGTACTCTGCACCCAGGCCACCTGTTACTACCTGAAGCTGCTCGATGTCCTGCACTGGTGGCGGCGTGCCTGCTACGCGGATGCCGTCAATATAGTAGTTCGTAGCGTTGGAGCGCGAGCCGCGGATGTTCACTGCGCCACCGTCAATGGAGGTAGTACCTGCCGTAGTGGCCACGATGGCATTTACGCTACGCGTAGGGAGGTTCTTGATTTGCTCCGATGTCAGCGTTTGCCCTCCCGAGGTTTTATCCTGTTCGATGAGCGGCACCTTATAGTCCCTCACTACCACCTCGCTTAGCACTGCACTGGAGGAAAGGACAAAATCTAAGTTGTTGATGATGTTGGAAATAACTCGCACCCCCGTAACCTTTTGGGTCTGGTAGCCAGAGTACGAAACCTCCACGTCGTAGTTACCCGGGTCGAGGTTTACTCGATAGTTACCATTGAAATCTGTTGCTGTACCGCGAACGAGGTCAGCTCCACGCATAATCTTGACGGTAGCACCTAAGAGCGCCTCGCCCTGGTCATCGGTTACCTTGCCAGCAAGCACCGTAACACCAACCTGCGCGAAAGCCCACTCTCCGCAGAGCAACAGGGCCAGCATAAGTAGTAGAGAACGTACCATAGAACAGATGTTGATGATGCAATTTGTTTAGTCAAAACGTTGATTATCAAAAATGAGGGCTTTTATCTAATGGGCTTTTTACCCACAAAGCCGGCCGCAATGATAACAAAAGTGCAGTGCGTGCAAGGAACAAAAAAAACGAAAACGCCATATTAAAGCAGTTTTTACCTCATCTATGCTACAGGTTAGCTCGAGCCTGAACAACGGCGGTAATTTTTTCCAGCAGTACTTCTGCCAATTTGCGCTTTGACTCGTGTGTCCAACCTGCAATGTGCGGGCTAAGCACCACTCGGTCGTTATGATAGAGCCGCTCGTAAAGCATCTCTTCATCAGGGCTAAACGTCTGCGGCTTTTCATTCTCAAAAACATCTAAGCAAGCTCCTCCAACTTGCCCCGTCTCCAAGGCATCCACAAGGTCTTGTGTTTTTACACAAGCGCCTCGGGAGGTATTAATGAGCAAGATGCCCGGCTTGCACTGCTCGAGAAAGGCCGCATCCACCAAGTGCCGAGTTTCCTGTGTGAGGGGCAAGTGCAGGCTGATGATATCAGCGCATTGCTGGAGGGTGTGCAAATCCGTTTCTCGCACCCAAGGCATGTCGGCAGCGTATTGGCTCTTGTACTTGTCGTAGGCCAATACTTGGACTTCCATCCCGGCCAACTTGCGCGCAAACTGGCTGCCCGTATGGCCAAAGCCGATGATGCCCATTACCTTACCACTGAGTTCTGTGCCGCGGTTCGCCTCGCGCCGCCAGAGGCGATTCCGCACCTCTCTGTCTGCGCGCATGAGGTTGTTGAGCAGAGCCAGCAACATGCCGAGGGCGTGCTCCGCAACGGCGTTACAATTACCTTCTGGGCTGCTCACTACCGCCACGCCGCGCGCCGCAGCTGCATCCTTGTCCACTATCTCCATGCCCGAGCCAAGCCTCCCCACGAAACGGAGCCGATGTGCTCGCGCCAGCAAAGCCGCATCCACCCGAATCTTGCTGTTGATAATCAAGCCCTCATACTCCGAAATACACGCTGAAACTTCTTCTGGCGCAATCTCCGGCCTGAAGTAACACTCATAACCTAAGTGCTCTAGCCCCCTGATGAGCAAGTCGTGGCAATCGTCAGTAATGAGTATCCGTTTCATGGCAAGAGAAGGCACAAAGAGACATCAGAGAAATTCTACGCCGAAGGGCAAATGTGCGGGTGAGGTCCACAGGCATGTAGGAAGCGCTTCTGAGGATGCGGAATATTTGCCACCCTCACCGCTGTGGCAGAACTTTGCCCGCACTGCCGTTTTTCTATGAAGACCTCATTTCATCAGGCAAATATGCATACGCATCGTTCAAAGCGCCGAGCTGCTATTCTTTTGGCAATCATATCCATCCTTATGGTTGCCTGCCAGTCTGCTCCCTCCACCGATACGGTTGCGGAATGCTATGTGCGTTACCTCAAGCCAGAAGGACAATCGCTGGCTGAAATTACGGTAAGGCAGCCCAATGTTAAGGGCAAACTCCGCAGTGTTGAAGTTCCTGGTGGAATGCGCTACCGAGGCGTGCTCATGCGCGTTGCGGCAGTGGGCGATGTGATTGCTTACCGCTCCGAAGGCGGTGCGACCTATGCCCTCGACCACGACTTCCGCTGGAAAGACGATAAGGGCCAATCCTACGAAGTTCGCATGCAAATGCTTCCAGTGTTCGAGCCTTCGTGGGGCGGGCGAAAATTGTCCTTGCGCAAGCCCGCCACCTTTACTTGGCATGGCCCTCCCATAGGGGAAAAGGAGGCATGGGTATTCCTGTGGGAGCGCACTGACCAGCCAGAGGTCGTATCCATGGATGTCGTAGTAACTCCCGGCGCAGACCGTATCGAATTTCCGGCCGCTCAATTAGCCAAGTTGCAGCCGGGCCGATGGACGTACTATGTCGTCAGAAAAAAAGCCTTCCAGCAGCAACAGTCCGGCCTTCGGTGGCAAGGCATAGCCGAATACTACAGCGACGTAGACACCGTGCAAATCGAGGAGTAGGGGTGAAGTGAAAAAAGTAAAGCGTATTGGCACATCAGCGCTCTACCTCTCCGCCCTTGAGATGCAACCTGTACACCTGCGCCGCCACAACAACTACTACTCCATATTCGGTTTTTTGGAAAAAATGACCCTGAGCTGAGGCTTGGCTCCTTTGCGGGCAGGCAGATCCAGGGCTTTTGCCAAGGGCTTGGGTATCCGTCCCGCTTTTGGCTTCGGCTAATGACGTAGCCGCGCATTCGCGGCTCCGCGCTTGCAGTGGCAGAGAGATGGGACTGCTGTCGCGCCATTATTAAGGCCCAAAAGCGGGATGGCAACAAGCTCAGGGCCAAACAGGAGCTACACCCGTTCCTGATGTCCGCAGCAGCTGCGTAGAAGCCGAAGGCCGTTTTCTCCAAAAAAATAAAGGTGAAAAAGGCGATGCTCGTAGAGAATGGCTGTTCGCCCTTTCACACCACAGCCACCACCGCTCACGCCCTTTCTGGACGGGTGCTATTGGCCAGCTTTTTGATGAAAAGCTGACTTTAACGCCGTCGAAGAGGGCCATTCTGCTAATATGCCTTATGGGCCTGAACGGGCGTGTGTACCTTTGCCACATAATTAAAAATAAAGTTGAACGACAACAAACAAACGCTGACGATGAAGAAAGCTCTTTTGCTGCTGCTTTTGGCGGTACCCCTAACGGCTCATTTGCAAAATACCACGACTAAGAAGGGGGCGGACGCGCCGGTTACACTGGTGTGTAAGCTCATAGATGCTCCACCCAACGCCATGCACATCTTCATTTATGAGAAGATAGGATTGGCCTCTCGGGAGGTAGCTCGTGGCCAGCGCAAAGAAGACGGCTCTTATGTAGCCACTCTGCCGGGCGGGGAACCTCGCGTGTATTACGTGGGCTTCAACGATGCGCAGTTGGCACCCATCATTTTGGGTAAAGAAAAAAACATCACCCTTTGGGCTAACGCCCAGCACATGGAAAAAGGGCGCACTGTTGGTTCCGATATCAACCGCGCCTATGAGAACCTGCGAAACCAAGCCGAGCAACTTCGCGCTCAAGGCGACGAAATACGCAACGCCCAACGCACAGCGCGCATGATGCAAGACGCCAACGGCATGCGCACCACCCGCGAGCAGCTAAAAGCCCTTAATGAGGCCAAAGCCAACTTTGTAGCGGAAATGAAGAAAACCCAGCCACTTTTGTGGCGCTCTGCAACGCTGCTCGTCTGGCCCGATAATGTGTCTGAAAACCCGACGCCTGCCTCGGAGGTGGACTTCTACGCGCGCGAGTTCTTCTCTTACGCCAACCTAAGCGACCCGGCTTACAACGAAGTACCTGAGGTGTTTGACGCATTTCAAAACTACGTCGCTTTCCTTCAGCAGTTAGGGGCTACAGCCAATCAGGTAAAAAACGGCTTGCAGACCCACTTAACTAAGTTTGTTAGTGGTTCATCCGCTCACCGCCGTGCCTTTGGCGGAGCTATCAAAGGGCTACAGGCGGCCAACCACCCAGAGCTGCTGACCTTCGTCCAGGGCTACATCGAGACCTTCAAGAGCAAAGACCTGGGCGACGTTGCTGCTTTGGAAGCGGAAATGCGCCGCACTTCGACATTTACGCCGGGCATGTATGTGCCTGATTTAGTAGGTGCTACTCCCAAAGGCGACACCTTGGCCCTGAGCAAACTGAAGGGCAAGTACGTGCTCATTGATTTCTGGGCCAGTTGGTGTGGTCCTTGCCGCCGTGAAAATCCCAACGTGGTAGCCCTCTACAAGAAATATAAAGACAAGGGCTTCGACGTCTTTGGCGTCAGCTTAGACCGCGACCGCGACGCTTGGCTTCGCGCCATCGAGCAGGATGGCCTCACTTGGCACCACATCAGCGACCTACAAGGCTGGCGCAGCGAACACGCTGCCCTGTACTCGGTCAACTCTATCCCGCAGACCATCCTCATTGACCCACAAGGGCGCATTATCCAGCGCAACTTGCGCGGCGAACAGCTGGCAGAAAAATTGCGCGAAATCTTCGGTGATTAATCTCCGCTCTCTTTCCTTTGTTTCCTATGCCTCGAGCGGATGCTTTGCAAGCCCGCCTGAGGCATATGTTTTTCCAGCATTATGAAGCACATCTACCCTCTCCTTCTAACCCTCCTTGTTTTTTGGCACACCGCTAGCGGTCAAGCCTTGCGCGGCCAGGTGCGCGATGCCGTTACAGGCGTTCCTATTGCTGGGGCTACTGTACGCCTAACTGAAGGGCGCCCAGCTATAGAGTGGCTCTTCACCACCGACAGCACTGGCCATTTCTCTGCGGAAAACCTACCACCGGGTATCTACCTATGCACCGTACAGACGGCTGACTATGAGACACTTCTCATGCCAGAAGTGCGCCTTGCTGCCGCACGAGAGACGGTGCTTGAAGTGAAACTCAAACCTTTTGCCCTGCCACTACCCGACATCATCATCCGCGGAGGTGCCGAGCGCCAAGCCATGGCGCCTTTGGGAGAAGTCCCGCTGACGTGGGAAAAGACCCTGCGCTTCCCGGCCACTTTCTTTGACCCCGCAAGGCTGGCCTTGGCCTTTGCCGGAGTGGCCAATGCGGATGATCAAGCCAACGGATTGCTCATCCGCGGAAACAGCCCGCAAAACCTGCGCTGGCGACTGGAAGGCGTGGAAGTGGTCAACCCTAACCACTTGCCCAACGCCGGCACCCTCAGCGACCGCCCTACCACAGCGGCGGGCGGCGTGCTGCTCTTCTCGGCCCAAATGCTCGATAACTCCTCACTCCTCACTGGAGCACTCCCGCCGGGCTACGGCGACGCTTTTGGCGGTATTATGGACATTTACTGGCGCCAGGGCAATGGGCAACGCCATGCTTTCACGGCGCAAGCAGGGTTACTGGGATTGGACTTTGCCGCTGAAGGGCCTTTAGACCGAAAAGGCGCGCACACCTATTTAATTAATTATCGGTACGCCACCGTAGGCCTATTGGGCCAAATGGGTATTTCCTTCGGAAATGAGGAGATCCAGTTTCAGGATTACTCCTTCAAAACTAGCTTCTCTGGCAAGAACGGTGGTCGTTGGAGTGTTTTCGGCGTTGCGGGCAATAGTTGCAATCGCTTCAGGCCACCTGCTGACAGCAGCCAGATAGCCCAGTTTAAAGACCTCTTTCAGATTGATTTTCGCTCAAGCACGGGTATATTGGGCACCACTTGGAGCCGTAGTATTGGGCCGCGTATGCAACTGTATGCCAGCGCTGTGTGGTCAGCGCAGCGCAACACGCGCAATGCAGAGGCAGAGGCATTGTTTTCAGAACGAGATACCTCCTTGGAGGGGCGGCTGGGTGTCTCTTTCCGGTTGTCTCACCAAGTTAGCCAACGCATCCAGTGGCAGGCCGGGATGCTGGCGCAATACGGTACCTTGCGCACCGGTGCCAGCCGCCAGGAGAGCTTGCTGTATTCGGCAACTGCCAATGCTTTGACGTGGCAGCCCTGGTTCAACACCCAGTGGGCCTTACCCAACGAGCGCACTCGTGTGCAAGTAGGGCTGCACTCTCTGCTGTGGCAAATGCCGCAGCGCTATGCTTTGCACGCTCGGCTGGAGCCGCGGTTGACCCTGACCCACCACTTGAAGACGAAACACCAGCTCGCCCTCTACGCTGGGCTAAACAGCCAAACCCACGCGCTGTGGGTGTATGCCCTACACCCACCTGCTAACGCGGCAACAGATAACTATTTGGAGGGCTATCCTGTAGCCTCAGCGCTGCAGATATCTGGCCGCCACACCTGGACTTTGAGTGAGTGGTGGCGCTTGTGTACGGAAATTTTCTACCAGCATCAGCGCCACGTGCCGGCCAATGGCGCCCTACATCTCTCCAACCTGAGCGAGCAGCAACTCTTAGGCGCCCTCGTGTCCAACGGGCAGGCGCAACATGCGGGCATTGAGCTATCGGCCGAGCGTTATCTCTCCGGCGGGTGGTTCCTTTTGGCCAATACCACCATTCTGCAGGCTCGCTACCGCGGCGCCGATGGCATCTGGCGCCAAAGCCGCTGGAACACCGGCCATATTGCCAACCTCACTGCTGGCAAGGAATGGACACTCGACAACTGGCCCGAACGTCTGCGCACCTTCGGTGTCAATGGGCGCATTACTTGGGTGGGCGGCCAACGCGCAGCACCGATAGACTCCCTCAGCTCGGCGGCAACTCAAACCACGCAATACGACTATTCCAACGGTTACTCCATCCGGCTGCCTGATTTTTTGCGCCTCGACTTGCGCGTCTACTGGCGCAGGAACATGGGGCAACGCCGCAACAGCCTGTTAGCCTTCGATTTGCAAAATGCTACCTTGCGCGAAAACATCGCGTATTATTATTACGACCCGCTCCTGGCTCGTGTGGCTACTAAAAAACAGCTTAGCTTGGTACCCAACGTCAGCTGGCGGCTCGAATGGTAGCACTGCATTTGCCAAAAGTGAACCCTATCGGTTCATGGACTCCAGGAACTCCTCGTTGGTGCTGGTATTCATCATGTACTTCCTCATGAATTCCATGGCCTCTTCAGGCTTCATATCGGCCAGGTGGTTGCGCAAGATAAACATGCGCTGTAGGGTGTCTTTGTCGAGGAGTAGTTCTTCGCGGCGCGTGCTGGACTTGGTCAGGTCAATGCTTGGGAATAGGCGGCGATTGGCTAAGTTGCGGTCGAGCTGCAGTTCCATATTGCCCGTCCCCTTGAATTCTTCAAAGATGACTTGATCCATCTTGGAGCCGGTATCAATCAGGGCCGTAGCCAAGATGGTTAGCGAGCCGCCGTTCTCGATGGCGCGCGCCGCACCGAAAAACTTTTTGGGTTTTTGTAGGGCGGTAGCTTCTACCCCGCCGGAAAGAACCTTTCCAGAAGAAGGTGCCACCGTGTTGTAAGCACGTGCCATGCGCGTGATAGAGTCGAGCAAAATGACGACGTGGTGTCCGCACTCCACCAAGCGCTTGGCTTTCTCGAGGACGATATTGGCCAAGCGGACGTGGTTTTCGGCCGACTCATCGAAGGTAGAAGCCACCACCTCGGCGCGTACACTGCGCTTCATATCGGTTACTTCTTCAGGCCGCTCATCAATGAGGAGTACAATGACGTAGCACTCTGGATGGTTCTTTGTAATGGCGTTGGCAATATCCTTGAGCAAGAAGGTTTTGCCTGTCTTGGGCTGGGCCACTATCAGCCCGCGCTGACCTTTGCCAATGGGGGTGAATAGCTCGATAATTCGATTGCCGAAATCGCGCCCCGTAGGGCTGGTGAGCAGGTTGAATTTTTCCGTAGGGAAGAGAGGGGTCAGATAATCGAAAGGCACGCGGTCGCGTACATCTTTGGGGTCTAAGCCGTTAATACGCAATACTTTGAGCAAGGCAAAGTATTTTTCGCCTTCCTTGGGTGGGCGAACCGTGCCCAGCACTGTGTCGCCAGTGCGCAGACCGAAGAGTTTTACCTGAGAGGGTGAAACGTAGATGTCGTCAGGGCTGGAGGCATAATTGTAATCTGGCGAGCGCAAAAAGCCATAGCCATCGGGGGTCATCTCTAAAGTGCCTTCTGCTTCGATGACTCCATCCAGTTCAATATCAAAGCGTTCTGTCGCCACGGCTGGCTGTCGGCCTTTGACAACTTCTTCTGCGGCAATCGGTTGGGCAGAGGGCTTTGGTTTTTCCTCAGGTGCAGGAGGCGGCGTCTTATGTTCTACGATGTCCACCTCGCTCTCCTCCTGGGGCAAGTCATCAGTCTCTTCACTGTAATTTACGGGGTTAGGCTTTGGCTGCTGAGCGGAGCGCTCGCGGCGGTTGTGCCGGCGCCGACGCCACTCATCGCGTTGGGCTTCTCCGCTGACGGCCTCTTCGCGCCCGGTCGCTTCCGTTGTCTTGTGAGCAAGGTCTTCGGTTGGCAGGGCTGAAGCCATAGCTACCTCTCCACTGTTTTGGCGTACCTCCACCCGCACTCGTTTGCGCGGACGGCGGTTAGCTGGGGTTGCCTGCCCCTCCACAGCCGAGGGCTGTGGGTCGCGAATGACTATTTTGCGCCCAGGATGTGGCTCCTCCACAACAGGCACCATCTCTCCGCCGCTTTTCTTGCCCACTAGGGCTTGTTCATCCAGGATATGATAGATCAGGTCCTGCTTTGACATCTTTTGGTACCCTTTGATGCCTAAGCGATGGGCTATCTCCTTCAGTTCGGAGACCAGCATTTCATTCAGTTGCAAAATGTCGTACATAAAAAATGGGAAACAGATAGTATCAGAGGTTATGCGCCTAGCTAAGGAGTGTGATGTGCACTGTGTGGCAGAGGCGCCAGAGGAAAAAGTCATATCGCGTTATTGTCCGAACTCATTTTGACCATTGGCTTAACGGCCAAAGGCACGCGTCCACGCGCAGAGCGCCATTCATTGCCACTAAAAAATAGGAAAAAAGTCAGGGAGAATAGTGCGAAGTGCCATTAAAAAGCCTTCGGCAGCGTGAGGAAGATTTGCATGAGAGACGCGGCAAAGATAACCCATTTTCAGATTCCCTCTATCTTGCGCCCCAAAATGCATTCTCATTTCCCATGCTTCAAGTCAAACGAATCCGAGAGGACAAGAGGGCCATTACCAACGGCCTTCGCAAGCGAAATTGGACCGCTCAACAAATTAAAGTGTTGGACGAAATCCTAAAAACCGATGACGAGCGCCGCGCACTGCAAAAGCAATTAGACGACCTTCTGGCAGAAAATAGGCGCCTCTCGGCGCAAATCGGCCAGCTCATGGCTCAAGGAAAGCGCGATGAGGCGGAGCAGCTCAAAAGTCAAGTGTCAGCCCAAAAGGAAACCCTTCGCCATTTGGAAGAGCGTGAAAGAGAGGTAAAAGCCCTTTTGGAAAACCTCCTTTATACGGTGCCGAACTGCCCGCACCGCTCTGTGCCCAAGGGTAAGAGCGCAGAAGACAACAAGGTATTTCGAGACTGGAAGAAGCCCTACCCTGCCCTTTCTGCCGATGCTCTGGCGCATTGGGACTTGGCTAAGAAGTACAACTTGTTTGACTTCGAGCTGGGGGTGAAACTCACAGGTGCCGGCTTCCCTGTGTATCGGGGCAAAGGCGCCAAGCTTCAACGCGCGCTTATACAGTTTTTCCTCGAAGAAAACATCAAAGCTGGCTACGAGGAAATACTGCCTCCACATTTGGTCAACGAAGATACCGCACGAGGCACGGGTCAACTGCCCGACAAGGAAGGCCAGATGTACATGTGTGAACGCGATGGGCTGTACCTCATCCCGACGGCAGAGGTGCCGGTGACTAACCTCCTGCGCGGCGAGATAGTAAGCGAGAAGGACTTGCCTATACGCTTTACGGCTTACACGCCTTGCTTCCGCCGTGAAGCCGGAGCTTGGGGCGCCCATGTGCGGGGCCTGAATCGCGTACACCAGTTCGACAAGGTGGAAATCGTCCACATAGAGCACCCAGAGCGCTCCTATACCGCACTTATGCAGATGGTAAAGCACGTGCAGCGGCTTATGAATAAGCTGGAACTCCCCTACCGCATCCTTTTGCTATGCGGCGGGGACATGGGCTTTACCTCCGCCAAAACTTTTGACTTTGAAGTGTGGTCTGGCGCGCAGCAGCGGTGGTTGGAGGTCAGCTCAGTATCTAACTTTGAGACCTTCCAGAGCTATCGCCTGCAATTGCGCTATCGCGATGCCGACGGCAAAATCCATCTGACCCACACCCTTAATGGTTCTGCCTTGGCCCTACCACGCATTATGGCAGCTCTCCTGGAAAACAATCAGACCCCCGAGGGCATTCGGATACCCAAGGCATTGCATAAATACACAGGCTTCAAGGTAATCTCATAAGAGCGAACTACCTTTGCTGTAGCGTTGTTCTATCAGCTCAAAAATCAAAACTACACCCTATGATTGGCATTATTGTTATTAGCGTCGTCTTTACGGTCATTGGCATGATCCTGAGCGGCACTCTTCAAAGCAAATTCAACCGCTACGCGCAGATGCCCTTGCCCAACGGCATGAGCGGAGCCGAAGTGGCGGCGGCCATGCTGCGCGCGTATGGCATTTACGACGTTCGCATTATCTCTGTAGAAGGGCGTCTGACAGACCACTACAACCCCGCTGACAGAACCGTCAACCTCAGCCACGACGTGTACTATGGGCGGAGTGTGGCGGCTGCTGCAGTGGCAGCTCACGAGTGTGGCCATGCTGTACAGCACGCCACAGCCTACAGCATGCTGCAGCTGCGCTCGCGCTTGGTGCCTGTGGTTCAGATTGCCGCTTCCATTCAGCAATACCTATTCATGTTTGGCTTGGTGGGCTTCTCCCTGCTCAACAATCCCACCATCATGATAGTGGTACTGGCCGCTTTTGGGGCCACTTGCCTCTTTAGCTTAATTACGCTGCCGGTAGAGTTTGATGCCAGCCGCCGTGCTTTGGTGTGGTTAGACAGTGCCGGCATCGCTCGCGGGGCCGAATATGAAGGCGCTAAAGACGCGCTCTTCTGGGCCGCCATGACCTACGTTGCTGCCGCACTGGCCGCGCTGCTGCAGTTCCTCTACCTGCTCATGCGCTTCTTAGCCAGCCGAGAATAAATCCAATAGCAACTGTTATGCAGTAGCCAGAGAATATCGCCAGGTACACGCGCCTGGCGATATTTTTTTAGGGCTGAAATGTCATTTTTGCACTCATGAGACTGCTCCACTTTTCCGACACTCACCTGGGGTACCAAGCCTTTGACGTCGTCCATGAGCAGACGGGCGTCAATGCGCGCGAACAGGATATTTACGATGCCTTCGAGCGCGTCATAGACCGCGCTGTGGAAGAACGCCCAGCCATAGTAGTGCACAGCGGCGACTTTTTCCATCGGCCCAGCCCCAGCAATCGCGCCCTGACGCATGGGCTGGAGCAGCTGCGCCGCTTGAGCGATGCGGGCATACCTGTCGTGCTCATTGCCGGCAACCACGAGACGCCCAGAACCCTGTACAACAGCCCTATCCTGCGCGCCTTGCGTACTATTTCTGGCGTTTATCCCATCTTTGGCAATCAGTGGGAAACTTTTCCATTCGATGGAGTAGCTGTACACGGCGTGCCACACATCAACGACGACTACTTACTGCGCCGCGAGCTGGAGCGCATGGAGGCTCTCAGCGGCTGTTTCAACCTCCTGCTGCTACATACTTCTTTGGGCAAGCGCTTCCTAATGGAAGAGTACGGCGAGCAGACCTTTCCCGCCGACATGGAAGAGCGGTTACTGGCCTTTCAATACTTGGCGTTGGGCCACTGGCACAACGCTCAGAAGGTCAGTGCGCACCCCAATGCTTGGTATGCCGGAAGTACAGAGCGATTGAGCGACACAGAAATCGGCGTGGAAAAAGGCTTTCTATGGATAGACATTCACTCCGAAACGGCGGCGGAGGTAACTTTCGAAGCCATTCCTACGCGCCCGTGGTTGAAGTGCGAGGTAAACAAATGCCATGAGCGGTCCGTCGAGGACATTCTTTGGTATTTAGCAGATTTTGCCCATAAAAATGACACGCGAGAGGCCATACTCTCTGTGGCCCTGAATGATATCCGCCCTGAGCAAAGCATCGAGCTAAGTCAAATGCGGCTCAAGGAAGTCTTTCCGGAAGCTTTCCAGCTCCTCGTGCGACGGCGCACCTACGTAGTGCTCCATGCAGACACATCCTGGGAACCACACCACTGCGAGCGGCTAGAGGACATCTTCGCCGACTATGTGCGTAGGCAATTGGCTCCCGACCCGGTGCTGGCAGAGCAGTTGTTGCAAAAGGCCAAGCGCTACTTTCAGGAAAGAGAATAGCCAAAAGCAGAGGTGCTGCCCAGACAGCCATCCTGGCAGCACCTCTTCCCAAGGAAACCAGTAGGTCGCCAAGCCTTACATTACATTTTAGTAATGCGCTGCACAGCCACACCGGCAGCGCTTTCTAAGCGCAAGAACAGCAGCCCCGGTCGTACGTTGGTGCCCAGCTCAAAATTGGCCTGATGGAAGCCCTCCAGCTGATGCAGCTGACGCGTCTGCAGTACATTACCTGAGGCATCGGTCAGGGTAAGCACCACGTCGCCCTGTTGAGGCAGGAAGTAGGTTGCCTGCACGCGGTCGAGCACCACGCTGGGGCGAACTGATAGCTCGAGGGAGCCATTCTCGCCTCCGAAACTGACTTGCTTTGGTCCTACGGGCACAGGCTGGAGCCTCAGCCCGATTTCTATCGGCGACAGGTCGCGCAGGTATGCTTCCGCTTCTGTGATAGCGGAGGTCATATGCAATGCACGTCCAAGGGTGCCACTCTTGAGGGCGCGAAACACCAGCGTGAAGGTGCACGCCTGCACGCTCTTACCAATAATGGAGGGATCGAGCATAATGGGCGAATGCCAGCATGCCGTAATATGCCCCGGCGCAGGCACGGCGATGCACTCATCGGGAATAAGCTCAGGCACAATGCTCTGCAGGCCGAGCACCTCCGTATCGTAGTCCAAGGTGAACTGGAAGCCTGCCAATTTGGAGAGGTCAGGCGTCTGGAGGCTTACGCGCACTTCTTCACCTGCACCAAACACTTGGTCTTTACTCAAGAAGAACAGGCGATCGGCCTCATTCCGCTCACTCACTGCAGGCGCCGCGAGGTTAGACAGGCTGGAAACATTTAAGTCTCCGATCTTGTAGCCAACGAAATCGGCCTTTGGCGCGGGCATGGCACCTGAGATACAGAATGGCGCTGTAGCCGCTGGAATGGAAGCATTCCAAGGATTGCTCGGGTCGTTGAAGTTGAAGTGAGCAGGAGCAAAATGCCATATCGAGGTATAGGCTGAGAAATCTGCCTGCACGCCCAATATCATTTTTACCAGCGTCTGCACGTCTGCCGAGGAGAGATGGCCCGACTTATCTACATCAGCGGCGAGCAGGTAATAAGGCGAGCTTAGTGACTTAATGCCGTCCAGGTGAGCAGCTAGCAGTAATGCATCCAAGGTGTTGATGCCGTCTTTAGCTGTGCTGCCGCTGAACGACGGGAACAGTTGGTACTTGCAACCTGCAGCCAGACTGCTCACTTCGTAGATGCCATCTTCGTCAGTGGTGTAGGTGGCAATGACGTTGTTTCCCTTTTTCAGGGCAACCTGTACGCCTGGTATCGGGTCGCCATCGGGCGAGAGCACCATAGCCGCAAACTTGCTGGATGGCGGGCAAGAACCCATGTTATCCTGCACATCAATGAAAGTCAGGCAGTAGTCCGCGTTGCCGCTGGCATCGCGGCCCCACACTTCTACAAATTGTTCGCCCAGCTCGCTACAGTCGAAGGTAACGGTGTGGTTGCCAGTGGGGAAGCCCGTGCCCGCTCCAGCCTTGCGAATAGCTGTCTCGATTTGGCTGGTGGGCGTGCAATTGTCGGTTACTTTCGTCAGGAAGATCTGGTCGCTGACAGTAATCATGCCCGTCTGCATGATATTGACGCTCATTCCGTACATACATATGAGGGTCGGCGCCTTGCAGTCCTTGACGATGAACTCGTATTTGCAGATGCGCTCATTGCCGCAGTTGTCATTGGCAATCCACTCTATTTTGTGCGTACCGTAAGGCAGACCAAAGCCCTGCGGAAAGGCGATGTTGGCATGGACGGTATCGCCCACTACAGTTTGATCAATGGGCCAAGCATTAGGTGCGCTGCTGCTGACGAATGTTTCCATCGTGCCGTTGCCGTCCAGGTCCAAGAAGAGGCGGTATTTGATAATGAGGTCAGATTTGGAGCAGTCGTCCGTTACCTTGATGCGCAAGTTGACGGGGCCTTCGCAGAGGTCAACGGGGCCGGTTTTATATTGGTTGGGGTCATTGTTCGTATAATCACAAAAGACTACCGGGTCTGTCGGGCAGTCTATGAATACCGGCCCATCCTGGTCTATCACTTTTATGACCTGCGTATATTGCAAGTGGCCGCGGTTGGCGGGTATGCCAAAAACCGTTGGCCCTTCATCTGTGTCCGTAGGGTTGATAATGAAGACGGGGTCTTTGTTCGGGTCATAGTCGCACAGATACACGAGGGTCCAGGTGCGCAGGATTTTCTTACAGCCTCCCGTCTTGTTGAGGTTGAATACCATGTCCTTGACCGATACGGCGACCCTAAACGGACAGCCGGGATACTGGTCAATGATGGGATAGATGGTATCGGCTTTGGCGCTGCAGCCATAAACGGTGAAGTCATCCGGGAACTTAACCCGATAGTAGCCAGTCTGGGCAAAAGACCCGAAGGCAAAAGCGGTGATAGCGATGAGTAAAAGAAGTGTACGCATAGTGTAACCGTTTTTTTTATGATTGACGAAGTTAGAGTTATCTGTATAAATGACAAGGCCATCTGGAGTCACAGAAAGCGTCAGGCAACCGACGGAATAGTAATTAGCACTGCTTGCCATAGTGCCGCCTTTCAAAGCAAAGGCACCCTTGCGCAGTGTCATGGCCGCAAGAGTTACTGTTTTTGAGGAAGAGGAATGGCCCCTTATCTCAGTGGCTTTCAAATAAACCATCGCCGGGCAAAGCCCGAAAGCCGCAACAGAGAAATAAGCGCCACTGAAAGCAAGATAGCCACCACACCGGTAAGCAGACCGCCGACGGCAATAGGCACGGGCATATTTAGAAAAGTGTGTGGGTTGATGCGTAAGCCCATATAGCCATTCTTGAGCACATCCAACACCAACGGATGGATAAAATATATACCAAAACTGACTTCAGCCATGTACATGACTGCCCGATGCAGCCGAGGATGCCGCTGCGCCACTTCTTCCCAGTTGTAATCGCACAAAAAGAGAAACCAAGCGCTTGTCATAAGGAATACGTTAGGGCTAGCGTACACAAATGCAGTTTCGCAATAAGTGCCCTTCTGAGCGCTAAAGTACCATGTCAGCCAAGCGCTCAGTGGCGGCATAAGTAAGGCCACTGGATAAAGCCAGCGCTTCCAAGCCGAAGTGATAGGGTAAGTGCTCAAATAATAGCCCAATAAGTAGTAACCGATGTAGCCAAACCACGCGAAATGCTTGACCACTAGAAAGTTCGGCAGGTACAAATGGCACATATTAAAAAAGAAAATAAGCGCCAGAAAGTACTCCAGTTCTCGGCGACTGGCCGCTCTAATCCACACCTTAAGCACTGGTGTAACCAGGTAAAGCCCAGCAATCATGGGTATGAACCAGAGGTGAAAATAGATGTCCTCATAGAAAACCTTCCGCGCTATTTCACTCCAGCCAGGAAGGGGGCCATAATACAGTTGCCCTCGAAAAGAATACAGCAGATAGATACTACTCCAAAAAGTAAAAGGGATGAGCACTCGACGCATGCGCTTACGAAGAAAAGCGCCTATGGGTTGTTCGCGCGGGCTACTTAACAGCAGCGCCCCGCTGATCATAATAAAAAAAGGTGTAGCCCACCGTAGAAAGCTGTAATAGATATCAGCAACGATAAACTGCGGATGTAAGGCAGCCGCATCCTTGCCATACCAATACAGATAGCCCCCGATAGCGTGCATTTGCACCACAGCACAGGCGGCTATGGCGCGTATGTAGCTCGCGTACAAGCGTTTTGGCGGAAAGGTGCTTGCCGTTGCCGGTGTATCCTGTGCTGTCTTTGTCAGATGATGACTATGGTTCATTAGCGGGCAAGAATAGGGCATTTTGGCCGAATACGCCGGTAGATACTGCTAAACAGAGTGATAGATAGCCTAAAATCCTACTTCCAGATAGCTGCACTGCCGTTAGGCCCTGTGCTGACCTCCAGGATGTTAGGGAAAAAGTCCTTCAGACCCTCAATGTGGGAAACAATATAAATCTGACGGAACTGCTCCTTGAGGTAGTTGAATGCGAGCATGATTTCGATACGGCGCTCTTCATCTTGGCTGCCGAGTATTTCATCGAAGGCCAAAAAGCCAGCCATCTGAGTGGCACCGCTAAGATCGAAGATGGCTTTAGTAATGGCAATGCGCAGACATAGATTGGCCAAGTCAACCTCCCCACCCGAGAAGCGCTCGATGGGATAGTACACTCCGCCATCGGCGATGGAGAAATCGAAGTCGTCGTTGACGCGTATGCTCTCGTATCGGCCGCGAGTGATGCGGCTAAACAGTTGGCTAGCCTCGCGCGAGATGCCCGGCCCTACACGGCTGAGGATTTCACCCTTGAACTGCCCAACAAGTGCCGAAAGCTGCTCCAATTGCTCTATTTCGATGCGTTGCTCGCGGATCTGCTCCTGCAGCCGCTCATCACGGAGTAAGCGGTCGCGTTCGCGTTGGAGATTTGTCTCTTGCTCCAGGTACTCGTCCTTGATTTGTCGGACGCGCTCACTTTGTTGGCTAAGATGATCGGCAAATGAGGTCAGAGCGACGCGCGCAGTCTCATACTCCTGGGGGTCGAACCCTACGGCCTGCTGCTCCGCTGAGAGGGTCTCCACGTGTTGCATAGCCTCGGCTAAGTTTTTTCGGAGGGTCTCTTGCTCGCTCAGCGCACGCGGCAATTCCTGTTGCACGTAGTTTTCTGCCTTGGTGAATTCCACATAGCGCTCCTCTTCAGCCTTTACCCGCGCCTTGAGGGCTTGATAGCGCGCCTCGTCAAAGGTTACCTGCCCAATGGCGCGCAGGATGGCCTCTTCTGCGGCGATGTGCTCCTCCAATTTCTTACAATCTCGCTCCCAGAGGCTCTTTTGGCGCACATCTTCTTCTAATTGGAGCTTTTGCTTCTGGAGGTCGGCCTCTTCTCGTTTCAGCTGCTGCTCCTGAGTACGCAGTGCTTTGCCCTGCACCTCGATGGCACCCAATTGGGCCTGCAGCGCCTTTATTTTCTCGGCTTCTAATTGGCCTATTTCCTTTTCCAATTGCTCTACTGCGTGCCGGTAGCCTAACAGTAATGGCTGCAAGCAGGTAGGACACCGCCCGCTGCGCCCTAAGGTGTGCAGCTGTTCCAACTGAGCGCGGCGCTCCCGAATACGCGTTTGCAACGCGCTGATTTCGCCCTTGATGCGGCTGTATTGGTCCAAAGCAGCCTCGATGTCGGCCTGCGTCTTCGCCAACAGCCGCTGCTTTTCTTCCAAAGCCGCTGCGACGCCGGGCAGTTTCTCCACACTCGGCAGGCGCAGCTCCACTTGATGCCGGGCGTGCTCTAATTCCTGCTTGGAAGTTTCCAAGCGCTCGGCGCGCACCTTTTGGTTGAGGTATTTCTGGTAATCAGCATCGAGGGCTTCGAGCTGCTTTTTATTGGCTAAGAAGGTCTCGAAGGTGCCGCGCTGGGCTTCTAATTGGCGGCGCTGCGCTTGCAGCTGCCCGATCTTTTGGCGCAGGCTGGCCTCCTGGATGGTCAGCTGTTGGATGCGTTCGCGCAGTTGTTCGAGGTTTTGGGCCAGTGCATTGTGGCGTTGCAGGCGTTGTTCTGCGGCCTCGAAGCGCGCCTTTATTTGCTGGTATTGTTCGTTCAGGGCTTGTAGCTGCTCTTCTTCCCGCTGGAGTGCTTCGCGCTGTTGGGCCAGTTGAATTTCGCCAACTTCGATGGCGGCAGTTATCTGGGCCTTTTCCGTTTCGCTCAGTAGCACCTGCATTTGGCCCAAGATGCGGTTTTTGAGGTCGCGAGCGTCGGCATTGATGGCCGTCTGTATGTCGTCGAGGCGCTCCAGACCCAGCATACGGCGCACCAGTTTGCGGCGCTCTTCGCGCGTAGCTTTAGTGAGTTCGTCCAGCTCCTTTTGCCCAGAGAATACCGAGCGCTTGAAGGCCTCCCGCTCCATGTGTAGCACCTTCGCCACTTCATCATTGACGGCTCTGGGCGTCTTGACCACCAGCGCCTCGTTCTTGTACAGTTCGGCGGCAGGTGTTAGGACTTTGCCCCGAAACTCGCGCCGCACGCGGTAGAGGTGTTCTCCGACGAAGAACTCCAACTCCAACAATACGTTAGCCTTAGGCTCGGCAAACGAGGAGCGCACCAGGGACTTTCCCGCTTCTTCTCGCCCATACAGGCAGTAGAGAATGGCATCGAAAAGCGTTGACTTGCCGGCCCCATTGCGCCCGATAATACCTACTAGCCCCTCTCGAAACTCCAGGTCGAGCGAGAGATACTGCTTGTAGTTTTCCAGGCGAAGCCGGTGCAACAACATAGGGGCGAAAGATAGGGGGAAGATTACACAGCCGGCTATGCTGTACCCTGCCACAAGGGCAACCTACTTTTGCTGCAAATTCGTTTTGCGCCTACGATATGCGTATTCTCCCTTCTTTCCTCATTGTTTTGGTGCTGATATCGGCCTCGAGTAGCTGCCGCGCTCCTCAGCGTGCCAGCGCCCCAAACCCCGGCGAGCACTACCGCCCACCACTCGCTGAGCCGCTACCGCTTTCAAGTATTGCTATACCGATTAACCTATCGGTGCGCGATCTATTGGGGACACTAAACCAACGCACCCAAGGGCTGCTGTACGAAGATAACTCCTTCACCGACAACGGCAACGACGGCCTCATGCTGCGCCTTTGGCGCATTCGCCCCTTCGAGGTGAGCATCTCTTCCCAGGCTATACGATGCCAAGTGCCGCTGAAAATCTGGGCCAAACAACAGATCCTCCTCGGTGCAGCAGAGACAGAGGGCGACCTAAATCTCGGCCTGAAAACCACCTTCAGCATTCAGCCTGACTGGTCGCTGCGCACCCAGACGACGGTGGAGTTTCACGAGTGGACCTCGCCGCCCGTCCTCAAGACGAGCTTAGGCAATGTCAACATACAGCCACTGGCTAACCTGATGCTCAGCCAGAGCAAGGCCACCCTGGCGCAGTCGCTCGACCGCCTCATCGCACAGCAACTAAGCCTGCGGCCCTACGCCCAGTTGGCCTGGGAAGCCCTCCAAAAACCCATACTGCTCGACACCGCCCAGCAGCTGTGGGTCAAGACTACGCCCGTGAGCATCGGCATGACACCGCTTGCCGTCATCGGCGATGAGCTGCGCACTACCCTGTCGGTAACGTGCTACAACGAGGCTACACTGGGCCAGCAGCCTGCCTTCAGGCCAAACACTCCCCTGCCGCCATTGGAGATACTCCATCAAGCGCCCGAAGGCTTCCAACTGCGCCTCAGCACCGAAGTGCCCTTTGCCGAAGCCGAACGCATCGCCCGCAGCATGGTCGTAGGTCAGCGCTTCTCTTCCGGCAAAAAGGAGGTAATGGTCCAGAACCTGCGCCTGTGGGGCAATGGCGACCGCTTGGTGGTCAATACGACCATGTCGGGCTTTTTCAACGGCGATATTTACCTCATTGGAAAGCCCGTGCTTAATGCGACCCGAAGTCGCATTGAGGTGGCAGAACTGGAGTTTCACGCCGAAACCCGTAACTTTCTGCATCGCACTGCCGCTTGGCTCTTCTCCAGTGCCTTCAAGCGCCGCATATCCGAAGCCTTAGTATTCCCCATAGAAGAAGATTTGCAAGCGCTGCGCGCGGCCGTTGAAGAAACCTTGCAGGCGTACTCCATTCAGCCTGGGGTACTGCTCTCGGGCCGTCTGGACACCTTAGCCGTAGAGCGCACCCTGATAACCCCTTCAGGTCTGCGGGCCGACCTCTACTCGAAAGGGCAGTTGCGCCTGAACATTAGCGGATGGTAAGCCTATGGACCTCCGCCTTCTCATCACTCGGCTATCTGTAGCTGCCTTTGGAGCGCAGGTGGCGATGTCTTGGCCATTGTGGTATAGCAAGGCCGGGCGCACCTTCCCATTGCTGCCGCTTTGGGGGGCGGCACATACGCCGGCGTGGCATTGGGTCGAAATCCTGGCAATGGTCTTGGGAGCAATGGCGGGCTTGGGCGCCTTGTGGCGGCCCCGATGCCGCTGGTGGCTGGGCGCGCTGGTGCTCTCGCTCGTGGTACTCGTATGCTACGACCTGAGCCGGTTGCAGGTGTGGTTGTACTTCTATCTGTTAGTGTGGGCAGCGCTGCTGGCCCCGAAGGACGAAGCCATACCTGCACTGGGTCTGCTGCTAACGGGCGTGTACGCGTGGGGTGGGCTGCACAAGCTGACACCTTATTTCGCAGAGGAGAATTTCCCTTGGTTTTGCCAAGCGTTCTCTTGGCTCCGCCCATTGGGCCACTACCCCGCTCTGGGCTACGCAGTGGCGGCGGGCGAAGCATTGCTGGCGGCAGGGCTGCTGTGGCGGCCAGCGCGCGGCCTTTTTCGGCATTTAGCTGTTGCTTTTCACTTGTTCATTATCGGGGCATTAAGCCCCCTTGGCCTGGGCTGGAACACCGTAATTATTCCCTGGAACATAGCCATGGGCAGCATGGTGTGGTGGGTTTTTTCCCAAAAAAACGACTTGGCGGGTAGTGTTTTTTTTCAAAAAACCAAAACCTCTGTGGTCGTAGCAGGTGTGGCGGTAGTTGTGTGGGTCTTGCCGGCACTTAATGTGCTGGGCGCTTGGCCCGAAGTGCTGTCGTGGAAGATGTACACCAATACCCAGCCAGAGGCCGGGTTTGCGCTTTCTTCAGCCGACGCACTGTGCCCTCACCTGCGCCCCATATGGCAACGCCACGCCTGGGGCGAGCGCCCGGAGCGCCTCCTCTTTGACGACTGGGCCATGGACAACCTCGGTGTACCCATGTTCAACAGCCGACGCGCACACAGGCAACTGGCGCAATACCTTTGCTCCTGCACCCACGAAGCCAGCAGCGCCGCACTGTGGCGCTTGGAAGTGCGCCCCTGGCGACGAAGTGCCGAACAATGGGAAGAACTCCTCTGCCCTAATCTGAAATGACGAGGCAAAAGAAAGACAGCATCTTGTGGCGGATTACGCCCACTGAAGACGGCCCCGTGTCGTATCTGTTTGGCACCATGCACGTGCGCGACTTGCGCGCTTTCACGTGGTTTGAGCAAGCCTGCAGGCACATGGACGCGTGCGAAATCTTTGCCGTAGAGTTTGACTTCGGGCAGGTTGACCCCACTACTATGGCTCAAGCCTTCACGCTGCCCAGAGGCGTGCAGCTGCAACAACTGCTCAGCAAGAACGCCTGGCAAAACCTGACCTTCCACTGTCGAAAACGCCTCGGGCTGCCGCCTGAAGCCTTCCAGACAACCCACCCTATGCAGGTCCAGGTAGCCCTGACGCAGGCCCTCCTCGCCAACGACGCCGGCTACTCGCTTGATGAAATGCTGTGGGAATACGCCCGCTACCAAGGGAAGATACTGACCGGCTTAGAAACCTTTGAGGAGCAGATTCTCCTCATGCGCAGCATCCGCATGGAAGACCATGTGAAAAGCCTCACTTGGCTGCTCAAACATTTCAGCCGCCAAAAAGAACGGCTCAAAAAGATGATGCGCTGGTATCAGGAGGGCCGCATACAAGAGCTGTACCAGGCCGCGCGCCGTGATGCGCGCCATCTCCGCCGCCCTCTGCTGCTGGTGCGCAACGAACGCATGACCCAGCGCTTCGCCGACCTGGCCCGACAACGCAGCCTCTTCTGCGCCGTAGGCGCCGCACATCTGGGCGGCGGCAAAGGCATGCTCCGCCTGCTCAAGCGCGCCGGTTTCACCGTCAAACCCGTGCCTAGCCGTGCCCCGTGAAGTGCTGCTCGAACTCTTCTACTGGCCTCCTGTCTCGTGGCTGACCCTCGCCCAAAGCGCCGACGTGCTCTGGGTTGAGGCCTGCGAACACTACCGAAAAGGCTCCTACCGAAACCGCTGCTACATCGCTGGCCCCAATGGCCTACAGCGCCTGAGCGTCCCGCTGCAAAAAGGCAAAAACCAACAAATGCCCATCCGCGATGTACGCATCGCCTACCACGAACCCTGGCAGCGCCTCCAGTGGCGCACTATCCGTACCGCTTACGGCAACGCTCCCTTTTTCGAACACTACGCCGACGAAGTGGCCATCTTCTTTGAAAAACAATACACCTTCCTGTTCGACCTCAACCTCGACATACTCGCCTTCCTGTGGGAAAAAATGAAGTTCAGCGGAGCAATCCGCCTCACCGCAGACTACTATCGCCCAGTATCCGCTGACGCTGCAGCCGAAAGCAACCTGCTCGACGCCCGCGGCCAGATAACCCCCAGCACACCGCCTCCCGTGCCATTAAGGCGCTACCCCCAGGTGTTCGAAGACCGCTGGGGCTTCTTGCCTAACCTCTCCGCGTTAGACTTGCTCTTCTGCCAAGGCCCGTGGGCGTTCCTCAAAGAGTAGAAGCCTCAATGCCGAAACACCGCCAAAACGCCCATTATCCCTCCTATCTCCTTTCGTTTTTTGGGAAAAAACGGCAGCCCAACTCCATCCTCGCTTCCCAGTCCAGTCAAGTGTTGGCAGCTCCTCTTTGGCCCCAGGCGCGTTTCCGTCCCGCTTTTGGCTCTTAATAATGGCGAAACGGCAACCGCCTCGCTCCGCGCCTGCAGCAGCATCAGCCCACAGCCACTCTGATTAGCTCACTACAGCCGCTTGCCTACCTCCACCCAGATGACGCTGACAAAGGCCACCAAAAGGCAAAGGCCAAAGTCTGCGGCTGAGAGCGGCTCCATCCGGAAAAGCTCTCGCACCGGCGGCACTAAAAGCACCGTAGCCAAGACAACAGCAGCAACGGCCAGCACTACCCAAAGCGTGCGATTCGGGTAATGCAAAGTGCGCACGATGCTATGGGTGAACGAGCGATTGACCAAAGTGAGAAAGATGTTGGCCATCATCAGGGTAGCAAAAACGAAAGCACGGGTATGGGCCTCACTGGCGCCCTGCGCTATGGCATAATGATAGAGCACAAAAATACCTGCCGTGATGGCAAGACCTTGACCTATGCTCAGGGCAATTTCGCCCCGAGAGAACAGACTGGTGTGGTTGCGCCGAGGCGGCTGCCGGAGCAAGTCCGGGTCGCCCGGGTCATTTTCATAAGCAATGGCGCAAGTAGGGTCCATGAGCAGCTCCATGAAGATGACGTGCACTGGCGCGAGCATGTAGAGGTAAGGCCAATCCAGCAGCAACGGCAGGAGCACCACCAATACGATAGGCACATGAATGCTGATGACGTAGCGGATGGCATTGCGCAGGTTGGCATAGATGCGGCGCCCCATTTCGATAGCGGTTACCATGCGCGACAGGTCGTCGTCGAGTAGTACCATGGAAGCAGCAGCGCGGGCGGTCTCGGTGCCACGCTGGCCCATGGCGATGCCAATTTGGGCCGCCTTAAGGGCAGGGGCGTCATTGACCCCATCGCCAGTCATGGCCACCACCTCTCCGTTAGCCTTCAGAGCCTCCACAATGCGGAGCTTAGCCTCCGGAAACATACGGGCAAACACATGCGTACTGCCTACGCGCTGATGCAGTTCCTCCTGAGTCATGCGCGTTACCTCTTCACCCGTCAGGACACCGCTCTCACAACGCAGACCGCTGCGCTGGGCGATGTTGAGGGCCGTGGCCGGATGGTCGCCAGTAATCATTTTCACCTGAACGCCGGCAGCGTAGAAGCGCTCAAACACTTGGCGGATATTGGCCTTGGGCGGGTCGTGCAGGGCCACGAGGCCTTCAAATTGCCAATCGAAATCGTCTTGTTCTTCGGGCAACGGGCCGCCGGCCCATTCCGCCGAAGCAACGCCGAGGATGCGGTAGCCTTGGGCTGCTAGTCGCTGTGTCTTTTCGAGTGCGGAAGCCCGCGTGCCCTCATCTACGCCCTTGCATACGCGTAGCACGCGCTCTACGGCACCCTTGGCTGCCACGCGAAAGTCTCCGCTTTCAGCATGCACGAAAACGTGGGTCATCATAGGTGGCTGACCTCCAAGCGGGTATTCCCGGAATAGGCGAAATTGCGGGCGCAGATCTTCGGCAGCCTGACGCTCGTAAGCTTCGTGAATAGCCTTTTCCATGGCGTCGAATGGCTCTGGCTCGCTGGCCCACATGGCGTACTCCAAGCACCTGCCACGGCCAGCGTAGTCGAGCACTTCGGCCACCGTCATGCGGTTTTCGGTGATGGTGCCCGTCTTGTCCAAGCAGATGACGGTAGCGGAGCCGAGGCTCTCCACCGTTTTAGGCTGTTTGACTAAGATGTTGCGCCGACTCATTCGGTAGGCTCCCAACGCCATGAAGGAGGCGAAGGCCACAGGTATCTCCGAGGGCAAAATGGCCATGGCCAACGATAGGGAGTACAGCAGCGCTGCCACCAGCTGTTGGGTATAGGAGAGGTTGATGGCAAAGACCAGCATAAAAGCGACTAACCCTGCGTAGAGCATTTGGCGCACAAAGCGCTCTAACTGGCGTTGCAGCGGCGTAGGTTCGGGCTTGATACCCTCGATGGCACGGCCCAATCGGCCAAATTCGGTGTTGGCCCCTACAGCCTCCACGCGAGCAGCACCCATACCCGTAGCGACCACCGTGCCTTGATACAAACGGTTCTCCTCTGGGTGCGCGCTCTTGTTTACAGGTAAAGACTCACCTGTAAGCAACGACTCATCCACACTCAAATCATTGTGTTGTAGTATGGTGGCATCCGCCGGCAAGCGCTCACCTTCGGCAAAAAGAATGATGTCGCCTACGACCAACTCCTCCGCAGGTATGGAGACTTCGCGTCCCGCGCGTCGAACGCGCACTAATGGCTGGGTGTAGCGGCGCAACGCCTCTAAAGCGCGCTCGCTGCGGTACTCTTGGGCTATCTCGATGGTCATGACAAAGACGATAGCCGCCACCATCAGCCAGCCCTCCGTATAGTCGCCCAGGATGAAGTAGAGGGCACAGGCTACGATAAGGAGCAGAAATATCGGCTCGCGCATTACCTCCCACACTAAGTGGCCCAACTGACGCCGAGCGTGCCACTGGGTCGTGTTGGCGCCATAGCGCGCGCGATTGACGGCAACCTCCGTCTCTGTCAAGCCGTGTAAATCTGCCGCCCGCGAAACAGGGCGCGTAGTGTTGTCAGGGGAAAGCATGTTTATTCAATCTCGAGTGCCCGGCGAAGGTAATGGGCTATGACGACAGGAGCACCTTCGGGCAACATGAAGAACCATCCTGCCAAAAGGCTCATAGGGAAGTCATTGCCCGACACGCCGTTAAGAGTTGGCCAGCTGTATGGAGATAATCAAAATGGGTTTCGCAAAAAGCGCGCGCACGGTGCCCCATATCTAGCAGTTTACTGCCCTGCCCGTAGCAATATTGGATAGCCTCGACAAAAGCCGCCGGATGGTCAGCGAGCAAAACCTCGCGGCCGTTTTGGGCCTCGATGCCCTCCACACCCACGGAAGTGCTGATGACGACGCGGCCCAGCGCCATAGCTTCCACAATCTTGGCGCGCATACCACCGCCTGACAGCAGAGGCACCACCATGACAGCGTGCTGGTTGATGAAGGCTGCGGCGTCGGGCACTTCTCCGTGTACATATACCCGTGGCAAGCGCAGCTGTTGGAGCCAGGAAGGAGTGTTTCGACCCGCAATGTGAAAAGTTAGCTGGGGAAAGGTCGGCGCCAGCAAGGGCACCCACACCTCGCGCAGAAACCACTGTAGCCCCTCTAAGTTGGGCAACCAGTCCAGAGAGCCGATGAAGCACAGGCTGAGCGGCTGGTGAAAGCAGCGCTCGTTCGGTATGTAAGCAGTCGTGTCTATCCCGATGGGCACTACAACAGCAGGCACGGGCACTCCCCAGGAGCGAAAGGTAGCTACATCTCGTGTGCTGATGCCCGCCAAAAGGTCAGCGTCATTGAGGTGCATCTGCTCGTACCGTTTTAGCCGCCGCGCCTGCAGCCGCAGGTAGTAGCGCTTGAAAAGACTGCTATGGGCAGCTATGCGCTCCCATATTTCGCTTTCCACGTTATGCGTGCGCAACACAATGCGGGCGCGGCTGTGTACGCGGATGGCAGGCACATAGGGCACGAGGTATAGGGTCTCCAGCAACACTAAGTCGTAGTCTTCCTCCTGCAACAGGGCCGTGAGCCGCCGGGCATAGGCATCGCTGACAAATCGCTCCACATGATAGGAGCGCTCCGAGAACAGGTTGCACACAGCAGGCCACAGCCGGATGCGGTTATCCACCTCCACGGCATGCGCGGCATCGTAGTGCGCCAAGGCCTTGGGCACCCCGGTGCCAGCATACCAGTGCCGGCGCGTATTCATGGCCAATAGGGTCAGGGAACATCCGTGCAGTTGAAGCGCCTTGGACAGGTGAACGATGGCCACACTTTCGCCATCCTTGAGGGGAAAAGGATATTTCTTGCACAACTGGAGTATTCGCACGGCAGAGGTAGGTTTTAGGTATAACACGGACAAATAGGTGGCGATGCGACGAGGGCGCTATCTTTGCCCGCGTTTAAGCCCGCAAAGAGGCCACTCATTCCGACACACATGGTACTGGAAGCGCGAAACATCCACAAATCTTTCGGGAGCTTGCACATCCTGAAGGGCATAAACCTGAGCGTAGCGCGAGGCGAAATAGTAAGCATCGTAGGCAAGTCCGGCTCGGGCAAAAGTACACTCTTGCACATTCTTGGCACCTTGGACCGCGCCGACGCCGGGGAGGTCATCATTTGCCAAACGAGTTTGCACCAGCTGCCCTCGTCTCAATTGGCCGCCTTTCGCAATCAGCACATTGGCTTTGTATTTCAGTTTCACCACCTACTGCCCGAGTTCACGGCCTTGGAGAATGTGTGCATCCCGGGCTTCATTCAGCGCAGACCTGCTGAAGCCGTGCGTCAACGCGCCGCAGAGCTGCTGAAATATCTGGGTTTAGGGGAGCGCCTGCACCACAAGCCCACTGAACTCAGCGGCGGCGAACAACAACGGGTTGCCGTAGCAAGAGCCTTGATAAATCAGCCCGACATCGTCTTTGCCGACGAGCCTACAGGCAACTTGGATAGTGCGGCCTCCGCCGATCTGCACAACCTCATACAGCAATTGCGCCACGACTACGGTCAGACCTTTGTCATTGTTACCCACAACTACGAACTCGCAGAACTCTCTGACCGCCGTCTGGAAATGCGCGACGGCGTGCTTATTCAGGCCTGAAACACCATGCACAGCGTTCTCCGCCTCCTTTTTCTACTGACCTTGCTGTTGCCCGGCACTTCGTGTTCCCGCCAGCAGCCTACTTGGCCCAAAGCACCTGCTCCGTTGGCGGAGCGACCCAAAAACATCATTCTGCTTATCGGCGACGGCATGGCCACGCCTCAAGTGAGCGCCGGGCTTTATTGGCGCGGTGTGGGCCGCTCTGTATGGGAGCGATTTCCGGTGGTGGGCTTTCATAAAAGCCATGCTCACGACGAGCGCGTAACGGACTCGGCTGCAGGCGCCACGGCCTTTGCCTGCGGGCAAAAAACCAAAAACGGCGCCATAGGGCTAGTACCGCCCGACTATAAGCCGTGTCGCACTATCCTGGAAGAACTGGACAGCCGCGGATGGGCCACAGGCATGGTGGTTACCTGTTCTGCTACTCATGCTACACCAGCCAGTTTCATAGCACACCAGGACTTGCGGGCTTTCACTGAGTATATCGCCGAAGATTACCTGAAAACAGAGCTCGATTGCTTCATCGGCGGCGGCAGGGGGTATTTCAACGATCGCCCCGACCGGCGCAATTTGCTGGACACCTTGCGCAAGCGAGGCTATACCGTCCGCTACGGGACGGGCTTTGGCAAGCTACCTATGGACGGCTCAGCACCTTTTTACCTCTTCACTGCAGAACGCGAGCCTCCTCCTGCTCATGAAGGTCGCCGTTATTTACCCAAAGCCACAGCGCGCGCTTGTGAGTACTTGCAAAAGCGCAGCGCGAAGGGCTTCTTCCTTATGGTGGAAGGCAGTCAGATTGACTGGGCGCTGCACGCCAATGATGCCGGATGGTTGCAGTCCGAAATGCTCGACTTCGAGGCTGCCGTAACGGCGGCTCTTCTCTTTGCGCAGCAAAATGGCGAGACGCTCGTCATCGTAACGGGCGACCACGAGTGCGGCGGCATGGGACTAGGGCAGACGAGCCACCCCAACCGTTTCGAGCCGCTCTTTACGGCGCGCCTGCACTCCGCGGCTATGGTGCCTGTGTTCGCTTATGGCCCACAGGCCCATCTTTTCTCCGGGGTATATGAGAATACGGAGATTTACTTCAAAATGTGGCAGGCTCTTAGGCAGCAACCATAGCTGCTGGCATTTTGCTAAATTGGAAGGCTTACTATACAAAATAATCAGTCATCTATGTTAGAATTCCACGATGCCTATCTGCGCCGCGTAGCCGTCGCCTGGGTGGGCAATAAATCCCGCGAGGAGGGTGCGTACATTCCCAAGCAGTTGCTTATTCCGCCGCATGATGTCGTGCATGAGTGGCTTTTGGGTGCCTTTCTCAGGCCGTTTGAAAAGGCGGCAGAGTTCTTCTACTTTTTCCACGAAGAAGATGTCAGCCACCACCCTGTCTATCAGTCTTGCCACATTCTTTTTCAAAATCCGGAGGCTTTGGCGGAGGAGGCTGCCCGCTTGGTAGAGCGCCTTTACGAGTGCTCTGAAAACAGTAGGATGGCAGGCGGAGAGTTTCTCATCATGTATTTCGAAAATCTCCACCTGGGCGGTGAGGCCACTTCTGCTATTGGCCTTTGGAAGGTGCAGCAACCGCAACAGTTCCTACATGTGGAGCGCTTGCCTGACCAGTACGCCCTTAGCGTGCGCAGCGGCATCTCGCCGGAAAAGCCCGAAACGGCGGCGCTTATACTCAACCTCGACGAGGTGGACGGCTATCGCGTCTGCGCCATAGATACCGTCTCCAAACGCGACGAGCGCTCTTTCTGGAAGGATGACTTCTTGCGGCTGCGCCCTATCGAGGACCACTACTTCCAGACGCGCCACCACATCGCCTTGGCAAGCGAGTTTATCCAGCGAAAGCTGCCTCACCGCTTCAGTCTCGACCGCACGGAGCAATTGGACGCGCTCTATCGCTCTGGGTTGTACTTTAAGGAAAATGAGCACTTTGACGCGGAGCACTTTGCCAAAACGCTGTTTCCGGAAGAGGAGCAGCAAGAGGCCTTCCAGGCTTTCCGTGAAGAATACGCCCAGGCTTATGCGGTGCCGTTGGAAGACCGCTTCGACATCAGCAAGCCGGCTGTCAAGAAGGAATTCAGGGTGCTGAAGAGTGTTATCAAATTAGACAAGAACTTCCACATCTACGTGCATGGGCGGCGCGACCTCATCGAGCGCGGCTATGATGAGGACCGCGGTAAGAAATACTACAAGGTGTATTTTGATGAGGAGGAATGAGGGCTTTTTTCGAGGAATTTCGGTCGAGCCGGGAGCCTTTTCTACTGCGGAGACGAGGGCTGCCGTTTCGCCATTATTAAGGGCCGAAAGCGGGACGGGAGCGCGCCCGGAGCCAAACAAGCGCCGGCGGCATGCCTTTGGGTAGGACAGCCGAGGTGAGGACGGGGAGCCGTTTTTCCCCCAAAAAATGGGGGTAGAAAAGGCAGAACTACGGAGATGTGTGTCTGCAGCCTTCACTTTTTGGACAACACGCGCCCAACCATGCCGAGGCCAAGCTGGGTGTCGGGGTCGAAGTTGGTGCGGATAGCAATGACTTTGTAGAAGTCACCCTCTTTTCGGGCGTCGAAGACGACGCGGATGAAGCCGGACTGGCCCGGGGGGATGGGGTCTTTCGTCCAGTCTGTTACGGCGCAATGGCAACCGCTGGTTACTTCTAAGAGGATGAGGTCTTCATTGCTGGTATTTTTAGCTTCGATGGTTCGTTCGACGGGGATGCCGAAGGGAACGTCGCCGGTTTCGATTTGCATGGGTATCCACCGCACTTTACCGGCGTTTCGGGTGGGGTCGCCGATGTCCATGGAGGAGACGCTCTGGGCGCTAAGGGCGTGGGCGCTTGTGAGAAAGGGTATGAGAAGGACGAGAAGGGTAAGTGCGCGCATGGGTATGGTTTAGTTTCTCGGAATGAGGAGGCGCTGGCCTGCGATGAGGGTTTCGTTGAGGTCTTTGTTGTTGAGGATGGCCAGCTCTTGCGGGTTGACTTTGAATCGGATGGCGATGGATTGGATAGTGTCGCCATCGCGAACGATGTACTCTTGGAAGTAGGTCGGAGTGGTTTTGGTGGGGGTTACTGCGGGTTCTGTAGGTTGGGTGGTGGTGGGTTGTCCGTAGGCTGCGGGAGCCACTGGCTCAGAACCGAAGACGCTGGGCAGGCCGCTGGGTGGGGGTGTTGTGCCGGAGATAGGGGCACTGGGTTGAGGCGTTCCGGCGGGGGCAGACGATTGGGCGGCGCCGGGGGGGCAGCAGTCGGAAACGAGCAGTTGCATGCCTGGCTGTAGGTTGACGGGGCCGGTGGGCGGATAGTTGTTGAGGCGCCGGATGTCGGCTTCGGAGATGCGATAGCGGGTGGCAATGCCGAAGAGAGTTTCGCCACTTTGGACGGTGTGGAAGATGGTCTTGGCCTGCGGAGTATAGGCGGGTGGGGTTTGTGGCTGGTTAACGTCGTAAACGGTGGGAGGTGCCTGTGCACCCTTGCCGCTTTGGGCGAGTTCTTGTTGGGTGAGGCCCCAGTAGATGTCTTGGCGCTGTGCAACAGGTAGGCCTGTGCTGCCAGGGGCAACGGAGGCGACGGGGGATGCGGGCTTTCTGGGAGTGGAGACGGTTGCTCCGGGTGGCGGCGTGCGGAGCCAGATTTTCTGGCAGACGAGGATGAGGTTGGGGTTTTTGATTTTGTTCCACTGGATGAGGTTGCGTACCGGAATGTTGTAGGCACGGGAGATGGCATTGAGGGTTTCGCCGGGTTGTACGATATGGTATCCTTCGCCGGGTGGCTCGGGGCAGTCAGCCAAGGGGGGAAGGGTGGTTGGGCCTTGTGGCGCAGCGGGTGTGCTGGGCTTTTGGCCGGGCAATGAGTAGGTTTCCTTGTCGCTCTCCCGAATGGTGCCGTATTCCACTTGGGGCGTGTAGGAGGAGACGGGAGGCGGTGTGGGTGCTGAGCGGCCGCTACAACGCTGGTTGATATAGTCTTCGAGGGGAAGGTTATTGACTTTGACTAAGCGATAGTGGTTGTTTTCGGCTTCTGCAGGTGTCATGCCGGTGCGTTCGTAGCTGAGGCCGATACCTGGAATGAAATCGAACTCGGAGCGCTCCTGATTGCCGCGCATCGGCTCGCGCTTGAAGGAATACTCGAAAAAGCAGCCTCTAAATTTGAGGCCGTTAAAGTAGATATACCAATCAGAGGTGCCGGTGGCAATGTTCTGCTCGTAAACTAAATTGGTGGTATCTACAGCGAAGGAATAGTTGCGCGTTCGCACCATGTAGTACTGCCCGCTGCGGAGGATCTGTGCGGCGGAAATGAGAGGGATGAGAAGGTACCCCTTTGCCTGTGTGTGCACCATATACACTTGGCGAGAGAGGTTGTTGAGGTCGTTAAAGAATTGATCGTCAAACTTGAAGGTTTTGCAGCTAACCATGTTGGGCGGCATGGTGGGCGAGTTGATACCCTGGCTGCCGGCCTGCAACTGGATTTGCTCGCTGGCATTGGGCTGCACTAAGTAAGCATTAGCCACGGCTCCGGTGTACACGTAGCGGTACTCCAGTTGGTTCATACAAGAGGGGTCGAACTGGATATAAATCGGCTGGGAAAACAGTGCTGCTGAGTACAGCAAGAAGGATGCGATGAGGAAAAGAAAAGAGGCTTGTCTCATAGAGTGGATAATTTAGCGTGTCGGTCGGGAATGGACTTTAAGACGACAAAAAAACAGAATTTTCCGCACAAGGATAGGGCAAATTGTTCTAACTCACTGAACTGAGCAAGGGAAGCGGAATATCAAAGGCAGCTAGCGCAGGATATTGAGATGTTCAGGAATTGCCACGCGCATTTGCACCTTACCTTTGCCGCATGTACAGACCACTTATTTTGGTAACAAACGACGACGGTATTGTGGCACCCGGCCTTCGGGCTTTGGTAGAAGTCGCTTCGCGATTGGGAGAGGTTGTCGTGGTGGCACCAGACTCTCCTCAAAGCGGCAAGGGCCATGCCATTACGATAGAAGAACCGCTGCGCCTACGCCATGTGCGGGCCTTTCCAGGCATTGAAGCCTGGGAGTCTTCGGGTACGCCGGTAGATTGTGTGAAGTTGGCCCGCCATGTAGTGCTCAAACATCGCCAGATTGACCTGTGCGTCTCTGGCATCAATCACGGGAGCAACGCCTCTATCAACATCATTTACTCAGGCACGCTCTCGGCAGCCATGGAGGCCTCGCTAGAAGGCATCAAGAGTATTGGCTTTTCACTCTTAGACCATAGCTTTGAAGCTGACTTCGAGCCGGCTAAGCCATGGGTCAGGCGAATTATGGAGTATGTGCTTCGCGATACTTTCCCGCCGGGCAAATTGCTCAATGTGAACATCCCACGCTTGCCCGCAGACCAAATCAAAGGCATACGGGTGTGTCGCCAAGCCGATGCCAGATGGGTAGAGGAATTTGTGGAAGGCCGAGACCCTCATAACCAGCCTTACTACTGGCTTACAGGCCGATTTGTAAACCGCGATTTTAGGGAGGACACGGATATTTGGGCGCTGGAAAACGGCTACATTTCCGTGGTGCCTTCTATGCATGACCTGACCGACTATTTCATGCTGCAGCAAATCTCCTTTGATGAAGAACCAGTACCTGCTGCGAACAACGTCCCTCGTGGGTTTTCATAATTCAGCATAACGGTCTTTTAATCCATTCAAGCCGATGTTCTGAACTGCACATTTATCCCATAACATGAGAAGATTTCTATTCTTTTTCCCATGGCTCCTTTTCGGTAGCCCTATGATCTTGGCCCAGTTTCCATGTTCGGTTTCGCTAGGCCCTGATATAACTGTGTGCTTGGAGGCCTCTTTCAAGCTCATCCCTCAAGAGTCGGCTCCCTCTATCTCCTACAATTGGGTGGGCGGATTAGGTCTTAACTGCTATGACTGCCAAACACCTCTTTTTACGGCAACAGATACTGGAACCTTCATTTACGTATTGACTGTAGCGCAGGACTCTTGTACATCTTCGGATACGATTTCTATCACCGTATTGCCCGGAAAGTCTCCTCAGTACGCCATCGCCCCCTCGCGAAGTCTCTGCGAAGGTGACACTATGCACATAGGCGGTCCAGCTTTCCCAAATACCACATACAGTTGGTCTTCTGACCCGCCGGGGTTTGTCAGCACAGAAGCCAACCCGATAATTGTTGTATCTGATAGCAGGCGATATTATCTCACTGTAACCAGTCCTTCATGTCCGATACCTGTGATAGATAGTGTTTATATTGACATTCTCTTCCACAAGCCCATTTACGCGCCTGCTGAAGACACTATCAACCTGTGCCGTGGTCAGGAGATAGACTTAGGTATTGTCAGCGTGGACTGGAGCGGCAGCTTCACCTGGACACCCTCTGATGGATTGAATATTATACAAAATGGGCAAAGAGCTATAGCTACTCCAGCGCAGTCGGTGCGGTACACCCTGGTGGCTTCTACGCTCCAGGGCGAATGCCAATGGGAAAAGGTTTATTATCTATCTGTAGATAACCTGCCAGCAGACGCGATAGTTGTGCCCGAGGATACCAGTATTTGTCCGGGTAATACGGTGCTGTTGCGCGTATCCTTTCTTGACTCTGCAAGTTTTCTTGGGCTTGCTTTCTCCTGGACGCGCGCACCCATGACAACCGTGTTATCCACTGACACTTTGCCTCAATTATTGGTAAGGCCAGAGGAAACAACTACTTACCAGCTAGCCATCAGCAAAGGCACCTGCCGAGATACAGCCACTGCCGTTGTCAAGTTAATCCCGCCTGCCCCCTTGCATCTCCCACCAGCTGACCTCACCGTTTGCTTTGGTGATACGATTTCGCTCAATGGCGTGTTCGACCCTAATGCTACCTACATATGGACGTCCACACATCCAGGTTTTGGCGTCTCCAACGCTCCCTCACCGGTGTTTGCCCCTACCCAGACGGCTACCTACTACGTAACGGCTGACAACGGCTGCCCGCGCAGTGACTCCGTGCGCATCTTCGTGCGCCGAGCCATGCTGGAAGTGAGCAACGACACAATCATCTGCAAAGGACAATCGGCGCGCCTCATCGCCCTGACAGATACACCAGGGAGCCAGTTTGAATGGGTGCGCTTGAGCGACGGACAAGTGCTGAGCACGGCTCAGTCAGTGTTGGTCAGCCCGAGCACGACAACGGCCTACGTAATCACCCTGACCTACGGACAAAATTGCAAGCGACGCGATACTGTGCTGGTGCAAGTGGAAGGAGAAGACCTAAGCGTGCTCTTCCCTTCAGACCCGCGGGTGTGCATGGGCGGACAGATTCCCCTGAACCTCGCGCCGTCCGTTCCCGGCGCCACGTACACATGGGCAGCCTCGCCACCCGACCCAACGCTGATGACTCAAGAGCCAAATCCGCAGGTGTCCCCGACGCAGAACACCACCTACACCGTAACAATCACCGATGGACAATGCACTGTCATACAGTCATTTGGAGTGATGGTGCTCTCTGCCACCCTTAAGGTCACAGGCGACACTGCGATTTGTGCTGGCGACCGCACCGTACTTTCTGCTATCGGCACCGGCCCCAATGGTCGCTACCTGTGGAGTACGGGAGAAACCACCAACATCATTGCCCCCTCGCCCGACACCTCCACAGCATTTGTAGTAACTTTCTTGTACGGCGACACATGCGCCCTGCGCGATACAGTATATGTAACGACAGTGCCCGCTTTCTCACTTTCGATAGCCAGCGTACCCGACACCAACCAAATTAATTTAGGGCAAAGCCTACAACTGTTCGCCAATGTGTCGCCACCGCAAAACCTGAATGGTTTCTCGTTCACCTGGCAAGAGACCATCATTGACACGAAGACCTTGGCCACCAACATGCCCAACATTGAGGTCTCTCCATCATCCAACGACACGGCATCCTCAGCAATACGCTACACGCTACGGGCCGTCTCACCACAAGGGTGCATCCGTGTAGCAGAGAAGGTGTTCCGCCTTCTTTTCCCATTGGTGCGTTTTCCCAATGCCTTTACTCCTAATGGCGACGGGCACAATGACTTCTTCGAGATGTTGGTACTCGAAGGCCGTGCTCAAATAGAACTCATGCAGATCTTTAATCGCTGGGGCCAACCCATTTTTGAAAGCTCAGCACCCGACGCGCGCTGGGATGGCACCGTCAACGGGCAGCCAGCACCCTCCGACGTTTACCTCTACCGCGTTGTATGGCGACGTAGCGACGGCGCCATGATGCCCATAGCTGCAGGCGACGTTACCCTAATGCGTTGAGCCGCTGCTTTTTGAGGTGATATAAATCTATGCAGGCGCCGCCTTTCTCTCCTCCATTTTTTTGGGGTGAAAAAACGATCTGCAGCTTCGGAGTATCGGCTACGCGCATCAAAGACAAGGGTAGCTTCTGTTTAACCCAGAGCGTGTTTGCGTCCCGCTTTTGCGCCTTAATAATGGCGTAACAGCAACCCCACCTCTCCGCGCGCATCCAATAGCAAATAAGCCAACACACCGCTACGTTATTAACCACAGCCCAAAACAGGGCGTGCGCTCAAGACCCACATCCAAGCCACCAAGGGCCGCTCGTGTGCAAAAGCGCCAGAAAGAAAGCCCAAAGTCCGTTTTCACCCTAAAAACCAGACGTCTTATCATCTTGAAACTTATCGCACAACCTCTTTTTGTCTTAAAAAATAGCAAACGTGCTTCGATTGAAGACCTCGCAACTTACTTTTGCCCTGCTTTTTCAAAAAATCGTAAACCGTATTTCATTTAAGACATGAAGAAAGCACTTCTGATTACAGCCGCATCGGCCCTCCTTACGCTTGGCCTGTCCTCTTGTGGCGAAAAACTTCTGACACCAGAACAGGTAGAAGCCGAAATCGCCAAAGGTGTGGAAGCCGGAAAAGCCACCATTGACGCCGAAGAGAACGCCAAATGCGACGCCGAGTTTGAGTCGCGCGTCATGGCCGAATTCGAGCGCCTCAAAATGGAAAGAGAGGCCATGCAGACCATTCAGTAAATGCCCGCTAACCCGCATTACTCACGCTTAAAAAACACATTCCCACATGAATAAGAAACTGATTCTGGCTGGAGCCATTCTGCTAGCAGCACTCGTTGGCCTGACGGCATACAAGACCAAGGAGCAACAACAACAGGAGATTGCCAACGCCATCGCGATGAAACTGGACGAATACCGCATGCTGAAGCAAGAAGAGTGCACGGCGCGCATCAACGCCGAGGCTCGGCGTCGCTTTGACGAGTACGTGGCCTCGTTGCCACCTGCTACGTCTGGCAAACCAGGGAAGGTTGTGAAGCCTAAGCAGTCTAAGCCGACGACGCCCGCCGTTACACCAATGCCTCAGACGCCCCCCCAAGACCCACAAAAGCAGCGCGGTGGCGCCGTGCAGGAAGGCAATGTCGAGCAACAAAAGCAACGCGGTGGAGCAGTGCCACAGGGCGATGTTGAGCAACAAAAAAAGCGCGGTGGCGCCATCAAAGTAGAGGGCGGTAATTAAGCTCTTATACCTTTTAAAAATAGAGGGCGGCTTATCAGAGGATGAGCCGCCCTTGTTTATCTATAGGCATTGCAAAAAGATGGCCTATTTGGCGCGTACGTAAATCTCGATAGGCACCCCTTTGAAGTTGTAGTGCTGGCGCAATTGATTTTCCAAGAACTGAATGTAGGTATCGCGCACCCAGTTGGGATTGTTGACGAAAAAGGCAAATGAGGGGTAGTGGGTGGGCAATTGGGTTACGTACTTGAACTTTGGATATCGCCCCTTTACAGAGGGCGGAGGCGTCTTCTCGATGATTTCGAGCATGAGGGCGTTCAGCTCCGAAGTCTTGATCTTTCGCTGCCGGTTTTCGTACACCTCCAAGGCCACCTCTACGGCCTGAAAGATGCGCTGCTTGTCCAAAGCCGAGATGAAGACGATGGGTACATCATCAAAAGGAGCAATGCGCTTTTTGATTTCCAACTCGTAATCTCGGGCAGTGTTGGTTTCCTTTTCGATGAGGTCCCATTTATTGACAAGGATAACTACGCCTTTGTGGCGCTTTTGAGCCAGACGCAGCAAGTGTAAATCTTGGGCCTCGATACCCTGAGTAGCATCCAGGACGAGCAGACAGACGTCGGACTCTTCCAGGGCACGAATTGCGCGCATGACGGAGTAGAACTCCAGGTCTTCCTCCACCTTAGCTTTCTTGCGAATACCGGCGGTGTCAATGAGGATGAACTGCTTGCCGAATTTGTTGTACAAGCTGTGCACAGAGTCGCGCGTAGTGCCTGCTATGGGCGTTACGATATTGCGCTCTTCGCCCAACAAGGCGTTGGTCAACGAAGACTTGCCCACATTGGGGCGGCCGATGATGGCAAATTTGGGTAGTTCCGTTTCTACAGGTGTGTCTTCCTCAATACATTCTGCGACGGCGTCCAACAGCTCCCCTGTTCCACTGCCCGAAATAGAGGCGATGAAGAAGGTGTTAGGAAAGCCCAAGCTCCAAAATTCATTGGCGCTCATGTGGGCGTAGAAATTGTCGGTCTTGTTAACCACTAGAAAAACACGCTTGTTGGAGCGACGCAATACATTAGCCAGCTCCTCGTCTAAGTCGGTAATACCTGTCTGAGCATCTACCATGAAGAGAATGACCGTAGCCTCCTCCATAGCGATGCGCGCCTGTTGGCGAATAGCTGCTTCGAAGACATCCCTGGAGCCGGGCACAAAGCCACCTGTATCTACCACTGTAAAACGCTTGCCGTTCCACTCACAGAAGCCGTACTTGCGGTCGCGCGTTACTCCTGCAAAGTCGTCTGTTATGGCATCGCGCGCGCCTACCAGACGATTGTAAAGTGTTGATTTGCCGACGTTTGGTCGTCCTACGATAGCAACTATGCTTCCCATTTTCTATTTAATCGCCAGGTGTTAACGGAGTTTTTATACATTTGCCGCAGGCACCATGTACAACCCTTTCGGCCCCGTACGCATTTATACGTGAGTGTGCAAAGGTATGTCAAAAAACACCGCTCTTCATCTCTCTACTTTAACCAGGAGCCGTAATGAGCAAGATCCTTTACCGAGACCCGAATATTACTGTATTTCAGAGCGCTCTTTACCAGACAAATACCACCGTAGTCTGTACAGATGACCTCGTGATTGTGGTTGACCCTGCTTGGCTGCCTCACGAGGTGGCGGCTATACGGCAATATGTGGACTCCGTACGGGAAGGGCGAGCCTTGTTTTTGGTGTTTACTCATTCTGACTTTGACCACATCATCGGCTACGGCGCCTTCAGAGCAGATAAAGTATTCGCCTCGGAGCTGATGGCTGAAAGCCCCGCCCAAAACGCCATTTTAGAGCAAATCAACGACTTTGATCAGCAGTACTACATTCGCCGAACCTATCCTGTTGAGTACCCAGTGGTAGATTTCAAGGTGTACCGCGATGGCGTGCAGTATCGGCATGAGAACACTAAGCTGTCTTTCTATCTGGCTCCGGGACATACGGCAGATAGTATGATGGTTGTCGTCTGGCAATTAGGCCTCTGTATTGCAGGGGACTATCTGTCGAATGTAGAGTTTCCCATCATTCAGCACAGCAGTATTGAATATATCAACACGCTTGAGAAACTGCCGCGCATTCACGACCGCAACTGGTTCACGCGCTTGATACCTGGCCACGGAGACCCGGCGCTGACCATTACGGACTGGCTTCGCCGCCGCACCGAAAGCCTAGCCTACATCTATGCCATTCGAGAAAGCGTGGCTACGGGGCGGCCCTTCGATACCGACTCGCTGTGGGAACGTTATCGCTTCCCCCGCCAGCAGATAAAGGACCATGAGGCCAATTTAGCCCTAGTGCAGCGTGAATTTGAAGAAGGGCTGTGGACTTGGGACCCAGACGATTTACCCCAGGTACCAGAACCGATACCTCTTGGGGAAACCAATTCTTGACGCTTGCGGAGGCTCGCACTACTCCGACATATCCATAGTGTGGAACACATTCAAAACATCGTCATCTTCCTCTAAGCGGTCAATGAGCTTAATGACCTGCTCGGCCTCTTCGTCGGAAAGTTTTTTGGTTACGGTAGGGATCCATTCCAACTGAGAGCTAATGGGTTCGATGCCTCGATCTTCAAGAGCTTTTTGCATTTTGCCAAAATCGGTGAAGTCGGCATACAGGATAACTTCGCCTTCTTCGTGCTTGACATCTTCTAGGCCCGAGTCAATAAGTTCAAGCTCAAGTTCTTCCCAGTTTTGACCTTCGTTCTTGATTTTAAAGACTGCCTTGCGGTTAAATAGATAGCTCACACTTCCAGAAACACCCAATGCGCCCCCGCAACGGTCAAAATGCAGGCGAATATTGGCTACAGTGCGCGTAGGGTTGTCTGTGGCGGTCTCTACCAAAACAGCAATACCATGAGGGCCATAGCCCTCGTACATGATTTCCTGGTAGTTGTCAGCATCTTTCCCGCTAGCTTTCTTGATGGCGTTTTCAACATTGGCCTTGGGCATGTTGGCCTGTTTGGCATTTTGGATGGCCACACGCAAGCGTGGGTTATATTCGGGGTTTGGCCCTCCCGCCTTTACAGCAATGGAAATCTCACGCCCAATGCGCGTAAAAGTTTTGGCCATATTGGCCCAACGCTTAAATTTTCGTTCTTTTCGGAATTCAAACGCGCGTCCCATGGTGTACTTTCTTTTCTATTGCGCTAAAACAGCGCGCAAAGATAGAGAGGACTTGAGGTGGGCAAGACTAAGGTTCTAAAAAAAGCGCGCGGTATCGAGAGAGAAACAGGGGTTTTGTCGCTTTTAATGATGGTGTATGTTTGCACATCCAATTGATGTTTTTTAAGGAATCGCCTCATGACTCGTTTCCATTACATCTGTGCACTCCTATTCTTGACTACCTTCTTAGGGCTGTATAGTCAGACGCCTAAACTGACCCTTCCTGCTATCTCTGGTCGCCCCAGCAGTGCCACGACGCTCCAAAATAGGCAACACTTGCTCATCGGCAGCGGTGATTTCGGCTCTATATGGGAAGTATCTAGTGGGCGGATGCTCCTAATGCAAACGCCGGGATGGTGGAAAGCCGTGGAAGCGCCTGACAAGCGCACCGTAGCTATGGTGAGGAACCACCGGGTTTACTTCTTTGACCTGGAACGCTTCCGCATAGTGGACTCGGTGCGCATTGACCAAATAGAGGACGCGGCCTACGCCGCCGATGGCTCGCTTTACGCAGCCATTAATTACCGAGATAAACGCGTACTGGCTCTTGTAGACCGACAAGCCAAAGACAAGGTAGACATCTTTTCCACCACTGACTTCAAGCCAGGCGGCAATACGGTGCTCAGCATTAGCCCGGATGGGCGCTATGCCATCCTTCAGCCGGAAAAAAGCCCTTCTCATCTCGTTGACCTGCAGAGCCGATCTGTGGTGCAAAGCCTGCAGGCTCCCAAGAGCCGTTTTTACTTCATGCCTAACGGGAGGGTCGCCGAGATAGAAGAGACGGCCGATTACCAGTATGTTTTCAAGGTCTTAAGCGTGCCGTCGCTTCGTGAGGAATTTCGCTTTAACGGCACCACCCGTTCTTTGCCATTCATTCATGGCAAGAATACTTTTTGGTTAGACGACAATCGGCTGATGGTCTGCCGCGATGAGACCAGTGCTGTTGTGGACTTTGGCCGTCGCAGTGTAAGCGCCGATTTCAAGTACCATTCCACCTATTTACCTGCGAGCGTCAATGCACCGGGGCGAACCTCACAGGGCAGAGTGCAAACAGTTTTTCGAATAATCACGCACCCCAGCAACCGCATCGAAGAGTGGGATATCCGCACTGAACCTTACAGGAAGATACGCGAGATAGGCGCCTCTGCCATAGCACCATTTGAACTAAGTACCGCTCCTAACGACCTGCGCATCCGTTGCGCCCATGAGCGCGAAGTTCGTTTAGGGCGGGTGCCCGTTTTCTGGCGCTACCAAACCCTAGAAAAACAATCTGTTTATTCGCCTGACGGCGCCCTTGCCTACCACTTTGGATCGTTCAACCACATTGAAAAACTGCCCACACAAACCAAAGGCGCGAAATACACCGCCAGGGTCGGCGCCGCTTACGGTTATGAAAAGAGCGTCAATAGCGCTGCCGTGGATAAGAAGGGCAATCTCGGCGCTTTCGTGTCTTCTGACCGGATAGTGCTGATAAACCTGCGCGATATGAGCATTGCACGGGAGGTCAAGTTCGGCGGTGATCCGAAGACGCCTAAGGCCAGCCATTTGGTCAGCTTCTTCGACAATGACACCAAAGTAGTGGCATGGGGATATGACCCCCAACTCGGCTTCAAGACTTACGCGGTTGAAGTGGCGAGTGGCCGCATATTGTGGTCGGTAGCAGGGGATAACTCCCACTTTAAACCCACCACAGAGGGCATCATGTGCTTCAACTGGGACCAACGCTGTGTGCTGTGGTTAGACCCCAAAACAGGCAATACGCGCAAAAGAACCACCCTTACCCATAACTTCTCACCAAATAGTGCTGTACGAGTGGCCTTTTCGCCCGATGGAAAGCAGTTGATGTTTACAGAAAACAACAAGGTCTTCTTTTTCAATATTACCAACAGTCAGCTCCGGGTAGGCAGCGACAACGAGAGCCAATCATGGTTTTGGGAAATCGCCTACTTCCCCTCCCGACCGGAACTGGCCATTTCTGTAGGCGACGATGGGCGCCTCATGCTCTGGAATGCACTAACTGCACAGCGAGTAGCAACCCTATATCTCTTTAACGACACCGACGACTGGGTGTGCATTGCTCCCGGTGGGCGCTTCGAGGCCTCTCCTGGAGCCTTGAGCCGCTTGTACTACACCATGGGAAAAGAGGTCATCCCTTTAGAACAACTGTATGACAAGTACTTCACTCCGGGCCTGTTGGGCCAAATTGTGGGTGATAACTCGCCCGTACCACCACCTCCGCCTCCTCCGCCCAGCGAAGAAGACGATATCAAAAACCTCAAGCGTCCACCCTCAGTCTCTATCCGATACGAAGATAAGCAGCGCAACTTGGTCATAAATGATGATATACCGACCTACAACACGACCTCAGCGCAGGTTACTCTCATTGTAGAAGCTGTATCGCCTGATGATGTCATTAGAGTTGTTCTAAAATAACGATATTTGCACAAAAATCCACCGAACACGATGTTAGACATCCACAGAGCCCTTCGCAATGAGTCCGTTTTGC
>FWPU01000715.1_pt1 | contig 105342 bp, 101 predicted proteins | sample 2228361 | NCBI WGS metagenome assembly FWPU01 (sample SAMEA103939777, study PRJEB20133) | metagenome | reverse complement strand
GCGCACAAAGGTGACGGGCGCGGGGCTGGCGCACCTGGCGGGGCTCACGAATCTCCAGGAGCTGGACCTGTCGCAAACAAGAGTCACGGGCGCGGGGCTGGCGCACCTGGCGGGGCTCACGAACCTGCAGGCGCTGAACCTCCGGCGCACAAAGGTGACGGACGCGGGGCTAGCCCATCTGGCGGGACTCACGAATCTCCGGGAGCTGGACCTTTGGGACACGGAGGTAACGAACGGGGGGAGGAGGAAGCTGCAAGGAGCGTTGCCTCGCTGCACCATCTGGACCAATCCGTCCGAGACCTAGCAGCCACGCCGGCGCCACGTCGCCCAGTGACGGCGCAGCGCCCTCTCGTTCCCGCTGCGTCGTCACTCGTCGCCTTCGGACGATGTCGTTTCGCTCGCGTCCCGCTGACGGAGCCTCGGACGTCGCACCCCCGGGGAAGCAAAACGGCCCGAGCGGGCCGTTCGTGGGTGGCGTATCGTGGAGGCGACGGCCGGATTCGAACCGGCGATCGGGGTTTTGCAGACCCCTGCCTTGCCACTTGGCCACGTCGCCTCAGATGACGAAGGAGCGGGCCGCGCCCGCCCTCCAACGGCATCATACCAGCGGACGCGTCCCCTGCAAAGCGGGTGTGACGCCCCCAGGGCACGCCTCCCTAGAGGTCCCCGGTCTCGTCGGCGCAGGGCGGACGGTCGAGGTCCACCTGGGGACCGGGCATCCCCGATGGCCACGGGCTCGTCCCCAGGAGCCCGCGGCGAACGAGCGGCTCGACGCCACACTCGCGGGCCTCGGCCTGCACGCAGCGCGCAGCGGTCCGCGCCAGGTGCGACCAGACGCTATCGGGGTGACGAGCCTCGACCGCGTCCGCGAACGCGTCCGTCCAGGTGCCCAGCCGTTCGCGGAGGAACCGCGCTCGCGCAGATGCGCAGATCTCGGCCCGATCGTCGGCCTGCGTACGAGCGTGGGCCTCCTTCGTCAGCACCAGCGCGACGAACTCGAGCTCGGCGACGAGATGGTCGGGCTTGTCGCGGGCGAGCGTGACACCGAACGCGCGATAGAAGCCCGCGATGTCCGCCAGGTCCGCCGCGCCGCCTCCCGCGTGGCTCGTCTCATAAGGAGGCGGGACCGATTGATGGAAGATCTGCGAATGACGCAGCCGGACGTCGGGGGCGTCCCTTCGGGCGCGGGCGCGCGCCGCCGCTTCGGCAGCGTCGCTCCAGCCGAGCTCTTCGAGGGCCGCGATCAGCGCGTCGAGGGAGAGGCCCTCGGCCGGGGTGGCGTCCGGCGCGGCGAAGTGGCGGGCCAGCGCGAGAAACACCAGCGCTTTGGCCTGGAGCCGCTGCACCGAGGAGAGCGCCGTCGCGCCGCGCGCGGTCATGTCGCCTCCACGATGAGTTTGCCCAGTCCGCTGGGGGACTTACGAGAGCCCCGGTCTCCAGCCGAGCCCGACCATACGCTGAAAACGATCGAATACTCCTTCCCGGCTTCGATGGCGGTCTCACCGGGGTTGGCCGCAGCGAACGGCCGGGCGAGGACGACCTTCCATCGGCCGTCGGCCCAGACACCCTTACCGGTGGCGTCCTGCTTCTCTAGGTGCGTCAACGTCCCCGGTCCGTGGCCGATGAGCTTCTCCACGGGCGAAGGCTTCACGGGCGACGACAGGGGGTTGCCTGCCGTCCACCCGATGATCCAGGCGCGGCCCTCGGCCGGATAGGTGTCGTCGATCTTGAGCGGCCGGGACGCCTTCGGCAGAGGCGGGTAGTAGTCGAAGGCGACGTTGGGAAACGCCACCTCGAGGTCCTGATAGCCCTCGTCGATGTCCTTCTGCCAGTCGGCGCGCCAGCACATGATGCTCGCGGGCACGTCGGCGGTGCCCATCATGTAGAAGGCTGCCGGCGCGTCCGCAGGACCCAGAAGCACGCCGCACGCGTCGCGGAACTGGTCGGTCTTGATGGCCAGGTCGTCGGCGTCCGGATCCTCCCACGTGAGGAGGAAAACGATCTTCGACCCGTCGTGGAGCGAGCGGACCGTAATGGCGGGGAAGGCCGGCTCCTTCCGGAACGGGAGCGCCGACATCTGGGGTGTGAGGGGGACCAGGACCGGGCGGGCCTTCTTCCAGAGTGGCGAATCTGGGTCGTGTTCGGGCACGGGCTCGCGAATGTACTTCGACGTGAGCTGTCCCTTCCAGTCGACACCCCGCTCTTCGGCGCGCTCGCATCCCACCAACGCCGCCGCGCTGGCGGCGGTGGCGGCTCCAGCGGCGCCGATGAGGAACCGGCGGCGATCGATGCGTACCGGGGACTGTCGTACCGTCATGCCTGCACCCCCTACGTGACGTTGTAGCGGTAGACCGCGAGGCTCTCATCGAACGCCGGCCGGACGATGGTCGGCTCCTTGAGCGGCACGCGGACCAGCTCGTCTCCCTGCTCGTCGTACCCGTACGCCATACCGTCCTGCACGCGGAACCGGTGGATGATGCGGTCCGTGGATACGTTGAGCACGAGCACGCCGAGCAGCTCGGGGTCGTTCCCCTCCATCGCGTTCTTGTAGGCTTGGATGGCCCGCTCGACGCCGGGCCCGAACACCATGGTGAGGAACGCCATGCTGGAGACGTGAATCGGCGGGATGTAGTAGATGTTCGGCTCGGTCCCGAACTGAGGGAAGAGCGGCAACGCGACCTTCCGCACGTGCACCAGGAAGTCCACGGGGTTGTCCTCTCGGGCCTGGTCAGGCGGGCTGACGAAGCCGAAGGTCCGGATCTTGCCGATGCACGTCCGCATGCAGCGCGTGAGGAACCCGCGCTCCACCGCCGGATAGCACAGCACGCACTTCTCCGAGATGCGGGTCACGTGGTTGTAGTACACCTTCTTGTACGGGCAGGCCTTCAGGCATTCACGGTAGCCGCGACACCTGACCTGGTCGATGAGGACGATGCCGTCCTCCGGGCGCTTGTAGATGGCCGTGCGCGGGCAGGCTTGCAGACACGCGGGATACGTGCAGTGGTTGCAGATCCGGGGCAGGTAGAAGAACCAGGCGTCGTGGGGCAGGCGAAGGTAGTAGCGGTCCTCCGTGAGGAGCGTGTTGATCTCGTCCTCGCCCCGGTTCGGTCCGGCGTAGTCAATGTCCTCCGGCAGGTAGCCGATGTGGTACTCGCCCTGTTCCGCTGCCTCGAAGATCGTCTTTCCCGCGTAGACGTCGCCGTCCCATGACTGCGGACCCAGGAGGTCGAGGATCTGGGCGTCCCAGGCGAGGGGGTAGGAGCCCCACGGCTTGGTCTCGACGTTGTTCCAGAACATGAACTCCTGGCCCTTGCCCGAGGTCCACGTTGTCTTGCAGGCCATCGTGCAGGTCTGGCAGGCGATGCACTTGTTGGTGTCGAAGACGGCGCCTGCCTGGCGCTGCGGACGCGCCTCCTCGAAGCGATAGGTCATCTCACGGCCGAGTTGCCAGTTGTAGACGTTCGGCATCGCTCATCCCGCCTTCCCGATGAACTCCCCGGCGAGGTACTTCCGCATGGCATCGTTCTCGTAGCCGGGGCGGAAGCCCTTGGCTGCGGGGCTCCAAAGCCCTTGGCCGTCGAGGCCACCGGGCTCGGCCCGCTCGATCTTGACGAAGCTCTCCTTCGGTGCGCCGACCGTGCAGTGCACGTCGGCCTCAAAGCCGGTGTGGATGACCTGACCGGCGGCGTCCTTCCGCACCAGGCTGTCGGTCATGAGCGTCGGCCGCAGCCACGCCCTCGTGATCGACTGATGGCTCCCGTATCGGTAGCCGGCCTGGTAGTTGGTTCGTGGGTTCTTGGCCAGGCCGTCGGGCCGCGTCTCGTGCCCTTCGACGCTGCCGTGCGTCGCGATGTAGAAGTGGAACCACGCCCGACCGAATCCCCGGGCGATGCTGGGGTAGTACCGGACGCGCACCAGCCAGCGCATTACCCGGTAGTCCTCGGGGCGGTCTTCGTGCCCGACGAATGGCCGGTCCGAGGGGTCGCCGTCACACCAGACGTAGTCGCCGTCCTCCAAACCTAGCTCCTTCGCGTCCTCCGGGTTGAGGTCGATGTACCCTTCGCCAATCCACGGCTTGCGCTTGTCGTGTCGGTAGAAGTCACCGAAGGGCCCCCAGAACACGACGTCGAGGTCGCTGCCGCCAGCGGTCGAGTGGCACGCGTGCCGGTACTTGGGCGTGATCAGCACGTGCGTAAAGCCCTGCGCCCGCAGCGGGTGCTGGCTCGCGACCAGCTCCCGAGGCGTCAGGATCACGTTGCGCACCTGGCGCACCTCGACGCTGAGGTCGTCCTTCGACAGGCCGTACGCCTCCGGACCCTGCGGTCGGATCGCGGGATGAGGGTTCGCGAGGATGACGTTCGGCTCGTGGTGGGTGCCGTCCACCGGCTCGCGGACGACGGGCAGGTTCTCACCGTATTCGATGAATTCGTCTTCCTCCCGGTAGAACTCCAGTCGACCCGACTTCGTGTACCAGGGTTTGCTCTCGTTGGTCTGCTCCCACCCCATGACCTTGGGGCTGGTCCGACTCATGAGGTAGAACGGCGTGCCTTCCGCGCAGGACGCCTCGAGGTCGGCGAAGGTGTAGCCGCGGGTGTTGTTGCCGGCGCGGAAGATGCGGTTGATGTACGTCTCGACCTGGCCCTCGTGGACGAAGTGCCAGTAATCGCGGAACCTGCGGTCTCCCGTGAGTTCGGCGAGCGCCGCGCCGATGCCGGCCCACACCTCGACGTCGTCCTTGGTGTTGTAGATGCGCGGCAGGGGCGAGCGCGGCCACGCCTGCAGGAACGGATTGGTGACGGCCGCGTAGATCTCGGGCGACTTCCGCTCGATCCAGCTATCGACGGCGAAGACCACGTCCGCGTATTCGCAGGTCGCCGTCCAGAAGTAGTCGTTGGCGACGATCATCTCGATCCTTGGCAGCGTGTTGACGATGACGTTGTGGGCCCACTTGGCGTTGCCGAGGATCGAGTTGCTGTTGGCCCAGAACGTGGCCTTGGTCGGCGTCGGCATGTGGGTCGAGCCGGTGAAGACTTTGTTGCCGACGCGCAACGGCCGGTCACCGTAGTTGTAGTAGTGCGCCGATTCGCCCTTCACGTATCCCTTCTGGCGCGGCATCACGGAAGGGTCGAGCTCGATATCGAACGGATCCTCGCGGATATAGGGCGCCATCGCGAATAGGGCGAGGCGGTAGTTGCCGGCGTAGCTTCCCACCGTGCCGCCGAAGTGCCCGATGTTGTTGGTGAGCGCGGCGACGAGGAAGATGGCGCGGTCCTTCAGGTCGTTGTTGAAGAAGTGGTTCGGCCCCATCCCCTCGACGAACAGCGTCGCTCCCTTGTTGGCGGCGATGGCGCGGGCCAAGTTCGCGATGGCGTCCTTGGGCGCGAGCGTGTCCTGCGAGATGGTGTCCGGGTCGCAGGAATCGACCAGGTACTGGGCGACGAGGTCGAACACCGGACGCACCTTGATGCGCTCCCCGCTGGTCAGCGTGACCTCGAACTCGCCTTGCAAAGCGGGGTCCCAGCCCTGACGCTGAGAGAACTCACCGACCTGGTCGCGAGTGACGGGACGCGCCTGGCCGGTGGCGGCATCCCAGAGCATGAAGTCGTCCCACTCGCGCCGCAGCTCCTCGGGGACGTACTGCGCATCCTGTTCCGCCGGTGGTGGGAGCTTGTCGCCCGCCTTGAACGTCTTCGTCGTCCTCAGCGGCGCGGGCGAATATCCCGGAATCACGTCACGGGCGCGCAGCATCTTCAGATTGTCCATCCGGACCAGGAGCGGCAGGTCCGTGAAGTGCTTGACGAACGCCTCGTCGTACAGCTTCTCGGTCACGATGACGTGGGCGAGCCCCATCGCGAACGCCGCGTCGTGACCGGGCCGGATAACGATGATCTCGTCGGCTTTGGACGCCGCGGACTGATACTCGGGCGCGATGACCACGACCTTCGCGCCGTGGAGCTTGGCCTCGGTGAGCCAGTGGCCGTCGGGCATCTTGGTCGCGATCCAGTTCTTGCCCCAGAGGGTGATGAGACGCGCGTTCTCCGCCGTGTAGAGGTCGAAGTCGCAGGTCTGCTGACCCGTGACCATGGGGTGCCCGGGCGGCAGGTCCGTGTGCCATGAGTAGCTGTCCCAGTGCCGACCGCCCTTGGCTTGATCGGGGCCGACGCCACGGACGTAGGCGTCGAGCAGCGCGAGCATGTTGGTGAAGCGGTACGTTCCGGCCACCCGAATCGGGCCGAGAAGCGGCATCCCTCCGCGCGCCTTGATGGTGCGGGTGCCTGCGCCTTCGGTCGCCTCCACCATCGCGGGGTCGTAGTCTTGCTTCTCCAGCCGCGCCTGGCCCTCGGGGCCGCTGTACGTCTCGACGATGTTCACGAGCGCCTTTGCGACGAGCTGAAACGCCTCGTCCCATTCGACGGCGACGAACGGCTCCTTGCCGCGGTTCTCGAAGTACCGGCGCTCGGGGAGCCCCGTGTCGGGATCGCGCGGGAAGCCCGCCTCGACCCACTCCTTGAAGCCCTGACGCACCATGGGCGCCTTCACGCGCCGGTCGGAATAGAAGCGGCGTACGTAAGACAGCCCGCTGATGCAGGCTCGCGGGTCCCATCGCGAGGAGGCCCGGTTTCCGTAGGCGTCGGTCGCCCGACCGTACCCGAAGCTGGGGTCCGCGTACACGACCACGCCGTTCTTCACGCTGGCCTTCAAGAGACAGCCGTGCGTGTCGTTGGGCGCGCACAAGTAATGGAACTGAGAGTCAGGCGTGTAGAGGTCGCGGTACACGGTCTCCCAGTCGCGGTCGGGATACGACTCCAGCGGGTTCTGCCCCTGCTGGAGCGGGCGGAGCAGGGAAAACCCGGCGAGCGGCCGGTCGGTGGTGGTCGACCCGGCGAGGCCGGCTGCCAGGGCCGGAAAGGCGGCGAGAAGCTGGCGCCGGGTGACCTTGGTTCGTTCGAACGGGGCTGGCTCGCGGTCCATGAGATGCGTGCCTCCGTGATCGGTGCTGGCCCACTTGGTGGTTCGCTGGTAACTATGGCGGCGCCGCGCGAGAGTTCCTAGGTCCGAAGCGCCCGCCAGCGTGGGCCGTTTGTACCATCTGTCACAAGCGCGCCCACGGGGACGGGCTGAGCCATGGCGTGATGCGAATGGTTCAGTCCGATCGTCCCGAACATCAGCCGGCTCGCGAGTTCGTGGATTCGTGAGGGGAATGACAGCAGAGCGGGGTGCAGGATGCGTGGCCCTGGGACGATCGGAAAAGAAGAAGGCCGCGTGGCCTGGCCGCGCGGCTGTGAATTTCTGGAGCGGAAGACGGGATTCGAACCCGCGACCCCCTCCTTGGCAAGGAGGTGCTCTACCGCTGAGCCACTTCCGCTCGTTTCTCACCCCGCGTTCGCGGGGAGTCAGTTCCGTGATGGTGCCGAGGAGGAGATTTGAACTCCTACGCCTTGCGGCACGGCCCCCTCAAGACCGCGTGTCTGCCTATTCCACCACCTCGGCACGAAGCGCATTCATTGTATCCCACGGCTGCGAGCCCGCAACGCCTCGAATGCGGGTGGCAGGAGCGGAGGGATTCGAACCCCCGACCGGCGGTTTTGGAGACCGCTGCTCTGCCGGACTGAGCTACGCTCCTGCGGAACGCGAGGGAGCGCTCGAGGCGCTCCGCTCATCACCAGTATATCGCCCCGAGAAGGGAACAACGAGCGCCCGCCTCGCCGCGGGACTAGCGCCGGGCCATCGCCTCCAGCTTCGCCTCTGCCCGCGCGACGTACTCCCGCGTCACGTCGATCGCGTCGGGCGAAACGGACACGGATGTGATGCCCCATTCGACGAGGCGCTCGGTGAGTTCCGGATAGACGCTGGGCGCCTGCCCGCAGATGGAGACCGTGATGCCCCGCGACGTGCCGCCTCGTACGAGGCGCTCCAGCGCGACCATCACCGCCTCGTTCCGCTCGTCGAACTGTTCGGCGAACATCTCGTTGTCCCGGTCGATGCCCAGGATGAGCTGCGTCAGGTCGTTCGATCCGATGCTGATGCCGTCGATCCCGACGTCGATGAACCGGTCGAGGAGGAGCACGTTCGACGGCACCTCTGCCATCATCCAGAGACGGAACGAATCGTTGCGCTCGAGTCCCATCTCGGCCAAGAGCGCCTTCACGCCGGCGAGCTCCTCTGGCGTCCGCACGAACGGAATCATGACCCAGAGGTTCGGGAACTGCGCCCGTACCCGTTTGATCGCTTCCACTTCCAGCGCCACGACCTCGCGGTCCTTGAGGTACCGCGACGCGCCCCGGAAGCCGATCATCGGGTTCTCTTCGTGGGGCTCGTATTTATCCCCGCCCAGCAGATTGGCGTACTCGTTCGTCTTGAAGTCGGTCATCCGGTAGATGACCGGCCTCGGATCGAACGCCCGCGCGAACATCTCGAGCCCTTCGGCCAGCTTCGCGATGAACTCCTCCGAACGGCCGGTCTCGATGGCGTACCGCGGGTGCTCACCGATCTGGGCGATGATGAACTCTGCGCGCAGGAGCCCGACGCCGTCGACGTTGCGTTTGGCCACGACGTCCGCGAGCTCGGGCTCCGCGAGGTTGACGTAAATCTTGGTGCGCGTCTTGAGCGCGCTGGCGCGGGACCGGCGTTCACGTTCCTTCAGTCCCCAGGCGAGAGCGGCCTCGGCGCGCCCCTGATACACCTTCCCGTTGGAGCCGTCGACGGTCACCACCTGGCCCTCGCTCAGGGTCTTCGTCGCCTCACGCGTTCCCACGACGCAGGGGATGCCCAGCTCGCGACTCACGATGGCGGCGTGGCACGTGCGGCCGCCGTGGTCGGTGACAATGGCCACGGCGCGCTTCATCGCGGGCACGAAATCGGGCGTCGTCATCTCGGCGACGAGGACGTCGCCCGGTTGCACGCGGTCGATCTCCGACGGGTCGAACACGATGCGCACCGGTCCCGCGTCGACGCCGGGGCTGGCCGGCGCTCCCGTCAGGAGGACCGGCGCCGTCTCGACGAGGACGCCTGCGGGACCAGCCTGTTCCTGCAGGGTGGTGACCGGCCGCGACTGAACCAGGTAGAACTTGCCGCCTTCCTCGGCCCATTCGATGTCCTGGATGGTGCCGTAGTGGTCCTCGACCTTCCGGCCAAGGCGGGCCAGCTCCACGATCTCTTCGTCGGTCAATTTCTGGCGACTTCGGACTTCCGGCGGCAGGTCGACCCAGACGTTCCGGTGCAGGGGATCCTTCGCCTCGGGGTCGAGCACGAGCTGGCGCTGTTGGTCGCCGATGGTCTTCTCCAGGATCCGCAGCGTCTCCTTGTCGACGAGGTAGTGGTCGGGGGAGACGGAACCGGAGACGATGGCCTCACCGAGGCCCATGACGGCCTCGATGGTGATCTTCGTGGTGTCGCTGGTGACCGGCTCGCACGTGAACATGACGCCGGAGCGGTGGCTCTGGACCATCCGCTGGACCGGCACGGCGAGCCCGACCTTCATGTGCTCGAAGTGGTTCTCGGCGCGGTAGAAGATGGCGCGGGCTTCGAAGAGCGAGGCCCAGCATGCCCGCACCGCGTTCACGACGCCTTCGGCGCCCTGGATGTTCAGGAAGGTGCTCTGCTGACCAGCGAAGCTCGCCTCCGGCAGGTCCTCGGCGGTCGCCGAGCTACGCACTGCCACGAAACCACCACCCAGACGCTCGTACGCGCTCTCGATCTGGCGGCGCAGGTCCTCCGGGACGGGCGCATTCAGGATGAGGTTCTTGATGGTCTCGGAGGTGGCGGCGAGGGCGGCGCTGTCGCGATGGTCGAGGTGTTCGAGGAGTTCAGCGATGCGGGGTTTGAGTCCGGAGGCTTCGAGGAAGCGGAAGTAGGTGTCCGCCGTTACGACGAACCCGGGCGGCACGGGGATCCCCGCCCGGGTGAGCTCTCCTAGGTTGGCCCCTTTGCCGCCGACGAGGGCGATGTCCTCCTTTCCGATCTCCTCGAACCAGACGATGGGTTTTGCCGTGGCTGTGGTCATCGTTGCCTGCTCTCGTGTGTCCGATGAACCGCTACCAGACGCTCTGGCCCGCGTTCGACGGGCGCATCCTACCCTACCGTCACTCCGGCGTGCCAGTGCTCGTGGGGGAAGCCGGTGAGGAACGAAGCGAGCGCCTGCGAGCGTCCGTGCCGTTCCCTCGGTCCTGTCGGTGGCCTCCTTTGGCTCCGTCGGCCCCGCGCACCCGCTCCCGCCGGACGGTCCTATTGTACCATGGGACCTGCCCGGACCTGCCGGCTGGCGCATGGGCGCGCCGTTTGCATAAGATACGTGCGCTATGAGCGAACCGTCGGAACGCATCAGAGTCCTCATCGCGAAGCCGGGGCTCGATGGCCACGACCGCGGGGCGAAGGTGGTCGCCCGGGCCCTTCGAGATGCCGGGATGGAGGTCATCTACACGGGGATTCGCCAGACCCCGGAGATGATTGCCGAGGCGGCGCTCCAGGAGGACGTGGATGTCGTCGGTCTGTCGATTCTGTCCGGGGCGCACCTCGAGCTGTTCCCCAGGGTCGTCCAGGCGCTGAAGGACCGAGGCATCGACCCTAACGAGATCCTCCTGTTCGCCGGGGGCATCATCCCTGACGAGGACATCCCGAAGCTGGAAGCGCTGGGGTTCAAGAAGATCTTCGGTCCGGGCTCCTCGACGCAGGACATCATCGAGTACGTTCGCGAGTGGAAGCGCACCCACCGTCAGCCGGCGGCCGCCGCCAGGTAGGCGCGGCGTGGTGGACGAGCTGGTCCGGCGGCTGATCGCGGGCGACCGGCGGGCGCTGGCCAGGGTCATCAGCCTGGTCGAGGCCGGGGCGCCTGAGGGCTACCAGGCCGTCCGCCTCCTGTACACTCGCACGGGCCGCGCTCATACCATCGGGATCACGGGTTCCGCAGGCACGGGCAAGAGTACCCTCACCGCTGCGCTCGCCCGAGCCTATCGCGCCCGGAACAAGACCGTGGGTGTGGTCGCCGTGGATCCCTCATCGCCCTTCACCCACGGTGCGCTGCTGGGCGACCGCATCCGCATGCAGGATCTCTCGTCGGACCCGGGCGTGTTCGTGCGGAGCATGGCCAGCCGGGATGCCCTCGGTGGACTCGCTCCAGCGACGGCCGACGTCGTGAGCGTGCTGGACGCGGCGGGCAAGGACGTCGTCATCATCGAGACGGTCGGAGCGGGGCAAGACGAGGTCGAGGTGGCCTCGGCGGCCATGACCACGGTCGTTCTCCTGACCCCCGGAGCCGGCGACGACGTCCAGGCGATGAAGGCTGGCATCATGGAGATCGCGGACGTCCTGGTCGTTCACAAGGCGGACCTGCCCAACGCCGATCAACTGCTGCGGCAGGTGGCGTCGATGGTCGAGGGTACGGCCCGCGATGGCTGGCGCGTGCCGGTGTTGAAGGCGTCGGCGGTGAAGAACGAGGGGATCGATGAGCTGGTGGCGACGCTGGAGCGCCACCGCGAGTGGCTCGTCGAGAGCGGCACGCTGGAGCGCCAGCGCGCGTCGCAAGCACGGCACCAGGTGCTGACGTTGGTGCGGCACCGGCTTCTCGAACGCGTGCTGGCCAGCACCGACGATCGCTCGCTGGAGGACGCCGTGCGGCGCGTCGCGGCGCGGGACCTCGATCCCCACACAGCCGCCGACACGCTCATCGCGCGCTCCGAAGGCCTGCCCACACGCTAAATGTCCCATTGGCTGTAGGCCGAATGTCCTGGATGAGCCGTCATCTGGACCAAATACCTTGACTTCCATATATCAGAAATGATATATAAACCCTGCGATAAGGCGGTCGATACTGATGTGGGAATCCGCCGCCGAAAGAGAGTGCACCGATGCTGGACTACAACGTCGCCCTGACCGAATATGTGGCCGATGCCATCCTGCGAGAGCGTATCCGTGAGGCGGAGACGCGCCGGCGGGTCGTCCGGGAGCGCAAGGCCCGGCGGCAGGAACGGCGCTTGCGCCACCGCGACGGCGGCACGACGACGCTCTTGCTGGACCAGCTCATGGCGGCCCGGCGCATCTGAGGTGCGGCCCTCCGGACCGACTTCGGGTTCGGGAGGTGACTCCGGGTGTCGCTGAAGCACGCCCTACTAGGCATCCTCACCATCAGCCCGATGACGGGCTATCAGCTCAAGCAGTTCTTCGATGCGTCGGTACAGCACATCTGGAACGCTGAGCTGAGCCAGATCTACCCCACCCTCAAGCAGATGGAGGCCGAGCGGCTGGTCCGGAAGACGGTAGAAATCCAGGACGCGCGGCCTAACCGCAAGGTGTATCACATCACGCAGGAGGGCCGCGCTGAGCTGCGGCGGTGGATGCGGGAGTCGCCCCCTGCCACGTCCATCCGTGACCCGTTCTTGATCCGCGTTTTCTTCGGTACGGAGATTCCTCCGGAGGACATGCTCATCCTCTTGCGACGGCAGATGGAAGAGCACCAGAAGCTGCTGGCGTTCTCCGACACGGTCCTCCGGCAGCGGATCCGTAAAGGCGTCGAGGAGCTCGGCAACAAGCGGGCGGGTCTTTTCTGGTCCCTGACCCTCGACCTGGCGATGCGCTACCGCAAGGCGTACATCGACTGGTGCGAGAACGCGATCGAGGCGATCGAGCGAGGCGAATTCGAGGCGCCCCATACAGAAGGGGTGCCCGACCCCTTCGTGGAACGCCACCTCGACGCGGAGGTGGTCGGCGAGTCCCCCTGAGAGGTTGCGTTTCTCCTGCGTCCCGGCGCGGCTATAATCCCCCCGATGGCTCGTGCGGATTTCGGACGCACCATTATCGAGCTTCCTTGGCGGAAGAAGCTCCAGCTCGCCATCGCGCTGCTGCGGGACGACCGCGTCCCCGTCATCGCCAAGGTCATCATGCCCGCTGTGGTGCTGTATCTCGCGTCGCCGCTCGACCTGGTGCCGGATTTCATTCCCGGGCTCGGACAGATCGATGACCTGCTGCTGGTGGCCGGGGCGTTGACCTTGATGCTCTGGTTCACGCCACGGGCGGTGATCGAGGAGCATCTGGCGGCGCTGAAGAAGTAGGCGCCCCAACGCGACGCACGCAAGGTTCGTCCATGCGCATTCCATTCGTCACGTCGCACGCTGCCTGCAAGGGATACGCGCCCGAAAACACCCTCGCCGGCATCCGCAAGGCGATCGAGCTCGGGGCCGACGCCATCGAGATCGATCTCCACTGCACCAAGGACGGCGTGCCGGTGCTCCTGCACGACACGACGGTCGACCGAACGACCGACGGAACGGGTGACATCCGGGAGATGACGCTCGAAGAGGCGCGGCGGCTGGACGCCGGCGCCAAACAGCACGATGGACGGTTCTCGGGGGAGCCCATCCCGACGCTGGCGGAAGTGCTGGCGGAGGTGGGAGGTCGTGCCCTGCTAGTGCTGGAGATCAAGCAGCCAGGGATCGAGGACCGGGTGTGTCGCGTGGTGCGCGACGCGGGCGCTGTCAACGACTGCGAGGCGCATTCCTTCTGGCCCCAGGTGGTCGCTGCCGTAAGACGGGTCGAGCCGCGTATGGCCGCCGCGCTCCTCACGGATGGGCGAGCCATCAAGGACTGGAACGACTTCTTCGGGTTCGCGTTGTCCCTCAACGCACAGGCGATCTCGGTGCACCATCGGTCGGCGGCTCCGGACGTCGTACGCGCCGCCCAGCGTCGAGGGCTCTCCTTCCTGACGTGGACCGTGAACGAACCGGCCGACATTCGGCGCGTGGTGGACGCGGGTGTCGATGCCGTCTGTTCCGATTTCCCCGATCGCGTACGGCTCGTGGTTCAGGGTCAGCTCACGCTGCCCGCATAGCGCGCTCTCCCGATGCGTGCGGCGCCGTCAACGGTCGAGCCTTCACCAGTGGGACGCCATTGGCAGGCTTGGAGCCGCTCGTTTGACGTTGAGCCTCGACTCGCCCGTCGCGCCTCATTGGGCGACCGCGAGGCGCTTCTCGCGCTCGTCCGGCGACATCAGGATCGGGTGTTCCGGCTGGCGTGGCTCCTGCTCGAAGACGAAACAGCCGCCTCGGAGGCCGCCGCCGAAGCCTTCGCTCGGGTCGGGGAATGGCTCCGTCGGGGCGCGGCGAGGGGTCCTTTCGTTCCGCTGGTCGCCCGGGCGCTCGTCCGCGTCGTGCGCGATGAGCGACGACGGCCTCCCCGTCGTCCCGCATCGGCGCGGTTCGTCGGGAGCGGACGGGAGGTCGCGGCCGGTGTGCTCGCGGCTTTGCGCTCGCTGGAAACGGTCGACGCGGCAGCGCTCTCGTTGCGCTACGTCCTGGGGGCGTCCGACGCGGACCTCATGCTCGCCCTGTCGTGGGGACGGCGCGAGCTCGAGCGCCGCCTGACCCGGGCCGAGGGACAGCTTCGACGAGCGATGCAGGAGCGAGCCTCTGTGCGGCGCGCGCCCGGGGAACCCCCCGAGGAAGGAGACGTCCGCGAGGCGCTGAGCTCGCTCGCCGCGGAGGCCCCTGCGGCCCCGACGCATCTCGTGTCTCGCGTCGAACGGCGCATGGAGCGCCCGGCGCGAGGCCGCTTCCAGCCGCCACGCGCGATGACGGTGGGCCTGGGCGTGGTCGCGATTCTGGCTGCGGGCTTCGGCATCGCGGTGGGGCTGCTCGCCGCTTCGGGCGCGGCCCGCGAGTGGCTGCGCGTCGGTCCATCGGAAGAGCCCGCTGTGTCGCCCACGCTTCCGCCCACTCCCGTGCCCACGCCGACGCCGCTCGCTGTGCGCGGCTTCGCGCGTCCGGTTACGCTCGCCGAGGCGAGGCGGCTCGCCGCGTTCCCCTTGATGTTTCCACAAGGGTGGCCGGGCCCCGACGCCGTGTACGTTTGGGAGCCGCAGCCCGGCAACCCTGTGGTCATCCTCTCGTACCTCGACGGCGGCTTCGACCTGTACGAGGGGCCCCTGGCGGCGACGTTCGACGAGCCCCCGGCGGAGCTGGCGCGCGTGGCGGTGGGTGGCGCCCCCGCGCGCTGGCTCCAGGGTGGCGCCATCGTCCTGCACTACGTCGACGTCAACGGTCGGCCGGTCGTCGAGCGAAAGCGCATCCTGGAGCGCAACACGCTCGTGTGGGAACGATCTGGGGTCACGCTGCGGATGGAGACGTCGCGGGCGCTACCGTTCGCTCTGGCCATCGCCGGCGCCGTGCGCTGAGACGTACGGGCGGGCGGTGAGCGTCAGTTGTCCGTCCCGAACCGCCACCTCTACCCGCGGACCAATGACGATGGCCTCGAATTGCGACTGAAGGAAGTCGTTGATAGGACCGGCCGCGAGTTCGGAGATGAAACCGGGCACGCTGCCGATTCGGAGGTCGGAGATGCTGGCCGTGGGATGCGGTCCCGGGACGCTCACGTAGCCCCGGCCGCGAATTCGGAACTCTGGACCCAGAGGCCCCGATACCGCGCCCGAGACTTCGACGGCCCCGTCATCGGCGAAGCAGACGCGGAGGTCGCGGACGGTGTCCCCGCGGCCCCGTTCTTCGAGGAATTGCGCCGCCCGTGCGGTGACCTCGTCCTCAGTGAAGGTCACGACGGCCTCCTGGCCCAGCGCGACCTGGTACTGGACGGCGCTCCACTTGGCGTCAAAGGCGCTCGCCAGCTCCTGCTGCGATAGGTCGGACGGCGGGGCGTCACGGCATGTTCCCGGATTGCCGAACGCCGCCAACCCGAACAGCCCCGCTGCCAGGACGGTGGGCACGAGGATGAAGGCGCCGAACAGCGTCGACGTCAGGAGGAAGAGAGCCTTGAAGGCGCCAAACATGAGCCGCGTCCCCTTGGAAGTGTCGACCTCTTGAGGGTCTGCCCGTAGGGGACCGTACTGCAGCGGGTGAGGGAACCAGAGGGGTCAGCTCGCCTGGCGCTCCACGGCCGCGAGCACCTCCTCGGCGTGACCCTCGGGCTTCACCTTCGGCCACACGGCCTCGATTCGCCCGTCGGGACCGATGAGGAACGTGGCACGGTCCATGCCTTCGTACTGGCGGCCCATGAACGTCTTGGGCCCCCAGACGCCGTAGGCGTCGGCGACCGCGTGGTCCTCGTCAGAGAGGAGGGTGAATGGGAGGGCGTACTTCTCCTTGAAGCGGACGTGGGACTTGGGGCTGTCCTTAGAGACGCCGAGCACGACGGTGCCGCGCCGTTGAAGCTCGGACCACGCGTCGCGGAACGAGCACGCCTCGGTGGTGCAACCCGGGGTGTCATCCTTCGGGTAGAAGTAGAGGACGACGCGCTTTCCACGAAGGTCGCGGAGTCGGACTCGTTCCCCTGAGTCGGACGGAAGGTCGAAGTCCGGGGCCGGGTCGCCAGGCTTGAGATTGGTTGGCATGGGCGTCCTCCCGAGGCGCGATGGCGTGCTGTTCCCGCATCATAGCGAGCCCTGCGGGTACGGTCGACGCGCCTCAGCGGCAGGTTGGCGTGACGAAGGGCAGGCCGTAGGCATGCTGGCCGCCCCACGGATTGTAGGCCCAGACGCGCCAGTAATGGGGCAGGCCTGGCAGAAGGCCGGGCCACTTGTATACCCCCGGCCCCGGACCGACGGGTGTCGCGAGGAAGGCCCGGAACGCGGGGTCGAGGGTGAGGTCGACATAATAACCCGTGGCGCCCAGTGACTGGTTCCAGCGAAAGATCGCTGTCACGGAGCCGTCGGGACGACACAGGAAACTGGCTTCGAGACCAGACGGACCGGCTGGCACGGGCAGCCCGGCGTAGCAGCGTGGAGTGACGAAGCCAGGCGCGGGCGTGTAGCCGTTGGCCACCGGGTTGACGTTGAAGATGCGCCAGTAATGGGGGAGGCCGCCGATGAGGCCAGGCCAGGTCAGGCGGTCGGTCTGCGGCCCCACTCCCGCGTTCAGGAAGCTGCGAAAGAACGGGTCCAGCGTAAGGTCGATCCAGTACGCGACGTTGCCTTCGCGGTCGGGCGGCCGGCTCCAGGCGAACGTCACGGTCGCACGGTTGGCGCCCGGGTCACAGGTGACGTCGGCGATGCGCGGGGCGAAGGCGCGCTCCCGCCCGAAGTACAACGCGGAGATGCCGGCGATGTCGTCGGCCCGGGGCTCCTGAATGAGCTCGCCGTCGGGAAGCGTGTCGTACATGAGCGCGTTGGGATCGGGCGAGTGATCCAGCCCGAGGAAGTGGCCGGCCTCGTGGGCGAGAATGGCTGGCAGCACCTTGCGCCGGTACTCGTCCATCCTGCCCCTGAAGATGCGCCGGACGCTGTAGCTGTCCAGGATCAGGTCGGCCTCGATGGCCTCGCGCGAGGAGACGAATGACCGCACCCGAGTCAGGCCGACCTGAGGGCCCGCCAGCGCGCCCCATCCCACGGCGTTCACGCCGTCATCGTTGTCGCCCGCCGGGTGGTCCGGGCACGGTCCCACATAGACAGCCCAGATGCGCGAAAGGCTGACGTTCCGCCACTTATCGAACGCCGCGATGACCTCGTGGACGAACTCTTCGGCCGTCATGATGGGCAAGCCGTCGTCGCCGGCAGGGATGCCGATTGGGTTTACGCAGTACGGCACAGGGATGCGCTGGTCGGGCCAGAAGTACGTCGCGAGGCGGTACGCGTCGGCGTCGCGGCTGACGGGGCCGGCCGTCGCCGCGAACGCGACGAGCACGACGAGGGCGACAGCGAAGGCGCGAATCATCCCCGCACGGCCTCGCTTGGGTAGGTGGTGACAGGGGAACCATGTCCGAGCGGGACGCGTTGCCATGCGCTCCTTGCCGGCGTGAGTGGCCGGATCCTTCGTCGTCCCTCGCTCCCCCCGCGACCTCTGGTCCGCCGTCGGCCGGACGGCGAACGGACTGCGAGGGCGTGGGACTATCGACGCCGCGACCGGTCGACGTTGGTCAGTATACGCACGAGGTCCGCCTCCGCGCGAGGCGGTGGGCCTGAATGTCGACCCGTGAGCGGGTATACTCGCGCCCGGTAGCCCTCAGGAGGCGGCTATGGTCGAGACGGGCGTCAGCTACTTCGATGAGCGGACGCTCCGCCACGTGCGCGAGGACCTGCGCGACATGGTGGAGCACGGCTGCACGTACGTCGTGCATTGCCTCACCGAGAGCGATCTCCTGTGGCGCCGCGACACGATGCGTGAGATCGTTGAGGCGACGCACGAGGCCGGGCTGGAGGCCTGGCTCGACCCGTGGGCTGTCATGGGCATCTTCGGGGGAGAGAGCCTCTCGCGCTTCCTCGTGGATCACCCGGAAGCGTGGCAGGTCGATACGACGGGGCGCCGGTATCCGGCGGCGTGTCCGAATCACCCAGAAACGCGGTCGTACATGCGGACGTGGGTCCGTGCATGCGCTGACCTGGGCGGCGACGTCGTCTTCTGGGACGAACCCCATTTCGCCGGCGCGGCCATCGAGACGCTGCGCGCTGGTGGATACGCATGTTACTGCGACTGGTGCCAGCAGAAGTTCCGGCGTTCGGCGCGCCGGCCGATGCCGCCGGTCATGAACGTGGAGGTGCGGCGGTTTCGCGAACTCTTCTTGCTCGAGTTCCTGACCGAGATGTGCGGCGAGGCGAAGCGCCTCGGCCTGCGGAACGCGCTCTGCCTCATCCCGACCGATTTCGAGGGCGTGGGCCTGACCGAGTATGCAGCGCGGGTGAAGCGTTGGTGGGAACGGCAGGGCGTGACGCGCGAACATCCTTGGCTGGAGTTTGGCATCGCGAACTGGGATGCCGCGGCGGGCGTCCCTGGGCTCGACATCTTCGGGTGCGATCCCTACTGGTTCGCTGCGAAGGCGGAGCCCGAACCGTTCGCGCGCGCATTCTCGCGGAAGGCCGTCGCCGTCGCCCGCTCCCATGGCTTGCAGAGCCAGATTTGGGTCCAGGCCTTCTCCGTGCCGGAAGGGCGCGAGGACGAGCTCGCGACGGGCGTGCGGGTCGCCGTGGAGGAGGGGGCCACGCACGTGGCGGCTTGGAGCTATCGCGGCACCGAGAGCATGTCTTCCATCCGATGCGCGCGTCCGGACGTCGTGTGGGAGACGCTGGGCCGCGCCTTCCGGGAGGCCCGAGGCCTCGCGTGACCGGTCGTCACCGCTCGGACACGGTCGCTCGCGCCGCCTCGCTCATGGGGAAGTAGCGGCCTGCCGCCGGGAAGAGGCTCCGAACGGACTTGAGGATGATCGACGTCTCGACCTTCGTGATCCCGGGGATGGACGCGAGCGTTCCCGTGAGGAAGTCCGTGAGCGCGTCGGTGCCGGGGAAGAAGCCGAGGCAGATGAGGTCCGCCGTGCCCGTCGTGTAGCCCACATAGACGACGTTCTCGACGGCGGCGATGCGTTCGGCGACCTCCGCGAGGCGGGGAAGCTCACACGAGATGGCGATGACCGCGGTGGTGGTGAGGCCGAGCTTCTGGGGATTGGCCACACCGACGATGCGGAGCAGGTCCTCCCGGACCATGCGCTCGATGCGATTGCGGACCGTGCCCTCGGAGACACCTACGCGTTCGGCGATCTCACGGTTCGTGATCCGTCCGTTTTCTTCGAGAATGCGCAAGATCTGCAGGTCCGTCGCGTCTGGCATGAAAGCCGCCTCGTGCCCCGTTACGAATTCCGCACCTGTGGTGGCCGTCACGGTATCCCTGGGCAGCGCCAGTGTCAAGGCGGCCCAGGGGACAAGGTGATGGCTCAGTCGGTACACTCATGCCCGACATGGGGCGTCTCCAGTACACGAAGGGCGCGCTGTTCCGGGGGCGCGTGTCCCGCCGGCAGTTCCTGGCGGGCGCGACGACCGCCGCCGGGTTAGTGGCGTTGCGCTGTGGAGGCGAAGGGGCCGAGCCGCCGCCTGACCTGCCGGTCTACCGGTCATCGCCCACGGAGGGCGCCGAGGAACCTCGGCGGGGCGGGGTGCTCGTCACCGGAACGACGATCCCTCCGACGTTCGGCGTTGACCCACACATCGAGGTCGCGACCGGGCTAGCCGTCTTCCCTCGGCTGTACGGCTATCCGCTGCACAACGACTTCCGCACGGACACGCTCGTTCTGGACCACGCCGACAGCGTCGAACAGCCCGATGAGCTCACCTACGTCATCAAACTGAAGCCCGGCATCCGGTTCCACGACGTGGCGCCGGTCCGCGGGCGCGAGGTCGACGCTGAGGACGCTGCGTTTTCGCATTACCGCTATCGGGACAACCCGCTGGTGACCAACAAGACCTGGCACGCCACGGTCATGGAGTCGATCACGGCGACCGACCGGTTGACCATGGTGGTGAAGACGAAGTTTCCGTACGCGTACACCTATGACGCCCTCGGTGGCATCAGCTCCGGCGTGATCATTCCCAAAGAGCTGCTCTCCGAGAACCTGACGGCGAAGGCGGTCGGCAGCGGGCCCTTCCAACTCCAGCACATGGACAACAACCGCCAGATCGACCTCGTGCGCTTCCCCCGCTACTTCCGGGACGATGTGCCGTATCTGGACGGCATGTCCTGGAAAATCCTGAACACGGACGACGAGCGTCTCCGAGCGTTCCGCGAGCGTGCCATCCATCTGATGAACAATCGGGACAAGGTGGAAGCGGCGCAGGTGCTGCAGGAGTTCGGGGACCAGGTCGAAACCTACGGTATCCCCAGTCTCTCGTACGTCTCCCTGGGCATGCGGGTCGACCAGGCGCCATTCAACGATGAACGCGTTCGTCAGGCCATCGACTTCGGTCTCAACCGCGAGCGGTTGATCAATGAGCTGACGTTCGGCGACGGCAGAACGCTGGGGCCGGTGAACCCGCATCTCGCGGACGGGTACTGGTCGCTTCCCGACAGCGAGATCGACGCGGCGTATCGTTGGGGCGTCGACCCGGCGGTGCGACTGGCGGACGCGCGCAGACTCATCGAGCGGGCCGGGGCGGCCGGCGCCAAGATCGTGGTGCAGTCGTCCAACCTGCCGCCCGTGGTCGACATCGCCAGTCGCGTGGTGGCGCAGCTCAAGGACCTGGGGTTCAACGCTGAGCACCAGGCGCTGGAGCTCTTCCAGTGGTTCATCAACCTGCGCACGGGCAATTTCCACGCGACGCTCATCACGCACACGCCGTACGAATCCCCGGATATCCCGACGCGCTTCTACCACAGCGCCGGCGTTAGCGGCATCGGTAACTGGTTCGGCTTCAAGGACGACGTGATCGATTGGCTGGTGACGCGGAGCTGGGGAGAGTTCGACCGAGAAGCGCGCCGTGCCACGCTCCTCGACGCGCAGCGGACGATGCTCGCGCGGCACGGCCCGCTCATCCAGCTCTATACCGGGGTTGCCTACACCAGCGCCTGGCGCTTCGTACGTGGCCGAGAGCCGGGGCTTCCGGGGTCGCTCGCCCAGTACAACTATGGGCAGTGGCTGGCCGAGGCCTGACGCACGACCTCAGACCGTGGAGGAGGCTCCGTTATTCTGCGTGCGCCGCCGGCGCTTCTTCGGGGCGAAAGCGGCGAGCTCGCCGGCGGTCCACGGGTTCGGGCCGACGACGCGCGCTGGCGCCCCGACCACCGTCGTATCCGGCGGAACGTCGTCGATCACCACCGCGTTGGCCCCGATGCGGACGTTGTCCCCGACGGTGACGGGCCCGAGAACCTTTGCGCCCGTCCCGATGTACACGTTGTTCCCGATGGTGGGACCGTAGGGCGAGAAGCCGATTCGGGCGCTGTTGCTGAGGCCGATGGTCACGAACGGACTGATCTGCACGTCGCGGCCCAGCTTGCACTTGCCGTCGATGACGACGTGGCCGTGAGCGATGATGAGCCCCGGTCCGGCCTCTACGTTGTGGCCGATGAACACTCGCCAGAACGTCCGCGAGATGACATCGCAGATCCACCCCAGGGCGTAGAGCTTGCGCTCGCGCAACCAGCGTTTCAGCCGGAAGAGGGCGATAGCCGGCCAGGCGCCGTCGAACACAATGGCGGCAGCGCGTTCGGCGCGCGCCTGCAGGTGGTCACGCAGCGGGCGTTCGGGGACGACTTTGAAGGCCGCGTCGACGTACGCGTCGTAATCGTCGCGGATTTGCTTCAGCACCATGCGCCGGGGGCTCGCTCAGGACGCCGCATCGTCGCGGCGCCGCCACACTGACACCATCATATCGGCGAGCGCGGGTATCCGATAGGCAACGGCGTCCAGGGCGAGCCACGCGACACGTGCGACCCGCAGAGGCAGCCGGTCCAACAGGGGACCCCAACGGCTGAACAACCAGAGGAGAGAGATGCCGAAGCAGCGCTCCAGTTCCAGGACGTCGCCTCCGAGGCCCTTCACGTACGCGAGCGTTCCCTTCACGTTGTGATCCTCCGGAGGCTCCCAGTACGGACGCCCTGGCGGAAGCGGACGCCCGAGGGCGCGCTTGACGCGCGCCAGGCTCCGCCCGAGGCGGCACGACAGGCTCTCGTAGTTCGCGAGCGCCACGATCACGCGGCCGCCCGGCCGGAGCACTCGCGCCGCCTCGCGCATGAAGGCGTCCGGGTCGGCGAAGTGATCGAGCGCCCCTTGGCACACGACGCGGTCGAATTGGCCGCTCGCGAAGGGTAGCGCTTCCGCAATGCCGCGCACGTAGATCACGCCGCTGCCGTCGTACAGGTAACGTCCGAGCCCGATCATTTGGTCCGACGCCTCGAGGCCCCAGGTCTCCCGTCCCGCACGCGAGATGCGTGCGGCCTGCTTGCCGAGGCCACACGCAACGTCCAGCACGCGGGCGGCGCCCGGCGCCGTCGCGAGGCGGACGACCGCGTCCTCGATCCGCTCGTGGAAGAAGACGCTATCGCGATGCGCGCCCGCGTGAAATGCTTCGACGGAGTAGTCCAGGTCGACGGCTGGGGAGCGTGCAGGTTGCATGGGCGAAGGCGCGTTTCTACTTCTCGACCGCGAGCACGACGCTCATCTCTTCGAACCCGCCGAAGAGACCGGCGAACCAGCGCTCGGCGCGATACTGCATGCCCCGGTTGCGGTTCGCCAGCCGTTCGATGAACCGGGCGATGGGTCCACGGGCGAGGGCGAGCCCGGAAGGGTCGCCGCGGGCGCCCGTGACGCGCAGCTCGGCCTGCTCGACGCGGAAGGTCGCGGGCGTCGGGCAGTGGGGGTCCTTGAACCGTGGGTCGAAGTAGTTGAAGGTCTCGAGCGTGTAGCGGTTGGGATGCCGGGGGTCGCGGCTGACGGCCCAGGAAGACGACGCGTGGGGCAGACGGAGGTGAATCAATGCTCCGGGCAGACAGATGCGCCACAGCTCTTCGAGCGTACCGACGAAGTCCGTCACGTGGGCGAGCCCATCGTCGAGAAATACCTCATCGACGCTGTCCGTGCGAAAGGGAAGCCGCGGACCGAGGATCGCACGAATCGCCAGCCCCGGGCGGTCACGAGGTCCGACCTGGATCGCGCGGACGCCCGTCGCGAGGCCGCTGAAGTCGAGCCGCACCATCTTCATCCTGACGCCGCCTTCGACTGCTGTTCCTGTCGGAGCCGCTCGAGCTCCGCCTCGCTGAGGGCGAGGAGCCGCTCGACACGCTCGAGGTAGTTGTGGACGACCCGCTGCGGATGTCCGTGGTCGGTGATGCGGCCGCCTTCCAGCAGGATGGCGCGGTCGCAGAACTCCGGCACCTTCATGAGGTCGTGGGTCACCAGGACGAGCGTCACGCCCTGCTTGCGTAGCTCGCCGATGTGGTTCAAGCACTTGTGTTGGAACTCGGCGTCGCCGACGGCGAGGACTTCGTCGATGAGCAAAATCTCGGGCTTGACGTGCACGGCGACAGCGAACCCCAGCCGGAAGTACATGCCGGACGAGTAGGTGCGCATCGGCTGGTCGATGAAGTCTCCCAGCTCCGAGAACTCGATGATATCCGGCAACACGGCGTGCGCTTCCTTGAGCGTGAGTCCCAGGAGCACCGCATTGAGGATGGCGTTCTCGCGTCCCGTAATGCGTGGGTGGAACCCCGAACCCAACTCCAGCAGCGCCGAGACGCGGCCGTTGGTCACCACCCGGCCGCGCGTGGGCGGCGTGATGCCGGCGATGATGCGCAGCATCGTGCTCTTGCCCGAGCCGTTGGGCCCGATGATGCCGAAGCTCTCACCCCGCTCGATGGTCAGGTCGATGCCGTCGAGGGCGGTGAATGGGCGGCGCGCCCGCGAGAGGAAGCGGGGAAGATGCAGGATGGCCGTCTTGAGGTCGGTGGCCTCCCGTTGCAACGACAGGGAGTACTGCTTCACCACGCCCTCGAGCACGATGGCGGGCGTGCGAGAGGGGTCAGAGCGCATCGGCGAAGCTCCCCTGCGTGCGTTGGAATGTGAATGCGCCCACCGCTACGGCCGCGGCGGCGAAGAGCAGCGCCGGCCACAGCTCGCCCGCGGGCATGGTGTTATGCGTGAACAACTCGCGCCAGCCTTCGATGACCGGCGTCATCGGGTTCAACCTGAGGTAGATCTCCCACCGTTCGGGGACGATGGCCAGCGGGTAAATCACGGGCGTCACGTAGAACCAGAGTTGGAGCAACACCTCGACGAGGTGTTCAAGGTCACGGAAGAAGACGTCCAGGGACGAGATGAAGAGCACGACGCCCATCATGAGCGCCAGTTGCACCAGGCCGAGCACAGGAATGCCGATGAGCCACACCGGCGAGGGTCGTTCGCCGCTCAGCACCACCACCACCGCGATGATGGGCAAGGAGAGCAAGAACTGGACGCCGTTGTTGGTGATGGTGGAAAGCGGCAAGACGGCCCGCGGAAAGCGCACCTTCTTGATGAGCGCGCCGTTGGACGCGAAGGACGGCGTCGCCACCAGGACGGAGCTCTGGAACCACGTCCAGGGGAAGATGGCCGTCAGGAGGACGAGGTGGTAGTCCTCCACATCGATGCGCACGATCTGCTTGAGGGCGACGAACAGCACGGCCGCGAGCAGGAGAGGCTTGAGCAGCGACCAGACGAACCCCAAAGCGGTGTCCTGGTAGCGCAGTTTCAGCTCGCGGCGGGTCAGAAGGAACAGGAGCTCCCAGGCTCGCTGAAGGTCTCGGAACGCGATCGCAGGGCCCCCTTTGCGGGCGGTCGAATTCGGCGCCAAGGTACATCGGGCCGCGACCGAGATCAACTCGAATGAAGCGCCGGCCCGGAGTCACTCGGGCCGGCGCTCTGCCGGGGCGCTGGCGTGGGGCGTCGTCTAGTTCAAGAACATACGCATCCGTGGGGACATGCGGTCCTTCCGCTCGCCGAGTCCCGCGACTTCCAGGCGATGCGCGTACTCCTGCACCTGGCGCCTGCGCACCGCCATCAGCATCCTGATGCCCTCGTCGATCTTCTGGATGCCGCCCCCGAGCAAGATGGCGAGCGACTCCATCGAGGCGGGATTCACGGAAACGCCAGTGGCGGCGAAGATGCCCTCGCCGATGTCGAGGTAGGAGTGCAGCTCCTCGCGACGCCAGGGCTGGGTCGCCAAGATGTACTTCATGTGCATCACGCCGAACGCCACGTGGCGTGACTCGTCCTGGGCAGCGAGGCGGAAGATGCGTTTTTCCGCTTCGTTGGTCGAGATGAGTTCGCCCGAACGGAACAAGCTCTGGATGAAGCCCTCCCCTACCAGGTGCATGATGGCTGACATCTCGGAGAAGTCCTGCGAGTCGATGATGGCCCGTAGGCCCGTGCCGGGCCCGCCGCTCATCAAGCCACCGCCGTTGGCGAGGGCCCGCTTGCGGAACACGTCCAGGTGGCGCGCCTCGTCCATGATCTGAGAAGCGAGGAACAGCTTCACCTCGTAGTGGTCGTTCGAGACTCGGGGCAGCCATTTCCCCGGGGTGTCGCCGGCGATGAACTCGACTTCCGTGAGGAACGTGCAGAGCTGGCACATCGCCCGCTCGAGCTCGTCCGGGAGGGGCTCGAGCGTCTCCCACGGGATGTCGCTAGCGGACGACCACTGTCGCTGGACGGCTTCCTCATAGAGCAGCGTGGCGTTGTCAGACCACACCGAGCCGCGATCGTGGACCCGCCACCCGGTGCGCGGCGTCCCGTCGCGACGAGCCGCGCCCCGTTGGAGCATCGTCTCGTTGTTGGAATACGCGGGGATGTCTCCGTACGAGCCGACGTTGATGTCGTCGAGGGTCAGGCCTCGGCGGCCGGGCCGGGCGCGAATCCCCCACTCGGTTCCCGGGTCGAGCCAGCTCAGGTCGAGGTCGGGCGGCTCCGGCTCGGTGCGGAGCATCTGCAGGGTGTCCTGATCGACGGCCATCGGGGCGCTCCTTTCAGTGCTTAGCGGTCGCTAAGATAAGCCCGAGCGATGATGCACGGCGAGAGGCAGATGCATCAAAATGCCGGAGATCGGCCCCGACATGTGAGGCGAGCGGGCGAGCTCTGATGCGGACGCCTCAGGAGGAACGGCGACCGCTCACCGAATGTCCGTTCTACGCTCGCGTTGACGCGGATGGCCGTGACGCCGTATTCTAGAAAGCGCTAAGAACGGGAGGCATGGCGCTGACGACCACGGCAGAGCCGACACCGGGCCGGGCGCGGAAACTCCGGCGCGGGCCCCTGACGCGGAAGCAGATTCTCGACGCCTCGCTGCGGCTCTTTTCGGACAAGGGATTCGCGCGCACGAGCGTGCGCGACATCGCCCAGGCCGCGGGCATCACCGACGCCGCGATTTACTACCACTTCGCGTCGAAGCGCGAGCTGTTCGAAGCCCTCTTGGAAGAGCGCGGCTTTACGCCGGCCTTGAGCGAACTGGAGCGCGCCAACGTCCAGGCGCCTGCGGGTGAGGTGATCCATCGCATCTGCGCGGGCGCCCTCAACATCATGTATCGCAACCGCGACGTCATGAAGGTCCTTCTGATGGAGGCCATCGGGGAGGACCCCATCGCGGCCGAGGAATACCGGATGCTGGCAGACCGGTGGCAGCGGGCCCAGGCGCGCATCCTCGACATCTTGGTCGAGCGGGGCGAGCTGCGGGCCATCGACTCCGCGCAGGTGTCGCGCGACCTGATGCTCCTGACGGTGGCCTGTTTCACCGACTACCTCATGTCGCTTCCTTCCCGTCGGCCCAAGGGCGAGGACGGTCCGCCCGAGGAGCTGGTCCAGCACGTCCGGCAGGCCACGAGCACCATCCTGCGTGGCATCCTGACCTGAGCGTTTCCATGGCGACGAGCCCTCTCCTGCATCGCCCCGCTGGAAAAGCGGGTGTGGTGCGCTTCGCGAACGAAAGCGAGGAGGAGTTCGCCCGCCTGCTCGACTTCTACGGCCTCGAGTGGGAGTACGAGCCGCGCTCGTTCCCGCTTCGATACGACGGCGACCGGCTCGTCGAAGCGTTCACCCCGGACTTCTATCTCCCCGCGCTCGACCTGTACATCGAGTTGACGACGCTCAAGCAGGGTCTGGTGACCGAGAAACATCGAAAGCTGCGCCAGTTTCGGGAGCTCTACCCCGACGTGCAGATCAAGCTGCTGTATCGGAAGGACTATCTCCGGCTGCTCGCGAAGTACGGCTTCGGCCCGCTCTCCGAGACCGAGGCGATGGCCATTCAAGACGTGCTCATCTCCCAGTCCGACCTCGAGCGTCGGGTCGAGGAGCTCGGCGCACAGATCTCGCGGGACTACGCCGGGAAGGAGCCGGTGTTCATCGGTGTGCTGAAGGGCGTGACGTGCTTCATGGCCGACCTCATGCGCCACGTCTCGTTGCCGGTGATCATCGACTTCATGGCGATCTCCTCGTACGAGGGCGACCGCGCAGGAGCCGTGCGCATCGTGAAGGACCTGGACCTGAGCATCGAGGGGCGCGACGTGCTGGTGGTCGAGGACATCGTGGACACCGGCATGACGCTGAACACGCTCCTGCGGTATCTGGAGGCGAGGAACCCCCGCAGCCTGAAGGTGTGCACGCTGCTCGACAAGCGAGTGCGCCGTCTGGTCGACGTGCCCCTGGACTACGTGGGGTTCGAGGTGCCCGACGAGTTCGTGGTGGGCTACGGCCTGGATTTCGGGCAGAAGTTCCGCAACCTACCGTTCGTGGCGACGCTCAGCGTCGAGGCGCTGGAGGCCCGCGGCTGAGCAGGCGGGGGCAGAAAAAACGCCCCGAGTAACCTGCTTCCAACCTCTCGGTTTCGTCCTCCTCCGGCCTTCCTTCTTCGGGTCGCGGTTTGGGGCCGCTTCCCTACTCCGTTCGACCGGATTCGTCCACCGAGCGTCGGCTCTCAGCTACTCGGAGCATGGGTATCGTAATCCCGTGGCGGGAGGCTGTCAAGAGGGTCCGCCGCGGAAGTTCATCAAAAGTTCGAAGGTCACCGTCTCTCGTTATCGACGACCTTCTATGTCCCGTTACGTCGACCCCTGGGTCTCACGCCTTCTCCCGCGTCAGCCAGTCGAGGACCGCGGACAGCTCTTCAGCGTCGAACACCGACTCGAAGCGCCCGGCGACCAGTCCGTTCCGCGCCACGATGAAGGTCCACGGCTCGGTGAGGAGGCCCCACTCCAGCACGGCGGGCGCGAAAATCCGGTTCTGGTAGTCCTTCCACACCTCGATGTGGATGAACTCGAACCGTTCTCCGTACCGGGGCTGCAGCTCGATGAGCTTCTCGAGGACCGAGGAAGACACGGACGACACATCGTGCGCCGGGCTGCCGAAGTTGAGCACGACCGGACGCCCCGCCGCATGGGCTGCCGCTACGCTCGACCCGTGGAAGGGGCACGGCGGCACGCGAGAACACAGCCGGGACGCGTCTCCGGCGTCGCGAAGCGTGTCGTTGCGCGAGAGCACCGCGGGCGCGCCCAGCCGCGGGGTGCGGCTCTCTTCCAGCACCGTGAAGTGATATCGGGCGGTGCGGGTTTCGCGCTCGGAGACCGCGGTCACATCCACCGACCAATCGCCCGGCGCATCGAAGGCCGGTTCGGTCACGAAGAACGTGATGACGCCCTTGTCGGAGCCGTCGAACGCCACGTGGCGTAGGCTTCGGATGGTGGGCGCGAGGCTCTCGGTGATAACGTCGCCCCGGCGGAAGTCGGCGCGGGTAATGACGTCCCGGACCAGGGAGCCGTCCGGATTCAGAAGCACGAAGACGAACCGGTTCGTGCCGACGGTGAGGTCTTGCGTGAGCCCCGAGACGCGGAGGTCCGGGCCGGGCGTCGGAGTGGCCGGCGTCGTGGTGGGCTGGGCCACGGCCGACGCCGTTTGGGAGCTTTGACGGCGGCACGATGCCAACAACGGGATGAGTAGTACCCCCGGCGCGGCGGCGAGCAGCGCCCGGCGCGACATTCGGTGTGATAGCACGTCGTGCGGAGGGTCCCGGTGACTACCCATGGGTGTCGGGCCCGCTCGAGCAGACCGTCTCACCCTACTGGACGCCGGCGTCTGAGGCAACGCACGCTCATGCAGCCGCGGGCGCCGGTCCTGACAGCGCCAGCGACACGCGCCCCAACGCCGCGGCCACATCCGGGCGTGCCCGCAGACGGCGATAGAGCGCGGAGCGCCGGTAGAGCGCGAGACTCCAGCGATCGAGCAGGCGCTGGACCGCAGCGCCAACGCGCGGCGGCTCGCCGCCGTCGTCCAGCAGATAGAGGGCGCGCGGTGCCTTCGCGATGTCTCCGTCGGCCAGCGCGCTGGCCAGGCCTTCGACCAGGATCTGCTGCGTTCGCTCGTCCGGCTTCGCGTGAGCGGGGAGAGGGCCGGCGTACTCGAACCGAGCGTCGATGAACCCCGCAGGCTGGTCGAGCAGAAGGCGCGCCACGATCCGGGCGTACGTGTCGCACCGCCGCTCCTCGGAGAGCCCGGCGGCAATGAGCGCTTCTGTGCCGCGTGGCGACGCCAGGATCACGGCCACGAGGCCGCTCAACGACAGCGATTCGTCGCAGCGAACGCCGCACTCCTCCAGCAGGCGCCGGAAGCGCTCGGCGCGGTCGGCTGTGCTCCCCGAGAAGGGCAGCGTGCGGAGCCTGCGGCTCAGCGTGAGGGCGAGCTCGTCGCGAGGACTCACGATGGCGCCTCCTGCGCGGGCGCGTCCGGGTCGAGGCCGAGGATGTGCCAGAGCAGGCGACGTCGCAGCACGATCTGATCCGGCTCCGAGAGGCCTCGGTAGTGACGCAGCAGGTCGTCGAAGCGCGCGAGGTCCTCTTGTGACCAGGGGAGATGGTACCCGGTGAGCTCCAGCAGCTCCTGGAGGTCGCGCGAGCTGAGCGCATTGCAGCACAGGGCCCACCCGGCGAGGCGCTCGAGGCTCAGGGGCGCCTGGCCGAGCCCCTGCTCGTAGCGCGAGATCATGCTTTGGCTGACGCGGAATCCGAGATCCTCGAGGTCCCATGCCAGGCGAGCCTGGCTGTAGCCTTCCTTGCGCAGGGCGCGCAGCCGCCGAGCCACCGCGCCACGAATGGCGTCCCAGCGGGCTACCTGAACTTCGTCTCTCATGGCGTCCTTCCTCCGCCTGCCGAACATGCTACTCGCCGCAGAACCGCTGTCAATGTCCCGCGATGATAGGCGGTCGACCGGTCGTCGTGCACCACGTATAGTGACCGTGTTCCATCGGCAGCCCTCCGGGAGTGGTCGTGGGTTCGTACTGGCAGCGGTTCGTTCGCGTCCGGCTGACCCGGCGGCGGTTCCTCGTCGCGAGCGCGCTGGCCGCGGCCTGGGGTGTCACCGGATGCCGCGAGGGCAACCGGATTCCCGCGCTCGAGATCACGCCCAGCGCCACGGCTTCCCCACGTGCGCGCATCGACGAGGCCTCGCGGGGCGGGATCTACCGGGCCTTCAACTTCGACGCCCTCGCCATCGATACGTTCGACCCTCACCAGACGCAGTTCGGGCCTCTCTACAACATGCACTCGGCCGTGTTCAGCAAGGTGCTGAAGTACGACGACGAGGTCCAGCAGACGATGAGCCCTGACCTCGCCGACGGCATGCCGGAGCAGGTCGACGAGGTGACCTATGTCATCCGGCTCAGGCGCACGGCGCGGTTTCACGACACCCCACGCATCCGCCGGCTCTTTCCCTCGGTGGCGGGCCGTCCCGTCACCGCTGAAGACGTGCGATACAGCATCGAGCGCCAGATCGACCCATCGTCGCCTCAACGGGCGCGGTACCAGCGTGCGGGGCAGTGGGCCGTCATCGAGCGGATCGAGGTGTCCGACCCGTACACCTTGCGGATCGTCACCAAGGCCCCGGTGGCGCCATTCTTGCATTTCTTGGCCGACCGCAACGCCTTCGTCATTCCCCGCGAGCTGGTCGACGAGGACGACGAGATGAACGCACCCGAGCGCATGGTGGGCTCGGGCCCCTTCATGCTGGACGAGTTCAAGCCGGTCGAGGTGGTGCGCGTGGTCCGCAATCCGGCCTGGTTCGCCGCCGACGATTTGCGGGACACGCTGGGCCCCGGCCGGCCGTTCCTCGACGGGTACGAGTCGCTGTGGGACCCTCAGAGCGACAGCACGATGGAGGCGGCGTTCCTCAGCCGTCAGGTGGACGTGGCGTCGTTCCTCGACCAGTCCAACATCGAGCGGCTTCGTCGAGCGCGGCCGGAACTCGTCTTGCAGGAATGGGGCATCGCGGGCTACATCAACACCCGGCTGCTCATCGACCGGCCTCCTTTCGACGACGAGCGCGTCCGGCGGGCGCTCCACCTCGCCGTAGACCGCAAGCGGCTCGCCGAGCAGTTGTTCAAGGGCCCTCCCGGGCAGCGCGGTTTTCTCCTGAGCGGTCCGGTCGCCTGGCCCATGGTGCGCTGGGCGATCCCCCAGGAGGACCTCGAGAAGAAGCCTGGCTACCGCAGCGATCCGGAGGGGCGCGCAGAGGACCTGGCGGAGGCGCGCAAGCTCTGGGACGCAGCGAAGGCCGACGGTCGCGCGCCGGACGTCATTGAGGCGCTGTTCGCGGGCCAGCCCCGCTTCATCCCCGAGATCGCGTTGCCCGAAATGCAGCGGATGCTCATGGAGACGCTCGGTGTGCGGCTCGAGGCCGAGGTCGACGGCACGGGGTACACGCAGCTCTTTCAGTGTCTCTCACGGAATCAACAGGGCGAGACGCAGGGTACGTGCGCGTTCACCTGGGGATTCGACAACGGCTGGATCGACCTCGATGACTGGGTGTACCCGTACTTCCACTCCCAGGGGACGAAGAACAGCTTCGGCCTGCGGGACGACCAGCTGGACGCGATGCTGGAGGCGCAACGCCGGGAGTTCGACTTCGACCGACGGCGGGAATTGGGGCTGAACATCCAGCACTTCCTACTCGACCGGGTCAATGCGCGGCTGGAGTACGCCAACCCGGTGGCGCGGGCGCTGCACTGGCCCTATGTGAAGAACGCGTTCACGTCGACGTGGCTGGGCGACAATTTCCGGTTCGCAGATGTCTGGCTGGATCGGTCCGACCCGTCGATCCAGGGGAGACCGTAGCCGCTCAGAATCCGAGGATCCTCAGCACGGCGTCGACGTCCGAGCAGTCGGGCACCGCGGCGTCGGCGCCCGCGGCCCGCAGCTCCTCGATGGAGGATTTGCCCGTCGCGACGCCCAGCGCGAACGCGCCGTTGGCCTTCGCGGCCGTCACGTCGTGCGGCGTGTCGCCGATCACGTAGACCTCGGCGTGTGGCCCAGGACGCAGCCGCTCGATAGCGATGCGCACGAGTTCTGCGCGGTCCTCAGCGTCGTCGCCGAAGCCCCCGTCCCGGAAGAGCGCGTCCACGCCGTAGTAGCGCAGCTTGAGCATCCCGCCCTCGCGGAAATTCCCGGTCTCCAGCCCAACGGCGACGCCCCGCTCCCTCAGCGCTTGCGCGAGCTCGCGGATGCCGGGGTACACCCCACCGCCCGTGGTCGTGCGCAGGGTATGGGGAAGGCGAGCGACGTAGGCCTGTTTGAAGCGTTCCACCTCGCGTTCGAAGTGGCCGTCGAGCAGGCCGTGGGCGCGGAGCGCATCTCGGAAGATCGCGGTGTCGGTACGGCCAGAGAACTCCACGCCCCGGAAGCCGTCCTCGATCCCATAGAGGTCACGGAACGCGAGCGCCATGGCGCGCGATCCGGCGCCCCCGGTCCAGAGGATGGTGTTGTCGATGTCGAACAGGACGACTTTGGGGGTCACGCCTCAGTATAGGCAAGCGCCGCTCCACGGGCGACCGGCGCCTCACTTCTCGATGGGGAAGCCAGCCTTGATCCAGGCCTCCGTCCCCCCTTCGACGTTGAAGAGGCGGTCCTCGGGGATGCCAGCAGCCGCGGCCATCTCGCACGCCAGGGCGCTGCGCTGGCCGACCTGGCAGATGAACACGATCTTGCCTTCCGTGGGCAGCTCCTCACGACGTGCGAAGACCGACATCACCGGGATCAGCTTGGCGCCGGGCGCGTGTCCGCTGGCGTATTCATCGGGGTTTCGCACGTCGATGAGCGTGACGTTGTTCTCCTGCAAGAGTTCGCGTGCCTCTTCCACCGTGATGCGGGTGAAGGGCTCGCGGGGGTCCTTATAGGCCATGATGTCGTCGCTCCGTATGGCGAAAAGCTGAGTAACTCTATCCACAATTCTAACGTCTCCTTCGCGGCGCGCAAACGGCGACCGTGTTGACGCGCCGCCAGCGCAGGGATAGATTTTGCTCCACCGCCGTCAAGCAGCGATCACACCCGTGAGGTGCGCTATGCCCTACGCCACCATCGCCAAACCACCGCCGGAGCAGTTCGCGGTTCGCCCGAACCTCGCCGACTACGAGTCGATGCGGCGGACCTTCGTCTATGAATCCATCATCGACGAACTCGACGGCCTCCCCGGCGGCGGCCTGAACATCGCCTATGAGGCGGTAGACCGTCACGTCGCCCACGGCCGGGGCGACCGGACGATGATGATTTGGGAGGGCAAGGACGGGCGTGTCGAGACCTACACGTTCGCGGACATGGCGAAGCATTCGAATCGCTTCGCCAACGTCTTGCGGTCGTTGGGCATCGGAAAGGGCGAGCGCGTCTTCGTCTTCATGGACCGGGTTCCCGAGCTCTACGCCGCTGTGTTCGGGACGTTGAAGGCGGGATGCGTCATCGCGCCGCTGTTCTCCGCGTTCGGCCCGGACGCGGCGCGCGATCGTATGGCGGACGCCGAGGCCTCGGTGCTGGTGACCACCCCCGAGCAACGGGCGAAGGTGAACCAGTGCAAGGACGCCGTGCCGTCGCTGCGTCACGTCATCATGGTGAGCCATGGCCATCACGCGCCTGTGGAAGACGGTGAGCTGGCCTGGGACAGCCTGATGGACCGGGCGTCGGACACCTTCGAGATCGAGCGCACCGACCCTGAGGACCCGGCCGTGATGCACTACACGTCGGGAACGACGGGCAAGTCGAAGGGCGCGGTGCACGTGCACAAGGCGGTGTTGGGCCACTACGCCACCGGGAAGTACGTGCTCGACCTGCACGAAGGCGACATCTACTGGTGCACCGCGGACCCCGGATGGGTCACCGGGACGTCGTACGGGATGTTCGCGCCGTGGACGAACGGCGTCACCTCATTGGTGTACGAAGGCGGGTTCGCGGCGAGCCGCTGGTATCAGCTCATCGAGAAGCACCGGGTGACGGTGTGGTACACGGCGCCAACGGCCATCCGCATGCTCATGAAGGCGGGTGACCACGTGGCCAACCGGTTCGACCTGTCGAGCCTGCGGTACGTGATGTCGGTCGGTGAGCCACTCAACCCCGAGGCCGTCATCTGGGGCGAACGCGTCCTCGGGCTGCCCATCCACGACAACTGGTGGCAGACCGAGACGGGTTCCATCATGATCGCCAACTACCCGGCCATGGACATTCGTCCGGGGAGCATGGGCCGTCCGTTCCCCGGGATCGAGGCCGCGGTGGTGGACGAACACGGCAGGCCTCTGCCTCCTGGCCAAGAGGGCGACCTCGTCCTGCGACCGGGCTGGCCCTCCATGTTCCGCACGTACTGGCGCAACGAGGCGCTCTACAATAGCCGCTTCCGTAACGGCTGGTACGTGACGGGCGACCGCGCCCGCGTGGACGAGGACGGCTACTTCTGGTTCGTGGGGCGGGCCGACGACGTGATCAACACGGCGGGCCATCTGGTCGGGCCCTTCGAGGTCGAGAGCGCGCTGATCGAGCATCCGGCGGTCGCCGAGGCGGGCGTCATCGGGAAGCCGGACCCCGTGGCGATGGAGGTCGTGAAGGCGTTCGTCACGCTGAAGGACGGCTACGAGCCGACGGAGAACCTGCGCCGCGAGCTGCTCCATTTTGCGCGCGAGAAGCTCGGGCCAGGGGTAGCGCCGCGCGAAATCGAGTTCGTTGCCTCGTTGCCCAAGACGCGCTCCGGGAAGATCATGCGTCGCTTGCTGAAGGCACGCGAACTCGGCCTGCCCGAGGGGGACACGAGTACCCTCGAGGAAGACTGAGGGGGAGCTCCCGGCTTCGCGCCGGCGCGCTCACCCGCCGTAGTAGACCCCGCACTCGGCGAGCGTGAGGGGTGCCGACTCGCGGCGCACGCCTGCTTCGATCACCTCCGCCACGACCACCGCGTGGTCGCCGCGCTCGACGAGATCGGTGAGCCTGCACTCGAACCAGGCCGGTGCATCCACGAGGAGGGGCGCGCCGGTGGTCTTCGTCTCGAAACGGTAGCCGCTGACGCGGTCCCCCTCCACCTGCGTGGGCTTGAAGAACGCGAAGGCGATGTCCTTCTGGCCCGTGCCTAACACGTTCACTGCGAACTGGCCGGAACCCTTCACATGTGCCAGGGTGGCGCTATCGTTCTTGAGCCCCACGGCGATGAGCGGAGGCTGGAAGGACACCTGCGTCATCCAGTTGACCGCCGCGGCGCTGATGTCGTCCCCGTGGCGAGCGGTGAGGACGTAGAGCCCGTATGGGATCATGCGCAGTGCGGTCTTCTTCGCCGCTTCGTCCATGGTGTGAGGCCTCCCGGTGATGCGAGTCTGCAGCCCAGCCTACGCAGGAGGTGAAGGAGGCGCAAGCGCGAGAAATCAGGGTTTCCCCTGATGGAGCGGCGCTTCAGATGGCCGTAGGCTTGGCCCCGTGGACGGGTGGCAGATTCTTCATCGCTGGTACATACCCTTCGTCGTCTTCGCGATCGGCGCGGCGATCTCCGTGCCGTGGGCGCTGTACTTCGAAGCGCAGTTGCAGCCTGTCCCCGCTGAAGAGCTCGGCCTGGCCTACGGCCAAGCGTGGATGCCCCGCGACTCCGTGCTCGCGGCGATGACACCGTACCTCTTCACGCTCGCTCCCTTCGTCTGGTTCTTCGATGCGGACGGCCGGACGCGCTGGGCGGCGTTCTGGGCGACCCTCGTGGGCGTCATTCGAATCGCGGTCCCGGTGGCGCTCATCACGATGACCGATGTCCCGGTGTTGGACTCAGGGCAGCGGTACGTCGACTGGGGGGCGCTGCGGATTATGGTGTGGTTCGCCGAGGCCGAAGTCCTCGGACTCGGGTTCTTGTTGTGGGCGAGCTTCGCGACGCTGGCTCGCGCATCGAAAAAGGCCCGCCCCGCGTCGGCCGTGCCCGCGTACGAAGGCGCCTGAGCAGGCGCTATCCCCGCATCCGCTGGCGGTACTGGATCGCTTCGCCCACGTGTGCAGCCGTAATGGATTCGGAGCAAGCCATGTCGGCGATGGTGCGGCTCAGCTTCAGCACGCGGTGAAACGAACGCGCCGAGAGGGAGAGCTGGGTCATCGCCAGGCGCAACAACGACGCCGCTTGCTCGTCCAGTCTCGCCTGGCACTGATCGCGGACCTCGGTGGGCGTCATCTCGGCGTTGCACGTGACGCGGGACCCGGCGAAGCGCCGGCGCTGCGTCTCGCGCGCCGCCTCGACCCGCTCCCGTACAGCCGCTGAGGGCTCGCCCGGGGCCTCGCCGGCGAGCTTCTCGTATTCGACCCGTGGCACCTCGACGAAGATATCGATGCGGTCCAGCAAGGGCCCAGAGATGCGCTTCTGGTAACGCGAGACCGCGCCGTCGGAGCACGAACACGCTCGGTGCGGGTCGCCCGCGAACCCACATGGGCACGGGTTCATTGCGCCGACGAGCATGAAGTTCGCGGGATACGTGATCGACCCCTGCGCGCGAGAGATGGTGACGATGCGATCTTCGAGGGGCTGTCGCAGCACTTCGAGGACCTGTTGTCCAAACTCGGGCAGCTCGTCGAGAAAGAGGACGCCTCGGTGGGACAAGCTGATCTCCCCAGGGCGCGGCATGCGCCCGCCACCGACGAGGCCGGCGTGGGAGATGGTGTGATGCGGCGCGCGGAACGGGCGCTGACCGATGAGCGGCGAATCGGACGGCAGGAGCCCGCTCACGGAGTAGATCTTGGTGACCTCGAGCGCCTCGTCGGGACTGAGTCGAGGCAGGATCGATGGGAGCGCGCGGGCCAGCAGCGTCTTGCCGCTGCCCGGCGGCCCCGCCATGAGCACGTTATGCCCGCCAGCCGCGGCGACCTCGAGGGCGCGCTTCACGTGCTCCTGCCCTCGGATGTCCGCGAAGTCCGTCCCTTCGTACATCCGTCCCGCCGGTTGGACGGGGCCGCGGTCGAACGATGGGATGACCCGGTCGCGGTTCAGGTGGTCGACCAGCGCCCGCAGCGTGCCGACGGGGACGACCTCGATGCCTTCGACGAGCGCTGCTTCTTCGGCGTCGACCTCGGGCACCACGGCGGTGGCCATGCCGCGCTCGCGTGCCAGCGCGACCATGGGAAGGATGCCGTGCGCGTGTCGCACTTGTCCGTCGAGCGCCAGCTCGCCCAGGAACACCGTGGTCGACACATCGGCGAGGATCTGCTCCGACGCCAGGAGGATGCCCACGGCGATGGGCAGGTCGTACGCGGGTCCTTCCTTCTTGAGGTCCGCGGGGGCGAGATTGACCACGACCCGCCGGTGCGGGAAGGCGAGCCCCGAGTTCTTGATGGCGGAGCGGACGCGCTCCTGGGCCTCCCGAACGGCGGCGTCGGGGAGGCCGACCGTGAACATCTTCGGCTCGCCGGGCGTGACGTCGACCTCCACCTCGACCAGCTCACCGCCGAGGCCGATGACTGCGCAGGAGAAGACGCGTGCGAGGGACATGGGGCTCACCGAATCCTTTCGCGGCGGACGCACGGGCGTGCGTGGCGAATCCTTACGACAGCGTCGAGTATACGACGCGAACAGCCGTTCGACAACCGGTGGGTGGAGGGTGGTCTTCATCGGATGTCGGGCGTCGCAACTCGATCCCTGGGTTCGCCTCTGCTACGCTTCGGCCACGACGACGTGACATGTCTCTCGTGAAAGGAATACGGCCATGGCGAAGCGGCTCGGTGTGCAGGTGGGCTTCGGGGCTGCCGGCGAGGAACGGGACGATCTCATCCGCCGCATCCAGATCGCTGAGGACGTCGGCGTGGAGGCGGCGTTCGTCGCCGAGGCCTGGGGCCGAGATGCGTTCACGTTTCTGACCGAGCTGGTGCTGAAGACGAAGCGCATCAAGCTGGGCACCGCCATCGTCAATGTGTTCAGCCGCAGCCCCGCCGTGCTCGCCATGACCTTCGCGAGCCTCGACGAGCTGTCGGGCAACCGGATGATCATCGGACTCGGGTCCAGCGGCGCCAACGTCATCGAGCACTGGCACGGCGTCCCGTTCCAGAAGCCGCTGCGCCGCATTCGCGAGTACGTCGAGATCATCAACATGATCATGCGGGGCGAACGGCTGGTCTACCACGGAGAGATCTTCAACCTGGAACGCGGCTTTCGCCTGGGCGCTGGCGGACCCGAGAACTTCGGGCCGCAGCGCGAGCACGTGCCCATCTACATCGCTGCCATCACGCCGAAGAGCATCGTCCAGACCGGCGAGATCGCCGACGGGTGGATTCCCATTTACTGGCCGCTGGGCCGTTTCGCGGAAGGCATCGCGCAGCTCGAGGAGGGCGCGAAGAAGGCGGGCCGCTCGGTGCAAGACATCGACGTGAGCCCCTCGATCACGGTGTCCATCGCCCGTACCGCGGACGAACTCGAGCGCGCGAGGAACGCCGCTCGGGCGCCCATCGCCTTTTACATCGGCCGGATGGGGACGTTCTACTACGAGATGCTCATCCGGAACGGCTTCGAGGCCGAGGTCGCCGCTTGTCGTGCCGCCTGGGCCGAGCGGGATCAGGGCAGAGCCATCGCCGCCATTTCTGACCGCATGCTGGACGAGACCGCCATCGTGGGGACGCTCGACGAGTGCGCCGAAAAGCTCGAGCAGCGCTACGCCGCCGGCGTCACGATGCCCATCATCAATCTGCCGGTGGGCGAGACACCCGAGGATACGGGGCGCATGTTGGAGCGCCTCTTGCGCTGACCCCGGCGGCGACCCGTCGGCACCGGACGGCGCGGGCGTTTCGCTTCAGGGTTCGCTCCGGGCCTCCCGTAGGCGCGCCTCCTGTTCGGCGCGGCGGCGCTGGTACTCGGCGCTCGCTCGGCTGTCGCCGAACCGCCCGTCGCGCCATTCGAGCGCGGCCTTGAGGCCTTGCTCGCGGGCGATGCGTGCGAACTCGCGCATGGCGGGGGCTGTGTGCGCGCGGCCGTCCATCTCAGCAGCCATGCGCTGCAGGGTCCGTGCCCCCATGAGCTCGAGGGCCATCTGACAGATGCGCTTGTTCGGCGCGAGGAGCTCGATATCGATCTGTGCCATCTTCCCTGCCAGCGCCTCGACCTCGCTTTCGAGTTGGTCCGCTGGCACGGCCTTCCAGACGAGGCCAATCTCTGCGGCTTGCTTGCCCGTCACGGAATCGCCGGTGAGGAGGAAATATTTAGCCCATTGGGGACCGACCAGGTACGTCCACATGTGGGCGACGGGCGAGCCCATGGCCCGTACCGGAGGGAAGCCGATGACCGCGTCCTCGGCGGCGACGACAATGTCGCACAGGAGCGCGAGGTCGGTGCCCCCAGCGAGGCAATAGCCGTGCACCTGTGCGAGGACCGGCTTGTGCATGTCCCACAAGGTCATGCGCAGGCGTTGCTGGCGTTCGAGCTGCCAGATGTCGTCCTCCAGGCTCGCCATGCCCCGGTAGACGTTCGTGTACGTTTCGTCGCGGTCCGTCCGTTCAGGCGGCGCCGACATCGGGGTCAGGTCATAGCCGGCGCAGAACGCGCGGCCGGCGCCCCGCAGGATGACGACGTGCACCTGTGTGTCGTTGTCCGCTTCCCAGAGGGCGTCGCTGAGCTCCTTCTGGAGCTTGAACGAGAGGGCGTTGAGCTTCTCCGGCCGGTTGAGGGTGATACGGCAAACGCCGCCCGCCTTCTCGTACAGGATGGTCTCGAAGTCCACGTGGAGCCTCCTTCTGGTGTGCGCGGTGGGCGGATCATAGCACGGCGGCTGGCGGTGGGAAGGTTCGCCGTTCGAAACGTATCGAGGCTACCTGCGGCGCCTGGCGGGCCGCGACCCGGATGAGCTCGTCGAGGAGATGCGCGGTCGGTGATCACGGCCGACGGCGCCGGTGGTCGGAGGCCGCCGCCGGGTTTGCTATCATTTCTCCGCCATGCTGGAAGCGCTGACTGACAAGCTCACCGGGGTCTTCGGACGCCTGGGGTCCCGGGGGACCATCACCGAGAAGGACCTCGACGAGGCGCTGCGGGAGGTCCGCGTCGCCCTGCTCGAGGCCGACGTCAACTTCAGGGTCGTGCGCGAGTTCATCGCGAGCGTGCGGGAACGGGCCGAGGGCCAACAGGTTCTGCGCTCCCTCACGCCGGCGCAGCAGGTCGTCTCCATCGTCCACGAGGAGCTCATCAACATCCTGGGGCGCGAGCAGGCGAAGCTGCAGTTCGCGCCGAAGCCACCTTCGGTCTATATGCTCGTCGGGCTCAAGGGCTCGGGGAAGACGACCACCGCCGCCAAGCTGGCGATGCACCTCCGAAAGCAGGGGCATCGTCCGCTGCTCGTCAGCGCGGACCCGTACCGCGTCGCGGGAGCGGAACAACTCAAGGCGCTGGGCCGGCAGCTCAACATCCCGGTGTTGGCCGAAGAAGGCGTGCGGCCGCAGCAGGTCGCGCAGGAGGCTCTGGCCGAGGCGGCGAAGGTGGGGGCCTCGGTCGTGGTCGTCGACACCGCCGGGCGGACCACCGTCGACCCCGAGATGATGCAGGAGGTCAAGGATCTCCGGGCCTCGCTGAACCCGGTCGAGGTGCTCCTCGTGGTCGACGCGATGACGGGCCAGGAGGCCGTGAACGTTGCCCAGGAGTTCCACGAGGCGGTCGAGATCACGGGCGTTATCATGAGCAAGATGGACGGTGACGCGCGCGGCGGCGCCGCGCTGTCCATCCGGTCCGTCACCGGCTTCCCCATCAAGTTCATCGGGACTGGCGAGAAGTCCGACGCGCTCGAGCCGTTCTACCCGGACCGGTTCGCGTCCCGGATTCTCGGGATGGGCGACATGCTCGGGCTCATCGAGCGAGCCAAGGAGGCCATCGCCCAGGAGGACGTCGAGCGCATCGAGCGGAAGATCAAGAACCGCACGCTGGACCTGGAGGACTTCATCCAGCAGTTCCAGCGAGTGAAGAAGATGGGCCCGCTGAGCCAGTTGGCGGAGATGGTGCCGGGATTGAGCCAGATCCGGCGGCAGCTCGGGGTCCAGGATTTCGACGATACCTTCTGGAAGAAGGCGGAGGCGGTGGTGTACTCGATGACGCCGGAGGAGCGGCGTCATCCCGAGATCATCAATGGGAGCCGCCGGCGGCGCATCGCACGAGGCAGCGGGACGACGCCGCAGGAGGTGAACCAGCTCCTCAATCAGTGGAAGGAAGCGAAGAAGATCATGCAGACCCTGGCGTCGGGACGCGGCGCCGGGCTGCTGAACCTGTTCCGTTAGCTCACGATCGGGTACAGTGCGACGCGTCGCCCCCACCGCGGGGCGGCTCATTCGCATCTTCGAGGGGACGTGCATGCTGAGAATCCGGTTGCGCCGCATGGGGAAGAAGAAGCAGCCTTCCTACCGCGTGGTGGTCGCCGACTCGCGGGCGCCACGTGACGGCGCATTCGTCGAGGTCGTCGGGTACTACAACCCACGCACCGAGCCGGCCACCGTCGAGATCGATGCCGAGCGGGCGAAGCTCTGGCTGGCGCGAGGCGCGCAGCCGTCGGAGCGCGTCGCGCGCCTCCTGGCGGCCAAGGGCGTCATTGACGCACCTGCGCTGCCGAATCGCCCGAAGGGTACGAACAAGAAGGGCGCCGCCGAGGCTCCACCAGCGGCCCAGGCCACTTCCGACGAGCCTGCCGAGCCGGCGGCCGAGCCGTCGGCCGAGGAACCCGCGGCGTCCGAGTAGATCCCTGAGCGAAGCGGGCGCTTGAAAGAACTCATCGAATACATCGCGAAATCCGTCGTCGATCATCCGGAGGACGTGCGGGTGGAGGAGGAGTGGCGGGGGAGGAACCGCGTCGTCATCCGGCTGACGGTGCACGAAGACGATATGGGGCGCGTCATCGGCCGTGGCGGGCGTGTCGCTCAGACCATGCGCCAGCTCCTGAAAGTGGCCGCCGCCCGGCATCAGGCGCGGGCATCCCTCGAAATCGGCTGAACCGACCGTGATCATCCGGCGTCCGCCCGGTCCCCGTCGCGAGCCCCGCGCGGGCTGGGTCGCCGTGGGCCGCGTGCTCGGTGCTCACGGTACGAAGGGAGCCCTGCGCGTCGAATCCCTTTCGGACGTGCCGGGACGGTTCGCCCCGGGCGCCGCAGTGTGGCTCCAAGCCGTCCGCCGCGTGATTCAGTCCTCGTCGACTGTCAGGGGGACGCTCGTCCTCAAGCTCGAGGGAATCGACGATCGCGACACCGCCGAGCGGATGAAGGACGAAGTGCTGGAAGTGCCTGAATCGGAACGTCCTCCGTTGCCGCCAGGGTCCTACTACGCCGACGAGCTCATCGGGCTATCGGTCGAAGATCCCGAGGGCCGACCGCTCGGCACGCTGGAGGAAGTGCTGACGACAGGCGCCAACGACGTGTACGTCGTCCGCGGTCCACAAGGCGAGATCCTGCTCCCCGCGTTCGACGATGTGGTCCTGGAGGTCGACCTCGAGCGTAGGCGCATGGTCGCGAAGCCGATGGACACGGACTGAACTGCCGCAGGACGGCCGCTGTATACTACGGCAGTGACGGATCAGGCCCCTGTTCTCGTTCTACTCGACGGCCACGGCATCATCCACCGCTCGTTCCACGCGTTCAAGGAACCATTGACAGTCAGGCGCACGGGCGAGGTGGTGACGGCTGTGTACGGCTTCGTCAACACGCTCTTCCTCGTCATCGAACAGCTTCAGCCCACGCACATGGCGGTCGCGCTGGACGCTCCGGGGAAGACGTTCCGACACGAGATGGACGTGGCGTACAAGGCGCACCGCGTCGCGACGCCGGACGACCTGGTGCGGCAGATGCAGCGCGTCCGCGAGGTCATCGACGCCTTCAACATCCCCGTGTTCATGGTCGAGGGCTACGAGGCAGACGATCTGTTGGGGACGCTGGCGGTCCAGGCGGATGCACAAGGCATCGAGACGTACCTGGTGACGCTCGACAGCGACATCGTGCAGCTCATCCGGCCGCACGTGCGTGTGTTCATGTTTCGGCCGTACGTGAAACAGCAGCCCGCGGTCATCTACGATGCCGCGAGCGCCCGCGAGCATTACGGCGTGCGACCGGAGCAAATGCCCGACTTCAAGGCCCTCAAGGGCGACCCGTCGGACAACATCCCCGGCGTGCCCGGCATCGGTGAGGTCACGGCGCGCAAGCTCCTCGAGCAGTACCCCACGGTCGAGGCTATCTACGAGCACCTCGACGAGCTTCCGGAAAAGCTGCGCGAGAAGCTCGCACCCTATAGGGACCTCGCGCTCAAGAGCAAGGAGATGGCCACGATCCACACGGACGCGCCGGTGACCCTGGATCTCGAGGCTTGCCGCGTGAGCGGGTTCGACCGTGAACGGGTTCTGGAGCTCTTTCGCGAACTCGAATTCCGCTCCCTCGCCGCCCGTCTTCCCGAGCGCATCGGCGCGGCGGCGCCACCTCCGCCGGCGGCGCAACCGGCCGAGTCCCGTTACCGGGCGCTCTTCGACGCGGATGCCGTGCGCGCGTTCGTCGAAGAAGCCCGTCGACGGGGCGCTGTCGCCCTGGCGTGCCAGGGAAGCGATGACAATCCTCACCGGGCGCGGCTTTGCGGCATTGCCATGGCCCTCGGTCCGGGCGACGCCGTGTACGTGCCCATGATGCATCAGCAGGGGCTGGCCGACCCCAGGCCGTTACCCCCGGCGGAGGTACTCGACCTGCTCCGGCCGCTCCTCGAGGATGAGTCCGTCGCGAAGGTCGCGCACAACGGCAAATACGACATGGTGGCGCTGGCCCGCCAGGGCGTGGAACTGCGGGGCCTCGGATTCGACACGATGATCGCCGCGTATCTCCTCGGCGAAGCGAGTCTGGGTCTCGGCGGGCTCGTGTTCGATCGCCTACGGGTCGAGCTGACGCAGCCTCAGGACCTGCTGGGCCGCGGCGTGAAGGCGTTGACGTTGGACCAGTTGCCGGTCGCGCGCTGTCTGCAGTATTGCTGCGAGCGGGCCGACTATGCCCTCCGTCTGCGCGACGTCCTGGAACGCGAGCTCCGCCGGCAAGGCAACCTCTGGAAGCTCTTTACGGAGGTCGAGATGCCCCTCGTCGGGGTGCTCGCACGCATGGAGCTCGCAGGTGTCGCGATCGATGAGGCCGCCCTCGGCGAAATGTCGGTCGCCCTGGCACGCGAGCTCCGCCGTATCGAGGCCGCTATCTATGCAGAGGTGGGGCACGAGTTCAACATCGGCTCGCCGCAGCAGCTCTCTCGCGTTCTGTTCGAGGAGCTCGGTCTACCGAAGAGCCGCCGGACCAAGTACGGCTACACGACCGACGCGGCAACGCTCGAAGCGCTGCGGCCGCTCCATCCGGTGGTGGGCCTGATTCTCGACCACCGGCAGATCGCGAAGCTGAAGTCGACCTACGTGGACGCGCTGCCGCTCCTCGTCGACCCGCGCGACCGACGCATCCACACCACCTTCATGCAGACCGTCGCCGCGACGGGGCGCCTCTCGTCGACGGACCCCAATCTGCAGAACATCCCCGTCCGGACCGACCTCGGGAACCGCATTCGCATGGCGTTCATCGCGCGTGACTTCGGGCCGGACCCGATGCTGCTCGCTGCCGACTACTCGCAAATCGAGCTGCGTATCATGGCTCATCTGTCCGGGGACGAGTCGTTGATCGAGGCGTTCCGACAGGACGAGGACATTCACGCGGTGACCGCGTCCCAGGTGTTCGGCGTCCCGATCGACCAGGTCACGCCCGAGATGCGGCGGCGCGCGAAAGTGTTCAACTTCGGCGTTCTGTACGGCCTGTCGGAGTTCGGTCTGTCGCAGCGCGAAGGCATCTCCCGGGAGGAAGCGGCTGACTTCATCGCGCGGTATTTCGCCAAGTATCCGAAGGTTCAGGCGTGGCGCGAGGAGGCGATTCGGCTCTGCCGGGAGCGGGGGTACGCGGAGACGGTGATCGGCCGACGGCGCTACATCCCCGAAATTCGGTCGCCCAACGCGCAGGTGCGCGCCGCGGGCGAACGTATGGCCATCAATATGCCTGTCCAAGGGACGCAGGCCGACATCATCAAGATCGCCATGAACCGCATCGACGAGCGCATGCGCCGCGAACGAATGCGCTCGCGCATGATTCTTCAGGTTCACGACGAGCTCATCTTCGAGTGCCCGGCGGCGGAACTTGATGCGGTGCGCGACCTGGCGCTGGAGATCATGCCTCGGTCGATTGAGATGAAGGTGCCGATTCGGGTAGACATCAAGGTGGGCCACAACTGGGGCGAGCTCGAGGCACAGAAGACGCCCGCCATCGCGTTCGAGGAGGAGGTACCGGAGGGCGAGCTCGTCTGATGGCGGTGGGAGAAGCCGATGCCGATTTATGAGTATCGCTGCGCGGAGTGCAAGAAACTGACGAGCGTCTTCACGCGGTCGATGCAAGTCGAGGCGCCCCCGAGGTGCCAGCATTGCGGTTCCGAGAACACGTCGCGCATCATTTCGCGCGTCGCGTATCACAAGACGGAACAGCAGATCCTCGAGGAGTATGGTGTCCCGGGTGACCGCCCGCGGCCGGAGGACTACAAGGACCCGCGGCAGATCGGGCGGTGGGTCGAGAAGAAGTTCCAGGAATACGGCATGGAGTTGCCGGAGCCAGCGCGCGAAATGATCGACGCCGCCCGTGAGGGCGAATTCCCAGAGCCGGTAAAGGACCTCTAGTGAACAACGACGTCGCCGCCGCCCTCGAGCCGATCATGGAGCGCATTCGCGAAGGGCTGGCGGACAAGCACCGCGCCCGAGAGAAGAGCCTGTCCTTGTGCCGCGACGCCCTCCGCCATTCGGCGAATGCGGTGCGGGCCGTGCATCGCGGCGATTTCGACGAGGCGGACCGCCTCACCAGGGAAGCCCGCGCGCTGCTCGACGACGCCACGCAGGCGCTGGAAGCACACCCGGATATCTACCACGCCGGGTTCGTCCACGACGCGAAGAAGGAATACGCGGAAGCTTGCCTCACGCTCGCCGTCATCGCCAATCGGCCGATTCCGAGGCCCGAGGACCTGAACGTGGAGATTCAGGCCTACCTGAACGGCATGGGGGAGGCGGTCGGCGAGCTGCGGCGCTATCTGCTCGACCAGCTCCGCCACGGCGCCATCGAGCGATGCGAGCAGACGCTCGCCGTCATGGACGAGATGTACGCGCATTTGGTCACGTTCGATTATCCGGACGCGCTCACGGCTGGACTGCGTCGGACCACGGACGCAGTCCGCGGCATCCTCGAGCGCACCCGGGGCGATTTCACCGTAGGGGCGCGCCAGTGGGAGCTGGAAGCGAAGCTGGCGGAGTTCGCGGCGAAGCTGCGCACGTGAACGGGCCGGTCGGCCCGACGATATGGATCGGACGCTTGATCGTTACCGGACGCGCTGTTAGACTTCGCGGCGCCAGAGGAGGCCTGCCTGCCACGGGCGGGCGTTGACCTCCTCTTCCTTTGTGTCCGGATTCCGGCCGCCGCCTGGCCGGACCCAACGAGAGGAGACGGCTGAATGGAGCTCGTGTGGCTTGTGCCCGTCGCGGGCATCGGTGCGGCACTCTTCGCCTTCTGGCTCGCCTGGGATGTCCTCAGAAGGGACACCGGGACGCCGGAGATGCAAGAGATCGCAGGCATGATCTTCGAGGGCGCCATGGCCTTCCTCCGCCGTCAGTACGGCACGATCGCCGTCCTCGCCGTCGCCACGGCGGTCGTCATCGGCCTCATCGTCGGCGGTGTGTCCGAAGGCGTGAAAGCGATCACGTTCGACGGGACCAACCTCGGGTTCGGCGAGACCGTCGTCGGTCACTGGGAAGAGGCGCTCCTCACGGCCATCGCCTTCCTGGTGGGCGCGGCCGCGTCGGCCCTCTCCGGGTACATCGGGATGTTCATCGCCGTCCGGTCGAACCTACGCACGGCCGCGGCGGCTCAGCGGAGCCTCAAGGAGGCGATCACCGTCTCGCTGCGCGGAGGCGCCGTCTCCGGGTTCCTGGTGGTGGCGCTGAGCCTCCTTGGCGTGTCGACCATCTTCGCCATCTACAGCCGGGTCCTCGATAACCCGCCCGAGCTCGCGCCGTTCCTCATCGTCGGCTTCGGGTTCGGCGCGAGCTTCGTCGCCCTCTTCGCACAGCTCGGCGGCGGTATCTACACCAAGGCCGCTGACGTGGGCGCGGACCTGGTGGGCAAGGTCGAAGCCGGCATCCCCGAGGACGACCCGCGGAACGCCGCGGTCGTCGCTGACCTGGTGGGAGACAACGTCGGCGACTGCGCCGGTCGTGGCGCCGACCTGTTCGAGTCGATGTCGGCTGAGAACATCGGTGCCATGATTCTGGGCGTCGCCATCTTCACCGTGACGCGAGACATCGAGTGGGTGATGTTCCCGCTCGTCCTGCGCTCCTTCGGAATCATCGCCACGATGGTCGGCCTGTTGTCGGTGTCGTTCTTCGCGCGTGACGACGGCAAACAGGACCCGATGACGCCGCTCAACTACGGCTACTACATCGTGTCCCTGCTCTCGGTCGTGGGGTTGTTCATCGCAACCTACGTGATGCTGGGCGACGCCTGGTACTGGTTCTTCTTCTGCGGTCTCATCGGCATCGCGACGGGTATCGCGTTCGTCTACATCACGCAGTACTACACCTCGGGAAGCTGGCGTCCGGTGCGCGAGATCGCCGACGCGTCACGCACGGGTCCGGCCACGAACATCATCATCGGCACTGCGGTCGGGTTCGAGACCACGGCGGCCACGGCCATCGCCATCGTCATCGCCCTGGTCGCGTCCTTCGCGCTTGGGGCCCAGGCCGAGGTCGCCGACGGCATTCCAGCGTTCACGACTGGCATCTTCGGAACCGCCGTCGCCACGATGGGCATGCTCATGTCGGCCGCATACATCCTGTCGATGGACACGTTCGGGCCCATCACGGACAACGCCGGTGGCATCACGGAGATGTCGGGCGCGCCGTCCAGCGCCCGGGAGATCACCGACGCCTTGGACGCCGTGGGGAATACGACGAAGGCGCTGACCAAGGGATACGCCGTCGCGTCGGCGGGCCTGGCCGCGTTCCTGCTGTTCAGCGCCTATCTCGACAAGGTGAAGGAGCGTCTCGAGCTGCCGCTCACGGCCGAGCTGCCTATCGACATCGCGAAGATCGACGTGTTCGGTGGCGCGCTCCTGGGCGTGATGCTCGTGTTCCTGTTCAGCTCGCTCGCTATTCGTGCCGTGGGCCGCGCGGGTGGGGCCATCATCGAGGAGGTGCGCCGGCAGTTCCGGGCCGACCCCGGCATCATGGCGGGCACGTCACGCCCCGATTACGGCCGCGCGGTCGACATCACGGCCAAGGCCGCGCTCCGGGAGATGGTGGCGCCGGGGCTCCTCGCCGTCGGCATGCCCGTCGTCGTGGGGCTCATCTTCCGCTACGTGCGCGACGAGTCGGTGACGGTCGCTGGCATCACGGCCGAGAACTCGTCGGGGTGGCTGGCCGTCGCCGGGCTGCTCATCGTAGGGACCATCGGCGGCATTATTCTGGCCACGTTCCTGAACAACGGCGGCGGCGCCTGGGACAACGCCAAGAAGTACATCGAGGCGGGTAACCTGCGCGATGCGCAGGGCAACGTCATCGGCAAGGGCACACCCGAGCACGCCGCAGCGGTGGTTGGCGACACGGTGGGCGACCCCTTCAAGGACACCGCGGGGCCCTCGCTGCACGTGCTGGTGAAGCTGTTGAGCACCATCACGCTGGTGCTGGCGCCGTTGTTCATTGCGACGTGACGGCCCGTCGTCGCCCTTGCCAGCGACGTCGCGATGTCGCATGATCCCGCAGTGGACGAACCGAAGGGCGAGAGTGGCCTCGTCCCGGTGGGAACGAGTTCAGCGTGAAGGAGGGAACCATGGTGACCATGTCCAGGAAGATGCTCGGAGGCGTCGCAGTTGGTCTGGCGCTGGTCGCGCTGGCCGCGGTCTACCTGGCGAACCCCGGGCCCGCGAGTGCCGGGGAGTCGACAGCGACGCCGACACCGACGCCGACCGTGCGACTGCGGACGGCGACGCCCACCGAGGCGCCGACGGAAGTCCCGACCGAGACGCCGGTGCCGCCGACGGAAACGGCCGTGCCCGCGACCGAGACCCCGGCGGCGCCCACCGCCACCACCGCTCCGGGGGGCGCTCCCGGTGCCGGCGTGCAGCCGCCGCGAACGGGCACCGGCGGTGCGAGCGACGGCGGCACCAGCTTCTGGTGGGCCGCTGGTGGCGCCGCAGCGGGAGCGGCGTTGCTTCTGGGCGGCGCGCGTCTCGCATCCCGTAAGCGGTAGACCGAACTACAGCGACGCCCCAACGGCGGCGGCGAGCCACTCGCCGCCGCCGTTCGTTTCACCCCTCGATCGGGGACGGCACGGATTCTCGGCTCGTGCCGAACCGGACTTCGCGCGAGCCGGCGCCTAGAGAGAACTCCTCCCCTCGCGTTCCGTCCCTCCCGATTTCAATTCTTCGCCCGAATGTCACCGCCCCGCCTGCCGATACTAACTCAGGACGGACCCCGTCGGGCCTCGCGGCCTGTCCCGCCGGACGCGGACGAGAGCATCGGTTGGAGTGTGACGTGGTCGGGAACCTCTCCGAACAATCAGCCGCCCTCGAACGAGCAGCCCTTCGCCCCTTCAGGATTCCGGCGCTATCGACTCCCGAACTCGGGATCGCGGTGGCTCAGGCGCTCGACCTGGCAGAGGGCAAACAGATCGGGCACACCTATCGTCTCACCTACATCGCGGTCTCCATCGCTCGGCACTTGGGCCTGCCGGCCGAGACCATCGCGACGGTGTTCCACGCGTCGCTGTACCACGACATCGGCGCAGCGCCGGCGACGGCCGACCTGTGCAAATTGGCTGGCCTGAGCGAGGAGGCTCTGACTGGCGCGCTGCCCTTGAAGACGCCGGAGGAGATCGGGCTCGATCTGTCGTTCGCCGACATCGGAGCAGTGGTCGACGCGCTCTATCGGCACCCCCGGCTGGGCGCGCAGGTGGCGCAGCAGTTGGAGCTGCCCGACGGCGTCGCAGAGGCCATCGCCGCTCATCACGAGCGGTGGGACGGCCTGGGCTTTCCCGACGGCCTCTCCGAGCGCGAGATACCGCCCGCGGCCCGTATCGTGGCGGCCGCGGATCTCATCGAAGCGCTCATCGCGATGGAGCCCAGCGGGCTCGTCGCGCGACGCAACCTGATCTCGGGGCTCAGTCCGCACGCAGGCAGCTCCCTCGATCCCGAGGTGGCGGCGGCGGCCCGCGACCTGGCCAGGACCGATGAATTCTGGCTCGGCCTGTTCGATGAGCGGCTCCCGTCAACGCTGGTGAACCTCTGCCCGGGTCCCGATGAGAAGCGGAACCGCCGCCGTGTCGTTCGCTTCGCTGAAGCCGTTGCGGATCTCGCCGACACCAAGCGCGGGGCGTCGCCCCGTCATGCCCGCCGTACGGCGGAGTGGGCCCGCAAGCTCGCGCTGGCGGTCGGGTACGACGGGTCGCACGCGGAACTGGTCGAGCTCGCCGCGCTTCTCGCCGACATCGGGTTGTTGGGGATCCCGGCTCGCATCCTCGCGAAGCCGGACATCTTGACCGTCACGGAGATGCAGATCATGCGGCGGCACCCGGGCTATTCCCAGATGGTGCTCGAGGCGCTACCGGGCCTCGAGGAGGTCGCCATCTGGGTGGGCCGCCACCATGAGCGCCCGGACGGAAAGGGGTATCCGGAGATGTTGGGCCACGGCGACATCCCGCAGGAAGCGTCGATCATCGCTGTCGCCGACACGTTCGTCGCGTTGACGTCGGAGCGACCCTACCGCAGGGCGCTCTCGGTGGAGGACGCGAAGCAGGTGCTCGCCGGGGCAGCCGGGGGACAGCTCGACGCCGACCTAGTCGAGGCCTTCCTGAAGCTGGTCTAGATTCGCTCGAATCGCTCGACGTCGACGACGAAGACGATCGCTCCGCCCACCCGCACTTCGATGGGCTCGGCCAGCACCGACCCCTCACCGAAGAACGGCAGCGTCTGCACCGGAACGTACTCGGTGCGGGCGTAGCACTCCTGGCGGACGATGGCGATGATCTGGTCGACCTCGTCCGCCTCGACGCCCGAGAGGATGGTCGCGTTTCCTTTGCGGAGGAATCCTCCTGTGCTGCTGATCTTCGTCGCGGGATATCCCTGGCCGACGAGGCGTTTGATGAGCTTGTCGGCGTCGGTATCCGACGCGATGATGACGATCAGCTTCAGGTGGCCGTTCTGCAAGCGCGCTCCTCTCGCTGCGGTCCCGCGGGATCCGGCTACCGCGCGGCCGCCGGCTCAGGAGTGGCGGCAGTCGCGGGCGCTTCCTCGCGCCGGGCCTGACGCTGTCGGATCTGCTCCTTGATGCGCTCCCGCGTCTCGCGGCCGGGACGCGGAGCGAGCGCGAGAGCGATCGCGGCACCGATGGCCACACCGATGAGGAATCCGATGACGAACCGCATGGCATACCTCCCTGTGAGAACGTTGCGGCTCGGGGAGGTTGGGTCGGGGCGCTTCGCCCCGGCCTTCTGCCTGCCTCCGGCAAGCAGGAGTCGCCGCGATCCTACGGAAGCGGGTACCGGCTGTCAATCGCGGCGCACAGTATTGTCAACGAGTGCACACGCATGCTAGCATCGCGACGACTGGTGGCGGGGTTTTCCGGGGGAGGAAAACCCCGCGATGGCGAGAGCGCAAGGGCCGACCCTCAGCAGGCCCATATCGCCGGCGCCGTTCATCCGCCTGGGGCGGGTGAGGGCGCAGGCGCTCGTTCCTCCACTTCGGCACGCGCCGCTCTACGTGGCGCTGGTCGCCGTCTTCGGATTTCACGCGTCCACCCTGGGTCATCCGTTCTTCGGGGACGACTTCGTCACCCTCAACGACGTCACTCATCGCTCATTCCCGGCCTACGTGCGCGACGTGGTGCTGTTGCGCGACCTGACGCCCCACTGGCGCCCGCTCACCATGGTGGTGTACTGGGCGGAGTACCAGATCTTCGGTCTGGACGCGACGGGCTTCCGGGTCGTCAACCTTGTCGTCCACCTCGCTTCCGTCACCTGTCTCTACGCGTTCGCCGTCAATCAGACGAACCGAACGCTCGTGGCCGCGACCGCGGCCGGATTCTTTGGGTTGACGGCCTCGCACGTTCACACGGTCACGTACATCACCGCACTGCCCCACGTGCTCGCCACGCTAGTGCTCCTGGCTTCGCTGCTCGCGGCGCAGCGATGGCTCGGCACCCGAGAGCGTAGCTGGTACTGGGCGTCGGTCGGGCTCTACGCCTCGGGCGTCCTCGCGAACGAAGCGAGCGCCGTGTTCGGGGCTGTGCTGGCGCTGTACCTGGTTTCCGGCGGAGAGCGACGAGACGGCGCCGTGGGCTTCCTCGTCGTCATGGTGCCGTTCGCGGCAGTCGCGCTCGCACTGGGAGCTGTGCTGGCCTCATGCCGCTGCGCAGGGGACAGCATCAGCCTCAGCTCCCCCGGGCTGGCGTTCGACACGCTATGGGTCTATCTCTCGCGGCTGGCGTACCCCGTCGGCGAGCTGCCCGGCGCCGCGAGCGGCCTCGAATGGTCCATCGGGTCGCTGGTCGCGGCCGCCATCGCGATCGCGCTGCTCAAAGGCTCGCTGGTGGCGCGGCTGGGAGCGGCGGGAATCGTCGTGATGTTGGCGCCGTACGCACCGGTGCAGCCGTGGACGGCGACTCGCTACACGTACGCCGGCGCGGCGTTCTTCGGCCTTCTGCTGGGCGCAACCGTGGCGTTCGTGTACGACCTTGTGCGGCCGCGCCTGCCCGAGCTCACGCATGCGCTGGGCGGACTCGTGGCCACGCTCTTCGTGGCGGGCATGGGCGTGCAGACGCATACCCAGAACGGATGGTTCGTCCGCTGGGCCGACTCGTGGGGCGTTCTTTCGACTCGGCTTCGGGAAGCGGAGCCGACGCTTCCCCAGCGTTCGTACGTGGTTATCCTGGATGGCGAATGGTCCCACGCGCTCTGGGTGCCCACGTGGGTACCTTCGGTCGCGCAGACGTTGTACGGCGACGCGCTCGCGCGCGACCTCCCGTCGTGGCTGTTTCAGCCGAGCTCGGGGGCGCTCGCGGTCCTGCCGGAGTACGGCTGGGGCGCGCGAGTGGTGCAGTACGATGGGAGCGGCCGATTCCTAACCTTCGGCGAAGAACTGGGGTCGGCGAATCGCTGATGGCCCGGCTCGTCCCGTTCCGATCGTTCGCCGCGCCTCTCTGCATCGCTGGAACCGCCTTCGTCAGTCGGGCTCTGTGGGTGGTGTACGTCCGATTCGATCCGCTGGCGAACGGGCGGTTCGACGACTCGGTCTTCTACCACGAGGCAGCCCGCCACCTCGCGCGGGGCCACGGGTTCGTCAGCCCCTGGACTGGCCTTCCCACGGCGCTCTGGCCGCCGGGGTACCCCTTCTTTCTCGGCGCCTTGTACCGGGTCTTCCCAGACGATCCGCTGGTAGCGGGCATCGCCAACGCGAGCCTCGCGGGAATCGCTGCGCTCGGCGTGTACGGGCTTGGCCGTGTCGCCGGTGGACGCGTTGCGGGCCTCGTAGCAGGCCTGACGTTCGCCCTCTTGCCGGGGCAGATCGTCTTCGCCTCGCTCACGATGTCCGAGGTGCTGGCCACGGCTACGTTGGTCTTCGCGCTGCTCGCCGCGCTACGCTGGAGCCCGGCCCGCAGCGGCGCCGGAGTGGCGTTCGCGCTCGGTGCGGGTATCGGGCTCGCAGCGTACGTGCGTGGACAAGCGCTGGTTCTCGTACCAGTCGCGGCTGCTTTCTGGTGGCTCAGCGGGGCGCGCTGGAAGGATGCGCTGCTGTGGGGTACCCTTGCAGCGCTGGGGGCGATGGCCGCGCTCGTGCCCTGGACGGTGCGCAACGCGCGCGAGCTTGGGAGCCCGATGCTCGTGAGCTCGAACCTCGGTGGCAACCTCTGGATGGGCCACCACGAGGGCGCGAGCGGCGGCATGGACCCTCATTCGTACCCGCGGTCATTCGAGGACATCCCGCCGCAGCGTCGAGAAGCGGCCAAGTCGAACGCCATGCTGAGGGACGGGATCGGCTTCATGATCACGCATCCGGTCGAAGAGCTGCGCCTTTCGATGAACAAGATTTGGCTGCTCTGGCGATCGGACATCGTGGGGCTCGATTGGAACGAGGGCTATGGGCTCACGCCCGTCTTCAGTCCCGACCGCGCGGCGACGCTCCGCGATGCGATGAACGGCGTGTACGTGGCCGTGCTCATCGTAGGAGCGGCCGGGTTGCTTCTCGGCTTGACGCGGAAGAACGCCGCCGCGACGTTGATGGCGCTGACAGCGGGCGCATGGACGGGTGCGCACATGCTGTTCTTCGGTGACCCGAGGTTCCACGTCCCGGTGATGTTCACGTTGTGCGTGGGGGTCGGCCTCATGGCGAGCGTCGCGGTCGAGTTGAGCCGGCGTGTCGCGGGGCGCGGACCTCGGCCTCTGTTGGCGGGCGCGTCGTGAGGCTGTCGATGCGTCGCTTCCGCATAGACCCCAGCTTGCGCCTGGACCTCCTGATTGGCGTCGCGGTGGTCGCGCTAGCGCTCGCTGTGCGGCTGGCGTGGACCGTGTACGCGGATCGCCCGCCCCAGGGTCTGAACGATCCGCTGATGTACGACATCCTGGCGCATCAGATTGCGGCCGGAAATGGGTACACGAGACTCACGGGGGAGCCGTTTGCGTACTACCCGGTGGGCTTTCCGGCGACGCTCGGCGCCGTCTACTGGCTGCTCGACCATACGCCATTGCCCGACCAGTACATCCTGGCGGGCAAGGTGATGAACGCCGTGCTCGGCGCGGCGACGACCGCTCTGGTCGTTCTACTCGGCTGGCGTCTCTTCGGCAGGTCGGCCGCCGTGGCTGCGGGCGTTCTCCACGCCGTGTTTCCCGGGCAGGTGTTCTACACAGGGACGCTCCTTTCGGAGCCGCTCTTCACGTTTCTCCTAATGGCCGCCCTCACGGCGCTCTTCTGGGAGCGGCCCAAGTCGGGCGAGACACCGTGGGTGCGCCTGACCCTCGGCGGCCTGTTGCTGGGAGCGGCGACGCTGACCCGCGCGATTACGCTGCTCCTGCCGTTCGCGTTGTTCGCGTTCTGGTGGTGGACGTATCGCCGACCGAGGGTCGCAGCGTTGCATGCGGGCGTCGTCCTCGCGGGCGTTCTCGTGTTCGCGGTGCCGTGGTCCATCCGCAACACGGTCCGGCTGGGTACGCCGGTCATGATTTCCACGAACGCTGGCGACGATCTCTGCATCGGTCATCACGAGGGCGCTAGCGGTGCGTTCGTGATGACCGGCCCGTGCTTCGACGACTATGGTCGGCTGACACCACTGAAAATGGAGGTCGAGAGAGACCGCCAGGGCCTGCAACGAGCCATACGATTTGCGGTCACCCATCCCCTGGAAGAACTGAAGTTACCGTGGCATAAGCTGTTCTGGCTCTTCTACACTGACGCAGATGGACTGTACGCTGCCGAGTCGTACGGACACGACCCGTTCATTCCGGACAACCTCCAACGCGCGCTCGCGCACTGGGCGAATGTCTGGTTCTTCGGCGTCGTCGGCTGGGCGCTGGTGAGCGCACCCTTCATCGTCGCGTCGCGCGACCGCCGAGGTACGGGCCTCCTACTCACTGCCGCCTACGTCTTGGCTATCCCCATCGTGTTCTTCGGCGATCCGCGGTTCCATTACCCAGCAGTCCCCCTGTTGACGTTGGCCGCAGGCGCAGGCATTGCGGCGATGCTGGCGGCGACGAGACCCGCGCTTGTTCAGGCGCCGGCGTGGATCCGTCGAGAGCCGGCCGGTGCGCCGGGAGGGGTTGGCGGATGACCGTGGGCGTGGAGCCGACGCTGCGCGAACGCCTTCTGGCAGGAGCCGCGCCGACCCGCGACGAGCGGAAGTTCGCCTCGGTGGCGAGAAGACTGCTGACACCGGCGGCGTTGGCTGCCGTGTCGGTCTTCACGTTGGCACTGGTGCTGCGACTGGCGCTCATCGCATACGTCAACCCGGACCCTCGGGACGGTCGCTTCGACGACTCCGTCTGGTACGATTTCGCGGCCAGGTCGATCGCCGCTGGGCGTGGCTACGTCTGGGACCCGACGATCTGGAAGCTCGCGGATGGCTCGCCGTTCTACCCGGGTGACACAGAGGTCGCTCACAGCGCGTTGTGGCCGCCGGGCTATCCGGCGTTCCTGGCCGTGATCTACGAGCTGACGGGCGGATCCCTTCTCGCGGGAAAGATCGCGAACGCGGTCCTGGGGGCTGCCACGGCGCTGCTCGCATGTCTGATCGCCCGCCGCCTGTTCAACGACGTCGCAGGCGTCGTCGCGGGCGTCGCTGTCGCGTTCTTACCCAGTCACGCCCTCTTCACCGCGTTGACGATGTCCGAGGTGCTCTTCACCTTTCTACTCTCGCTGCTGGTCTACCTGGTACTGCGGTGGGCCTTCGCAGACCGACCGCCTCGTCTGTGGCAGACTGGCGTCCTCGGTTTCATCACAGGTGTGGCTGCGCTGACGAGAGGAGAACTGGCGGCGTTTCCCGTCGTGCTGTTCGTGTTGTTCCTTGCTCGCTGGGGATCGTGGCGCCTCGCAGCGGCGTGGACCGGTGTGGCCGTGCTGGGGATGGCCCTCGCGTTCGCCCCGTGGGTCATCAGGAATCGCGTTCAGATGGACGCATGGATCCCCGGCACGACCGGGGTCGGGCGCACTCTGCTTCAAGGGCACAATCCGGAGACTGATGGCGGCCCGTCCTTGGAGGTCGCCCTTCGGCTCGAGTCGCGGTTCACCCATCTACCTCGCCCGGAGCGAGAAGTGAAGGCAAACCGCGAGGCGCAGCGAGAAGCCATCGAGTGGGCGCTCGATCACCCCTTCGAGGAATTCAAGCTCGTGTTCTCGCGCTTCGCGCTCCTGTACCGGACGGACAAGTCCGGCGTCGAGTGGGTCCAAAGCAACAAGCCCTGGTTCGGACGCGAGGGCGCCGACCGGCTCGTTGCGTTCTCCAACGCCTACTACTACGTGCTGGTCGGGCTGGCAGTCGTCGGTGCACCCGCATGGTGGGCGCTGCGTGGCCGTCGGGCCGTGTGGGTGGCCGTGCTCCCCATCGTTTATTACACCGTCATGTTCAGCGTCGTGTTCATCGGGTATGACCGTTATCACGTGCCGATTCTCCCCTTCTTCGCCGTCCTCGCTTCTGCGCCGGCGTCGCTTCTTCTCGTAAAGGCGGCCGAGCAGTGGCGCGAGCTGCGGACTCTACCCTCGGAGGGATGAGTGGTCGCTGACGTGTCGTTCCGCGGCAAGCGGGTGCTGGTCACCGGTGCTGGCGGATTCATCGGGAGCCATCTGGTCGAGCGCCTGGTCGAGGAAGGGGCCGATGTCACCGCGCTCTTGCGCTACACGTCCCGAGGCCAGCGCGGTTGCCTCGAATTCGTGGCGCCCGCGATCCTCGATCACGTGCCCGGGCGAGCGCCCGCGGCCGCTCAGGGGATCGTGTCGCTGGCATAGAAGGCGATCCGTTTCCGGTACATGAGGACGCTCTGCACCAGGCCGAGGGCGATGCACATCGTAATGAGGGACGAGCCGCCCTGGCTGATGAACGGAAGTGGGATGCCAGTGACCGGAAAGATGCGCACGTTCACGGCGATGTTGATGAATACCTGGAACAGGATGAACAGCACGACCCCTACCGCGAGCAGCCGGCCCATCAGGTCCGACGCGAGTCCTGCCGCGCGAATGCCCCGGAAGAGCAGCACGATGAAGAGGGAGAACAGCAGGAGCGCTCCCATGAGGCCTAGCTCCTCCCCCAGCACGCTGAACACGTAGTCGGTGGTCTGAGTCCGGAGGATGTCGAGCTGTGTTTGCGTCCCGTGCGTGAACCCCTTCCCCCAGAGTCCGCCCGACCCGATGCTGATTTCGGCCTGAAGAATGTTGAACCCCGATCCGAGCGCGTCCTTCTCGGGATCGAGCCAGAGAGCGATGCGCTCGCGCTGATAATCGCTGATGAGCGCCACCATAGCGAATGGCACCGCAGCCAGAGCGAAGGCGAGGAGGCCGAACAGATGACGCCAGCGCACCCCGGCGACAATGACGAGGCCGAGCCAGATCGCGAGGAACATTACGGCCGAACCGAGGTCGGGTTCGGCGAACACCAATCCGGCGGGAAGCAGCGCGATGAACAGCGATACGAGGAGCACCTTCGCGGTCTTGATTTGGGCCTGGTGGTCGGAGAGGTACTTGGCGAGGACGACGACCGTGACCAACTTCGCGATTTCCGACGGCTGCACGCGCGTGCCGGCGATGTCGATCCACCGGCGCGAACCGTATGTCGACTCGCCCACCGCGAGAACGAAGGCCAGTAACGCCAGCGCGATGACGTAGAGCGCCCAGGCGCTCGCCCCCAGCGTCCGATAGTCGAAGCGGGCGATGACGACGCAGAGGATCAGGCCGATGGCCGCGAAGATCGCCTGGCGGACGACCGGATGATCGAACGACTCGAACGATGGCTTACCGTAGGAGTTCAGGCTGCCGCTGTAGATGAGCGCGGCGCCGAACGCGATCAGCGCGATTGCCACGAGCAGCAACACAGGGTCGAATTCGCGTTGGTATCGTCCGCTGACGGCGCTCATGGGACCGCCTCACCGCCGCCAGGGCGTTCGGCGACGTTCTGGCGATTGAAGTAGTAGTCCAGAATCTTGGAGGCGACAGGTCCCGCGTCGACGGCACCGCCACCGCGCTCGAGGAACACAGCGAGCGCGATCTCCGGCTGTTCGTACGGGGCGAACGCGGTGTACCAACCGTGCGTGAGGTAACTCCCGTCCGCGAAGGGTTGGCCGAACTCCGCCGTGCCCGTCTTGCCGGCGACCGCCACGTTGGCCACGGCGCCCGTCTTCGCCGAGCCCCAGACGACAGCCTGTCGCATGGCTTCGCGGACCACGGCCAAGTTCGACTGGTCGATCGGCAGGACGTGATCCACGACGGGGTCATACCGGCGGATCACGTTGCCCTGGGCGTCGACGACCTCACGGAGCAAGTGCGGACGCAGCACCCGTCCGCCGTTCGCGATGGCTGCCGTGACGCGCACCATCTGAATCGGCGTCACCGCGAGATAGCCCTGCCCGATACCGAAGTTGTACGTGTCACCCAGGACCCATGGCTCTCCGAACGTGGCTTCCTTCCACGCCGGATCCGGCACGAGGCCCGGCGATTCACCGGGCAGGTCGATGCCGGTCGGCGAGCCCAGGCCGAACGCCCGCGCGTACGCGGCCAGACGTTCGGGCCCCAGCCCATGGAAGACTTCGACGCCATTCTGGTAGTAGCCGCCCGCGAGATAGTAGAAGTACACGTCCGACGACATCGCGAGCCCCCCGTAGAAATCCAGTGTCCCCAGGGCGGCCCAGTCGCGGAAGACGTAGGTGATCGATGGGTCGTACTGGTTGGGCACCGTGATGTAGCCGTAGCTCGTGATCGTGGTGGACGGCGCCGCCACGCCCTCCTGAAGCGCCGCCGAACCCGTGACCTGCTTGAACGTCGATCCGGGAGGATAGCGCTCGGCGATGGCATGATTGACGAGCGGCTTGCGTGGGTCGTCGAGCAGCGCCTGGAGCGCATCCTCATCGATCTTCCCCGAGAAGATGTTGTTGTCATAACTGGGCAGCGAGACGAGCGCGAGGATCTCTCCCGTGTGCACATTCATGACGACTGCCGCCGCCTGGTACTGTCCCGCCGCCGCCTGCAGGATCTCGGTGACCTTTCGTTGTAAGTCGAGGTCCAGCGACAGGACGAGATTTCCACCCGGCGTGGGCTCGCGACTGCCGAGCGTCCGAACGATGCGGCCCATGGCGTCGATTTCCGCCTGCTTGATCCCGGGGACGCCGCGAAGGTCGGCCTCGTAGGTGTACTCCACGCCCGTCTTGCCGACGCGATCGTCGACCTGGTAGCCGAAGTGCTTGAAGCGCTCGTACTCCTCCGCGTCGATGCGCCCGACGTATCCGAGAACGTGGGATACCAAGGCGCCGTACGGGTACCGCCGCACCGGCTCGACGAGAACCTGTACGCCCGGCCACTCCGCCTGCCGCTCTCTTACCGCGAACGTCTCCCGTTCGCTGAGCCCGTCGCGTACGACCACTGGCCGGAAGGGGTCGTTGCTGTTGCGACCAGCCATGACCTTGAGGGCCAACTTCTCGGCGTCGACGCCGAGCAGCGCAGCGACATCCCGGATGACCGAAGCCTGCCGGTCCTCAGGCAAGTCCGCGGGGATGATGACCGCCGAGAAGCCGGGCACGTTTTCGACGAGCGGCGTGCCGTGACGATCGTAGATGAGCCCGCGGGGCGGTGAGACGGTTAGCACCCGGAGGCGGTTCGTTTCTGCGCGCTGGCGGTACTCGTCGCCGTGGATGATCTGCATGCGGACGAGCTGCAGTGCGAGGACCCCGAACAGAAGGAGAACGAGGAGTCGGAGCCCGTGGAGCTTGGTGCGCATCTCCGCGGACGGGTGCACCGACTCGCGTCGTCTCGCGGACCGCCAACGCCGGCGTTCGGGGCTGAGCAAGCCCATCGAGCCTCCGTTTCTCCTTTAAGGATTGAGCGGCGTGCGCTCGGGCAGCAGGCCGCGCGCCGTCCAGAGCCAGACTGGGAACAACGCCGCGTGTATCAGTGCGCCCGGAAGGAGCACGCGCAGCGTTGCGTCCAGCAACGTCACACGCTCGCCGGTGAGCGCGTGCGCGCCCAGATGGACCGCGCCATAGGCCACGCTGCTCACCGCGACCACGAGAAGGCCCGCGAGGAGCTCGGAGTGCACCACTCGCAGGTCATGGACCGAGGCGATGACAGCGACAGCGGTCAGTCCCAGCAGAGGGAGCCCGGCCAGGTCTCCTTGCAGCGCGCCGAGCGCGAGTCCACCCACTAGGTAGAGCGGCAACGACTCCTGAAGCCCGCGGGCGAAGGTCCAGGCGACGAGCGTCAGCAACACCAGATTGGGCACGACGCCGAAGATGGGCGCAAGGCCCAACGCCGAGGTTTGCGCCAGCGCAAAGAACACGACGATCGAAGCTCCTACGAGAACGCGCATCACTCCGACTCCGGAGCTTGCGGCGTTTGCGGCCGGAAGCTGGTCATGACGAGCACCGTGTCCAGCCGAGAGAGCGCCGCCAGCGGCTGCACGGTGACGCGCTGAAAGAGGTCCTGGTCGTTGGTCTGCACGCTCGTGACGCGACCGATGACCAGGCCCGGAGGCGTCTTCCCGCCCTCGCCCGACGTGATGACGGTATCGCCTTCGTGTACGGCCAGTCCTTGGCGCACGTACTGCATGTCCATCGAATCACCGTCGCCCAGGCCGACGACGACGCCCGCGGCGCGTGATTCCTGGACGACGGCGCTCACAGCGCTCGACGGGTCGGTCACGAGAGTAACCCACGCGTGGTTCGCGGTGACCTTGGAGACGTGGCCCACAAGGCTCTTGCCTTCGCTGAGGACGACCATCCCCTCCCTGACGCCGTCCGAAGCCCCGCGATTGAGGATCACGACGCGCTTCACGTTGTCGGGGCTGTGTCCGGTAACGCTGGCCGCGATGAACGTCTCGTCAGGGAAGGCGGCACGCACGCCGAGAAGTTCTTCCAGCTCCTTCACGCGCGCTTCGTGTTCCCGCAGGCGGGCGACCTGCACGGAAAGCCGTTCGAGGTCGGCGCGCAGGCGTGCGTTCTCGTCGACGAGACGCTGCCGGTCACCGTAGTCGGTGACGAGGTCTGCCAGCGGGCGGACCGCGTCGGTGAGCCGTTGCTGCACGGGGCTGGCGAGCGACAGAGCGAGGTCTTCTACCGGGTCGAGGATGGTGAACCGGCTTGCGACCGAGAGGAACATCCCGATGACGAAGAGGAACCCGATCCAGGTGAATGTCCGGCTGGTCAGCGCTCGCCTCCCTGCTGCCGTCGGAACGCGCACACGGGAAGCGGTCGAGCAGATTCGGTGCGGTCCGGACGGCGGTCTGCTGAGCGATGCTGGATCATCACGAGCCGGTAGAGGGCGCCGGCATCAACAGCAGAGTATACGTCGCCACGTCGCGGAGCGGGACCCCAAATGAATGACGTGTTTCGTAAAAGTTTGGCGGACGTCAGCCCATGCGCCGGACCGCGCCCGGGGGTTTGCGCGTCGCGAGCGACGACTGCACCTTCGCCAGCATCTGCGCCTCCTCCAACACCTCGCCCGTGCCCTTCACGACGCAGTACAAGGGCTCTTCGGCCACGTACACAGGGAACTTGGTTTCCTGGGCCAGCCGCCGGTCGAGCCCGCGGAGCAGCGCACCGCCGCCCGCGAGCGCGATCCCGCGGTACATCAGGTCCGCCACCAGCTCGGGCGGCGTCACTTCGATGGTCGAGCGGACCGCCTCGACGATGGCGTTGATGGACCCAGACAGGGCGTCACGAATCTCCACCGTGCTGACCTCGACCGACTTGGGGAGCCCGGTGGCCAGGTCGCGGCCGCGGATCTCCACCGTCGTCTCTTCTTCGAGCGGGAAGGCCGAGCCGGCCTCGATCTTGATTTCCTCGGCGGTGCGTTCGCCGATGAGCATGTTATGGACCTGGCGGGCGTAGGCCATGATCTCCTGATCCATCTCGTCGCCCGCCGTGCGCACGGACGTGCTCACGACGATGCCTCCGAGCGCGATGACCGCGACCTCGGTGGTGCCGCCACCGATGTCGACGATCATGCAGCCGTTGGGCTCCATGATGGGAAGCCCGGCGCCAATGGCGGCCGCCATGGGCTCTTCGATCAGGTACACGGCGCGCGCGCCGGCGTTCAACGCGGCGTCGTGCACGGCCCGCTTCTCGACCTCGGTCACGCCGCTGGGGATGCCGACGACCACGCGGGGTCTGGGGATGCCGAAGCCGAAGCGTTCATGCACCGCTCTGATGAAGTAGTGGAGCATCCGCTCCGTGACCTCGAAGTCCGAGATCACGCCGTCTTTGAGCGGCCGCACGGCGACGATGTTGGCCGGCGTGCGGCCGACCATGCGCTTTGCTTCGGCGCCGATGGCGAGAATCTTCTTGGACACCTTGTCGATGGCCACGACCGAGGGCTCATCGATGACGATGCCGCGGCCGCGAACCATGACCAGCGTGTTCGCCGTTCCCAGGTCGATACCGATGTCGTGGGAGAAGAGGCCCAGGAGCGCGTTGAGCGGGTTGGTCGCGAAGTTGAGATTGAAAGCCACGGCGCCTCCAGCTCCCGGGGCGGTGTCGCGGAGCACGACTGCGTCACGCGCTGAGCCGATTATAGGCGCGCTCGGCACCGATCGCAAAGACGGCCGTTCTTTGCGTTTCGATTACCTCTGTTACCCTGACCGAAGCGCAAACAGTAGCCGTCAGTCGCACAGATACGTCAAGAAGTTCCGGTACACCCGCAGTCCCAGCTCGCCGCTCTTCTCCGGGTGGAACTGCGTCGCGACCAATCGACCTCGCGCCAACACGGACGCGAAGGTCACGCCGTACTCGGTTTCACCGATGACTGCGGACGCATCGAGGGGCACAGCGTAGTAGCTGTGCACGAAATAGAAGTAGGCCCCGTCGGGAATCTCACGGAACAAGGGGTGGTCGCGGAGCTGACGCACCTGGTTCCAGCCCATGTGGGGGACCTTCAGGTCCGATTTCGGGAAACGGACGACCCGGCCCGGGATGACGTCGAGGCAGGCGTGCTCGCCTCCCTCTTCGCTGACGGTCAAGAGCGCTTGGAGGCCCATGCACACCCCGAAGAACGGCCGTCCCGATGCGATGTACTCCCGCACCGGCTCGACGAGCCCTCGCTCGTTCAGGTTGCGCATCGTGTCGGCGGCAGCACCGACTCCGGGCAGGATGACGCGAGTGGCGGCGGCCACCTCGCGCGGGTCTGACGTCACGAGCGGGTCGAAGCCGATGTGCGCCACCGCCCGCGCGACACTGCGCAAGTTCCCGGCCCCGTAGTCGATGATGACGACGCGCCGATCCATGGGGCACCAGTGTACCGGATCGGGTCCGCCCCTATCCGCTTCGCATCAGAAGAGCGCCGGACCGGCCGCGTCGACGGGCCGCTGATCAGGTCCCCACCAGAGCACGGCCGTCCTGATCGTTCGCGGCGGCGTGCGAACCACCCCATCTCCTTCTTCCCGGAGTCTATCCCGGAGGAGGCTCATGACACGCTGCCGCGCCTCCGGTGTGTCGCGGACGCACACGCTTCGCAGGGCTTGCTCCAGCGCCTCCTCCCAGGACGCGAACGAACGCCGCGCCTCTAGCCGAAATACCGTCACGTTCGGTGCGATGTCGAGCTCGTGCAACACCGCGAGCGCATCGGCATGGGTCGGCTGATCGACGAGGGGCTCTCCGTGGAACTCGGCCCAGAGGCCGAGGTCGGTTACCAATGGGTCGACGCGGAGGTAGACGAAGCACCACGTGGCGGACGCGTCCAGCTTTTGGAGGAACGGGACGATGTCGTAGATGGGGTACAGCACGTGGGAGCAGATGGCGACGTCGGCGCGCGGCGCATCCACTTCGGGCCAGGCGCCTTGGACGATCTCGACGTTGTGCAGGCCCAGACGCTCGGCTTCGTCGTGAAGGAAGGACAGCATCGCCGCCGAGGGGTCGATGGCGATGACCCGTTTGGCCACGGGTGCGAGGCGAACGGTGTGGCGACCGGTTCCAGCGCCCACGTCGAGCACCGTGGAGTCAGGCGTCACGCGTTGGAGGACGAGGTCGACGAACGGGTCGTCACGGTCGATCTCGCGGATGCTCCGGGCGTACTGGGCTGCCCGGCCGGCCCAGTAGTCTTCGCGCGCGAGGCCGGCTGCCGCGCTGGCAGCTTCGATCTGGCGGCGTCGCCGCTCGACGAGCTCCTGCCAGCGGCGGACGGCGTCGCCGGGTGGGCGATCGCTCATGAATCGGTTCCGCTCACCTCGTCCGTGACCTCGAATTCCATCGGACCGAGTCCAAGAACGACGAACCCGAGCTTGAGCCGGTGCGAACCAGGGGACAACGTCCGCCCCTGGGCGCGGATGACGGTCGTCGTGTTCATCCCCAGGGTGAACGGCCGGTCCGCGGTGACCTCGGTAAAGGCCACCTTGCGCCCGTCGAGGAAGAAAAAGCTGCGCTCCATGGGCAGCTCTTCGCCGTCGACAGCGAGTGGCAACATCGCCTGCGCGTAGCCCGACCCCAACGTATTCGTGAGCTGGAACTCGAATCCGCCGTCCACGTTGCGCAGGCTTCCCTTCACGTACAGGCGGCGCAACAAGAACGGTGGGACCTGCATCGACGTCATGCGTTCGGCCCCTTCGGACGGCTCATGCGGAAGACATGCTGCTCGATGGCGATGGCGTCGTCGGGCAACGTCGGCGCCCGTCCCAAGCCTAGCGAGAGCACGTAGATGTGCGCCACCCGTTCGATGAGCTCGGCGACGGCCAACGCTTCCTCGAGATCCTTGCCGCACGCCAGCGCGCCGTGATGGCGGAGCAAGACGGCGTTCCGTTCGCCCAGCGTGGCCACGGCATTCCGGGCCAATTCTTCGGTGGCCGCCATGGCGTAGTCGGCCACCTCGATCGTGCCGCCGACGAGCGCCACCTGCTCGTCCAAGATCGGTGGGATGGGCATGCCGGCGACGGCGAAGGCGCTGGCGTAGATCGAATGGGTATGGACCACGGCGCCTGCGTCCGGACGCGCTCGGTATACGGCGACGTGGGTGAGACTTTCGCTCGATGGAATACCGTCGCCCACGATGGGCTCGACCTCGAAGTCGACGACCAGTACGTCGTCGGGCCGCACCCGGTGGAACGGGATCCGGCTGGGGGTGACGGCGAACAGGTCGGCGCGGCCCGGCGTGCGGGCGCTGACGTTTCCGCTGGCGCCCGCCACCAGACCGAGCTGTCCGCACCGCCGGTACGCCTCCGCCACCGCGGCGCGAATCTCGTCGAACTGGCTCATCGCATCCTCCCTGCGAGGTCGGTCATCGCCTGGTCGAGGTCGATCCAACGTCGATAGTGGTCGGCGTAGGTCGCGCTGGCGGCAGGGTGAGGATGGACGGCGTGGAGCGCTGCCATCATGGGCCGCGCTGCCGCGAACGTTGGAAAGACGCCGGCGCCGACAGCAGCGCAGATCGCGGCTCCCAGGGCGGCGGCGTCGCTCGTCATGGCGACGTCGACGGGCCGGTCGAGGACGTCCGCGAGCATCTGCGCGAACAGCGGCTCGTGCGAGAGGCCGCCCGCGAGCGCGACGCGCCCGCCGCGGAGGCCGGCGACGGACAACGCCTGCTCGAGGTTGCCGCGAATAGCGAAGGCCACGCTCTCGAGCACGGCGCGCAAGAGCGCGCCTCGCCCGGCCTCACCGAGCGTCATCGGGATCGGCATCAAGAGGCCCCCCAGGCGTGGCGTCATCGCCGCCGGACCCATGATCGTGGGGCCCAGCAGGGCCGTTACGCCGCCCGCGCCGGGTGGGGCCTTCGACGCCTCTGCGAACGCCCGGCGCATCGCGCGGTCGGTGCTTCCCCATAGCACACGGACCGCCCAGGCCCACACGCGTCCCGCGTCCGTCGCGTTGCTCTCGACGATCCACCGAGTCCGAATCGGATGGACGGTGGTCCAGGTCCGCCGCTCGGGATCGAAGCAGGGCTCGGCGGTTACGACCTGGACGGGCGCGCTCCAGCCGGCGACCACCGCTGCCGCGCCCGGTTCGAGCACGCCGCAGGCCAGCAGCGCCGCCTGCGTGTCGGGCGCCGCTGCGAAGACGGGCGTCCCAGCTCGCAGTCCGCACTCGCGCGCCACCGTGCGCCGAAGCGTCCCTGCTGCCGCTCCGGGCTCGACAGGCGACGGCACGAGGTCGGGATCGAGGTCGAGCTCGCGCAGTAGAGCGACCGGGATGGCGCCTGTCCGCACCTCCAACAGTCCGCAGTCGGCGAGGTGTCCCCGTTCGGCCGCGATGTCGCCCGTGAGGCGGAAGGAGAGGTAGGCCGCCAGGGGAACGACGCGCGTCACGTTAGCGAAGCGCGCCGGCTCGTGCGCCTTCAGCCACTGAAGCTTGGCCGGTGCCAGGACGAGCGCGGGATAGTGGCCTGTCGTCTCGTACAGGCGCTTGCCCACACGCGCCTCCATCGCGAATCCCTCGGCGACGGCGCGCGCGTCGGCGTTGGGGCTCCCCATGATCGGCCTACCTGTCCGATCCATGGCGACGAGGGCGAGGCGCTGGCTAGTGACGGCGATGCCACAGACGTCAGCAGGGCGCACACCAGCGATCGCGACGGCCTCGGTCAGCGCTTCCAGTGTCAGCTTCCAGTACCGGTCGGCGTCGAACGAGGATCCGACGGGCGTTCCTGCTACCGGACCGGTCGTCCACGTACGCTGTGCCGAGCCAGCGGGGTGACCGGAGGCCGACACGACGAGACAGCGAACGCCGGTCGAGCCCGCGTCGATGCCGATGACGTGTGGTTCACGTGCGGGCACGGAGCGCCTCCGGGTTCACCAGGTGCTTGGGCCGCTCGCCGCGCAACACGCGCTCGAGATCCGCCGCGATCATTCGGGAGTGGCGTTCGACGGTGTCGCGCGTGGCCCCACCGATGTGGGGCGTGAGGATCACGTTCGGGAGCTTCAGGAGAGGGCTGCTCGGTGGCAGCGGGTGGCCCTCGAAGACGTCGAGCCCTGCGCCGGCGATTCGTCCGCTCTCCAGGGCCTCGATGAGCGCGCGGTAGTCGACAGCGCCGGCCGCACCGGTGTTGATGAGGACGGCGTCGGGCTTCATCCGGGCGAGCGCCGCGCCGTCGATGATGGGGCGGTCCGGCGGGGACGCATGGACCGTGACGATGTCCGCGCGGCGAAGTAACGCGGACATCGGTACCAGGCTCGCCCCCGCGGCCTGCGCCTTCCTGGGCGAAACGTACGGATCGCTAGCGATGACGCGGGCGCCGAGCGCCGTGCATCGCCGCGCGACCTCGGCGCCGATCCGGCCGAGCCCCACAACGCCGATGACGCTGCCGGCCAGCTCGCGACCTCGCCAGCGACGGTAGGCCTCTGCCGGGTCCTGCCATTGGCCGTTCTTGACGAACGCGTCGGCCGCGGGGATGTGGCGCAACAGCGCGAGCATGAGGCCCAACGTCAGCTCAGCGACGGCGACGGCGTTCCGCGACGGCGTGTGGACCACGAGCACGCCCCGCCGGGTCGCGGCCTCGAGGTCCACCTGGTTCAGCGCGTTCCGGCAAACACCCACGAAGCGCAGGTTCGGCGCCGCGGCGAATGTCTCTTCGAAGACGAAGTCGGCTTCGACGACCAGCGCCTCGAAGCCTTCCCGAGCCAACCGCTGTCCGAGCTCCTCAGGATCCCAGAGCCGGCGGGTGTCGAGCCAGCTCTCGTACGTGACATCGACCTCGCGCCGGAGCCGGTCGAGGACACGCTCCGAAAACGGGGCGAGGACCAGGATGCGCAACGGCGGGCACCTCGGGTCGTGAAGGGCATCGGCCGCGCGAGGCGGACCGGCGCCACTATAGCACAGCGGGAAATGGGAGCGTGTTCACGCGGTGCGCCGGGCGCCACCTTCAGACTGTAGCGCTTCGGCGAAGCGCAAGGCCACGCCGTCGCACGATACGCCGGCGCAGAGGCTCGCGACCACGCCGTCGTGGAGTGCGAGCGCCGCAAGGGCAGCTTCGCGCGGAGCGACTCGCAGCGACAGGTCTTCCTTCGCGAGCCGTTCGAGAGCGTTGGCCCAGGTCGAGTACGCCTCGCCTAGCGCCGCGCGGAGCTCGCCGTCGCGTAGCGAGCAGCGCCAGAACTCGGCCGGCAGGGCCGCGTCCGCGGAGCCACGGTACTCGATGAGCGCGGCCACTGCCTCAGAGAAGGTCGAGGCTGCGTCGATTCGCCGGCACCGGTCTTCGACCCAGCGCACGAGGACGTCCGTCAGGACCGCGGCCTTGTCGGGGAAGTGGGTGTAGAAGGCGCCTTTGGTCACGTCCGCTGCGGCCGAGATAACGTCGACGCCAGCCGCGGCGAACCCGTGGCGCGCGATCTCCCGTGCCGCCGCGTTCAAGAGGGCTTCGCGGGTGCGCGTTGCCCGCCGTGTGCGAAGGGGACGTCGCGTAGCCATCCGAGAAAACTATCGGCGCTGCGGCCCCGGGCCGTGGCGTGCCGTTCGTCATCCCAGCGAAGCGCAGTCACTGAAGGTTCACTTGCGACCGGATATAGCGGCCAAGTGGGTCCGTTTTGCTGTTGGTGGGCCAGTGAAGGCCCGCTCGACTCCTCGGCTGGAAGCCCACCGACGAATTGAGGCGACGACAACGGCAAACCCGTCGAAAGATGGGGGCGCAAAGCTACGGGCCTGACTCCGCGTCGAGCGGACATGGCCGCCGGGCTGCCGAAGGCCTCGAGGACATCGTCTTCGACCCTCCTGCAAAGCGCATGCCGCGTCGTCGCCGGAACTAGGCGGCGCGCGGCCTCGCGCTGCTGGTGAAGGGGGACGACGATGGCCACACGACACGCGAACGGTTCCGCTGCATCCGGACGCGAGCAGATGATCATCCGCCACATGCCGCTGGTGACGTTCGTCGTCGGGCGCATGTCCGGTGACGGACATCGGACGCTCGGCCTGGATCGCGAGGATGCCATCAGCTACGGCATCGAGGGATTGATTCAGGCCGTCGATAGCTTCGACCCGTCGCGGGGCACGAGCTTCGCGAGTTTCGCTATCCGGCGCATTCGCGGGGCGATTCTGGATGCCATTCGGAAGGCGGACCCGTTGCCGCGATCCGTGCGCAAATCGGCCCGCGAGATCGACCAGGCGACGCAGGAGCTCGCCGCCCAGCTCGGACGGTGGCCCACGCCTAAGGAAGTGGCGCTGCGCCTGGGGATCTCGCCCGATGAGCTCTCCGCGCTCCAGAAGAATTCCGGCTCGCGGTTCGTGTCGCTCGAACAGGCCTTGCAGGACCGCGCTGGCGATGGCAGCAGCGTGCACGAGCCCGCCGACGACGACGAATTCGGGAATCCGGAAGCGGCCGCGGAGTTCGAGGCGTCGCTAGCCCTGCTCCGCGATGCGCTACGTCAACTGCCGCCGCGCGACCGCCGCATCCTGCTGATGCGCTACGCCGAGCAGCGCCCGTTCCACGAGATCGGGGAGGCCATGGGCCTTTCGGAGTCGCGGGTGTGCCAGATCCACAAGCGGATCCTCGCGACCCTCCGGCGCCGGCTCGCGATCGCCATCGAAGAGGCTGCGTAGGGACCATCTGTCGCTACGGGGGAACGCGCGCGCTGCCGACACTTACATAGAGCGCGCGCTGTTCGCGCCCGGAGCACGCATGCCGTTCACCGACGAAACTGCGAACGCACACAGGCGTCCCAGTCCCTCCGACAGTCTGAGGGTCATCGAGCCGTCTGCCCCGGCGTCGGCCGAAGCTAGCGAGGCGGAAGGGGAGTCGGTGCCCCTGCGGCTCGCCGTGTACATCGCGCTCGTGGTGGCTGCGGGCATCGGTGCGGTCATCGCGGGCATTCCCACGCTGAGCGCGCACGATCTGGGTGGCCTCATCGCGCTGGGCGTGCTGGCGCTCGCGTTGGAACGCTTGGAAACGAACGTCTATGACGACTGGCGCTTCTCCATGTCGGACGCGCCGCTCTTCGCGATTGCCATGCTGTACGGTCCGGGGGCTGCTGCCATCGCCTTCCCGCTGGCGCCGGTCCTCGTCGACGTAGGGAGACACCGCCTCCCTTGGTATCGGAATGTGTTCAACTTTGGACTTCTTGCACTCACCGGTGCGGCGGCCGGGTTGCCGTACGAACTCCTGGCGCCGAACGGTGAGGATAGCGGCGCTAGCCTCATTCCCGCAGCGCTCGCGTCCGCCATGTTCGCGTACCTGACCAGTAGTGTCTTTGTGAGCGGCACGGTGGCTCTTGTAGCCCGACGCTCGCCCTGGCAGGTCCTCCGCGACGACATGCTGTGGTTATTCCCCCACTACCTCGTTCTGGGCATGCTGGGGTTAGCGCTCGGCGTCGGGTACGCCGTGCTCGGCTTCTTTGGTCTACTGGTATTTCTCGCGCCGCCGGTCATGATGCAATTCGCAATTCGCCAGTACGTCTCCAAGACGCAGCGAAGCGTTGCAGAACTGCGGGACAAGAATGCGCAGCTTCAATCAGCCAACCAAAGCATCTTGCGCATGACAGAACGCTTGCAGGAGACGTACGAGGGCACCCTCGAGGCCCTCGTCTCGGCGCTCGATGCTCGAGACCGCGAGACCAAGGGGCACTCGCTGCGGGTCATGCAGTACACAATGGACATCGCCCGAGCCCTGGGCATCCCCGAAGGGTCTCCCGAGTGGAACGATATTCAGCGGGGCGCTCTCCTGCACGATGTCGGGAAGATCGGCGTCGCCGACAGCATCCTGCACAAGCCAGGCCCGCTGACGCCCGAAGAGTGGGTGGAGATGAAAAAGCACCCGAGCATCGGGTTCGAGATGCTCCAGGACATCCCGTTCCTCTCGGGTGCTGCGCGCATCATCATGGCGCATCATGAGCGGTTCGACGGGAAGGGATATCCGCAGGGACTCGCGGGCGATGACATTCCGCTTGGCGCCCGCATCTTCGTCATCGCGGACACGTTCGATGCCATGACGTCGGATCGGCCGTACCGGCGGGCCCTGCCACCCGAGGTAGCGCGGGACGAGATCGTCAAGAACAGCGGTACACAGTTCGACCCGCGGGTCGTGCAGGCGTTCCTAGCCGTCTACCCGCGCTGGGCGAAGTCGAAGTCTCGTGGCGAAACTCATGATGAGGAAAGGGACAGGCAGGTCGCTTAGCGCCCCGTCCCTTAGGGACCCTGCCTACCTGGCTCAAGGAGGAACGCGGAAGGCCAGGCTCTGAGCCTGGCCTTCCTCTCCTTCATTCTCGGTCGCCGTTACCACTTGATAACGAGCGTAGCCGCCAGAGCGACGGCCGCCAAAAGCAGCTTCTTCATCTCGCCCTCTCTTTCTTTGCCGGGTGCCCTCCCCCGGCCCACGCTCTTCTCCCCGCCGAGGGATACCGACGGGTCGGTATCTTCTATAGGGCAGATGCCCTCCTTCTGTCAACCCCTCCGGGCAGAATTCGCCCCAATGGTCGAGAAATTAGGGTCTGCGGGGCTCTCACCCGCGGCTCAACACCCGGTGTCTCCCGCCGATCTTTCTCCTGGAGGGAGGCTCCAATGCCGGGTCACGACGCGCACATCCTCCGAGAGCGCATCCTCCAGGCCGCGCTCGGCATGTTCGCCCTGAAAGGCTTCGATGACACCAGCATGGAGGACATCGCGCTGGCCATCGGCTGTTCCAAGGGCGGCCTCTATTACCACTTCCGGGACAAGGAACAGCTCTTCGCGAGCGTCATCGAACGGTGCCGCGACGCCCGCACCCTTCAGGAGCGGCGCGTCCTCACCGAGGCATGGGCGTTGGCGTCGCGTTCCGAGCGCATCCGCGCCGCGGTCCTCGCGGTCGACCCGGGTCGCACTGCTCCATCGCTACTGGACGCCACGCTCGCGCGAGGCTGGATGGTGCGGGAGCAGTTGACCGACGAGCCGTTCCGCCCGGCTGCTCTCGCGATGCTCTTGCGACCGACGCGCTCGAGTGACGACGCTGGCGGAATCGATCCGCCGGATCGGTCGCGGTCGAAAAGCGAGGGAGATCAGGAGGCGCGGAGCCAAGCCTGACGGCGTCGCTCCCGCTCGGCCTTCGCCCGTTCGAGGTCGAGCGTCGCCGCGGCGGTGAGTTCCGAAGCGGTGCTGCTCCGCGGTCCGAGGGCAGAGACGCCAGCGCACACGCCTGTCCAGATGGTGATGGCGCGGCCGCGGGTCTCGACCTGTGCGGGATCTTTGGTCAGCGCGTGTTCAATACGTTCGACGAATGCCCGCGCCCCTCGTTCGTCACACTCCAGCAGCAGAACGGCGAAGGCGTCGCCCTCCCAGCGCGCCAGCACGTCGGAGGCGCGCTTGTTCGCGTCGATGAGGGCCACGACGTGGCGCAGCACGCCGTCGCCAGCGGCTCGCGTGTAGGTGCGGTTGATGTCGTCGAGGCTGTTCACGTCGAAGAGCGCGAGTGCAATCGAGCCGCCGAGACGAACCGCCCGGGCGGCCTCTTCCCGAACCCGCGACGTGAAGGTCTCCGCGCCCGGAAGGCGAGTCAACGGATCGTCTGCGGAGACTCCTGCGGGACGGGCGCGGCGCTTGCGCCATGCGCGAAGCAAGGGCGCGCCCGCCGCGACCGCGAAGATCGTCGCCAACGCGAGGCCGATCGCCAGCGAGCCGTAGGCGCCGGGCGACACCTCGCCTATGATGCCGGCCACGAGAGCACCGGTCGCCAGCAGGCCGACCGCCATGACGGCGACTTCGCGCACCGTGTAGACCCGATACACGTCGTCGAGCCGTAGTCCGGCCGACCGCGCCGAGTCGTCGGGACGCTTCATCTACGAACGCTTCCTCCACTGTCTTATCGGCGCAGGCCCACGGAACCCGAAGGGCGTTGTCGGGGTCGGCGGGGGTTGAGTATGATGGTTGGGCAATTCCGGGAGGAGAGGGGCCGCATGCAAATCGATTGGAGCAAGACCATCGATGAGATCTTCGCGGACAAGCTGACGTGTCTGCGATGCGGCGTGCTGACCGCACAGGTCGTGGCGGGCTACACGCGCGCGCCCGAGGCCGCGAACTACGCCCCGCGCTGCCACCACTGCACTCGGAAGGAGGACTGTGACGCCCGGAAGCTCGTCATCGTGTGTGAGGCTTGCGCCAAGGAGCTTCGTCTCCGAGCCAAGCCGGTCGACGAGGTCGGCATGATGACGATGCTGCTCAACGATTGCCGGAAAGACCTCGAGGACTGTCTCGACTATCTCGCCGAATACTGGCAGGAAGACCTCGATATCGACCCCGAGGACATGGACAAGCGGCTGGAGGATGTCGACCCAGCGGTGTTCGCCGAGGAGGACAACTGGCGGCGGCGCCTCGAAGAGGAGTACCTCTCGTATCACCAGTGGTTCCGGGAGCGCAACATCCGCATTCCCGACCCCGGCTGGCGGTCGGAGTACGTCGAAGAGATCATCGCGCTGGGCTACGACACACTGCTCGGCGACTGAACGCGACGAGGAAGACGACGGGGCGCCGGCCAGGCGCCCCGTCGTGTTGTGTCATTCTTGCCTCGCCATCAGGGCGTAGCCCAGCGCTCGCCCGCGAGGATCGCGCGCGACGGCGCGAGCGACGCCAGCGTGTCCTCGATCCGTGCCGATAGCGCCTCCAGACCCCAACCGCGTTCGGCGGAAATGAGCACGGCGTTCGGGAAGCGCCGACGGAGCTCTTCGGCGAGCTCACCCAAGTCCTCCGGACCCTCGATGGGCCGTCCCTCGCGGTCCACCAACCGATCGATCTTGTTCAGCGCGACGACGCATGGCGTGTCGTGCAACCCGAGGTCGGCGAGCGTGTCATCCACCGTCTGGCTCTGCTCCGCGGCGTCGGGGTGGGTGATATCGACGACGTGCAACAGCACGTCGGCGTCCGCCAGCTCCTCCAGCGTCGCACGGAACGCCGCCACGAGCTGCGTCGGCAGCTTCTGGATGAAGCCCACCGTGTCCGTGAGGAGTGCGTGCGCACCGCTGGGCAGCGTCATCCTTCGTGTCACGGGGTCGAGCGTCGCGAAGAGCTGGTCCTCGACCAGCACTTCCGCCGACGTGAGCGCGCGCATCAGCGTGCTCTTGCCCGCGTTCGTGTAACCGACGAGGGCGACGACGGGCACACCGGTCCGGGCTCGGCGTCGGCGGTAGAGTGCCCGGTGGCGGCGGACGCGCTCGAGTTCCGCCTTGAGACGCGCGATCTTGTTGCGGACGAGCCGCCGGTCGGTCTCGAGCTGCGTCTCGCCAGGACCACGAACGCCGATGGCGCCAGGCGCGCCCGAGCGTCCGCCGAGGCGCTCGAGGTGGCTCCACTGGCCAGCGAGACGCGGCAGCAAGTACTCGCTCTGGGCGAGGTCGACCTGAAGACGTCCCTCGCGTGTGCGGGCGCGCATGGCGAAGATGTCGAGGATCAACGCCGTGCGGTCGAGCACCTTGACGTTCAGAGCCCGTTCCAGCGTCCGCTGCTGAGACGGCGTGAGCTCGTCATCGAAGATCACCATGGTGTATCCCAGCCGCTCGCGCTCGGCGACCAGCTCCTGGAGCTTGCCTTTACCGATGTAGTGCGCGGGATTGGGCCGGTCGAGCCGCTGCACCGTCATGCCGGCGACCTCCGCTCCCGCGGTACGCGCGAGGAGCGCGAGCTCCTCCATAGACGACCAGGAACGGCGGCCATTCGCGCCGCGCAACTCGACGCCCACCAAATACGCGCGCTCCCGTTGCTCGTTGGTGGGATACAGACGTACGGTCCGTGTCTTTGCCATCACCCCCATTCTATCGAAGAAGGGGCGAGGCAACGCGGCCCGCGCCGCGAGGCTCACACGTTCGATCCGGTGTCCTGGATGAGCTGAAAGTCGCTCTCTTCGAGCGGGGCGAGCTCCCCTCGGCGGTACGAGTCGTACAGCTCGAAGAGGAGCTTCTTGTGCGGGCGCTTGCGCCCGATGGGGCACTTCTGCCAATCCTCAATGGTCTCGTCGCAATAGCCCCAGCGCCGCTCGCCGCACTTCGGTTGGAGGTAACGGGCGAGCTCAGGGAATTTCTTGTGGATCTCGGCCCGCATGAGGGAAACGACCTTCCGGAATTCCCACTGGGCTCGCGTACACAGGCGCAAGTCGGCGATGTGCAGAAGTTCCTGGAAGTTCACCACGACCTTGAAGTTCGTGTTAGCGGCGTTGGGGATGAGAAAGCGTGCGTCCTCCGCGGGAACGCCGGCGTCGAGCATCTCCTGATAGAGCTGTCCGAGTCGGTCGAACAGCTCCTCCATTTTGTGCGCAAATCCCGCGCGAGCCACGCTTTCCGGAATGGTGTAGGGAAACTCGCCCTTCTTGAAGGGGACGTAGCGTTGGCTCTGCTGCTCGAAGCTGATGCCCATCCGGTGACGCACGAACTGATGGCTGAATGCCCGGCTCACGCCGGAGATGGCGAACTCGAACCAGCACTGCTCGAGCGGTGACGAATGCCCGGTCTCGAGCCGCTTCTCGATGAAGTCGAGCATCTGCTCCCGGGTGATGCGCTCCGTCTCGATGCGCTCGTCGATCTGCTGCGGCGTGAGGGCGGAGTACGCCGTCCGGTACGCAAGGTAGAGCGACCGGATGGGGTCCTTCGTATGGTCGAGCAGCTTGACGTTGATGCGGCTCGCAGCGGTCTGCATCCAGGCGGGCGGCTCCGTCGTGGTCGAGGCGGGCTCTGAGTCGGGCACGGACGTCCTCCTTCTGGGCACCATTGTAACGGAGCGCCGCGTCGAAGGGGCCGCGGTGTTATGGCGAGCGGGGATGAACCCTGTAGCGTTAGGTTGTCAGCGAACGTTATAAGTTCGGCGTTCAGACCCCGTCACGCAACAATTGGCAAGATGATCGCAGGGATTCCGAATTCCATTCAGGTCGCCCTTGGTAAGCGGGTCTGGCCGCACTGGCCACTCGTTGTCGCCCTCACCATCGTGGTGGCCGTGCATATCCCAACCCTGGGGTACTACTTCAACTACGATGACCTCGTCCCGCTCGGTGACATCCGGAGCACACCCCTGACGGACTGGATCAGAGACGTCCTGATGGCACGCGACCCCACCCCCAGTTGGCGACCACTGACCATGGTGGTTTACCTCATCGAGTACAAGGCGTTCGGCGAAACGGTCGTCCTCTACCGAGTGGTCCATCTCGCCGTTCACCTCGTGAACGTGGCGTTACTGTACGCCATCGCGTGGAAGGTCGCGCGGAGCCGGTTCGTGGCGACCTTCGCGGCGGCCGGATTCGGTGTATTCGGGGGTGCGTGGGACACCGTCAGCTACATCACCGCGTTTCCGCACGTGCTGGGGATGGCTCTTTGTCTCGTGTCCGTCTATCTGATGGTCGAATTCGTCCAAACGGGCGAGCAGTATTCCGATCTCTGGTGGGGAAGCTGCGCGTTCATGGTTCTTGCGTTTCTCGCGGACGAAGCTCTGGTAGTGCTCTCGCCCTTACCTCCACTCGCCTATGCGTTGCACCCCGGGCCAACGGGCCACAAGCGGCGCCTACTACCGATCGCGCTCAGTTTTGCACCATTGCCCGTGGCCTTCGGGGTGGTCTTTCTATTCACGCGAGAATCCTTCACCGCAGACCAGCGTTGGGACGTCACGGCACTGCAACAGACGTGGATGTAAGTGGGCTGGCTGTTGGCACCAGCAGGCCAGAACCCAATCCGATTGGACTGGCCGCAGTGGCTAGCCGGGGCGGCAGGACTTGGGCTGTGGCTGACGGCCTTGTGGCGTGGGCCATGGTGGGCGCGCTGGGCTGCTCTCGCGGTTCCGCTAGCCCTTCTGCCATATGTACCCCTGGAACCGATCACGAGCGTACGTCTGTCGGTGGAACCGCGCTACGCGTACGTCGCGGCACCGTTCTACCTCTGCTATCTTGCGTGGGCGATCCGAGCCCTCATCGCGAGGGCCTCCTCACAACGACCACTCGGCGCGATGGCCGTGGCTGCCGCGTCCATCACGCTGGTAGTTGGCGCATATTCCTGGGAGACGATCGTGCAGAACGAGAAGGTCCTGGCTGGTCGTCAACCTACAGAGGACCTCATTCGCGAGCTTCGCCGCCGCGACCCGGAGCCCTTTACCAGGGTTGTTCTGGTCGGAGAGCCTTGGTCCAACGCCTTTGCTGTATACGCTGGTCTCCCTGCAATTCGGCGCTTTCTGTACGGAGATTCCTTTGCTGCCCCTCAGCTGGAAGGTTGGAGACCCGATATCCTCGATGCATGGCTGAAGCGACGCTCGTACGAGCTTAGACAAGACGAAGTCATCCTCACCTATCGGTCCGGAACCTTCATCGAGTTGAAGCAGGACGACCTTCGGAGAGGTGCGCTCAAGAAGCTGTCGCCGTGACCGGCGGCGGACGTATGAAGCCTGCGTTCCGCACCTGTGGTGCCCGAGGCCGTTGACTCACGCTGAGCGCGCAGGGGTGGGAACATCCGGTGACGCTTCCACACACCAAATGGAGAGTCGCGCCTCTTGACGCCGTTGTTGTGTGTATATACACTCTGCGCATGTCCACGAGGGTCGACTTGTCGGATACCAAGGCGTGCCACTGCCTGGCGGCCCGTCGTTACGCCCGCGCCATCACACGGCTTTACGAACGCAAGCTCCGCCCGCACGGTCTGAGGGCCACACAGTTCTCCATTCTCGCGGCGCTCACGCTGAAAGGTCCGACGCGACTCGGCGAGTTGGCCGATGTTCTGGGACTGGAGCGGACGACGCTGACGCGTAGCGCCCGGCTGTTGGAGCGAAAAGGCTGGGCCGCATTGGAGCAGTCGCGAGACGCGCGCCAACGACTCCTGCGAGTCACGGAACTGGGACGGGCGAAACTGGAGGCAGCGTACCCCGCCTGGAAGGAGGCTCAGCAGGAGGTCGAGCGCCGTCGCAGCCAGCCGGTGCATCAGGAGCTAGAGGGAGTCGCTATGAAGCTGTGATTTGCCCACCCACGCCTCCGTTCGCCCGCGCGCCGCGCGTCGCGCTGGAGGCTTGGAACGTTCGGTGACGTCGCCACATTGAACCGAGCCCGCGCCTGAACCGACTGCATCCGTTCGTCCGTAGCACCCCGTTCTCGCCATCCGAATTCGACGTCGCCGTCATTCAACCACCCGTCTCGATAGGCGACAGACAAGGAGTCGACACGTGCCCAAGCTCAATCCGTACTTGAACTTCCCGGGCAACGCCGAAGCGGCGTTCAACTTCTATCGGTCCGTCTTCAGGAGTGAGTTCTCGACGCTAGTGCGCTTCAAGGACATGCCGACGGAGGGGATGACGATTCCGAAGGAGGACGAGGACAAGATCATGCACGTCGCGTTGCCCATCGGCAACGATGTGCTCATGGCGTCCGATGCGCCCGCCAGCATGGGCTTCACCGTGAACGTCGGCAACAACGCCTACATCTCCGTCTCGGCGGACTCGAAGCACGAGGCCGACAGGCTGTTCACGGCGCTGTCCGAAGGGGGACGCGTCGAGATGCCGATCGCGAACCAGGTGTGGGGCGAGTATTTCGGCTCGCTGACCGACAGATTCGGCGTGCAGTGGATGGTGAGCTACGCCTACCCCGAGTGAAGCGGCCTCGAGCTGCATTGTCACCGGAGGAGGAAAGGCGGGCGAGCCGCGCATCGAAGCCGAAGCCCTCGGGGCCGACCCATGAGCGTCGCGCCTCGAGGTAGAAAAGGGAGTCGTCATGCCCGACCGTATTCACGTCCTCGTCGGAACGCGCAAGGGCGCGTTCATCTACACGTCCGCCGACCGCCGCTCGTGGGAGGTCGAGGGGCCCATCTTCCCCGGTTGGTCCGTCTACCACATGGCGGCGGACCTCCGGTCGGCGCCGCCGCGGCTCTATTCGGCCGCCAACCACTGGGCGTGGGGACGCTCCGTGGCCAAGAGCACGGACCTGGGGAAGACCTGGGACTATCGCAGCGAGGGGCTCGCCTTTCCCCCGGACATGAAGAGCCCGGCCCCTTCCATTCCCGGCGCCCCCGGTGAGTGGGACAACACGCCACCAGGCGTCATCGGCAACGTGTGGGCGGTGGCGCCCGGACATCCCGACGAGCCGGGTGTCGTGTACGCTGGCACGCAGCCGGCCGGTCTCTTTCGCAGCGAGGATTGGGGACATACCTGGCGTCCTGTCGAGGGGATCAACCGCCATCCGTACCGCAAGTACTGGTCCGGCACCGGCGGGGGCGACTCGTGCCTCCACAGCATCGAAGTCGACCCGCGGGACCCGAAGCGCATCTATCTCGCGGTGGGCGCGGGAGGGGCGTATCAGTCCCGCGACGGCGGCGAGACGTGGGAGCTCTTCGCTCACAACGCCATCGCCACACACCCCGAGGCGAAGAAGCTGATCCAGGAGTTCGTCGTCGAGGGAGTACCCGCCGGCGTGGACCGCGGGCCTTGGGACAAGGACCCGGCGGGCCTCAATGAGATGCACAAGATGCGGCTCGATCCCAAGAGCCCCGATCGTATCTGGGCACAGGCCCACTGGGGAGTCTTCCGCTCCGATGACGGCGGCGGGACCTGGCAGGACGTGACCCAGGGCTTACCTTCGTTCCACGGCTTTCCCATCGCGGTCACCCGACACGCCCCTGACGCGGTGTTCGTTGTCCCGCTGGACTGGGGGGCCGACAACTTCCGCGTGTGTCCGGGGCAGTTCACCGTGTACCGCACGGGCGATGCGGGCAAGACATGGGAGCCGCTCACGAAGGGCCTGCCCGGCCCGCACGACTACCAGAGCGTGTACCGCGAAGGGATGGACACTGACGGACTCGACCCGGAGGGCCTGTACGTGGGAACGAGCAACGGCCACGTGTATGCCAGCGCCGACCTGGGCGAGGGATGGACGAGATTGCCGGGAACGCTACCGCCGATCCTGTCGGTGACGTGCGCGGTGTGGTAAACAGGCTGGGGTCCTCCCGGGGGCGGACGTGTTCAGGTCCATCGACGCGTTCCTCACGTACTTTGACGCCGTGCACCGGCGCGCCGTTCGCGATGTCGGCATGCTGCCGCCCGAGGCCGATGGATGGCGGCCAGCGTCGGGCGAGGGCGAGCATGCGTGGACCGTGAACCAGATCGTCGGCCACATGGCTGTGTCCCGCCTGTACTTCGTGAGCGCCTACCGCGGTGAGGGATGGATCGCGCCGGCCATGCCCAATGTGGAATCGCGTGAGCGGTGGGTTCCTGCGCTGGAGGAAAGCGCGCGCGAGGTGCGTCGCCTCCTTCAAGGCACGCCGGATGCCTGGCTCGACCGCAAGGTATCCATGATCGACACCGACGGTGCGCTATCGGGCTGGCGCATTCTGGCGATGATGGTGGAGCACGACGTGCATCACCGGAGTCAACTGGACACGTACGCCGGGCTCAACGGCTGGCCAGTGCCCGACATCTTCGGGCGGAGCGCCGAACGCATCGGTGCGCTCCAGGCGCAGCAGCGTCGCACGTACGGCCGGTGAGTCGCGTCTATGCGATGACGCCGGCGCCCGCGCTCGTCACGGCGTCCAGGTCACGGTTCCGCAGCGCCGGACGAAATGCTCCCCCGGATAATCCTGAAGTTCGCCGATGTCGATGAGCGCCCATGTGGGCTCACGGTTCGCTGGCCTGTCGGACATCGTCACGAACTGGTTGACCGTGCCGTTGGTCACCGTGATCACACCCACGATGGTCACATCGCTCAGCATGAAGGTCTCCGGCCGGCCTTCGGATTCGGGACACCGGTCGCTGGTGCGCACCAGGTAGAGGAAGCCATTCATGCCGTAGGACGGTGGACTTCCGAAGTCGTCTCCCCGTACGTACAGGCTGAGCTGGCCCGTGGGTGGCCAGGGGTCGCCCGGCTCGGGAGCGTACGCGCGGAAGATCGTGTTATCGCGTCCGATTCCGCTGAGGTCGTTCTGGACGTGCAGGTCGCCGCGCCCGACCTCCCGGCAGCCGACGGCGAGCGCCGCGAGGGCCAGGATGCTCACGGCGAGGACGCGACGTTTGGTCCCAGTCCCTGGGTGCATGAGTCGCTCCTTCGACGACTGGCCCGCGCGGTTCAGCGCACGGCGAGAAGCTCGACCTCGAATGTCAGCTCCGCGTTCGGCGGAATGACGGGCGGGCGACCCTGCGACCCGTAGGCGAGGTCGGGCGGGATGATGAGCTTTCGCTTGCCACCGACCTTCATCGTCGCCAGGCCTTCCTCCCATCCGGCGATGACCTGACCGACTCCGAAGGTGTAGCTGATGGGCTCGCCGCGGTCACGGGAGCTGTCGAACTTCGTCCCATCGGCGAGCCAACCGGTGTAGTGGACCGACACGGTCTGGCCGGGCTGCGGCGACGGCCCGTCGCCCACCTCGATGTCGACAATCCGTAGTCCACTCGCCGTCACGGTCGCTGCTCCTTCCTGGGAGGTGCCTTCGTCCCCTCCGTTACCGCCACACGCTGCCGACAGCGCGACCAGCGCTGTGAGCACGACGATCCATCGCACACTTCGCACCGTTCTGCTCCTTTCGTTCTCGCCTTCCGCGAGCGTACGCGATCCTGCCGCGAAACAGAAGATGCGGGGTTCGCCCGATTTGCGGAACGAGGTCGCATCCGGTAGGCTTCGAATATCGGAAACGAGACACAGCCTCCGCTGCGATATCCCCATTACCGGACTCGTTCGGTCTCCTCAGGTCGTGGCAAAGCGCGCCTCGGCTGAAAGGAGCCACGTTGTCTACATTTCATCGCTTTGCCCTGCGTCCGTCGTCGCTGGACGCGCTCCAGACGATGGGCATTCATACACCGACGCGGATCCAGGAACGGGCGATCCCACCGCTCCTCGATGGACACGATGTCATCGGACAGGCGAGCACAGGCTCTGGCAAGACCCTCGCCTTCGCACTGCCTCTCGTGGAGCGCGTAGACGCCGGCGAGCGGGCACTCCAGGCGCTCGTCCTCGTACCGACGCGTGAGCTCGCGCAGCAGGTCGCCGACGTCGTCCAGCGGCTGGCCCGCCCGGCCGGACTGCGTGTCGCGCTGGTCTTCGGCGGGCGGGCCATCGGCCCCCAACAGGACGCGCTGCGCGCCGGCGCGCAGATCGTCGTCGGGACGCCGGGCAGGATCATCGACCTGCTAAGCCGGGGGTCGATGCGGCTCGATCGGGTGCGCTACCTGGTGCTCGACGAAGCGGACGAAATGCTGGACCGGGGCTTCGGCCCCGACGTGGAGCGCATCCTGGCGGCCACGCCGACCGAGCGGCAGACCGCGCTGTTCTCGGCGACGACGCCCGATTGGGTGCACCGTGTCGCAGCCCGCTATCTCCGCGAGCCGGTGGCCGTGCAGGTCGCACCGGACGAAGGGGACGCTCCCGACATCGAGCACGTCGTGTACGAAGTGTGGCGGGAGGACAAGTTCGCGGTGCTCCGGCGCTTGCTGGACGAGCCGGCGCGAGGCGCGACGCTCGTGTTCGGCCGCACGAAGCACGGAGTGCGCAGCCTGGGTGCCAAATTGAGCAGGCTCGGCTACCAGGTCGACGTCCTCCAGGGAAACCTGAGCCAGCAGCAGCGCGACCGGGTACTCCGGCGATTCCGTCACGGCGAGACGCGCATTCTCGTCGCGACGAACGTCGCGGCTCGTGGCCTCGATGTGCTGCACATCGAGCGCGTCATCAACTACGAGCTGCCGGAGACGCACGAGCTGTTCACGCACCGCGTCGGTCGCACGGGACGCATGGGGCGGGCCGGCACGGCGATCACGCTGGTGGGACCGGCCGATCTACCCAAGTGGCACGAGATCGAGCGAGGACTGGGCCGCCGCCTGCCGCGGATAACGGCGAATGGTGAGCGGGTCACTCCTCCTGCCGCTCCGGCTTCGTCGCGGCTGGGGTCACGGCGGGGCTGGCGCCCGCGCTCGCGGGTGCGCACGTGAGAGCGAGTTAGCTCGCCCCCAGGGCTCGCCGCATGATGGGCCGTTTGCCCCTTCGTGCGACCTCCACGAATCCCGCCTTCCTGAACGCTGACACGAGGCCCGTGTATGCCCAGGGGTCAGGCATCCCGCCCTCAGCGGGGTCGACCGGATACCCCTCGACGATGCGCGCGCCGGCCCGCGCCGCGTGGTCGACCGCGGCCTCGAGGAGCGCCGTCGTCACCCCGCGGCGCCGGTGGCGCTTGCCGACGAAGAAGCAGACCACCGACCACACGGGCTCATCGTCGACGCGCTTGAGCGTGCGGGAGCGGTCGAGCGCGGGGAACGCGTCGCGGGGCTGGACCGAACACCAGCCGGCGGGCTCGCCGTCGACATAGGCGATGAGGCCCGGAACCTGGCCAGCGTCGACGATGCCCTTGAAAGCGCGGCGGTTGGTCTCGCCTCGGTTGGCCATGTACTCGCGCCGAGTTTGACGCCACCACATGCACCAGCAGCCGCCGAAGGCGCCCTTCGGTCCGAAGAGGCTCTCCAGGTCGCGCCAGCGTTCGGGCGTCAGGGGGTGAATGGAGATCGAAGGACGGGACTCGATTTCGTCCGTCATCTGGTGGCGCTCCCTTCCGTCACGGCCGCAACTCGGCCGAGAATTGCCGATCCGTCGACCCGCGCGCGGCGTTGGCGCCGCCGGGGCCGGACGCAGATTGCGCGTCAGCCGCCCCGAAGGGCCCGTATGGAGGACCGATCGGCGATGGCGAGCCCTGCGCGAGCCAGCACGAGAACCTGGTCGCCGATGGTCTCGAAGCCTGCGCCCACCGTGCCCCCGGCCAAGAACCGTTGGTGCATGTTCTCCAGAATCACCGCGAGCTTGAAATGCGCCAGAACGGTGTAGAAATCGACGTGGTCGAGGTTGCGTCCGCTGCGTTCCGCGTACCGGGCGACAGCCTCCGCGCGCGTGGGGAAGCCGGGGAGCGTCATCACGGACGTGCTGCCGACGACGGCGCCCGGCCCGCTTCCGGTCCCATCGCGTTCGGGCCAGTACATCATGAGCAAGCCGACGTCGGCCAGGGGGTCGCCGAGCGTCGACATCTCCCAATCGAGCACGGCGACGATGCGGCCTTCGTCATTCAAGATGGCATTATCCAGACGGTAGTCGCCGTGCACGATGGTGGCGTCGGTGCTCTGGGGAAGCGACGCCGCGAGCCGGCGCGCCAGCTCGTCGAGCTCCGGTATGTCTCGCTTGCGGATCTGCTGAAGCTGCTCGCTGAACCGTCGCACCTGACGGGCGATGTACCCTTCAGGCCTGCCGAAGTCACCCAGGCCGATACGCTCATAATCCAGCGCGTGCAGACTTACGAGGATGTCGACAAGTTGCTCGCCGATGCGGCGGCGCTGGGCTTCGTCGAAGCGGCGCTCTACCTCGGCGCGGTCGGCCGGGACGAGCCCGTCGATGTATTCCATCACATAGAAGGGGCGGTCGTTCACCTCGGGATCTTCGCAGTAGGCGATCGGCCGCGGCACGGGCACATCGGTGTGCTCGAGCGCCGATAGAATTCGGAACTCGCGCCGCATGTCGTGTGCCGTCGGGAGCACGTGAGACAGTGGTGGGCGACGCAGCACCCAATGCTGACCGTCAGCGTCGAGGCGGTAGGTGATGTTCGACCGCCCGTGGCCGATGATCCGCGCGGTCAAACGGTCGACGGGTGCGACATTCGCTTGGAACCACGGCAGCAGCTTGTTCAGATCGAGACCGGGAACCTGCTCACTCATCGGGGCTCGACTCCGCACCTCCAGGGTCAGGCCGGGCCCCGCGTGACAGGCAGCGGCCCGGGCGATACAATCGCCGCTGGCGACGAAACCTGCACTTCACGTGCACGTAAGGGAGAAGCCACATGCCGATCGACTTCACACTCCCCCCGGACGTCGAAGCCGTACGCCAGCGGGTTCGGAAGTTCATGGACGAGGAAGTCCGTCCAGTCGAAGAGAGCCTACGTCAGAACGAAGGCGACCGCAACGCGTACGTGCGTGCCATTCTCGAGCTCCGGCAGAAAGCGCGCGAGCAGGGCCTGTGGAATCCGCATCTTCCTCCGGAGTGGGGTGGGATGGGGCTGGGCCCTGTCGCGATGGCGTTCGTCTCCGCCGAAGCGGGGCGGACCGGCATCGGCCCGTTCGTGATCAACGCCCAGGCTCCGGACGAAGGGAATATGCACACGCTGCTCCACTGGGGGACGCCGGAACAGAAGGAGCGATACCTGCGTCCGCTCGCTGAGGGCCGTGCCCGCTCGTTTTTCGCCATGACCGAGCCCGAGGTAGCGGGGTCGGATCCGACCCTCATCCAGACCACCGCCGTCGAGGATGGAGACGAGTGGGTCATCAACGGGCACAAGTGGTTCTCGTCGGGCGCGCGAGGCGCGAGCTTTGGCATCGTCATCGCCTGCACCGATCCCGACGCCGACCCGCCCCAGGCCCGCAACTCTGCGTTCATCGTCGAAGTGCCGACCGAAGGCTTCGAGATCGTGCGGGACGTGGAGACCATCTCGGGCTTCGGCAATCACCCCGAGCTGCGGTTCACGAACGTGCGGGTGCCACGAGACCGGATGCTGGGCGGGCGCGGTGACGGGCACCGCCTGGGCCAGTACCGGCTGGGACCGGCGCGCCTGGCGCACTGCATGCGCTGGATCGGACAGGCGGAAGTGGCTCTCGAGATGATGGTCGACCGTGCGCTCAAGCGGTACGCTCACGGGTCGTATCTGGCGGAAAAACAGGCCATCCAGTGGATGATGGCCGAGTCGGCCATGGAGCTGTACACCGCCAAACTGATGGTGTTGCACGCCGCTTACAAGATCGAGCGCAACCTCCCGTTCCGTCAGGAAGTGTCGATGGCCAAGGTGCACGTCGCCAACACCTTGTGGCGGATCATCGACCGGGCGATTCAGGTGCACGGTGCGCTGGGCATCTCGACGGACACGCCCCTCGAGCGCATGCTGCGGGGCGCCCGGTACGCGCGACTCGCTGACGGCGCCGACGAGGTCCACATGCAGACCATCGCCCGGAACGTGATCGAGACGTACAAGGAGACGGGGAACACGCGCGCAGCGACGGGCGACCTGCTCCTGTAAGGCTACGCCTCGATCACGACCGTGCCCGCTGAGCCGTCGACGGTGACGAGGTCTCCGGTGCGGATCACGCTCGTCGCGACGGCGGTGTTCACCACTGCTGGCACGCCGTATTCGCGCGCGACGACGGCCCCGTGAGAGAGCAGCCCTCCCAAGTCGGTCACCACCGCGGCGGAGAGGGGAAACAGCGGGGTCCACCCAGGGTCGGTGAAGGGGGCGACGAGAATTTCGCCCTGGCGCATCTCGTCGGCCTGACGAAGGTCGGTGATGACGCGAGCGCGAGCCGTCACCCGGCCGGAGCTGGCGGGCAAGCCCCGGAGCACGCGTGCGTCGGACCGCTCCGGCGCGCGCTCCGGAATCGGGCGCTTGTCGGCATCGAGTGCCCACGGCACGGGCAGATGGCTCCAACGCTCGTACTGCTCCAGTCGTTCGCGCACACGCTCGCCCAGCCCGCGATCGAGCTCCGGTCGCGTGCACACGACTTCCAGTTCGTCGGCCTCGATGTAGAAGACGTGCTCCGGCGTCGCGAGCACCCCGGCGTCGACGAGGCGTCGTCCGATCTCCAGGTGGCATCGTCTGAGGGGAAGCATGACCTTCAACAGGTAGAACTTCGGGTCTTCGCGGAGCGGCACGAACGTCTGCGCCTGGCGGACGTAGTAGTGGAGCACAAGGCGCTTCCACGGGAACAATCGGTCGACGAGGCGCCGGCGTAACAGGCGGTCAACGCGAGCGAGCGCCTCCTCCCGCGCCCGTCGCTGGCGCTCCGCGACGTCGCCGGGTCCGCCCGCGGGCGGACTCACGACGTAGGACTTGAAGATGGCGAGCAGTGGCGTCGGGTCCTCAGCCCAGCGCGGGTTGGCGATATCGAGCTCATCCGCTGCCCGGTGGCCGAACAGGGCGAGGAAGTGACGGAGATCCGACGCGATGGGCGCGCCGGACGGATGCGCCGCCAGGTCGTCGAGCATTGTGGCGAGCGAGCTGCGCGCGACCAGTGCCCGCACGTCGGCCCGTGCCGCCGCCTTGCGCGCGACGCGCCACAGCTCGGCCGATCCCTCCGCGGTCTTCGTCATCTCCAGGCCGCTCACGAGGTCGTTGGCCAGCGACGCGTCCCCGGTCCATCGCTCGAGCAGGTACGAGAGCGTCCCGTAGGTGGCGAACGCAGCGCCGTTGCAATCGTTGAAGACCTGATAGAAGGGCTCGAGTCGCTCCATGGCCTCGACCTCGGCGTCGAACAGTTCGTTCAGCGCCATCGAAGACAGGTCGAGGCGGGCGAGGTGGCGCGCCGCTTCTTCCGCCAGGGGGATGCAGGCGCGCAGGGTCTCGGGGGCTCGCTGTTGGCGGCGCGACTGGCGGCTCCACGCGGGAAGGCGACGGAGGAGATTTCGCCAACGCAGTTCTCGGTCCGGGAGAGGTAGGCCATGGTCAGCGCTCGGGCCGCCGAACGGCTGGAGCACCGCGCGCGATGGCATGCCTCCCTCGACGACGTAGTAGTGGTACATGGCGCCGACGTTGAAGTACAGGCGCCCGTGGTACAAGGTCGCGAACGCGACCCCCTGAGCGTCGCGGAAACCGGCCTCCGTGAGGCTCCGCTGGAACCAGTCGTTGAGCGCGGCTCCGATCGTGGACCAGGTGAGCGGCGTGATCATGCCGGGGAGAACTTCACCGGCGTTGGCGCGCGTCCACAGGTCGAAGGGACGCGACTCGACATAAGGCGAAGGCCGGAACAGGCGCCGCTCGCGCTCCACAGAGTCCTCCGAGCCGTCGTTCGCTGGTCATGGTAGCGCAGCGCGGCGGGGCCGCCTACCCCGAAGCGAATGCATCAGACTGGGGCCGGATGCATCAACTCAATGCTTGACAGCGGGCGGCCGATGACTATACTTGGAGCTAGCCGGTTTTTTAGCGACCTCTAAGTTACAGCGGTCACATCCGGGGAGGCCACCGATGGCAATCGACCAGGACGTGCTTCACCAGTTGAAGACGCAGGAGCCTGAGGTCCCTGCGGTCGACTTGAGCTGGCTGAACATCGACACGGAGTGGGGGATCCGGGCCAAGCCTGGCAAACGCGGGCTGACGCTCGACGAGATCAACATCGGGACGTACGGGCAGCCCGCCGAAGAGTCGCACAACATGACGATGCTCCAGCGTGGGGCGAAGCCGAGGGACGGGGTGCCGCGGGTGGGGTACCACCTGGAGAAGCGCTCCGATGTGTGGTCCCAGAACGCCACGCTCCTCTACGAGGAGGCGGTGCAGCGCCAGTGGTCCTCGGCGACGGACATCCCCTGGGAGCAGCTCGAGCCGTTGCCCGACGACCTCGAACTGGCGATGTGCCAGCTCTGCACCTTCCTGACCGAGGTCGAGTTCATCGCCGGTGACACGCCCGGCCAGTGGCTGCCGAAGATCTCCAACGACCACTACGAGACGAAGCTGTTCCTCGCCAGCCAGATCATGGACGAAGCGCGGCACCTGGACGTGTTCCGGAAGCGAGCGCTGGCCAATGGTGGCGGTCTCATGAAGTCGTCCCCCACCGCCAGTCTCCGGACCATCATCAACGCGCGCGACTTCACCGAAATGTCGGCCATCATGCATGTGCAGGCCGAGGGTTTCGTGCAGTCCATGTTCCGGATGGGCGAGCTCGTCGCCAACAACGACGTCGAGAAGCGGATCTTCCGCTTGTGCGCGCAGGACGAGTCGCGGCACCTCGGCTTCGGCGTCATGCACCTGAAGTACGTGCTGGAAACGGAGCCCTGGCGCCGCGAGGAGATCCACGGCTATCTGGACGAGGCCGAGGGCGCCATCGGACAGACGGGCGAGAGCACGTTCGGCCCTGAGGTCAGCGAGGCGCTGATCATCCTGCTGGGCGGCGGCAAGCACAACATCGACGAAGGGGTCAAGCGGCTCATGGCGCTCCAGAAGCGCCAGGTGACCGAGTACATCCACCGGCTCGAAGTGGCGGGCATGCCGGAGCGGGTGGACCGCCTGTCGCCGTTCATGAAGATGCTCTACGCGATGTAGGGCGTCACGTCCGAGTAGGTGAGACCGGAGCCCGGCACGCAAGCCGGGCTCCGTGCTGCTTCGCCGGTCAGTTCCGCGTGACCTCTCCCAGCATCTCGCGCGCGGCTTGCTCCGCCGTCTCCCGGGTCGAAAGCTGCCCGTCCTCCAGGAGATACGCTGCCGACACGTGTTCGAGCATGCGGAGGTCGTGGGTGACCATGATGCCGATCTTTCCGCGCGTCACGACCTCACGCTGGAGCGACTCGACCACTTCTCGACCCCGGCGCACGTCGAGGTTCGAGGTGGGTTCGTCCACGAGTACGAGGGACGGGTCGTTCATGAGCGCCCGCGCGATGGCGACGCGTTGACGCTCGCCTCCGCTCAGCTCGCCGGGGAGGAAGTTCGCACGGTCCGTCAGTCCCAGCTCGTCCAGCAATCGATCCGCCGTGCGCCTTGCCTCGCGTCCCAAGCGCCCTGCGATGTCGGCGACGGCCAGCAGGTTCTCGCGCGCCGTCAAGTACGGCACGAGGTTGTAGTTCTGGAACACGAAGCCCACATGGCGTTGCCGAAAGCGCGCGCGTTCGGTCTCCGAAAGCCCGGTGATGTCGACCCCGTCCACGACGATCCGCCCTTCCGTTGGCCGGAGCAAGGCACCGAGCATCGCGAGTAGCGTGGTCTTGCCTGAGCCGCTGGGGCCGACGATGGCCACGAGCTCTCCGTGGGCGACGTGGAGGTTCGCATGGTTCACCGCCCACACCTCGTCGTGCCCGGAGCGGAACACCTTCGTCACGTCGATGGCGACGAGGCCGTCCTGGTTCATTGGGATTGCCCGAGCGCGGTCATGGGATCGACCGACGCGATGTGTATGCCCGAAACGATGCTGCCGAGAAGACCGGTGACCAGCACACCCACGGTCGCGAGCGCGACCCCTGTGCCGGTGATCTCGACGGGTATCCGGTCCGGAACGAGCGCTCCAGTGGCCAGTGCGAGCGGCACGCCCAGGGCGGCGCCCAGCAGCACGACGGCCACGACCTGCTGCATGAGCTGCCGCAGCACGTAGGCGTTCGACGCGCCCATGGCCTTGAAGATGGCGATCTGTCCCGTCTTCTGCAACGTGAGGACGTAGAAGAACATCCCGATGACCAGTGCCCCGATGACGAAGCCGAACAGCTCGATCGTGCGAACGACCTGTGTCTGCTGGCGGACGCCCCCGATGGCGAGAATGGCATCGTTCTTGGACAGCGCGGTCAGCCCCGGGTCGGCGTCCAGCGCGTGACGGGCTACCGATCGCTGTCCGCTGGCGGTCGTCACCAGCGCGATGCTGGCGGCTGGCGCCGCATGGTCGCCCGGATAGCGGATTCGGCGCCAGTCCTCGATCGACGAGTAGACGGTCGACAGGCCGAGAAACTGACCCTGGTCCACCTGACCGACGATGGTGAACTCGTAACGACGGAGGGCATTTCGCACGACCACGCGGTCGCCCACCCGAAGCCCACTTTCGCGCAGGAACGACGCATCGGCGAGCAGTTCGCCGATTCCCATGGACTGCGCGTCCCGCCCTAGCGCTTCCGGGTCGATGCCGAAGAGCGTCGCGTCCGTGAGGTTGCCACCGCTGTCTTCGACGGTCACGGGCAGGTACCCGGCTCGGGCGACTCGAACGACTCCGGGCGCCGCTGCGACCCGCGCGAGGTCGTCCTCGGTGAGTTCGCTGCGCAGGATGCTTTCGTTGGAGGTCTCGCTGTACGCCAGCAGGTCAGCGTCCCATGCACGGACCGCGCCGGACATCGCGGCCATGAGGCCCGATCCGAGAGCGGCGATCATGATGATGAGGAAGATGATGAGACCGACGATGAGGGAGATGAGCCCGAATTGCACTCTGCGGCGGAGCATCTCCCGCGTGGCCAACATTGACGCGTCTCTCAGGCAGACAGCGGCGGCTCAGGATTCCTCTTCCGCTTCGGGAGCAGCGGTCGACAGCGGCGGGCCCTCTTCCGGCGCCGACGTCTCCCACGTGGCCACGTCGAAGGTGTAGCGCTCCTTCAAGAGTCCGCGCGCGATCTTCCGGAGCACCGTCTTGGGCAACGGCCGGTCCGAGAGCTGGAAGTCAACGATCCGTTTGTACTGCGCGAGGGTCGCACAGCGCTCATTGACGGCCGTCTGGACCAAGCTGCGAATGTTCTCCTCCGTCGCCTTCAGTCCAGCCTGCTCGAGGGCGCGCTTCGTCTCTTCGACGTTCGGGTAGATCACTGCCGACACGACAGTCTTGTCGCGCACCTTGCGGCCCAGGACGCAGATGTCCTCGATCAGTGGGTGCCGCCCCACGCACTCCTCGACTTCGTCCGGATGCACCTTCTCGCCGGAATCGAGGACGATGACGAACTTGCTCCGCCCGGTGATGTAAATGTTCCCTTCGCTGTCGATGCGACCGACATCGCCGGTGCGCAGCCATTCCCCCAGCTTCGCCGCGCGCGTCTCGTCGGGCGCCTTCCAGTAGCCGGGAAAGATGTTGGGTCCGCGCGCGATGAGCTCGCCTTGGCCGTGCAGATGGACGTACAGCTCCTTCTCAGGCACGTCGATGAGGGCGATGTCGACGTCTTCCACGGCCTGGCCTACGGAGCCGATTCGCTCCTCGTAGTAATTGGTCATGAAGAACTTGCGCGGGTTCCATCGTTGGACGGCGAGCACCGGAGCGGCTTCCGTGAGGCCCCAGCCCTGTAACAGGGGGAGACCCAGCCGGAAGAAGTTCCGTTGAAGCTCGGGGTCGAGCGCCGCCCCGCCGCTGATCATGAACCGCAGTTGGCCGCCGAGCCGCTGATGCAGCTCCCGAAAGACGACCTTCCCGATGTTGACGCCCGTGCGCTCCTTGACGCGGTCGACGATACGTAGGCCGCGCTGGAACAGCTCCATCCGGCCTTCCGCTTCGAGTCGTTGCAGGATGCCCTTGTACATCACGTCGAAGAGCGCGGGCACGCCGAGAAAGAGCGTGGGCTTTACCTCGAGCATGCGGTCACGTACGCGGAGCAGGTCGTTCTCGAAGGCGACCTCACCCCCGAAGCCGATGGGGCCGAGCAGCCCCACGAGGAAGGGAAACGCGTGGTGCATCGGGAGAACCAGGAGGACCCGGTCGCGCTCGTCGACACCGATGCTGCGACGCGCGGACTCGACGTTGGACGTGAAGTTGCCGTGCGTGAGCATCACGCCCTTCGCGCCGCCCGTGGTTCCGGACGTGAAGACGATGGACGCCAAGTCGTCGGGCTGGATCTCGAGCGCTTCGACGGCCCGCCGGCTCTCCTCGGTAGCCAAGGATGGCACGTGCGCGAATGGCACGACGTCTGGGCGCGACGACCGGAACAGCAGTCCGCCTCGGCCGGGACGCTCGACGACCTGGTCGCCAGCCACGACGATCTTCTCGGCGCCATGCTGCTCTCCGATGCGCTCGAGCACCTTCGTCGAGCAGATGAGGAACCGGCACTCGGCGCGCCGCATCTCCCGGTCGATCTCCTCGGGCTTGAGGTCGTAGTAAATGGGCACGCCGATACCGCCCGCCGACGACTGGCCCAGGTATGCGATGACCCAGTCGAGTCCGTTCTCCATCACGATGGCGACCCGGTCGCCCTTGCGAAGGCCGAGCGCCGCGAGGCCGGCTGCGAACGCACGAGCGCGCTGATGCACGTCACGGAAGGTCAACCGATGCCACTCGCGGCGAATCTTCTGTCGGTACGCCGGGCGGTCGCCCCACCTGTGTGCCGCATCGGCGAGCAAGCCGGGGATCGTTCGGGCGCGGGGAGCTGAAGGAAGGTGGCCGTTCGCTTCGGAAGGGCGCGGCCGACGGATGCCGATGACCATGTGTCTCCTTGCCGCGGGCCGCGCTGGCGTCCAGCCATCGGACGGGGTGCGCGGTTCGACGGAGCGGCACCGCTATTGTACCGTACCGTGGCATTCCGTTTGGGGACGCTTCTGTCAAGCGCAGCTTCGGCTCAGTCGAGGCGATACCGTCGGTGGAACACGAACCACCCTGCCAGCGTCAACGCGCCCGCGGCTGGCCCCACGAGCCGGATGCCGAGCGGGTCGTCCGCGGTCCGTCCGAATAGCGCCAGGAGCGCCGCGAAGACCCCGGCGGCGAGCCCAAGCCCGGCCTTTTGCAATGTGGCCTGGGTGCCGTAGTAGATGGCCTCGCGGCGCAGGCCAGTGCGCGCTTCGTCGTAGTCGGTGATGTCCGCCAAAATCGCATTGGGGAACACGAAGAGAGCCGCGAGTGGCGCGGCCAGCGCGAGCAAGAAGAACGTCTCGATGAGATTCGGGACCCCCGGGATGAACCCCACGAAGAACATGAACGGGAACCCGAGGCCGGTGACCAGCATCGACGCGCTGTACGTCCAGCGCTTGCCCTTCGCCCGCGCTACGCGAGACAGCAGCGCGACCGACGCGAGCAAGGGGATGAAGAACAGCGCCGTCACGAAGCTGACCTTCTCACCCGTGTCTTCGAGCCGCTGCGCCGTGAACGGCAGGTCGATGGCGACATCGCGGAGGACCACGTCGACGAAATAGGGGAAGAGCTGCGTGAGCATCGTTTGCGCCGCGGTGAAGCATACGAACGCGGGCATGTACGCGAGGAACTGATCGTTACGGAGAGTCTCGCGCAGCGCCTGCACGAAGCCGATGCGTGCGGGGCGCGCTTCGGCGATGGGGCGGCCCCACAAGGCGGCGACGGGCGCGAGCCGGGACGCCAGCGCCAAGAGCGCCATGACGGCGCCCATCGTGCCGAACCCTGCACGGGACACGAGAACGCCGCCGCCAAGGAAGACGATTCCCGCGCCTGCGGCGCCGAAGTACACCTTCAAGGCCGACAGCGCCACCCGTTCCTGCGACGAGCGAGCGACCTCGGGCAAGAGCGCTTCATAGGGGCCGCCCACGACCGTGTTCGCGAAGAAGAACGCCTCCAGGACTACGAATAGCCAGAGGGCGTTCCACAGGCTCTCGTGGTCTACCGGCGGGACCCACAACAAGAAGAAGGTCAGGGCCAAGACCGGCGAACCGAAGAGGATGAACGGCAGCCGGCGTCCCCATCGCGAGCGGGCGGTGTCGCTCCAGTAGCCGATGAGTGGGTCGTCGACGGCTTCGATGACCCGTCCGACGAGGAGGATGGCGCCGACGACGCCTATGGGGACGAGCGTCTCGCGCTCACTGTCCGAGGGCGCATAGAAGAAGATGAGCCAGGTGGTGAGGGTCTGGAAGGTAATGTTGGCACCGAGGCTGCCCGAGGCGAACAGGAGGCGGTTGATGAGGGGAAGGGAAGGGTGCTCGCTCTGCGCCTGCACGGGCGGAGTGTAGCAGGCGCCACGCCGAGTCGGCAGGAAGACCGGGGCGCCGTCAGCGCGCGTGATCCATGCCCGGGCGCGTGACGTCTTGCATGGCGGATACGCGTGCGACGCGTGTTGGCGCGCCTGTTGACAACCCAAAAGGCGCGCTAGCATGCGCGTACCGGCTCTTCGCCCGGAGCGTGTGCAGGGAGCGTGCGTCGTGCGCGGGGGTGCTGTGCTCAGGAACCACAAGATCGTTGCGATGGCAGTCGGTGTGGTCACTCTTGGCGCCCTGTCGACAGCGGCGATCCTCATCAGAGCCACTAGCCAGGAATTGCCGGCGCCTGCCGGGCTTGCTCCTCCGACGTCGACGCCGGATTTGGGCAACGCCGTCAGCCCGAATGAAGCTGTCGAGGCGCTTCGCGAGAGTCCTGCCATCGGGGAACTCGTCTCAGCGTTCGAGCGAGGGGACGTACAGGCTTTTCTCGACCTGGTGGACTGGCGACTTCAGCGCTGCGGCCTGCGGAACACGGACACGTGTCCGAAAGATGTCGAGCCTTACACGGAGTTGCCTATGATCGACGTCGGGTTCCCTGTCCCCTTCTGGGTGACGGCCGAGACGCTGAAGCCCACGCTAGAACTCGTCATGAGTGGAGAGCCTCTCGTGCCAAGGGTAGTAACCCGCTCGGAGTCCGACACAAGTGACTACCACATCGCGTTCGTGGCGAGTCCGAAGGGCGTGGGGCTGCTGCCGCTGGCAGCCCCTGACCAACAACTGACCGGCCTGTTTCTGGTAGTCGATGCGTCGAACTCCAGGCCTGTTGTTCGTCTCCACCCCGTCGGCGACCAATGGACCGCCACTGCGCACGCTCAGGCTCTGGGTTTGACCGGCCGTGAAATAGTGGTTTGGGAGCAAGGCTACTAGCGCCCACCTCCACAGGCTAACGGTGGTGCCGTCCGGAGTAGCAAGCCAGCCGTCGCTTGCTGCCAGGGGAAGCATGCTACAGCGAGGCGTCGGCTCGAAGGCCCCTAATCCTCCAGATCGGCCCGCAGGCTACGGCCGTTCAAGCGCCGCAGCTTGGCGAGCGCTTGCGCTTCGATCTGCCGCGCGCGCTCGCGGGTGACGCCCAGCGCTGCCCCCACCACGTCCAGCGTGCGTGGGCGTCCGTCCTTGATGCCGAAGCGTAGCTCGATCACCGTGCGTTCGCGCTCGGTGAGGTTGTCCAGCGCCCGACGCACCCGCTCACGGAGGAGCTGGCGGGCCGCCTCGTCTTCGGGGGACGGCGCCATCACGTCTTCGAGGACGCTGCCCAGCGTGCCTTCCTCCTCTTCACCGACCGGCGTCTCGAGCGAGACCACCGCCTGCCGAAGCGCCCGCGCGGCCTCGCGCACCTTCTCCGGCGGCATGCCCATCGCCTTGGAGAGCTCGGAGATGCGCGGCTCTCGACCGAGGTGCTGGAACAACCGCTCGCGGGCCTGGGAGTACTTCGAAATGAGCTCCGTGATGTGGATGGGAAGCCGGATGGTGCGGGCCTTGTCGGCGATCGCGCGGCCGACCGCCTGACGGATCCACCACGTGGCGTACGTGCTGAAACGGAACCCACGGCGGTACTCGAACTTCTCGACGGCGCGCATCAGGCCGGCGTTGCCTTCCTGGATCAGGTCCATCAGGGGCATGCCGCGGCCGCCGTACTTCTTGGCGACGCTCACGACCAGGCGCAGGTTCGCGTTGATCATGTGTTCCTCGGCCTTGCGGGCCATCTCGCGGGCCTGCGCGACGCGCTGGCCGAGGCGCTTGAGGGCTGGCTGCAGCCGCTCGTCGGGCGGCTCCACGCCTTGGGCGCAGAGCTCAGCGACCTGCTGGAAGGCAGGGAGGTCGTCCTGGGTGAAAATGCGGTGCCCGACCGAAATCGCGATGAGCACGGGCCGCACTTCATCCACCGTGCGGTTGGAGACGCGGGCGATCTCCCGTTCCTTCTCCTCATCGATGGCCGCCTCGACGAACGAGCGCAGGCCGGCGAAATCGAACTGTTCCGCGAAGGTGCCCTGCTCGGGGAAGCCCTCGAGCACGCGCGCCTCACGGACCATGCGCAGGCCCTCGACGATGCGTCGGACGAGGGCGAACGCCAGCTCTTCATTGGACGGCGTCGCGCGCCGCTCTTCGAGCCAGGCCTCGCTGAGCTGTTCCAGGGTCTGCCCGTTCTCGACGTGCTTGGCGAGCTGCACCTCCTCCTCCGGCTTCAGCAGCCGGTAGCGCGCGATCTCGTTCAGGTACAGCTCGACGGAGTCGGGCAGCTCGGCGTACTCCTCGAACTCGCCCTCCTCCTTCTCCTCGCGAATGGCACGCTCGATGAGCGCGGCAGGAGCGTGGGTCGCTTCCAGTTCTTCCTCGAATTCGTTGTCGTTGGGTTCCACGGTCACCATGTTCTCTGCTGGACGCGGCGTCGGCGCGTCATCGTTCTACGAACATTCTTCGGCGAGGCGGTCCGGCGATGAAGGGCCGTCCGGCCGGAAACGGAGCGCGCTGCCGGTGGAGACGGACAGTCGGGCCGCGAGATTCAGACGACGTCGGGTCGCGGCCACTTGAGATCGCAGCTCAAACAGCGGGCCTGCACCAGAACGCCTGCCGTCCAGTAGCTCAACGTGAACCACTTACGGCAGCGCGGGCACTGCTGGTCTCCCACGCGAACTTCCCGCGCATGTTCCGGGGCCTGTCGCTCCGCGCCCGGCGGAAGCGCCCCCTCGGGGGTCGTCATGACCACCTCCGTAGCCATTCTAACCCACGTGCCGCGCGGGATGCGATAGGCGCGCCGAGGCTAGCGAGCGCCCGGCCCCGCGCCGATAACAACGCGGAACTCCTGAATCTGTGACATCGCCGGGCCACGTGATCCGTTCCCGGCGCCGAGGTGACGGACGGTGACGACCATTCATAGCCTGCTCGCCCCACTCTGGCCCCACGCCGAGACGTCCGAACGCATCAAGGCGCTGATCGAGCGCTGGCAACGCGATCTGGACGAAAAGGATCGCTACAGTGGCCGTCACGCCATCGTCGCTGCGCTGCTGGCGGCGGAGCTCGCCGCGCGCCTCGACCTCACGCGGGAACAGGTGTCTGCGCTTTGGCTCGCCGGTCAGCTCTATGACCTCGGGAAGATCTCGGTCCCCGAGCACATCCTGGGGAAGCACGGTTCGCTCTCCATGGCCGAGCTGCTGGCGGTACGCAACCACGTCTCGTTCGGTTACGACCTCCTCCGCGACTGGGAACTGTGGCGCGCGAGCCCTAAATGGCTGGCGCAGGAGGTCCTCGATACGGTGCTCCACCACCACGAGCGCTGGGACGGGCAGGGGTACCCGCGTGGCCTGAAGGGCAAGCAGATTCCGTTCCACGCGCGACTCATGGCCATCGTCGACGCCTACTCGTCGATGATCATGGACACCCCCTACCGGTCATCCAAGGGCGAGGAACGCGCGCTGGAGGAGATCGAAGCGAACGCCGGCCTGCAGTTCGACCCGTATCTCGTGCGCGATTTCGTTGGCATGCTCCGAAAGTGGCGTATCACCGGCCGTGGTCTCGTCGGCCCATCATCGCCGGAGCTCATCTTGCCGTCGGTGCACGGCCGGGTCGCGTAAGGGCGCTACAGCAGGACCTTCTTCGGGGCCGCCCCGGGAGTCCGGCGGAAATTGTGCACGAGATAGCGCTTGAAGTTGCCTTCGGCGACTTCCTCGATGCGAGCGCGGGCGGGGTCCGACAATCGCTCATCTACCGAGCGCGCAAACGTCGCGTATGCGTCGTGGGTTTCGGGCGTGATGGCGAACAGGTCGGTCGCGTGCACCGCGGTGTGGAGCTGACGCTCGCATAGAGCCAGCAGCCAGCCGATGAGGATCTCGGCCCATCCCAGATGGAAGGCGTGATCGTCGAAGGCATAGGCGAGACGCAGGTTGTTGGACTCAGGTCCGGTGATGAGCGTCGTCGCGCCGAAATTGGGGCGTCCGAGGTCCGCCGCCGGGCGGTACACCGAACGCAGCCGCTCGTCAGCGGCGAGCGTCTCTCCGGCGAAGTAGTGGCCCAGGCCGAACTCGAACGCCTTGAACCCCTGGTGCGGACGGAGCGACGTGAGCAGCCACTCGCGGTACAGGTCCATTTCCTGGGCATACAACTGACGCTGGGCGGCCAGGCACTCGCAGGCCGTGCGGATCAGGGGCAGCGCTTGTCCGTATGACCCGCGCATCGCCAGCAGCAGGGCGTCCGCCATCGCCGAGAACGTACGGGACCACAGGGAGACCATCGCCGCGTACGGATGCGTGCGAAACCGCGATCCCGAGGATGCCGTGAGGATCGCGAGCTGGAGGTTCATGCCCTCTTCGAAGAGCCGCACGTCCGCTCCGAGGGAGAACTGGGTCTGGCGATACGCGTCTTGCACCTGTGGCGATGCGTCCGCCGGCTTCGGCGGCAACTCGTACCGCGAGGGCATCGGGATCGCGGATACGCGCTGTGGCGGCGTGGGCAGGGGACCGGGGCGTTCGTCGTTCATCGGGGATATTCTACGCGCGCGGTCGCTTGGCCTTCACCGGAACGCGAAAGGCGTTCCACCCCGCGTACTGTGCCGCCTCGCCCAGCTCTTCCTCGATCCGCAACAGCCGGTTGTACTTCGCCGTCCGCTCGCCTCGGGCTGGCGCCCCCGTCTTGATCTGTCCGACGCCGGTGGCGACCACGAGGTCGGCGATGGTGGTGTCCTCGGTTTCCCCCGAGCGGTGTGAGACGATAGCGGCCCATCCAGCCGCCTTCGCCATGTCGATGGCGCGGAGGGTCTCCGTGAGCGTCCCGATCTGGTTGACCTTGATCAGGATCGCGTTCGAAGCGCGCTCGTCGATACCGCGCCGCAGCCGCTCGACGTTCGTCACGTAAAGGTCGTCGCCCACGAGTTGCGTCGTGTCTCCGAGTCGCTGGGTGAGTGCTCTCCACCCGTCCCAATCGTCCTCTGCCATCCCGTCCTCGATGCTCACGATGGGATAGCGCCGTCGCCAGTCCTCCCAGAGGGACACGAGCTCGTCCGGCGCGACGTCCCGGCCCTCGCGAGCGAGACGATACCGACCGTTTTCGTAGAGCTCGCTGGTGGCGGGGTCGAGGGCGATCACGAGATCCTTGCCCGGCCGATATCCGGCGCGCTGGATGGCCTCGAGAAGCAGCTCGACCGCGGCCTCGTTCGTGGGGAGCGATGGGGCGAAGCCGCCTTCGTCGCCCACGTTGGTCGGCTGACCGCGCTCCTTGAGGATCGCTGCCAGGGCGTGGTACGTCTCCGCCGCCCAGCGCAGGCCTTCGCGAAACGACGGCGCGCCCACGGGCATGATCATGAATTCCTGGAAATCGGTGGACTCGGACGCGTGCTTGCCGCCGTTGAGGATGTTGCACATGGGCACGGGCAAGATCCGCGCGGAGGCTCCCCCGAGGTAGCGGTACAGCGGCTCGTGCTCCGCAGCAGCGGCCGCGTGTGCGACCGCGAGCGAGACACCCAGAATGGCGTTGGCCCCGAGACGTGACTTGTCCGGCGTACCGTCGAGCTCGATGAGCCGCTCATCGATGCCGACCTGGTCGACGGCGGGCATGCCGATGATGGCGCGGGCGACCTCGCCGTTCACGTGCTCGACGGCTTTGAGGACGCCCTTCCCACCGTAGCGCTTCGGGTCGCCGTCTCGCAGTTCGAGCGCCTCGTGCGTTCCCGTCGAAGCGCCGGACGGGACGGCCGCCCGTCCGAACGCCCCGCTCGAGAGGCGGACGTCGACCTCGATGGTGGGGTTGCCTCGCGAATCGAGGATTTCGCGCGCGTGAACTTGGGCGATCTGCACGGAACGCGTCTCCTTCTCTGGAGCGTAGAAACGTCAGGCGCCCGGCGTGATGACCATGAACGAGCCCGTCGCGGTCGCGACCAAGCGTCCCGTATCGTCGCGGACCCTGGACTCGAGAAACACGATGTGGCGCCCCTTCTTCACCACGTGCGTCTCGCAGTGCAGTGTGCCGCCGCGGACGGACGCCAGGTAGCTCATCTTGATCTCGATGGTGGCGCAATACTGGCCGGCTTCCACGACTGACATCGTGGCGGCGCCCATGCTGTAGTCGACCATGGTGTAGACGGCCCCGCCGTGGAGCACGCCGTTGGGATTCAAGAGGTCGGGCTGCACGTCGAGCTCGTAGAGGGCGCGGCCCTCGCCGCTGGACACGTGCCTGATGTGCAGCAGATCTGCGATGGGCCCCGGGCTGTCGCCGGGCTGCCGGGCCGGACGCTCCTGGCCCATGCGCATCATGGACCCGACCCAGCCGGCTACCAGGGCGAGGCGATCGTCGGGCAGCTCGTCCAGGTACCGATGCAACCGCTCGCGAGGCGACTCGGCGTCAGCCACGGGCGCGCTCCCGTTCCCTCCGGGCGCGGGCGGCCTCGAGCGTGAGGCGCACCGCCTCCTCCGCCGTCTCCGCGCGAAGGATGCGCTCGTCCTCGTGTCCGTTGGTCGAGAAGCGCCACGTGCGGACGCCGATCACCGGAACACCGAACGTCAGTGCGTGGGCGATTTCCGATAGCGTGCCATAGGCGCCCCCGATGGCGATCACGGCGTCGCCGGAGAGGACGACGATGGGGTTGCGGGCGAAGCCGATGCCCGTGACGATAGGGAACTCGACATAAGGATTCATGTCCGAGCGGTCAGCGCCCGGGAGGATACCGATCGTGTGGCCGCCCTCGCTGCGCGCGCCCTTACATACGGCCTCCATGACGCCCCAGCGTCCGCCACAGACGACGGTGCAGCCGTTACGCGCCAGAAGCCTGCCGACCTCCTCGGCGATGGCCAGCAGGTCCGGAGGCGCCGTATTGCCGCCGATGACGGAGATGAGCATCGGAACTCGATTGTAGCGACGGTGTCGGTGAAGGGGTAGCGGGGTCGCTGCTGCCACTCGCCGGGTCCGGAACGCTGGTGGCGGGCGCCCGGGGACTCGACTCATGCGTCCCCGTCAATCCCGGGCGTGGTACGCCTCTACGACCTCGGCATACAGGGCCGCGGTCTGGACAGCGGTCTGGCGCCAGGAGAATCGCTCGACGATGCGGCGACGTCCCGCTGCGCCCATCGCCAGGCGGCGTGGCTCATCGGGCAGCAGCGCTTCGATGGCGTTCGCGACTGCCTCGGCGTCGCCAGGACGGACGAGCAGCCCGGTCTCGCCGTCCGCGATGATCTCCGGAAAGGCGCCAGCCGTGGTCGCGATGACCGGCGTACCGCAAGCCATCGCCTCGGCTGCGGGGAGGCCGAACCCTTCGTACAACGACGGCGAGACGACGAGCTGGGCGCGGTTGTACGCCAGCACCAGATCCTCGACGCTGAGACGTCCGGTAAAGGTCACTCGATCCTCGATACCGAGCTCACGCACCATTCGAGGCGCCATCTCCGCGTTGGGACGGTCGACGAACGTGAGATGACAGTCGACCCCGCGCGCCTTCAATATGGCCATGGCCTCGAGCAAGTATCGGGCCCCTTTGTTCCGGTCGTCCGAATTTCCGACGTAGAGCAGCGAGCCTGGGCGTTTGGCCACTTCGAGGGGACGGAACCTCTCCACGTCGACACCGTCGTGGATGACGCGCACGCGTTCACGTGGCAGGCGGAAGGTCGCGCAGACGGACTCCGCGGACGGTCCCGAGCCCGTGATGATGCGATCCATCCGCCGGGCGACGATCTCCTGCATCCAGAAGGGATAGAACACGATCTTGCGGATCTGTTGCTTCCATGTGGGAGCTTGTCGGACCTGGTTCGCCCGGTCGATCTGCAGGGGATGGTGGATGTTGGACACGACCGGCATCCCCGATGCCTTGATGGCCAGCGTCCCGTATCCCAGCACCTGCACGTCGTGGACGATGTCGAACCGATGGACCGGCTGGAGTCGCCGCCAGAGGTCGAACGCCCGCCACGAGAACGCGGACATGACGGAGAACATGCCCATGCGTGACGTCGCGAGCTCGTAAAAGTTGAGGGGCGCAAAGAAGCTGCGGACGGGCCGGCCGTAAAACCAGGCGCGCCCCGTCTCCAACAAGCGATAGACGCTGTACGATGGCACCTTGTGGACGATCACGCCCTCGTCTACGTCAGGCCACGGAGGGCCGACGATGAGGTGCACCTCGTGTCCCAGGCGTACGAGCTCTCGGGTGAGGTGATGGGTGTACACGCCCTGGCCGCCCGAGAACATGTTGCCCTGGTGGAGTTGCACGCAGACCTTCACGCCCGGAAGCGTAGCAAATTGGTCCGGTTCCAGGTCCTACGTGCCGGGTTCGCGCGAAGTGCAGCGCCTGCCCACCAGCTCGCGGTACAGGGCCTCGGTCTTGCGGGCGCACTCACGCCAGGTGAACAGCTTCTCGACACGCGCACGGCCGGCGGCGCCCATTGCCTTCGCCCGAGGGAAGTCGTCCAGGAGCGTTCGGATGGCGTGCGCGAGCGCCGCGGCGTCGCCGGGAGGCACCAAGAGACCGGTCACGCCGTCCTCGACGACCTCCGGTAGCGCCCCGGCGGTGGTGGCGACGACCGCGGTGCCGCAGGCGCCGGCTTCGCAGGCAGGGAGGCCGAAGCCCTCGTACAACGACGGCGACACGAGCAGGTGGGCCCGGTTGAGCAACCGAACGAGCTGTTCCGTCGACAGGAAGCCGCTGTACTCCACCATCCGTCGCAGTCCGAGACGCCATACCTCACCCGGCACCCATGACAGGTCCTTCTCCTTGCGTCCTACCATGACGAGACGGAAGTCGGTCTCTGCCTGGAGCTGCGCGAGCGCGTCGAGGAGGTAGCGCGCCCCCTTGTTCCGATCCTCCGCGTTCCCCGCGAACACGATGAGACCGGGCTCCTTCTCGACGTCCGGGAGCGGGCGAAAGACATCGGTGTCGACACCGTCGTAGATGGCGACGATGCGCTCCTTCGGGATGCCCATGACCTCGGCGACGGAATCGCGCGAGTTCGCTGACCCCGTGATGATGCGGTCCAGTCGGTTCGCGACCCAGGGCTGCATCCGGTCCGGGTACCACAGGAGTCGGCTCACGACGCGGCCCAACGAACGGGCCTCGCGGATGCTGTTCGCGCGGTCGATCTGCAACGGATGATGGACGTTCGCGACGACCGGCCGGTCAGGCCGTGCCGCCTTGATGAGGGCCACGCCATACCCGAGCGTCTGGTTGTCGTGGACCAGATCGAAGGGGCCTGTCTCACGTTCGAGCTCGGCCAGCTTTCGATACGCTCGGAAGCTGAAGGTGTTGAGCAGTGAGGCGAACGAGACGCGTGTGGAGGCGAACTCCCAGAGGTTCAGGGGATGGAAGAACTCCCACACGTTGTCGTGATAGGCCAATTCATCGCGTCCCTCGAGGAAGGCCCAGAAGCTGAACGTCTTGAGTCGATGATGGACGACGCCGTCTTCGAGATCGGGGTACGGGCGTCCGGAGATCACGTGAACCTGGTGACCCATGCGGGCGAGCTCACCGGTGACGTAGCGCAGGTAGACGCCTTGCCCGCCCGACCACATCGAGCCCTGGTACATCAAGAACGCGATTCTCATGGAACGCGCGTCGTGGGCGACGTGACGGGCGCGGGAACGTCGGTCGTGTGCTCCTCAGCGTAGTGCCGGGCGGTTCCCAGCAACAGGTACAGCCCGGCGGGCAGCGTCAGATCGAGGTCGGTCCAGTGGTAGGGCGTCGTGCGCGCCAGGTCGGCCCCTGTGAGCGATTCGGCCGCGCGGACGAGCGCCTCGAACGCCCTTCTCGAGCGATCGAGGATCTCCGTCCAGGGCTGCGCGCGGCCCTGCGTGAACGACCGGGCATTGAACTCGTCGACCGATGCGAACGGTCCGTCGGGGTGGCCCTCGAGCCAAAGGATGCCCGGAGCGACGACGCCCTGGGCGATCTCACCGAGCGCCGCCGCGGTCCACTCGTCCCACATCGCCAGATGCCAGACGACCTCCTTGGCCGAAAGACCGTTTGG